>Ga0209979_1000079_pt1 | contig 166484 bp, 156 predicted proteins | sample AnhtaG_FD_183114 | JGI IMG/M metagenome (GOLD analysis project Ga0209979, IMG submission 183114) | Deep subsurface microbial communities from Anholt, Denmark to uncover new lineages of life (NeLLi) - Anholt_01485 metaG (SPAdes) (version 2) | ecosystem: Environmental > Aquatic > Marine >...
CCTCGCTGGGGACGGGCGAGAGGGACGGGGCTGGCGGAGGTGATACCTCCGCCGTAGTCAACATCTCGTCAGGCAGCAGGGCTTTGCCCTTTTCCGTAAGCACCTGGACTATATAGCCATCCTCCACTTCGGTGAGCATGATATCCAGGTTGGAGGCATCGTCCGGGCCGCTGCCCATGCTGGTGCAGAAGCATTCGGGACAGGCAGTCAGGCAGGAGAGGCCGACGAGGGTGGTCTTGTCACGGTGCTGGCGGTACAGGGGATCGGCCGGCTCTTCCAGGTAGGGCAGGTCCAAGGTGGCGATGCCTTTGGCATCACAGGGGCGCATGCCGAAGACCACCGTTTCCCGGTCAACCTCGGCGGGTATCAGCTCCACCTGCCCGTCCTTTCTCTCCACACAGAACAGGGTCTCCGAAGCAGGGAAAAAGAATTCTTTGGGAGATAGGGTGGTGTTGTCGAAATCAAAAACGATGTCCTCCACCTGGTCAACTTTCTTGAAAAGGGTCAAGTCCTCAACCCTGGTTGGGGCTACCAGATCGTGGTCCTTAATTAGCTGACCCAGCCAGGAGAGAAGGTTCTTCTTGGATATGAATTGACTCATTCGCCGATGCCTATCTTTTCATCTTTTTCGAAGGTGGAAAAGGGCGCCGGGGTTTCGGCGTCGATGCCTGCCTGGAAATTGAAGGCCTCCAACGTCTCCTTTTCCAGTTTGCGGTTGAGCAGGCTGAGGGGGATATTCACCGGGCAGACTTGCTCGCACTGATAGCAGCCGATGCATCGCCCTGCCAGATGGAAGGCGCGCATGGTATTCCACATCTCATTTTCCCCGGCAGCGATCCTGATGCCCACCCACAATGGGTCCAATCGCTCCACAAAGCACTCGCCGCAATAGCACCCGGGGCAGACCTGGCGGCAGGCGTAGCACCGTATACAGCGGCTGAACTGCTCTTCCCAAAACGCTCGCCTCTCCGCTGCTGATTGAGCTTCCATTCCGGCGACATCCGGGTAAGCCTCGGGCGCAGGTTCTGAGATGGGTGGTTCTCCTACCAGGTGGTCATAGATTACCGGTGTATGTTGCTGGCACAGCTCACAAGCGGCTTGCAGCTTTTCACTGGTCTTATTCCAGCCAGTCTCCACTATTCCGGGGCATACCACCCCGATGATGAAGACCTTGTCCCGCTCGATCTGGTGCTCACTCAGAAGCAGGTTGATGGCCCGGGAATCGCAGGGCTTAACCACGATACCGGTAACTTTATCTTTGCGATCGAGGAGGTACTTGGCGAGATTGTGGGTGCAGGTCTGGTCAAAGATAAGCTTGTCCGTCTCTTCCGGCTGGTAGACAAACAGGGGACGGGCGCTCACTCCGTCAGTAGCCCGTTCATAACCGATAACGCAGTCTACGACGTTGTTCTCCAGCAGCTCTCTGGCTTTTGTGCCGACTTCTTCCGTCAGGTTCATAGCACGGCTTCTTGCGGCATGGCCGATTTCCTCGGGCCCAGCTTTCTCACTTCCTCAGTAAAGGAGGAGACCACCTGCGACCACCGTTTACCCTCGGAGGCAGAGACCCATTCCACCCCAAATCTTTCCTTTTCAACGCCCAGGTAATCCAGGAAAGGGCGAAGCAAAGCGAAGCGGCGCCGGGCATAGTAATTGCCTTCAGTATAGTGACAGTCGCCAGGGTGACAGCCAGCCACCAGGACCCCATCAGCCCCCAACTGAAAGCTCTTGACTATGAGGAGGGGGTCAACCCTTCCCGAGCAGGGCACGCGGATGATGCGAATATTGGGGGGATAGGTGATGCGGCTGGTGCCCGCCATATCAGCACCAGCGTAGCTGCACCAGTTGCAGAGGAATCCGACTATTCGGGGTTCAAAGTCTACTGCCATAGAGATGTCACCTCAGCCAGTAATTGCTGCTGGGTAAACCCTCGCAGGTTAGCCGCTCCAAAGCGGCAGGCAGCGACGCACAAACCGCAGCCCTTACACAGGCTTTCGTTGACCACCGATACTGTACGACCGTCCCTGAGAACCTGGGTATCAATAGCATTGAAGGGACAGACCGCCTGGCAGAGCAGGCAGCCGCTGCATTTCATAGCGTCAATGGTAGATACCATGGGGTCAGTGGTGAGGAAGTCCTGGCTGAAGAGGGCGGCCACCTTGGCCGCAGCGGCGCTGCCCGAGGCGACGGATTCCGGGATGTCCCGGGGGCCAACGCAAGCGCCAGCCAGGAATACGCCATCGCTCATGGTCTCTACCGGACGCAGCTTGGGGTGCGCCTCGATGAACAACTCGTTGGTGTCGTAGCTAATCTTGAGGGCTTGGGCCAAATCGGCCGACCCAGGGCTGTGCTCCATGCCAATGGCCAGTACTACCAGGTCAGCCGGAATCTCTATCATTTCGCCGAGCAGCGTATCCTCACCCCGCACTATCAATTTGTCATCTTCCTGGCGAATGGCGGAGGCTTTCCCCCGTATATATGTGGCGCCGCTCTCCTGGGCGCGTTTGTAGAATTCCTCGTAGTCTTTGCTCACTGCCCGGACATCCATATAGAAGACATAGCATTGTACCTCTGGGTCATGCTCTTTGAACATGATGGCGTGCTTGGCTATGTACATGCAGCAGACCTTGCTGCAGTAGGTCCGTCCCCTCTGCTCATCCCTTGAGCCGATGCAGGTCAGGAAGACGACTTCCTTGGGATGGGCACCGTTTGAGGGGCGAGTAACCTCGCCACCAGTAGGCCCGGAAGCACTCATCATTCGCTCCAGTTCCAGGCCGGTGATGACATCGGGGTACCTGTCGCTCCCCAATTCGGTGTAAACCTTGGGGTCGAAGGGCTTATAGCCGGTAGCCACGATAATGGCCCCAAACTTCTCCTCGATGATTTCGTCCTCTTGCTCCCAGTCGATTGCGCTAGTGGGACAGAGCTTCTCACAGATGCGGCACTGGGGTGGCGGTTTGCCTTCCCGCCCCTCCTCCATAAACTGGAGATACTTTATATAGCGGCAGTGCTCGGTATCGATGACTGGCTTGGGAGGTACTGCCTGGGGGAAAGGAATGTACACCGCGGGGCGCTTGCCCAGTCCCAGGTCAAACTCTGAACCTACCATCTCGGGGCATTTTTGCCAGCAGGTGCCGCAGCCAGTGCACTTCTCGTGGTCTACCTTCCGCGCTTTCTGCAAGATGCTGACCTCAAAATTGCCCACAAAGCCTTTGACCTCTTTTACCTCGGCGTAAGTGCGGAGGGTAATGTTGGGGTGCTGGGCAACATCAACCATTTTGGGAGTGAGAATGCATGAGGAGCAATCGAGGGTGGGGAAGGTCTTGTCCAGTTGAGCCATGCGCCCTCCGATGGTAGGCTCACGCTCTAGGAGAACCACCTCGTGGCCTGCACCGGCAACATCCAGGGCTGCCTGGATGCCAGAGATGCCGCCCCCAATAATCAGGGTTCGCTTGGTAATGGGCAACTGCTTGGGGAAGAGCTCCTCGTGGCGGGCAACCTTGGCCACCGCCATCCTGATCAACTCGATGGCCTTTTCAGTGGCTGCCTTCGCTCCGTCACCATGCACCCAACTACAATGCTCTCGCAGGTTAGCTATCTCCAGGAGGTAGGGGTTCAGACCAGCTGCGGCAACAGTCCTGCGAAAGGTATTCTCGTGCATCCGTGGTGAACAGGCAGCGATGACAACCCGGTTGAGTCGGTTCTCTACAATGGCATCTCGGATGGCAGCCTGCCCTGGATCACTGCAAGTGTATTTGCTCTCCTCAGCAAGAGTTACCATTGGCATTTGCCTGGCTGCCTCAAGTACCGTAGGGATGTCCACAGTCCCGGCGATATTAGTACCGCAGTGACATACGAAGACTCCGATTCTGGCCATGGCTGTCTTTTTCTAACTTCCTTCTTTCAAAGTAGCTTTCACGCTGGCTAGATTGCTTCCTGAACTAGCTCGGAGATGTCCTTAACCTGGATGACAGCGCCCTTATCTGTGGTTAATATGCTATCCTCAAAATTAAGCATGCAGTAGGGACAGGCGGCAGCCAATATGCTGGCACCTACCTCAATAGCCTGCTCCAGCCTGAGGTCAGAGAGTCTTTCCCCCTTCTTGGTCTCCTGCCAGATTCTTCCCCCGCCCCCGCCACAGCAGAGGCTGTTTTCACCGTAATCGGGCATCTCGACAAGTTCCAGACCGGGGATGCTTCTCAGGACCTCTCTTGGCTCATCGTATACGTTGTTGTGGCGTCCCAGGTAACAGGGATCGTGATAGGTAACCTTGGTGTTCAATTCTTTGGTCAGCTTTAGTCTCCCCTCCCTGATAAGCTCTGCCAGGTATTGAGTGAGATGAACTACCTCGAAATTGCCTCCCAGATCAGGGTATTCATTCTTGAAGGTGTGATAGCAGTGGGGGGAAGTAACTACGATCTTGGTGACGCCATTTTCTACAAAAGCGCCGATATTACTCTGTGCCAGGGTCTGGAAGAGGCTCTCGTTTCCTGCCTTGCGAACGCTTTCGCCACAGCAGCTTTCCCGGGAACCTAATATACCGAAGTCAACTCCTGCCTTTTTGAGGATGTTAGCGGTAGCGCGGGCCACTCTCTTGATGCTGGGGTCATAAGCCGGTATGCAGCAGGAGAAGTACAACACCTCGGTACCCTTGGCGAAGGTCTTTACATCGAGGTCCTTGGCCCAGTCCGTTCTCCTCTCCGGTGGTTCTCCCAGTGGGTTGCCCGCTCCGGCGATGTTCTTCAGCGTCACCCGCAGCGAATCGGGACAATAGCCGGCTCCCATCTCCACTATTATGCCGCGCAGGGCCTTCATGATGTCGATTATGGCTACCCCACGAGGACAGCGGGCAACACAGGCGCGGCAGGTAGCACATATCCAGGTGTCTTCACCTTCAAAGTCGGCGACACCCAGTTGTGCCTGATGGATTAGCCTGCGGGTTGGGAAACTTCTAACCAGATTCCAGGGGCAGGTGCCAGTGCATAGACCACACTGATAGCATTGCTTAAGAGCCTCGCCGCCTGCCTCGGCTACAGCGTCTACCGCTTCTCTGAATGGGGTTACCGGCGTTGTAATGTCTCGACCTCTTGCTTGACCTTTTCCCCCGCTTTTATGCCAGTTCTGGGATGGATGACAGGAGCCTAGCTTTGGCAACCACTACCAGTCATAATGATACGCCATACGGGAACCCCTATCAAGTTTTGGCGGCTGTACCCGCATCCCACGCTCCAGCGTACCAACCCCCCTGCGCCCAGAACCGCATCTGCGCCCAGCGCAGCGCTCTAGTCAGAGGAGAGTGCCTGGACTACCAGCTCACTGATGTCCATAGCCTTTACGGACTCCTCTGCTTCCTTGGCCTTCAGTCCGTCTTCAAGCATGGTGAGGCACCAGGGACAGGCCGTTGCCACACATTGCACGTTAGCTTCCAGCACCTGCTCCGTCCGCCTCACGTTGACACGCTGCTCCGGAGGCTCCTCCATCCACATGTGCCCCGCGCCGCCGCCGCAGCAGAAGCCTCTTGGCCCAGACCGAGCCAGCTCCACTCTCTTGACTCCCTTGATGGAGTCCAAGACCTGTCTGGGTGGCTGATAAATATCATTGTGGCGTCCCAGATAGCATGAGTCGTGATAAACTATCTTCAGGCTGTCTATGTTGTTGAGCTTTAGCTTTCCTTGGGTGATGAGATCGGCGATAAGCTCAGAATGGTGAATAACTTCGAAGTTGCCGCCGAACTGTGGGTACCCATTCTTAAAGATATTGTAGCCGTGAGGGCAGGCAGTCACAATCTTCTTAACGTTGTACGCCTTCATGATTTCAATATTCTTCTGACAGAGAGTTTGGAACAGGTACTCATCACCCATCCTGCGAGCCGGGTCACCACAGCAGCTCTCCTCCACTCCCAGTATGCCGAAATTGATTCCGGCTGCCTGCATAATCCTGGCGGTGGCCTGGGCGACTTTCATATTCCTGTCTTCCAGGGCTGCGGTGCAGCCTACCCAGTACAGTATGTCTACATTTGAGTCCTCTGCCAGGATTTTTATTCCCAGACCGCTGGCCCAATCCGTCCTTGTTGCGGTGGTGCCTCTCCAGGGATGTGCCCTGGACTGCAGGCTCATCAGTGCTTGCTGGGCAGACTCGGGGAATTCAGCCCTTTCGAGGGCCAGATTGCGGCGCATATCCACTATCTTGTCAATGTGCTCAATATAGATGGGGCATGCTTCCTGGCAAGCACGGCAGGTGGTGCAGTCCCAGATCACCTCCTCTGTTATGACCTCGCTGAGCATGTCGCGCCGCGTTTCTACGGGCTTCTTGACGAGCGGGTAGGGGTATACCTGACCCATATGGTCCTTAAGGTCTTGAATAACCTTCTTGGGGGAGAGGGCCTTGCCACTCAGGTAGGCAGGGCAATTGTCCTGACAGCGGCCACACCGGGTGCAGGCGTCGAGATCCAGCAACTGCTTCCAGGTAAAGTCCTCGATCTTGGATGCGCCCCAGACCTCGGCATTCTCCAGGTCTATGGGAACCAGTGCTCCCTTGGGTCTCAGCGAACGGAAGAACACGTTCAGCGGCGCCAGCCACAGGTGTTGTATGCGGGAGCGGCTGGCGAAGACATAGATCCCGAAAACTGCGGCTATTGTGGTGTGAAACAGCACTCGATGCCACACCAGGATCTGGTCCCTGTACTCGGTCACGAAGGTGGGGAACATCTTGGAGAAGCCATAGCCAATCGGCGACCACTCAGCCCAATCATCGGGACCCGGATCGCCAGCGGTAGCTATGCGATAGCCTTTGATCATGAAGCCGGTAAGCAGGATGAAGAACACGAAGGGGAAAACCAGGGTGTCATCAGGTTTGGTGCCCAGGCGGCTGGGTTTGGTTACGTACCTTCGGTAGATGGCCATCAACCCGCCAATGATAATGAGCACCGCGCCGATCTCGGATGCCAGGGAAGCATATAGGAAAACGTCCTGCGGCGGGTTGGCGATATCTACGGTATAGGAGAACAACCGAATTATCTTGCTCACCACAATCAGGGCAGCCCCGTAGAAAATGAGGAAATGCATCCATCCTGGGAAGGCCTCGCTCAGCCTAATCATACGCAGGTGGGCAAAAGCCACCCCGAGGGTGGTCTTGATACGGGTGAAGATATTATCTGTGCGCTTATCTGGTTGGCCTAATCGCCACAGTTGGTACCGTCTGTAGAAACCAAGGGCAAATAGGGCGAGAAGGATGGGGCTCAATATCAGGACAGCTACTATTATCGGCTTGAAGATGTCATCAATGTATTCTAGCTGACCAGTCCAGAACATAGCTGCCGCACCTTCCTCCTGACTAACGCCCTGCCACAGGGCCTCTGTCCCCTCCCGACGGCGGCGGGTGGCGGAGCACCCGCCCTATGGGAACGAGGGAGCAATAGCTATCTAAGCCTGCCCCAAAGCAGTGATTTAGATTCCCAAGCATAGCGCAGGTCTCCGTAGGCAACTCGCCTCTGGCGAGGGCTCTGTCCCCTGCCAACCGGGGCCAACGCCCATCGACGCCGAGTATTTGCAGTCTCTCTCCTCATATCGTCAAAATGATGGATAGAATACCGACAGGTGGGCGGCGAAGAAAACCACCAGTATACTACCGGCTGCTGCCAAAAACAGCACTATGGGCTTGCTGTATTTCAGCCCTATCCCAAAATCGTGTGCTGCTAGCCTCACGCCGCCAAGTATGCAGTAGATGATTCCTGTCAGAACCACTACCTCAAAGAAAACGAGTATTGCTCTGAGTGCCTGGTCCATCTATCTATGCTCTCATCCTGCTGGCTGCCATGCCAGACATGGCCTTTGTTCTACACGCCGGGCAGATCTCAAGTTGGGAGGTCTGCGCTCCTGCCGCATCGAGCTTGCTCCTCAATTTGTCTATCACAGCCCTGGGTGCAACCGGCGCGCCGCACTCTTTACACCTGGCGATTTCCCCTTCAAAGATCGCCTCTGCCGGGCTATTCAACCTGTCCAGCTCCAAGATATTCTCCAGATGGAGACAGCTCTCAGGGCAGATCTTGACACACTGGCCACAGCCCACACACGACTGATGCTCAAAAAGCAACTGGCATGAGTCTCCGGTCGACAGAAAATGCAATGCCTCAGTTGGGCAGTGCAGGGCACAGAGACCGCAGGCGGTACACTGCGACCCGTCAAGCTCCAGCCTGCCAAAAGGCACGCTTCCTGCTGAGATCGCTCCGCCCGAGGCTGGAGCCAGCTTCTGTGTCATGCCAGCGATAAGCGATGGCAGCAGCGGTCCGCTGTCTGGAACAGTCGTGGGCTGACATGACCTGAGCAATGTTGGGGGCAGTTGGGCAACCTGCTGAGCCAATGGGGCTAGCTCTGGCTCCAGCCTGCTGCCGTCAAAAGCTTTTATGCGCTCCGGTTCAACGCCCCACTGCTCAAGCAACTCCTGCACGAATCGAACTTTCCCCTGCCACTGGTCGCAGTCGAGACCAAGCTGGCACATTTCCTTGTTTGAGATGATTGCCAGCCCCTGGGCCCCAAGGTCAAAGGCACGCAGCATCAGCCAGGGCGGGACCATGGCCAGGCACGGGACCTCTAAGGGCAGCATGTTGGGCACAGAGCCAAAGGGGTTTATCTCGGCCTTACCAAAGGAAGCCAGACAGCTTTGACAGGTGATGGCGACTCCTCTTGGCTCCAGCATGTCGCCGTCAGAAAGAAGCAGCCCCTCCATCTCCACGTCCAGTTGGGCGAGGGAGAAGGTGGGATGGGATATGGCCTGGTGGGGACAGATGGCAGCGCAGGCACCACAACCTTGACACCTGAGCTTATCGATCAAAACGCCGTTATCATCAATCACTACGGCACTAGAGGCACAGATCTCCCGGCAAAGGTGACACCTTTGCCCGCCAACACACTTCTCCGGCTGGACATAGGGTATCACCCGATATCGGGGCAGGAGCATCTCAAAGAACTGACGCCGACTGATCTCACCTAGAGGTCTGGTGAAATGCACTTTCAGCGCCTGCTCGGGTACATTATTGAACTTGGCCTGCCGCGTTACCTGGGCCCATAGCAGCAGCTTGACCCTATCAACCAGGTCGGCAGCGCCCCACCCGGAGGTTGTTTCTCTCAGCAGATCGACTATCCTGACGGAAAATGGATCGACAGCAGCCTCCTCTGGCTCTTCCCAGAAACGCAGCTTTGAACTGAGCTGCGAGCAAGCCCCAAGTACTACCGGTTTGATTCCGTGCCTTTGAATCAGCCCAGGCGGAACTCCAGGCTGGCAGAGATCGTCAGCCACAATGACAGGCAGGCCTGGGTGCCTGTGTTGCAGAAACCGGCACACCTCATCCATCGGCAGGACTGTGCTCACCTTGCCGTGGCACTCACAGAGAAAAACGCCTTTTTCAGAAAACGCTGTCAAATCGGGTCACTCCTGAGCCGGTGCTGCTTCGTCCACTGCTGGTTCAGGTTCAATCGACGGCGGCAGCACGTCCATGAATTTCAACCCCAAGAAATAGAGAACTCCCAGGAAGGCAAACATGCCAATTGACAGGATTACTTCCGTCGGCAGTACGGGGAAGGAGCCTACCTCGCCCCATACCCCCTCAATGTGCCCCGGGTAGTAATGTAAGGGGTAGGCCAGCCCTGGAATCACCAGCGCCAGCCTCTCGAAGAATATTCCGATCACCACGGATGCCGCGGCGATCATTATCCACTTAATCGTCTTTCTAGCTTTGGGGTGGAACAGGATGATGAGCGGTACTATATAGGCTAGTCCTACCTGACCAGCCCAGAAAAGCCAGCTATACCGCCCAGTGAGCAGGAACACTGTGGCATCACGGTTAGGCGAGTAGAAGTGGGTCAGTTTGTCCACCACAACGAGAATCACCAAGAGTACAATTAGGGCTGACAATAACCTCCCCAAGGTGAAAACCACTTCCTGGCCCATACTGCGTTTGCTGAACCTCAAGGTGAGTACCACGGCTATTATCAGCAGTGCCAGTCCGGATACCATTGCCGCTGCCAGAAACTCAAAGGGCTTCATCGGTGAGTAGAATATCTCTCTGGTGGCAATGAAACCGAAGATTGCTCCTGTGCCCATGTGCACCAGGACTGCCCAGCAAACGGCCAGGATGCCGATCCGTTTGACCCACTTCAACTGGTTGGCCAGGATAGCTCCCAGATAGGTCAGACTGATAACGAAATAGCCTCCGTAAAGGATCCCGTTAAGGGCGAACATGGAGGTCATGTTGTTCAAGTAGAAGAACATGAAAAGCCGCCAGGATTTCTCCGGCCTTCCCAGGTCGACCGCTATGGCTACCATGGCGCCAAAGATAAGCACTACGGCCAGAAAGACAGCCACCCGGGCGATAGGCTTGTACGATTCCTGACCGAAAACGTAGGTCAGAGAGGAGAGGATGAGAGAGCCAGCGCTCAGCCCGATGAGGTAGATGGCGATAACGATGGGCAACCCCCAGGGTATTGCATTGTTGCTGCCAAACACCTGGTGACCCCTTAAGTAACTAATGGCAAAACTTATGAGGCCAGCCAGGGCTACCGCAGCGAGAACCGCTACCGCAGTGTAATACCGCCTCGATTTGCCCTCAATTGGCGTATAAGTCAGCTCCATATCAGGAACCCCTCATCTGGGGAGATATGACACCTTCGGCTTTGTACTCATGTCTTCTCGCAGTTTGAACGAATCCCTTGAAGCCAGTAGCTTTGAGACTGCGCTTTCGGGGTCACTCAAATCACCGAAAAATCTGGCACCTGACGGGCAGGCTTCAACACAGGCCGGCACCACCTCCACGCCTATCTCTTTGCCTTCCTCTATCCCCTGGTCTATCCGATGGAAACAAAAAGTACACTTCTCAACCACGCCGTGCGTCCGGTGCGGAAAGGGCCAGGGACCAATGTCCGCCTTGTTATCGAGACCGAGATCAGCAGGCAGATCAGGCCGCTGATACTCCTCTTCCTCCTGCTCCTTGTAATTGAAACTCCTGGCTCCATAGGGGCAAGCAACGAGGCAGTATTTGCATCCGATGCAGCGCCGGAGGTTCTGCATCACAATGCCATCCTCTCGTTTGTAGGTTGCCTTGGCCGGGCAGACAGTCACACAAGGGGGAGAATCACAGTGCATGCAGGGCATGGGTATTATCTCGATATTGGCCGTCGGATATTCACCCTTGCTGACGGCAATAACCTTATGCCAGAAGATATCAGTCCTTCGCTTTTGCTCATCAGGTGAGCCATAGGGAACATTGTTCTCGGACTTGCAGGCTATTGAGCATGCCTGACAGCCTATGCACTTGTCCAGGTCTATGACCATTCCCCACTGTGCCATCTACTGCCTCATGCCTTGTAAACTTTCACCCTGGTATTGAAAAAGCACGGTTGCCCGCTTTCCTCATCGTAATTGAGGATCATAATCCGGTTAGGATTTACACCTATGCCATCTGCCCATTCGCCGCAGGCATAATGACCCTGGCCACAGGCGATAGCCACCACGCCGGGACGAATCCCCTCGAAAACCCTGGCCTTGGCCTTTATTCTGTCCACATCGGACTCAACCCACACCTTATCGCCATCTTTGATTCTCAGGTTGTCGGCTGTCTGGGTGTTTATTTCGGCGAAATTATCCCAGCCATAGCCATGCATCACCAGAAATATCTCCTGAGCCCAGGGATAGTTCTGGTTTCCACTTCTCATGTCCAGCACAGGATGGTACGTTATCAGTGTGAGGGCGTCCTCGGAACTGTTGCCCTTGAATTCGATGTTATACACTTTGCCTAGAAAAGCCTTGTCACGGAACCGGAACCTCTCTGTCTGGAACAATTGATCGTATTTGCGATAGGTATAGTCTTTGTGATCCTCTTGTCTCCACACCCCGTTCTGAGTAAAATCGTCCCACGATAGGTTGGTGAGGCTCTTGGTTCGCTCCTTTACAAACCCTTCCGGGCTGTCGCCGATACCCTGGAACGCTTTTCTGACTTCATGGTCTGCATTGAATCGATTTGCGAGCTCGAACAATATCTCGGCTACGGGCTTTGAATCGCCGATCCGCTCCACCACGGGTTGCTTTATTCTCACTTCGGCAAGCCCTGACCCTGGCAGCGAGGTCTCATAGGCCCACTCCTCCAGGTAGGTACATGCCGGAAGAACAATGTCGGCATACCTTGCCATTTCATTCCAGGACGGTCCAATGTGGACATAGTATGGCAGTGCTGCCAGGAATGCATCCCATGTGCTGGTCTCCGGGACGCACATAACGAGATTGCTGTTAAAGCCAATAACCGCCTCTGCACTCGATATCTCGCCTTCCGCTGCCCGCAGGCTTAGAACTTCCGGATCAGTTCCGGGTACGTCCGGCATATCCTTGTACTGCGGAGGATCCTGGTATACTATCCCGCCCTTAGCATCAATGCTGCCCACCAGGGCATTCAGCAAGAAGATGGCGTGGCTGGCGTTGGCTCCGTAGGGCCAGCTAGTGGCTCCCGTGCCACTCCAGGCGATGGCCGGTTTTGACTGAGCGAATTCTTTGGCTATGCGGCGGATAACGGCGGCGGGTACATCAGCTCTGGCGGCGACGGTGTCGGGGCTGAATTCGTCAAGTGCCAGAGCCTTGTACTCGGCAAACCCGGATGTCCAGGTGTCGTTGACAAAGTCTTTATCGTAAAGGTCTTCCTTTATTATTTCATGGGCTATTGCCATGGCCAGTATCCCCTCGGTGCATGGCTTAATGGGTACCCACTCGTCTGCCTTGGCAGCGGTGACAGAATACCGCGGGTCGAGGACAACGACCTTGGCCCGGTTTGGTCTCTCGCGGCGTATCTTGCCCCACATGCGGAGGTTCCGTGCCAGAGGCCTTTCAGATTCGACAATGTTGGCGCTGAAGGCCAGGATATAGTTGGCATTTCCCAGGTCATAGCCGCCGTTGTCTCGCCCATCCGCCATCTGTTTACCCTTGTTGTCAGCGGCTACTTCCAGAGCTTCCTCTGATAGAAGGTGGGGCGTCTTGTAAGCTTTGGCAAAGCGGCGAATCAAGTCCTCGTTGCTGGTGGAGTTCAACCCTTGAAGCAGGAGCAGCTTGTCCGGGGCACTGATTTCTCTTAGTTTCTCACTGATTTCACCCAGTGCCTCACTCCATTCTATTTCAGCGAATGACTCTTTCAGCGATTCGAGGGATTTGGGACCTGCTTCCCTTCCCTTGGGTACCCCTTCCTTTCTCTTCAAAGGCTTCTTGGTAAATCGTTCCGGATTGTAGAGGACTTGTAGACCGACGTGAGAGCGGGGGCAAGCTTTACCTTCGGAGTACGTTGACTTCGGATTGCCGACTATCCTGACCGCTTTGCCATTGACTACCCTGACATTGACAGCGCAGCGGGTGGGGCAGTTGAGACAGGAGGTGGCCACCCGTTTTTCGGCGAGGACTCCCTCTTCATAGTCCTCCGGCGTTGGTGCAGAGCCGATTTGCGGCCACTTTATGGCGTAGCTGGCAGTAACTGCTGCGGCGGCACCTGCCGAAATACCAAGAAAGGTCCTCCGGCTCATTCTTGAGCCATCGGACCCATTCTCTCCCCCTGGACTTTTCGCTCTGTCTCTTGGCACTCGATCCAAGGCTACTCTCTACCGCGCAGGCTCATCCCCCTCAACTTCCCCGTTTCAACTGCTACGAAATTCTGCGCCAGGTTTTACCCCAACCCGCGTAATCATAGCTTCCCAGGCAGAGGCCTGTCAATGTTCGCGTCCGACGGCGCTCACCACCACGAGGTGAAGATGAAAGCAAGCATCCGTCAATTGCTTGGAGCAAGCGACGAATGATATAATTAGGCTCACTTCAAGTTAAACAGTTCTATTTCGTAAGCAATTGTCTTGAAAATGAAACTGAGTCGTGAGGAAGTAAAACATCTGGCCCTCCTTGTCCGCCTGGGACTCAGCGACGCCGAGGTGGAAAGGTTCAGGGAGCAGCTATCCGATATACTGGAGGCCTTTGAGGTACTCCAGCAGGTGGACACCACGGATGTGTCGCCTACAGCTCACTCTATTGCCCTGGGGAACGTGCTGAGGGACGACGAACCTGCGCCGTCGCTGCCCGCAGATGAAGTACTGGCCAATGCCCCCAGCCAGGAGGAAGACTATTTCAGAGTGCGGGCGGTGCTTGAGTAGTTGAGAATGGACCTGTGTCGGTTGACTATTCATGAAGCGGGCGAGTTGCTCAGACGCCGGGAAATCTCCTCTCTTCAGCTTACCCAAGCCGCCCTCGATAGGATAAGGGAAATAGACGGAAATCTGCGCGCTCTGGTAACTGTCAGCCAAGAGCTGGCCTTGCAGCAGGCAAACGAAGCCGACCAGAGGATCAGGCAGGGTAACGGGACACCACTTACGGGCATCCCGGCGGTGATCAAGGACAACATGTGCACCAGGGGCACGCGCACCACCTGCAGCTCCAGGATGCTGGAGAACTTTATCCCGCCTTACGACGCTACAGTGGTGGAGAAGCTGAATGGCTGCGGCATGGTGATGGTAGGCAAGGGGAATATGGACGAGTTTGCCATGGGCTCTTCCACTGAACACTCTGCCTTTTCCCCCACCCATAATCCGTGGGACTTGAGCCGTGTTCCCGGCGGCAGCAGCGGGGGCTCTGCGGTGGCTGTAGCTTCGGACGAGGCTATTTATGCCCTCGGCTCTGACACCGGTGGAAGCATTCGCCAGCCGGCGGGGTTCTGCAGCGTGGTGGGCTTAAAGCCAACCTACGGTAGGGTGTCAAGATATGGCCTGGTGGCTTTTGCCAGCTCCCTTGATCAGATTGGTCCCCTGACCAAAGATGTCACCGACTGTGCCCTGGTGATGAATGCCATCGCCGGTCATGACCCCAGGGATTCTACCTCCTTGCCTCACCCTGTGCCCGACTATGCCCAGTCGCTCATTCCTGATCTAAAGGGGCTGCGCCTGGGAGTGCCGCAGGAGTACTTCGTAGAGGGGATGCAGAAGGGGGTTGAAGAGGCAATCCGTTCCGCTGTTGCCAGGTTGGAAGAGTTGGGGGCAGAGGTAGACTGGGGCGTGTCTTTGCCTCATACCCGTTATGGTTTAGCTGCTTACTATATTATTGCTCCCTCTGAGGCTTCGGCCAATTTGGCTCGCTATGACGGGGTGAAGTACGGTTTCTCGGTAGGGGAGGCGGAGAGCATGTGGGATGCCATGGAAAAGACCAAGCAAGGTGGCTTCGGTCCTGAGGTGAAGCGGCGTATTATGCTTGGCACCTATGCCCTATCGGCGGGCTACTACGACGCCTACTATCTTAAGGCGCAGCAGGTACGTACGCTGATAAGGCAGGAGTTCGACCAGGCCTGCGAAAAGTTCGATGCTCTGATTACCCCTACTTCGCCTACGGTGCCCTTCAAAATTGGTGAGAAGGTGGATGATCCGCTTCAGATGTATCTCAGCGATGTCTGCACCCTGCCCATAAATATCGCTGGAGTTCCGGCTATTTCGATTCCCGCCGGTTTTGCTGACGGGCTGCCGGTGGGTATGCAGATTATCGGCAAGCCGCTTAGCGAAGAGGTGCTGTTGCGCATTGCCTTTGCCTATGAACAGGCTACCGAGTGGCACAAGCAGAGGCCGAAGCTCTAGAGCAAAGAGGGCCGGCAATTAGTGCTACCTGCCTGCGCCGAATATTGAACTCAGTCCCATGGGCAGTTATTCTAGAACGAGCCGGTCGGTTTGCATTCCCGCGTCATTGCGAGGAGCGATAGCGACGAAGCAATCTCAGAAACCACTCTTGCCTGCACTGAGATAATGCTTTACGATAAAGGAAAGCAAATAGGCAATTCACGAAGCGGTAGATCGCAATGGTGACGGCGTAGAAAGGGGGCTCTTACAATGCTGAATAAGGTTGAGGCGACCGAGGTTATTGATGGGCTCTGTGAGAGGTTGCAGGAAACCGAGTTTGAGGGCTATGAAGACGAGACCGAACTGTTGCTGGATGTTGGCCACTTGATTACTGAGTATGTCAACGCTCTATTTGGGGACCTTGCCTCGGTTTGGGTAGAGGGCAGGGACAGGGGGAAGATCAAATCTGTTTGGGCTTATGGCACGGACTTCTCGCCGGACATAGCAATAGAGATGGGAGAGTTGCCGGTCGTGGCTACAGAGGTAAGGTTGGCCAAGAGGGATAGTGATGCAGCTGAGCTAGTAGCGGCGGCTATCGGGCAGGCACTCGTGTATTCGGTGCAGTACCCTTACGTGATTATATTTATCCTGGATAGGTCGGAGAGTAAGCTGCACAAGCACTGGTTTGACAGCGAGATAGAGACTCGGCTGTGGGAGGATCATCGAATAAGTCTGATCGTCAGTCAATGATCTCGATTGGGTTCGTCGGAGGCGATCAATAGGGTAGGGGCTCCGTCCCCTACCCAAGAGGGCGGGTGACGGAGCACCCGCCTATAAAAAGGTGATAACGGCCGATTTGGGGCTCTGGATCATTCCTACGCTGATCGACTAGTGATTCGGAGGTGATAAGTGAAGCGGGAGAGGTATGACGTAGCCGTCATAGGCGCTGGCATGGGCGGACTGGGTGCTGCGGCACTGTTGGCGCATCACGGTTACAAGACGCTGGTGGTGGAGAAGCTGCCCTTCGTAGGTGGCAGGGCGTCGTCCTATGAGTACAAGGGTTTCACTCTTCCCACGGGCGCCCTGTATGTAGAGACAGGGGGAATAGTGGAGAGCCTCTTCAAAGAGGTGGGAGCGAATTTCCCGATCCGTTCTTTTCCTATGGAGATCTGCTTCAGGATGGGTGGCAAGGACTATCCGGTAGCACCAAAAGGCGGGCTCAGAGACCTGATCTCCAAGTTTGCCGATGAGGGTGAGGCTGCCAGGCTGATGGCTGCCATTCGCCGCGCCTTCAGCTGGAACGAGCCTTCCGGTTCCATCTCAATTCATGATTGGCTTCTTCGATACACTCAAAACGAGAAGGTCCTGGCCATATTCAGGGGGTTGGTCAACTATCAGTGTGTGAATTTCCGTGACATGCCAGCCAGTGAGTTTATGCGACAGCTCAGGTTGGGCACCGGGGCAACGGCAGGCGCTCCTCCGGAAGGGTTCCTGGCTTTGATGAAGGAGCTGGTCAAGGTGATAGAGGCCAAAGGCGGCCAGGTCTGGACTCGCTGTCGGGCAAAACAGATACGAGTGCAAAACGAGGTAGCTCAAGGAGTAGTGATAGAAAAGGATGGGGACGAACTCGAAATAGTCGCCAAGGTGGTGATCGGCGACGCAGGTCCCCACAAGACCGTGGAGTTGGCCGGGAGCGAGAACTTCGACAAGGGGTATCTCAAGGACGTCAGGGAGAAGGTCTTGCCGCTCGCTTACGTCTGCTTGGAGGTTGCCAGTGACAGGCCTCTTATTGATTTCCCGGGCGTTATGGTTGTACCTGAAGGTCGGAGGCAGAAGACTATGATGTGCACCAGCCTTGCTTATCCGGAGTATGCCCCTCCGGGAAAACACTTGCTGCAGGCATGGGCTGCTCCGGACTCTTCCTTCCTTCCTCTAGACCCGGCTAAGGAGATAGACATGGTAGTCCAGGACTTGAGGGAGGCTATACCGCGGTTCGATAGAGAGGCTGAAATCTTGCACGTCAGCTACTGGCAAAAGGAGTGGCCAATGTACCGGGCGCTGCCCGGTGCTCTCTCCCAGAAGACGCCGGTGGAGAACCTATACAATGTCGGTGATGGCGTAGCGCCTCTGGTGCCGCTGGGGCTTCCTGCCTGTGCCGAAAGCGCCCGGATTGTGGTGCAGGACGTCAGGCAGCGGATTAGGCCTGATGCAGCCTGATCCCCGAAAGGAGATCCTACATGCTTGAGGTCAATGAATCTAGATGTGTTGGCTGCGGACTTTGCGTCTCCTTCTGCCCCACTGACGCGCTAAGGACGTGGGGCCTGTGCCGGATAGAAAGGGACAACTGCACGGACTGCCTTATCTGTGTTGATTACTGCCCGGCGGATGCTTTAGAGGTTCTTGAGGAAAGTAAGGTATGAACGGAGTCCAGGTTCGCTGCTATTCCGGTCATACTTATGTTGAACGCCCTGCTTCCTTCACCTGGCGGGATGTGACTTACACGGTGCAGAGAGTGGAAAAGGAATGGCGAGAGCCGGGAATGAAGTGCTTTCGGGTTAGCACTGAAGACAACAAGTTGTTTGAACTCTGCTATAATGAGCAAAAAGACGAATGGTCCATTAGTGAACCTGGGGGAAAGGAGCTGGGATGAAGAAGATATTCGAGATTCTGGAGAAGGATGCCCGGGTGACACCGGAGCAGATTGCCACCATGACCGGCATGTCGGAGGCCGAGGTGAAGAGCATAATTGAGGAAGCCGAGAAGGACCGGATCATCGTGGGGTACAAAACGATTATCAACCGGGAGAAGCTGGAAGAGGAGCAGGTGTTGGCATTGATTGAGGTAAGAGTCCAGCCGCAGAGGGAGGTAGGCTTTGACGCTGTAGCCGAACGCATATACCGTTTCCCTCAGGTGCGCTCTGCCTACCTTGTTTCCGGCGGCTATGACCTGGCTGTGTTAGTGACGGGGAAAACCATGCGCGAAGTGGCTGCGTTCGTATCTGAGAAGCTGGCTCCCCTGGAGGGAGTGCAGGGAACAGTGACTCATTTCTTGCTGAAGCGGTATAAGGAAGACGGCGAAGTATTGGAAGGCAGAGAGGAGGACAAGCGATTACCACTCACCATGTGAGAAACCGCATTGCCAGGCGGCTGGATCGGGTCTCCCCTTCGGGGATAAGGAAATTCTTTGATTTGATTTCCTCTATGGAGGGGGTGATCTCGCTGGGGGTTGGTGAACCGGATTTCGCCACCCCGTGGCATATTACCGAGGCAGCCATTCACTCCCTGGGGCAGGGGTACACCATGTACACCTCAAATTCGGGGATGCTGGAGTTGCGCCGGGAAATTGCCTCTTACCTCAAGGCCACCTACAATCTGGACTATGATCCCAACACCGAGTTGCTCATCACCAATGGCGTCAGCGAAGGGGTTGACCTGGCCGTGCGGGCCATCCTTGATCCTGGGGATGAGGTTATCATGCCTGATCCCTGCTATGTCTCCTATCCCTCCTGTGTCCTTTTCGCTGATGGCGTGCCTGTTCATGTTGCCACCAACAGCGACAATGAGTTCAAGCTCCGTGCTGCCGATGTTGAGGCCAGGATCACTGACCGGACCAAAGCCATCCTGATTGGTTACCCTGCCAATCCTACCGGCGCGGTGATGGAGATGGCGGACTTAGCTGATATAGCCGACGTAGCCAGGCGGCACAACCTGCTGGTGATCTCCGACGAGATTTATAATCTCCTGGTTTATGAAATCGAGCCCACCTGTTTCGCCTGCCTGCCGGAGATGAAGGAGGGCACCATCCTGCTGGGCGGCTTTTCCAAGTTTTACGCCATGACCGGATGGCGCATTGGTTATGCTGCTGCCAGCGCCGACATTATCGCTGCTATGACACGGATTCATCAATACACCGCTCTTTGTGCCCCCATAATGGGACAGGTGGCCGCCATTGAAGCCCTCAGGGCGGGGGAAGAGGAAGCCAGGCGAATGCTGGAGGAGTACGACCGGCGCCGCCGGGTTATCGTCAAGGGATTGAACGATATCGGTCTGAGCTGCTTTGAACCCAGGGGCGCTTTCTACGCCTTTCCTTCCGTCACTGCCACCGGGCTGTCCTCAGAGGCGTTTGCTGAGAAGCTGCTGCGGCAAGAGAAGGTGGCCGTGGTACCGGGGTCGGCCTTCGGTGAGTGCGGAGAGGGGCATGTCCGCTGCTGCTACGCTACCTCTCTCAGCAACATTGAGGAGGCAGTGACCAGAATGGCCCGGTTCGTGAAAAAACATCGCCGTGCTTAGGCGCTTCTTTACCGAGCCTGGAAAGGCTCTCCCACAGAGGCGGTGTCTGCGTTGCCCGCCAGCCACGTCCACACGCCACACCGGTTTTCGAACAGGGGTCAATGCTACAAGCCAAGGGGGTGTTATGGAGTTCCAGACTATCATCTTCAAAAAGGAGAACCGTGTCGCCACCGTTACCTTGAACCGCCCGGAAGCCGCAAACACCATAAACCTGGAAATGAAAGACGAGCTAATGGAGGTGATCAGGGAGGTATCACAGGACGACGAGATCAGGGTGCTGGTGGTCACAGGGGCAGGCGCAATTTTTTGCGCCGGGGGAGATTTCCGGCCCGGTAAGGTGAGAGCTAAAGAGGTCGATATTAGAGATGCCGAAGACATGGCACCTGCCTATGATGAGGTGAGGAAGGGGAACGTTCTTCCTGACGTAATAGAGCTAACCCTGGCGCTACAGCGTTTGGGCAAACCGACAATTGCCATGGTAAATGGCGCCGCCGTTGGACAAGGCTTTGACCTGGCCCTGTCTTGTGATACACGCACAGGTTCCCCCCAGTCCAGGTTCATGATGGGTTTTGTCAGAATGGGGCTTCCTCCCGTGACTGGCGGTGCCTGGCTGCTGCCCCGTGTTGTCGGCATGGGAAATGCCCTGGAATATATCTTTACCGGCGATTGGTGTAATGCTGAGGAGGCGTACAGAATAGGCCTGTTGAATAGACTGGTGCCTGCGGAGCAACTGGAGGCGGAGACAATGAAACTGGCCGGGAGGATAGCCAGAGGCGCTCCCGTAGCTCATAGACTGGCCAAGCAGTTGGTGTTCAGAGGGCAGGAGACAGACCTGGAAACAGCCCTAGCTTTCGCTACCACTTGCGCTTTCATAGCCAGCGCTACGGAGGACCACCAGGAGGGGATCAAAGCCCTTGCCGAGAAAAGACCGCCTGAGTTCAAGGGTAGGTGAAGAGCAACCCCGGTTACTTTCTGTATGATTCGATGACTCCTGCCCTGGCAGGCGCGGTGACAGGCGACAGGGCTAGGTTAGCCTCTGACACCGAACCCCGTGTATACTAATTAAGGAGGCTGGAAGATGGCAATACAGACCATCGCAGAGCTTTTCGACCTGACCGGCAAGGGTGCTATTGTGACTGGCGGCGCCGTGGGCATCGGACAGGGTATTGCCTTCCGCCTGGCGGAAGCGGGAGCCAGCGTAATGGTCACCGACATCGACCTCGAGGGCGCCAGCCGCACTGTCGAGCAGGTCAAGGCCGGGGGCGGCAAAGCTCAGGCTATCCGTGCCGATGCAGGCAGCACAACCGATGCCACGAAGGTAGCTCAGGCGACTGTGGACGCTTTCGGTCGCCTTGACATCCTGGTCAACAGCGCAGGCATCTATCCCCCTTCGCCGGCTCTGCAGATGAGTGAAGAACTGTGGGACAAAGTACTGAACACCGATCTCAAAGGTATGTTCTTCTACTCCCAGGCTGCTGCCAAACAGATGATCAAAGCCGGGCACGGGGGCAAGATCATCAACCTGTCCTCGATAGATGCCCTGCGTCCGGAGATAATGTTTGCCCACTACGACGCCGCTAAGGGCGGGGTGGTCATGCTCACCAAGGCCCTGGCGCTGGAGCTAGCTCCTCATAACATCTTAGTCAATACCGTGGCGCCGGGCGGTATCGTGACGCCCGGCAGAGAAGGGGTGGCACAAGCCATAGGGGACGTCCTTCGGACCAACCCGGAAGCCGTGGTGCCGGAGCAGCCGGGCATACCCTTGGATCGCCTGGGGAAGCCTGACGATATCGCCAAGGTGGTGCTCTTCCTGGCCAGTGCGGCGGCAGACTACATGACTGGCAGCCTGGTACTGGTGGATGGAGGATGCTTGCTGTCCTAGGCCGTGGCATGACCGTCGGAAACACGCCCCCCCCAGAGGCGCCGCCCAAAACCCCAGTTTGGCATGATTTTGGCCGGGGAGGTCGTACCAAGGTTGAGCAGAGATGCCTTGAGCAGGCGTCAACAATGTCGTTATAGCAAGGAGGAGATCCCAGAATGGGCCATCAGGAAGCAAAGAAGACGTGTTGTCAGTTCTGTGCCAGCAATTGCGGCGTCCTGGTCCACGTCGAGGACGGCAAGATAGTCAGCATCGAGGGAAACCGGGACCATCCCTTAACCCGGGGCTTTACCTGTGAAAGAGTCCGCCTAGCCCCAAAATGGCTCTATCACCCGGACCAGCTTAAGCATCCCTTAAAGAGGGTGGGCAGGCGCGGTGAAGGCAAGTGGCAGAGGATAAGCTGGGACGATGCCTTGGGCGAGATCGGGCAGAGGCTGCTCAAATTGAAGCAGGAATACGGGCCCGAGACCCTGGGGTTCTTTGAAGGCACGTGGAGGGGCAACGACTACTGGCCTCGAGGTCGCTTCGCCAGCCTGTTTGGCAACCCACACAACATCTTTGCTCCCGGGATCATCTGCGGCATCAACGACATGGCCATAAACATGGCCGTCATGGGAGATGTCACCACCTATTCCGTCGACACCTCGAGGTCGAATTGCGTGGTGTACTGGGGAGCCGATCCTTCGGAATCGAGTCTCCGGAATTGGGCTGCGGTTCGCAGGATCAAGCGAGACCGAGAGGTCAAGGTAATCGTGATTGATCCCAGGCAGACCAAAACCACGGATATTGCGGACATATGGCTGCGGCTGAGGCCGGGTACCGACACCGCCCTGGCTATGGCCTGGCTGAACGTCATTATCAACGAAGAGCTCTACGACAGAGACTTCGTTGCCCAGTGGACGGTTGGCTTCGACAAGCTGAAGGCCCGTGTCCAGGAGTACCCGCCGCAGAGAGTGGCCGAGATAACCGGCGTTCCCGCCGAGCAGATTGTGGAAGCTGCCAGGACGTACGCTACCCACGGGCCGGCCACTATGCCCTACGGTGTGGCCATAGACCAACTGGGACTAAATGGCACCCGTACGGAACAGGCCAAGATAATCATGCGGGCCATAACAGGCAATCTGGGCGTCTTCGGAGGCCACCTTATAACCCGACCGGGAGAGCCTATAAATGGGGGCAAGTTTGTCACCGAAGGGGACCTTACCCTGATGAACCTGCTGTCGATGGAGCAGAGAAAGAAGCAGATGGGCGCCGATGTCTGCCGAAACGTGTCCCTGGTCGGCTGGAGCCTGATGGAAGAGCACCTTGAGAGGGTATACGGGGTGCCTGCGCCGGTCACCGTTCAGATACAGGCACACACCACACTTCTGTGGCGGGCGATTCTGACCGGCAAGCCGTATCCTGTCAAGGCCCTGATCGCCTGGGGCTCCAATCCGCTGGCGTGGGCAGGCAATATCAAACTGGTGTTTGAGGCCCTGAAGAGCGATAATCTCGACCTTCATGTTGTCCAGGAGATCTTCATGACGCCCTCCGCCCAACTGGCAGACTATGTGCTGCCTGCCGCCACCTGGATGGAAAGGGACTTCTGTACCAACATGATGGACTTCGGGAGCCTGGTGCTTGGCGGCGAGCAGTCCGTCCCGCCGCTCGGAGAGCGCCGCGACATCTACCAGCTCTTCCGCGGCCTCGCTCTGGCTGTCGGCCAGGGGGAGCACTGGCCCTGGGAGACACTGCGGGACGTCAGCGAGTACCGACTCAAGCCCACGGGCATCACCTTCACGGAACTGGTAGACAGGATGGCATTGTTTCCAGACACCTTTGACATGCAGCCGTGGCATCGAACGGGCTTCCCCACGCCCTCGGGCAAGGTCGAGCTTTACTCCAGCACCCTGGAGAAACTGGGCTATGACCCCATGCCCTTTTACGAAGAGCCGCCTGAGAGTCCCCTCAGGGTTCCTGAGGTTGCCCGGGAGTACCCGCTGACTCTGAACACCGGCGGCAACTTCATGCCCATGTTCCACTCGGAGTTCATGCAAAAGGGGATAGGTTCACGGGAGAAACACCCCGACCCATTGATGGACATACACCCGGATACCGCCCGCGGGTTGGGGATTGGCGAGGGCGACTGGGCTTACATAGAGACCCGCCGGGGCAGAATCAAGCAGAAGGCGAGATACAACGCCGGCATGCTGCCGAACGTGGTCAACTGCCAGGCAAGCTGGTGGTTCCCCGAGAAGCCGGCAAATGAGCCTGATTTCAGCGGCGTCTTTGAGTCCAATGCCAATGTCCTCACCCTCGACGATCCTGAGTGGTGTGACGAGCTATCCGGCGGCTGGTGCAACCGGGCCCTCCTGTGCAAGGTCTACAAGGTAGAGTGATTGAGGGCAGGGTGAGACTGCCTCCATGTCACTGCGAGGAAGGCACCCTGTAGGGTGGCTGTCAGGGGCACGGTGTGCCGTGCCCCTACGTGTCATTGCTGCGAAAGTAGCCCATTTCGATGCTCGGTGGCGCTAGTGTCAGCCCCGCCGCAGGGTGCTCGGAAGTAGGGGCAATTCATGAATTGCCCCTACGCGGGACGTGGCATCTGACGGCAGCCTCTGGTGGAGTGCGTCAACATCCACACCACCCCTGTTACGAAAACGGGCCACTTTCATCCTTTGTGGTGCCTGTGACAAACAGGCATGACCGATTGGGAGGAACGCCGCGCTGGCGGAACGACCTGAAGGTCGTTCCCTACATGGTGGGAAGTCTTGATTTCACCGGCGACTGCGCTCCTCGCAATAACATAAGAACACGCCGACGAAGGCAGGCACACCTTGTACTATCTGTCATTGCGAGGTCGCCTGAGGTCGCCAGAGGCGACTCTGTCGACCGACCGAAGCAATCTCCGGGCGGGGTGGGATCGCACGACTCACGAGGACAACCCTTACCCAGAAGGTTATCTTAAGAGCAACGACGCAGCAATCTCGATATCGCGGCTGTTCTTGGAGATTACCCCGTCTCCCTCGCCTGGCGGGAGCGAGTCAGCGGGAAGGGGGATTCAAGCCCACTTGAGTCCGAGCTGGAACTGGGCCTTCATCAGATTCATAAACTGATGGTGGACTGTCTCGTTGCCAGCAAGAATCTGCCTGCCGTAGATAGAGGCTGGCTCGCCTTCCCAATCGGTGACCTTTCCACCGGCCTCCTTCACCAGCAGGATGCCGCTGGCCACATCCCAGGGATAAAGGTAAGGGTGCATGTAGAGGTCGAGCCGGCCGCAGGCAACATAGGCCAGGCCCAGGACTGCCGACCCCATAATCCTGATGCCGCACATCTGAGGCCAGGAGTTCCTGAATCCTTCCAGTATTGTGGCTCCGGCTTCAGCATCGTAGCCCATGTCACAGCCGATGAAGGAACCCTCCATCGAAGTCCGCTCAGAAACAGATATTGGCTGGCCGTTAAGCCAGACCCCAGCTCCTTTCTGAGCTACGAAAAGCTCCTTCCTCCAGGGGTCGTAGGTCAGGCCGAGGAGAACTTCGTAGCTGTTCGTCAGGGCGATAGCTACCGAGTAGAAAGGAATGCCATGGACATAGTTGTTGGTGCCGTCCAGGGGGTCTATAACCCAGGTGTACGCTGAATCGTTGGTTATGGCCGCCGATTCCTCTGACAGGACGTTGTAATCAGGGTATTCACTCTGGAGAAGGGCGATGATCCTGTTTTCCACCAGGACATCCACGTCCGTGACTATATTAGCCCTTCCCTCTTTATACCTGAGCTCCCTTTCCTCATGGGCGCGCTCGATGAGGAGATTCCCGGCCTCCTCCGCTGCTTGAGAAGCCACCTCCAGGGCAGTCCTGCCACTTCGAGATAGGGGTAAGCGGTCCAATCAGGTCTCCTTCCCAGAAAACTTGGTTAGGGTATGTTTGACTTGCTGCCGCGATACTGGGCGGGGGCGGCAGACGGGGCTGTAAGACCACATAGTTGAGTGCGCATATACCAAAGACGAAACCTGAGAAGTAGCGCGACCCTTTAGGGTCGCCGAGGCGAGGCTAAAGCCTCGCGCTACATTCTTCTCTCCTTCATGCAGCGTGCAGAGGAAAAGGATTTCCTCTGCCCTCACCAATCAAGTCTCCTTTCCGGAAACTCTGTTTTGCCACTTTCAACTCTAAATTTTGAACTTTGAATGGGGTGGTGTGAAGGGTGGGGGGTTAGGCCAGCCCCATGTTCTCCCTGACTTCCTTTATGGTCTCTTGGGCGATACCGCGAATCCGGCGAGCCCCTTCGTCCAGGACCTCCCTTACATAATCGGGCCTGTTGGCCAGCTCACTGCGTCTTTCACGGAAGGGCGCTAAGGCGTCGTTTATCTCCTGTGCCAGCAGCCGTTTGCAATCGACACAGCCGATAGCCGCACTGCGGCATTCCGAGGCGATCTGCTCCAGTTTTTCGGAGTTGAATGCCTGGTGAAGGCTGTAGACGTTGCATACTTCGGGGTGCCCCGGGTCGCTGCGATAGCGGCGAGCCGGATCGGTGAATGCAGTCATAATTCGCTCCATTGTCTCCTCGGGGGAAGCTGCCATCTCGACATGGTTGTCCAGTTGCTTGCTCATCTTCTGCACGCCGTCCAGACCAAGGATCAGGGGAACACGGGTCAGCTTTGCCTGTGGTTCGGGGAAGGTATCACCGTATAGGAAGTTGAACCGCCTGACGATTTCCCGCGTCAGTTCCAGGTGGACCAGTTGGTCCTCGCCCACCGGGACCAGCTCAGCCTTGTAGAGGATAATGTCTGCGGCCTGCAGCACCGGGTAGCCGAGCAGCCCGTAGTTTACGTTTTCAGGCTGCATCTTCACCTTCTCCTTGAAGGTGGGCACTCTCATCAGCCAGTTCAGCGGGGTGACCATGCTCAGGAGGGTATGAAGCTCCATTACCTGGGGCACATGCGACTGCACAAAGATCACACTTCTCTCCGGGTCAATCCCCACCGCCAGCCAGTCGAGCGCCATCTCATGGATATTCTGCTGAAGGATGCTGACGTCGTCCTTACCCTCAAGAGTAGTCAAGGCGTGGATATCCACTATGCAGTAGATGCAGTCGTACTCATCTTGGAGGCTGACGTAGTTTTGAATCGCTCCCAGGTAGTTGCCGATGTGCTGCCTGCCAGTGGGGCGGGCGCCAGAGAAAACGCGGTTCTTCATCTATTACGCTGATCCTTTTGCGGGGTCAATTATAGCACGTTTGTCCAGGCAAATATAAATGCGGGCCGTCGAGTTCCTTCAGTCATGACGGCCAAAAATCGGTGTATAATGGAAGCGCCGCCGGGGCCGGATAGCCAACTTCACTGTGCAAGGAGGACTTCGCCATGAAAGCCACGGTCATCAAAGAGAAGGGCGTCCTTTCTGTTGAGGAGGTGCCAACACCACAGGCAGGCCCCGGGGAGGTTGTGATCAAGGTCAAGTATTGTGGCATCTGCGGGTCCGATATCCGCCTGTTCGCTGATGGGTTCTACCCACCGGGACTGATAATGGGGCACGAGTTTTGCGGGACAGTCTCTGAGGTTGGGCCGGGAGCGGAGGGCTGGGCTGTGGGCGACCGGGTGACCGCCATGCCAGCAATGATGTGTGGGAGCTGCTACTACTGCCGACGGGGGCAGTGGCATCACTGTCTCAGCAGCAAGATAGTGGGGGTGCACATCGAATTGCCGGGGGCCTTCGCCGCATACGTGAAGGTGAAGGCAGACATGCTTCACCGCCTGCCTGGCGAGGTGACAGATGAAGACGGAGCCAACATCGAGCCCTGCGCCGTTTCCCTGCGTGCCGTCAGGCGCTCCGGGATCGAGGTCGGCGACTCAGCGGTTGTCTTCGGCGCCGGTTCTATCGGCCTCTTTGCCCTTCAGTGCGCTCGGGCGGCTGGAGCGAGGTCAGTCTATGCGGTCGAGCCGGCACCGGGCCGGGCCCATGCTGCAGCCGTGCTGGGCGCCGACCGGGTCTTCGACCCCGGCCATCCAGACTTCGCGGCTGAATTTGGCCAGGTGATCGGAGCCAGAGCAGATATTGCCTACGTGTGCACTGCCGCCCCGGCAGCCCTGCAACAGGCGGTGGATGCCGTGATACGCCACGGGAAGGTGATGGTAGTGGGTGGCGGCATGACAGCGGAGGTGGTCCCTGAGTACTGGATGTGGAAGGAGGTCGAGGTCAAAGGCTCGTTTGCGTACCTGGACGAGTTCGCCATGGCAGTGGAGCTGTTCAGGCAGGGAAAGGTCAAGGTCGAGGGCATGATCTCAGAGGTGATACCGCTGGAGAACCTGCCACAGGCCTTTCGGGACCTGGCCAAGCCCACTTCTGAGGTCAAGATCCTGGTGCAGCCGGGGTGAGCGAACTGGCTCTCGAGAACGTAGGGTGGGTGGTTCAACGAGGAAGCCTGCACAGGACAAAGAGGCTTACGTTAGCGCAGCCCTAACGCGCCTATGCCTGAACCACCAGATGAACACGATTGACAAGCACCCCCCAAGCTGTTAGCCTCGATGCAACCGAATAGCTTCGGCCGATATGGTTATACTGCCGAGCCATTGATTGCCGTGAAAGGAGACGCGTTTGCAGACCTTATCAAGGAAACCAACAGGAGGTAGAAATGAATTGCAACTGTAAAATTGTTGTTGCTTCTCTCTTGGTCTTAGTTCTGTTGGTGCCACTTTCTTCGGGTTGCGGCGGCGGAGGTGAGAAAGGGGTGATTATCACCATAGGTGAACTGACGGACTTCACAGGACCAGCCGGACCAGCAGTTAAAACTATCCATTACGTGATAGAGGACATAGCCAGGCACTACAACGAAGAAAACCTTATCCCTGGGGTGAAAGTAAACATTGCTGCCTACGATACTAAGACCGATCCTTCCAGGGAACTGGTTGGCTATGAGTGGTGTAAGGACCAGGGGGCGAAGGTAATTATTACTCTTATGCCTGGAGCTGCAGAGGTATTGAAACCTTTTGCGGAGAGGGATAAGGTCGTTATAGCTGCCCTGGGTGCCACTGCGGAGGTATTTGAGCCTCCGGGGTGGGTATTTGGCTTTTCGAACACTCAGACTTGGGCAATGAAGACCCTCTTGCAATGGGTCAGCGAGAATGACTGGGATTATGGCCAGGGAATTCCTAAGCTTGGCCTGGGAGGCTGGAGCGATCCGGCTTCCCACAACATAGACAAGGCGATAAAGGAATACATCGATAACTATCCGGGCGAGTTTGACTACGTCGGTGCTCATTTGGGTCCCGTGGGCACGATGACCTTCAAAGCTGAAGTGGAGGAGCTGAAACAATGCGATTATCTGACTACTGGCTCCGGCATGGCGATACCTTATATTCTGAGGGACTTACAAGCCATGGGCTGTAGGCCGAGGCTTATTGATGGGACTGGTACTTTTGGTGCTTTCAGACGCTTCTACGTGGATCTGCTTGGCTGGGAAGCCCTTGACGGAATCTTGTTCACCAACCAGTCTGTGCTGTGGAATGAATCGACCCCTATTGTCGATCTGGCTAGAAAGCTCCTTTACCAATACCACCCATCGGAAGCTGAGGAAATCATGGATGGTGGTACAGGTTATGCGGGTGCGGGTCACCAGGTGATCGCCATTTTCGAAGTCCTGCAGCAGGCGACACAAAAGGTGGGAGCGGAGAGTTTCGATGCTCAAGCTTTCTTTGACGCGGCCATAAATTACGAGACTACAAGTCCCATGTGGGAAGGCTACCCGCAGTGGGGCTTCAGCCAGACTAAACGCTACTTAATAGACCACCATGTGATATATGAATATAGTGCCAAGGCGCAGGACCTGGTAAGGGTCACCGATTGGCTGCCTCAGGTAAAGGAGTAAAGAGGTTCTGGCAACAGGCGGCGGAAGTAGAGGTCAGGGCTGTGGCGGTGATAGATGACGGCAGCCAGCTCGCTGTAGTCTGGAGGCTTCGGCGGCGTCGCCCTAGAGTATTGTGAAAGGAGGATAGTCAAAGAGATGGATTCTCAGAAACGTGGCAGAGCCGACGACCAGGTGAGAACAATTCCTACGAGTTGCACCCCCGACTGCGGAGGGAAGTGCTTGCTCAAGGTACACGTAAAGAACGGCGTGATTGTTAGGACCGAGAGCTATGAGGGCGAGGACCTTCACCTAAGGCCCTGTGCCCGGGGGCGCGCCTCTCGGCAGAGAGTGCATGCTCCTGACCGGCTCAAATTCCCGATGAAGAGAGTGGGGGCTCGGGGTGAAGGCAAGTTCGAGCGAATCTCCTGGGACGAGGCTCTCGATACTGTGGCGAGGGAACTGAAAAGGGTAAAGGCAACCTACGGGCCGTCAGCCATCCTTTACATCGGCCAGAGTGGCAGCTTCGGCCTGCTCCACGGACGAACGGCAGCGGAAAGGCTGCTCTATCTGTTCGGTGGCTGCACAAACCATTGGGGAATGATTTCCTGCGAAGGGCCCGCGTTTGCCTCCGCGGTCACCTACGGCTTCTTCACTACGGGCAATACCCCGGATGACTTCCTCAACAGCCGGATGATAATTCTCTGGGGATGGAACCCGGTAGAAGCTCAGAGAGCAACTGCCCCCTTCCTGAAGCGAGCAAGGGATGCTGGGGCCAGAATCGTGTGTGTTGACCCGAGATTCAACTGTTCAGCGTCCCTCTTGGCTGACCAGTGGGTACCCATCAGACCGGGCACCGACGCTGCCATGTTGATAGCAATGGCCTACGTTATCATCACAGAAGGTCTTCAAGACCAAGCCTTCATAAATACCTACACCGTTGGCTTTGATCGATACAAAGACTATGTCCTCGGTGATGAAGATGGCATAGCCAAGACACCGGCCTGGGCGGAAGCCATTACTGGCGTGCCTGCTGCCGCAATTGCTGGCCTGGCCAGGGACTATGCCAGGATGAAACCAGCGGCACTGGTTGCTGGCTGGGGCCCCGGGCGTACCGCTTATGGCGAACAGTACCACCGGGCGTCAGCAGTCCTGGCGGCAATAACGGGTAATGTCGGCATACACGGCGGCTATCCAGGCATTGTGGGGTCTTTGGGTTATATGCCCGCCCAACCCACGCTACCGGTACCCTGGGGGTGTTGCGTCATGCCCTTGGGGGATAACCCGGCAGCCCACAGGGCACTGCCCACGCCGTTCAACTCTTGGTATTACAGCGATTCAGGGATCCACCATTGCAAGGTGGCTGATGCCATACTTCGGGGAAAAGCGGGAGGGTATCACACTGACCTCAAGCTGGCTTATGTTACCTGCGCCAATCCGGTTAACCAGTATCCAGACAGCAATAAGATGGCCAAGGCTTTACGGGAACTGGAGTTCATTGTTGTCCATGAGCTATTCATGACGGCCACAGCCAGGTTTGCGGATATCCTGTTGCCGGTCAACACAGGCTTTGAAAGAAATGATATCTGCGACTCCTGGTTGCTGTCGCCACCGTACTATATCTATGTAAACAAAGCTGTCGATACAGCCTATGAGTGCAAAAGCGATCTGGAGATATGTGGAGAGCTGGCGGCCAAGTTGGGCATCCCCGATTACAATGAGAAAACGGAAGACGAGTGGCTGAGGGAGGCGTTCAGATCAATTGAGGCTATCCAGGATTATGATTATGATGACCTCAAGCGCAAGGGGATTCTGGAGGTGGAGCTACCTGAGTACGTCCCTTACAAAGAGCAGATTGAGGACCCTAAGAACAATCCCTTCACCACGCCATCGGGAAAGATTGAGATATATTCTCAGGGTCTGGCAGACCTCAACAATCCCAAGTTGCCACCCATTCCCAAGTATTTCGAGGGCTGGGAGAAGCCCCTGATAGAGAAGTATCCACTTCAGCTTTTCTCGGCGCACTCCCTAACGCACGCCAAGAGTCAATTTCACAACACTCCCTGGCTGAGGGAAGTCGAGCCTCATACCCTATGGATCAACCCGATAGACGCCCAACCAAGGGGCATCAGCGATGGTGCCTCGGCAAAGGTGTTCAATGACAGGGGACAAATACTGATCACTGCCAGAGTCACCGAGAGGATTATGCCAGGGGTGATATTCATGGCCGACGGCGCCTGGTTTAACCCGGATGAAAACGGGGTAGACAGGGGTGGGTGTCACAACGTCTTGACCAGCGATGAGATATCTCCGGGTAGTGCCTTTACCTGCAATAGCTCCCTGGCTCAGGTTGAGAGGGCTTAGCTTGGGCAGCCCTGAGGAAGGAGCAGCAAAAGCATTGAGGAGGTAGAAGCAAAAGATGCAGATAGGATTTTACTTCGATCAGACCAGATGTACCGGCTGTTACACCTGCGTCGTAGCTTGCAAAGACTGGCATGATGTTCCGGCAGGACCAGCCAGCTGGATGAGAGTGACAACGGTAGAGAAGGGGAAATGCCCAGATTTATTCGTTGCCTTTCTCCCTGCCGCCTGTTATCACTGCCTCGAACCTGCCTGTGTTGACGCCTGCCCCGTCAATGCCATCACCAAACAGAAAGAGGATGGTATTGTCACAGTAGACAGGGATGTGTGCCTGGGGAGGGATGAATGTCAGTCCTGCCTTGAGGCTTGTCCTTATAATGCCCCGCAGTTTAGGTCTGAAGACAATGCCAAGATGGAGAAGTGCGACCTATGTATAGAAAGATGGGCGGACGGCAAGAAGCCGGTATGCGTTGATGCCTGTCCCATGCTGGCCTTAGATGCTGGTCCCATAGAGGAGCTAAGGGCAAAGTACGGTGACAATAGGGAAGCTGAGGGCTTCATTTACTCCGAAAAGCTCATCCCCTCGATTACGTTCAAACCCAAGAAGGACACCAAGGGTCTTGCCGTTCAAAGAATCGAAATCGCACCAGGCTCCCGAACGGTCAGCTAGGCGGTATGCAAGAATGTGGAATAGATGCCTTCCGCTGAAATCCCTGGCGAAAACTGCTCAGACCTGATATAGTAACCAGGGTCTAAGATGCGCTGTGCTATCCTGGCCGATATCCACAGCAACCTGGCCGCCTTCCAGGCAGTGCTGGAGGATTTGCAGAAGAGGGGTGAGGTTGACCAGATATGGTGCCTGGGGGATGTGGTAGGTTATGGCCCTGATCCCAGGGAATGCATCCAACTTCTGCGCCAGTATGGCCACATTTGCATTGCTGGTAACCATGATTGGGCAGCTATAGGCAAGATAGATACCTCATATTTCAATCCTGAGGCTGCGGCAGCCTGCCAGTGGACCGCAGAGCAGTTGAACCCTGAGGACGTGGAATACCTGCAGAATCAACCGTTAACTCTGCGTCAAGATGATTTCACCCTGGCCCATGGTAGCCCCAGGGAGCCCATCTGGGAATACGTCGTCTCTGCTCAAACTGCCGCGGCCAACTTTGCCCACTTCGACACCAGATTCTGCCTCATAGGTCATTCTCATATCCCGCTGATTTTCGATCTTGACGAGGACAACGTCTGCCAACTCCGCCAGCTTCCCGAAGAATTGCCTCTGAAAGAAGAAAAGAATCGCCTCATCATTAACTGCGGTGGGGTAGGACAACCAAGGGATCACGACCCACGAGCCAGCTACGCAATTCTCGACACGGAGAACGGGGTTATCTACCATTACCGGGTGGAATACGATATCTCGGCCACCCAGCAAAAGATGACAGAGGCAGGCTTACCTCCCCGCCTGGCAAACCGCCTGAGCTATGGGTGGTAAGTTTCCGCTGATTTGTGATACAATAATACACGGCAGCGCATGGATAAACAGAGTTTGACTCTAGGGGAAGTAGCTCTCTCTTACCTGACCTCACTGCCACCTGAGGAAAGCCAGGACAAGCAACAGGAAGTCAACAAGTTTATCCTCTGGTACGGCAAGGAACGCCCGGCCAGCAAAATCACCCCCAGGGAGATAGAAACTTACGCTGGGTGGGTAGCCTCATCCACCAGTGACGCCACCAAGAAGCTTGAACCAGTTAGGGATTTCCTGACCTATATCAAAAAGGAAAAACTTGTTAAGTCCAGTCTGGCCACACACCTCAGGATAAAGCAGGCCTCAACCAAGACCACCCCGCGAGCCAAGCCAAAACAACAGGTGGCTCTAACCTCTGAGGACTATGCCAATCTAAAGGCACAATTGGCCACCCTGGAGGCGGATCGCCGTAATATTGCCGAGGAGTTGCACCGGGCTGCCTCAGACAAGGATTTCCGTGAAAACGCTCCCTTACAGGCCGCCAGAGAGCAGCGCGACCAGATAGAGTCCAGAATTAGAGAAATACAGAGCGCTCTCAGGACCGGGGTGCTGGTACAGGAGGAGGAACCCGCAGAAGACGTCACCGTGAGGTTAGGAAGCAAGGTTGTTCTGCACGATGTCGCTTCGGGGGCGAAGTTGACTTACACCCTGGTCACCAAGAACGACGCTAACCCAGCGAAGAGCAAGATTTCGATTGTGTCGCCTATAGGCAAAGCTCTGTTGAATCAACGTCAAGGCGACCTGGTAAAGGTCATTGCCCCGGCAGGGGAGCTGCGCTACCAAATCGAGCGTATTGAATAAGGCGAAGGGGAACGGCTACATCTATACCATCGTGGCACACCCCCCGGAGTCGCTCCTGTCTCGGCGAGATTAAGAAACGCCCCTTTGTCTTCCCACCGGCCAGAAAAGCCATCCTTCCACTCGTGAATCCATGAAAAAGTCTTCCCTGTCCTGGCTATTTCCGCTTTCTCCTCTATACTCGGGGTGGGGATTATCGCTCCACTCTTGCCTCTCTATGCCGACGATCTAGGGGCTTCCGGACTCTGGCTGGGAATAATCTTTGCCGGATTCTCTATCTCCCGTGCCCTTTTCATGCCCATTTTTGGCAGGATCTCCGACCGGAAAGGGAGAAGGAAATTCATCTGCACCGGGCTTTTTGCCTACGCGGTGATATCCCTGGGTTACATCTGGGCAAACAGTATCTCGGACCTTACCCTGGTCCGAGCGTTGCACGGAGTTGCCTCCGCCATGATTATCCCCATCGCACAGGCTTACATTGGCGACCTCTCTCCGGAAGGTGAGGAGGGGAAATGGATGGGCTACTTCAACGCCGCTTTCTTTACCGGCTTTGGCGTCGGCCCTCTCTTGGGGGGAGTGTTAAATGACCTATTCAGCATGGACGCGGCTTTTTATGCCATGGGGGGCCTCAACCTGCTGGCTTTCCTCCTGGCCTTCTTTCTCCTTCCAGAGGTTCGCTCTGAAAAGGTGAGAGGCCAAAGCCCTCAGCCCTCGTTCCTGAGGATGAGAGAGAGCGGCGCCATGAAAGGGCTGGCCAGCTACCGCCTGGTGTACGCTGTGGGGAGGAGTGCCTTTATGTGTTTCCTCCCCTTATTCGCCGCCGATTCCCTGGACCTATCCCCCGGAGAAACAGGGATGCTTATATCCATCCATGTCCTGCTGATGTCGACCTCTCAATTGTTTGCCGGCAGGATTGCCGACCGTTTCAATAGAAAAGGACTGGTCATTTGGGGGAGCCTTATCAGCCTCTCCTTCCTGGCCTTGATCCCCACCATGCATAGTCTGTGGCAGTTGGTGGTGCTGTGCGTCTTCGGCGCCCTTGGTGGTACACTGGCCTTACCGGCCGCTTCAGCACTGACGGTGGAAGAGGGCAGAAAATACGGCATGGGCTCTGCTCTAGCCGTATTCAACACGGCAATGAGCGCCGGCATGGCCGTAGGCCCCCTGATCGGTGGGGCGGTTTATGACGCCTGGGAAATAGAGTCCGCCTTCTACTTTGGGGCTGGCGTTGGGCTCCTGGGCACGGGACTGTTTGTCTGGTTTACACGACCCGAGAAAAAGCCCCAGACAGCATAATTCAAAGCTAAAATGCCCGACATAGCACGCTGCTGCTGGCCTGAACCTGCATCCAAGCTGAGCTTGGCGTGGTATAAAGTAAGCGACGATGCTCGTAGGCAGAGAGGGGGGTGTCATGAGCAGTGCAACGGTTGCTCCGAAACACAAACCAGCGTCGGTCAAATGCATTCATCACTGGGGCTTAGGCACACCACGTGGCGGGATAGTGCATGGTATTTGTCGGAAGCGCGGAGCAGAGCACGACTACCATTCTAACCCTCATGAGTGGAACTACCGTTATGGGTATGGTCGCCTTGGAAAGCCCACGTAGTCTACATAGCCGTCCTCATGAGTTGCCCTACACTACTGCCTCCTGAAGCCTGAGCATATCCTTCTTGTGTAATATTGCTGTCAGCGTAAAGTATTTCTAAGCTGGACTTTACGTGGTATAATAGTGTAGAAGCGTTTCGCTTATCAAACATAGCCAGGGGCAGATTTGGAGAGAACTCCTAGCTCTCAGGGAAGTGGAGGAGGCAGATGGAGGAAGATGCTAAGCTACAGATAGAAGAAATCATTGGTCAAATGAAATGCCCAAAAGACTTCATATGCTACAAATCAGGATTTGAGAGTCTTTGCAGAACAGAAGATACTGGAACGGAATCGTTTATTAAGTGCATGGGAGAAGACCACCAACGCTGCACGTTCTCAATCCCTTTTGGGTATGGATATATGTGTCACTGTCGTCTTCGTGTCTATATCTGTAAGAAACTGAAGAGGTAGAATCAGAAATAGCCTGAGACTTCACCGACCTGGTGTAGCTCCCCATCAAGCCTGAATCTGCATCCAAGCTGGGTTTGGGGTGGTATAATGGGGACAAGGAGGTGGACAAAATGATTGGAGCAATAGTTGCCAAGAAGAAAACTCGTTCTGCATTTGATTCTCTAAGTCGGCATGACCTTGATGCGTTCCTCGCTAACTGGGCAGAAGATGCTACTCTCGTCCATCCTAGTCCTACTGGTCCTAGTTTTCAATCTACAATTCCTGAGATACAAGGTAAGGAAGCAGTGAGGGAACGGTATCAGAAATTCATTGAAGAGTGGCCTGTAACCGCTTTCACGGTGAAGAACATCTTTGTTCAGAATATATTTGCCCTTGGTGGCACAAACGTTATCGCTGCCGAGTGGGAGCTTAAGGTCATTACCCGAAACGGGAAGGAGAGTGATACTAGCGGTGTTACTGTAATTACCCTTAAGAAGGGCAAAGCTACTGAGGTGCGGGAATACGAGTGCGAAGGTCACCCCATTTGGAGAGCAATAGGGCCTAAGAAGGATACAGTCTAAGGCTATCCTCAAGCTCCATGCTTCTTGTGTAGAGTCCTACCAGGATAGCAGGTCCAGAATATACCCAAATCACCCCCCTTTGGAATAACCCTCCAGTCGTGGAGTATGTTCCTTCTCTAGGCTTGCTTCCACCATACCAATCGTTGCCACCATGACCGCTTAGGTTTGGGCCCGGTCAACAAACGAACCTTGTTCTCTAATTCCAGGAGTTGAGCTTGTAGAAATCCAACCTGTCCGGCAAGCCTTTCGTTTTCTTCTTGCAGAGCTTTGACAATGTCCAGAGCTTTGTCCAGGGACGTGTTTTCTCTTGTGTCCAGGCCCTTGTCCAATGGTGGGATTCTTCCAAGGTCTGTGATGCGGTATTCCAGCCCGTGCTTTCCTGGTATCTCTTCAGCTTTCAAGGTGCCATCTCTGATGCGCCGGCGGACTGTCTTTTCCGAGAGCCCGAGGGCCTTGGCGGCTTCCTTAATTGTCCAGTGTTGTTCAGTCATGCTTGGACAAAATTATGGCGCAATTGACCAGGGTTTGTCAAAGGGTCTACAGGCCAGGGTCTGCGGACAGAGGCGCTTGGTAGAACCTCAGGCTATCATTGAAGCTGAAAACCCTATCTTGCCCCCAAAACAGGCATTGCATTAGTTCACCAAAAGCATTAGCCAGATGACACTTCAGTCTCACTCCGCAATCCGTCTTCCGCAGGATTGTGTCAAGGCTCTGCGTGGCTATAATGGGGAGCAAAGGTGATAGGAGGGTGGCAATGGACACTAAGCACCTCCAAGTTCGTTCAGAAGTTAGTGGTGAGCAGCACCAGAATGCCCACAGGCTCGAAGACCTTCAACATGGCCCAATCTGCGGCAGGTGTGGCAAGCCTATGAAACTGGTAAGGCGGTTCAAGAGTGGCGGAACTAGGCAGGTCTGGTATTGCAATCTGTGCTTTGTCTTCCGAATCGTTCAGCTTGTTCAGTACACAGTGGGGGACTAGCAACCAAGTACGAAACCCCGCCAAATACTGGGATGCCGTCTCAACTAAAGGCCATCGTCTGCCCTTGTGCTCACGACAGCGGCGCTCTCTAGAACTTCAAGCTGTCATTGAACGTGATAGACCTTGTGTACCTCTGCACCATCTGATGGTGGAAACGCTGAAGGCCCCCCCCTTCCCCAGATGATAACTGGACAAGTCTTGCTCACCCCTCAGCTACCTGCGCGCTCCAAGGCTGCACCAATCGGACTTTTGCTAACATTTTGCTAACGGACTGATTGGCATGCCATGAGACGCGCTGGTATGATAGACACAAAATGAGACCCGTCGCGGGTAAAACGGATGTGCTAGTCCGTACCTGATAACACCCGTCGGGTCTTTGCCTGGCAGACTGTTTCTCTGGTTTACCAGGTGATATCATTGAAATAGGGAAATGTATCAGGATACCATCGCTGCCATTTCCACGCCCCTGGGCGAAGGAGGCATAGGGATAGTCCGCCTCAGCGGGAAGGAGGCCCGCCCCATTGCGGAGAGAATCTTCCGCGGAAGCCTTTCTGACCGCCGCCTTAACTACGGGCACATCATCGACCCTGACCACGGTGACGTCATCGACGAGGTACTGGTGTGCTACATGGCCGCGCCGCACACCTACACCAGGGAAGATGTGGTGGAGATCGACTGCCACGGAGGGCCTGTGCCCTTGCAGCGCATCCTGGAGCTGGTCTTACGCTGCGGGGCCAGACTGGCCAACCCCGGCGAGTTCACCCTCAGGGCTTTCCTCAACGGCAGGATCGATCTGGCACAAGCGGAATCGGTCCTGGACATAGTCCGCGCCAGAACCGAAGCCAGCCTGCGGCTGGCCGTCCAAGGCCTGGAGGGGCGCCTGTCAGCAGCCATCAAGAACGTGCGCAGCCAGTTGATGTCGGCCCTGGCCTACCTTACCGCAAGAATAGACTTCCCCGAGGATGAGATAGAGCCCCAGGAAATAGTCCAGCCGTTAAACGAAGCTCTGCAGAGCCTACAGGAGCTGATCGCCACTGCCGACAGTGGCATAGTCTATCGTCAGGGCGTGAGGACTGCCATCGTGGGAAGGCCGAACGTGGGCAAGTCCAGCCTGCTGAACCAACTGCTCCGCCAGGACCGCTCCATTGTTACTCCCGTTCCGGGGACCACTCGGGACACCATCGAAGAGGTAGTGAACGTGAAGGGCATCCCTTTCGTCCTGGTGGATACAGCCGGAATCATCCGCAGCAAAGAGCTGGTTGAATCGCTGGGGGTAGAGCGCAGCCGGAAGGCGGTGGAGCAGGCGGACCTTGTCATCCTGGTGATCGACACCAGTGAGCCAATAACGGATGCGGATAGAGAAATAATCGACCTGATTGGCGATAAAGCAGCCCTGGTAGCAGCCAATAAATGCGATTTGCCTCAGCAGGCCGACCTGAGCGAGCTAAGATGGGAGGCGGTTCTCACTTCAGCCCTTTCCGGAGAGGGCCTCGCCCAGCTAGAGGAAAGAATGGTCAACCTGGCCCTTGGGGGCAAGGTCTTTGTCTCTGATGCCCTCATGGTGCACAACCCTCGCCACAAGAGTACTCTGGAAAGAGCCGAGGGTAGCCTGACCCAGGCCCTGTCAGGCATTGCCTCCAGCATGCCGGACGATTTCATCACCATTGACCTTACTGCTGCCCTCAATGCCCTGGGGGAAATCACCGGCGAGACGGTGCAGGAGGACCTCCTGGAGACCATCTTCAGCAATTTCTGTGTTGGGAAGTGACCACCCGGGGCAGCCGAGGCTGGCGGTGGCCACTAGTAGCCACAGGGGCCGGGATAAATCTGCCTCGCTCCCACAGAGACCTGCCACGCCCGAGGTAGGGAGGCGCCAAGGAGGCTTTCCCCCTTGTATAATGCTGCCAAAGGCCTTGTCACCTTCGTCTGGGAGCTACTAGCGCCCTAGCCTTCCCCCCCCCCCGCCCGGTTCGACAAAATCAGCCTGTTCCGCTCCTGGCCCTCGGATGTGGCCATCTGGTTCATAGGGTGACATCGGGCCGAAACACATGAAGGCAGCAAGAATATTTGGGCGAGCAACTACTTCCCTAAGGGGTTCTACGTTGACAAGCCGATGTTTGTTGTGCTATAAGCTTGCTGGCGACTACAGGCTGTAATCCATGGTTAGACCTGATGTCCGCGCCCGGCGCTTGATCAGCACGACAATGTGGGGGTACCTTTTGGGGAACTGGCACCGCGAGGGGGGAGGAGTGCTTGGAACCGATCGAGCTCCCCTGTCCCAATTCTCGTCTGGTCGCCTATGCAGTCCTTGCCGTCTATGCCTCAGGACGGGTTTCTGCCTAGCGTAAGTTCTATACTTCGTGGTGAGGCTGGTTCCGGCTCATCCGACAGTGGCAGATTACGGGCTCCGTAGAGGCAAGAAAGGAGCGGTATGAGAAGGTTTCTTCTGGTTGCCGTGGTACTCTGTTTGCTGGGCGCCGTGATAGCGGGGGTGTTCGTGGCCGGGAACGCCTTGTGGTGGAAGGCAGAGGATGAGAGTACTGGGGTTACAGAGCTGCCGCCCGGCGTAAAGATCCCAGGTACCACCAAGCTGCTGGATCAATCTACTATGCAACGTCTATGCTCGGTGTTGGAGGATGCAGGGAGGCTGACTTTTGACGGGATGACGGGCCAACTGAAGTCATTGGCCGAGGGTGATGTGATCGTGTGCGATGCGAGTGAAGCGGCACCCTATGGCTTGCTTCGTAAAGTTGCCAACATCAGAAGAGACGGCGACGAGGTCACAGTCGAAACAAGCGCCGCAACACTTGAGGATGCAATCGAGAAGGGCAGCATTAAGGGCAGTTGGTCTCTGGCATCGAGCCACACTGTAACTCCGGCTGCGACAGCAAAGGGAGACGACACTGGGGCCGAAAGAGTCCCCACCGGGCTTGGGCATGAAAGCGGTGATGGCACCATCGACACCGGTCGATGCCTCTCATCTGGTGACACTCTGACTCCTGCTACACTGGCGAAGGACATAACCTTAGCAGAAGACAACAACGGCGGCGAATTACTCCACATAGACATTGATGTCGTCGTCTACGACGGGGACGGAAACCCGCAGACAGTGGATGACCAGATGAGCGTAACCGGTTCCCTGGAGCTTGACGCCTCTCTCGAGTTTGCGGCGACAATCGATCACTTCCAGCTACAGCAGCTTCACTTCACAATTACGACCACGGAAACGGCTGAACTACAAGTGTCAGGTGAGGCGTCTATGGTAAATCTCAAGGAGGAAGTGGAGGTGATGACCCAGAACCTTCCTACCATTACATTCTGGGTGGGATGGGTTCCGGTGGTGATTACTCCGGTGCTTACAATTGACGTCGGCGTGAATGTGGAGGTGTCGGCGGGGATAACCGCTGGAGTGACTCAGACCGCGACGGCTACAGTGGGGCTGACCTACAATGACGGGGATTGGAGCCCGGTGCATGTCTTCTCGAAGAGCTTCCAGCCGGTGGACCCCACCGTTGAGGCAGGCTGCGGAGTCAAAGCCTACGCCGGGCCCGAACTGAGCTTCATGCTTTACGGACTGGCCGGTCCCTACGGTGAACTAGACGGCTACCTGGAACTGGACGCCGCCCCGCTCAGAACGCCGTGGTGGGAGCTTTACGGAGGGATTGAAGCCAACGCCGGCGTCAAGATGGAAATCCTAAGCCACCGTATAGCCGATTACGATCCCCCTGGTCTGATAATTGAATACAGAGAATTGCTGGCCCGGGCGCCTGAAGAAGAAACAGGTGAAGTATCGGGAACGGTCATAGATGCAGTGACCGGGTCCCCGCTAGAGGATGTCACCGCGGATGTCTACCATGACGAGACACTGGTAGGCACGGGAGTTACTGACTCAAATGGCGTTTATTCGGTGTCGGTTCCGGCTGGAAGCGGATACAGAATAGACTTCTCCAAGGCGGGATACATAACATCAAGTTACCATGAAGTCTCGGTTGAAGTTGACACTGCTACATACCTCGACGCTGTTCTCCAAATAGACACAGGTCACTCGGGAGCGGGAGACGTCAGCGGCAGGATCTTAAATGCGCTGGACGGGACGGGAGTTGGTGGGCTGACCGTAGACCTGCGGGGAGGCATAAACGTGACCAGCGGGCCAATAGTGGCGACTACAACGACGGCAAGCGATGGCTCCTACGCTTTCGCGGGTCTAAGTGCGGGCCATTACACTGCGGAAGTCAGTAGCGAGGGATACAGCACTTCCTATTTCACGCTGGTATGCATTGGTGGCGTGTCGACTCCCGACCAGAATGCTACGGTAACCCCTGTGCTCTCGCCCGGAGAAACGAGGATTATCTTGACGTGGGGGGAAACACCTTCCGATTTGGATTCTCACCTAACCGGACCCCTTCCAGACGCAACGAGGTTCCATATGTACTATCCTCTGGCCGAGGCCAACGACGGAAGCGACTGGCCCGATCAAGTACAGTTGGACTTGGACGATGTCACAAGCTACGGACCGGAGACTACTACTATTCTAAGCCAGATGGACGGCGTTTATAGGTTCTCGGTTCATGACTACACTAATAGGGATTCCACCAGTAGCTATGCGCTTTCGGATTCCTGGGCTCAAGTCAGAGTCTATCGGGGGAGCGACGTGGTGGCAACATACTATGTGCCCGCCCATGAGGAGGGGACGCTTTGGACTGTATTTGAAATGAGGTGGGATACGATTACTCCTATTAACGCAATGTCCTATGAGTCAACTGCAAGCGAGGTTCCCTAGTCATTGCAACAGAGAGAACGTCTAGGAGCCTGTCTGAGTAATATGTGCCGTAGCTTTGAAAGGGCCAAAGAACGGTCCTCGCTTAGCTTCAAAAACTGGCCGATTTTGGATTACTCGGACACACTCCTAGCCATGCAGCAAGCCTGCCATATCAGCTATCAAACGGCGACGCCGAGGCCTCCATGGGTCGCCCATACTCGCCACAGGCGACTCCACCGAGCCACTGTGTCGACGCTCGGCAGCTCCGCCAGGCGAGATTCCCTTCCTTTGCCAAAGGGACCCGAGGGAGTCGCATCCCTCAGTCCGCGAAGCGCTCCCCGGCGGGAGGGAGAGTCTCCCTCACCCCGGGGAGTCCGGCCGTTATCTAGGGACGGAAAGGAAAGCCAGAGCTAAGCTGTCGGCTTTCTGATAGCGTAAACTAAGCCACCAAGTCCAAGAACCAGTAGGCCAATACCTCCCAACCAGACTGCAATTGAGGGTATGTTCATTTTTTGAACGTCGCAGTCGGCAGACACTGCCTCGGTCATGAGGTCCAAAGCTGTCTGGTAATAGGTCCTGGCCTCAGCAAAGTCTCCTGCCACGGACTCCTGGTCACCCAGTACCTCCTGTGCGTGTGCCTGAGCTACCAGTTCCCTGGTTGCCGCGGGTACTTGATCAAAATCAGAGGGGTCCAGAGCATTGACCTGCCGTCGCAAGTCCATTACATCGGCCTGGTCAGTGGAGTAAACAACAAAGTCGCTACCCTCCTCATCCCACGTCCTGTAGTAGCTGTAGTCCGCCTCGACGTACTCGTCATCGGCTGGCGCCACGTTGAAAGTGATCTTCCCCCTGTCCAAGTCGGCTGAGTAGAGGGAGGTTGCGGATTCGTCTACCCTGACCTTTAAGGTGCCAGGCAGGATGGGGTGGTGGTCAAGGTAGAACACCATCTGTTCACCATCGCCCCAGCCCAGGTAAGCATCCTCAACTTCGTAGCCATCCGTTGTGTCCTCGGCTGACTCATACTGCACCTCCACTTCGTAGCGGTGCGTCACCACGTTGGAAGCCTGTGCGGTGCTGGGAACGGTAAACCCGAAGGTGATCACACTTGACTCGTCCGCCTTGATTTCGGGAGGAGTTGTGGCGGTGTACTCGTCCCCCCAGTCAAACTCCAGAGAGGCGCCCTTTATGTTCACGTCCTCCCCACGATCATTGTATACGGTCACCGCCAGGCTCGCCTGTGAACCCGCCGCGTAGGCCACCACGTCATCGCCATAGAAGGAATCATACCCTCTGGATGTGGTCCCAGTCCAGTTCCAGTCAGAGATATCCGCTTGTGCCGGCGTTGCGGGTACTGCCACCACCACCAGGGCCGCCGCCATCCCGATCACTGCCCACAGTAATAACTTACGTCTCCTCAACATCCGCAGTCCCTCCTTTCAATTTGCTTCAGGGTTTAGGCTAAGGTTCTTGATAGAGGCGGGGAGCGGGCTGTGTCAATCTTGACTCCTTTCTGCCGCCCCTGACCTTCACCGACGGGCAATCTCTCTCTCATGTCCAGACAGCCGCCAAATGCCGACATCAATTTCCCCCCTTTGAATTCGGATACCCTCTTGGGCCTGTCGGCTACTCAGCTCTCTATCACCCAGGGTGATGTCCAGCGCGTCCTCTGGTTGGGCACTCCCTTCTCCTATGCGGGATGAGGCCCGTATTCTAATCCTCGGTGTCCCTGTCACCAAATATTAGAGCTTTACACCCGGTATGTCAATACTTTCGTCCCTGAGTCTATCCCCCTATATCAAACCGTCCCAGGCTCAAACACCCGCGATAGCATCGAGAGCCAGGCGCCCATCCCTACTAGAGACAACAAAAACGATCTGGAAGGGCAGCCTGTCCAAGAACGCGGGTGGGTTGGAGCATCGGCTACAACCATCCCCAGAGCAGACGCTCTGGGCCACCGCTGGAGGCTGGAGCCAGTGAGGCTCCCGGCGTGGAGGCTGCGGTCTCCGCGCGCATGACATAAGAAAAGGCTGCCAGCAGTACATAAGGCTTTGGTCGGCCTGGCCAGATAAACGATCAACCGCCATTGGGTCGACGCTTTCCAAGACAAGTAGTGCGGGGGACAAGCCCCCGCCCACAAGGTCGAAAATCGGCAACCCTCCGGGTTAATTCACCCTATGCCACCTCTCCGTCTTCGGCTACCTCTTCATCCTCCGGCAACTCCACGTGCACCAGCTTGGCCGTCAGGTTACCATCGGCATCCTCCCAACACAGGGCGGTAGCCGTCTGTCCCTCCTCTATGGCCGTAACGCCACGGAGGACAAAACTGGTATTCGAAGTATACTCGAAGGTAACTTCGGTATCGTCTTCTATGCTTATGGTGATTGTGCCTTCTGTGACATCGGTGATTGTGCCTGTGAGGCGCTGGTCAAAAATCTGGCCCATCCGTGGTTGGTCTAGCGGCGACTGACATGGCCCACTACGCTGCAACCACTGGTGGCGCCATGCGTTTCTCAGTTGAAGTCCCTCACGGCAGCCAAATTGCTCCATTGCCTCTGGCCGGTTCTGCCACCACTGTCGAATCTGGTCAGCCTCTTCCTCGGTAATGCGTCCCTCTTCAACAGCATCCTGGAGACACTGCCCCTGGGCTTCATCCCGTATCTCCTGGCGGGCCTGCTCGAACGCATCAGCCACCTGCTCCTCCCCCAAGCCCAGAATGCTTGCCACCTTGCTGATAAAGGTCCGCACGGGGCCGTTATCCCCATCACTTGGGGAGTCCGCCAATGCTACGGTTGTCAGACCAACCGTGAGCACGAGGGTGGCTGCCACGGCAATTACCAAAAGCTTCTTGTGCTTCCTCATCTGCTTATGTCACCTCCTTTCTTTGCGAGTCTTTCCAATCTCATCGACCTTTTGCTTTATATAACGAAAAAGGGGGACAAAAGTTAGGGGGTACAGCAAAGTTCTTGTCAGTTCTGCCCGGCGTTAAGAGCTTCCAGGACCGCTTGGTACCTTTCTGCCAACTTGCCTCTGGCACGGGTGATGATGGGCCTGGCATCTTCAGGCACTCCTCTTTCTGTTCTTTCGAGGAGACTCCCATCCCTGACGGCGTTCTGCTGTACCTGCTGCCTTAGTTCAGGTAGCCACGCCACATCCGGGTGTTCTCGCTCCCTGATCCTGGCAGCCAGGCCTTCTATCTCCTCCAGGTGGTCCTCAAACCGCGACACCAAGCCTGGCACTCTGTCAGTATTGCCTGCCTCTGCGAGCCGCGCCATCTCCTCGGCGCGCCGGCCGGCAAACTTGGCATGAAGCCTGGCGGTGCCTTCTTCAGAAAAGGTGAAGGCGAACTGCACCCTCTCTGTTGCCAGCTTTACCGGGTAGAGGATCTCGCCAGGGAGGCTGTCGGATGCAGCGGCCGCCGTGCTGCCTCCAGCCACAAGCACGAAAAGGACGCCAATAACGACAGCGGTGGCCCAGCGTGGCAGCCAGCTAAGTACCGGTATCCTCCTTGGCTGAGATTTCCGCTTCTCGGCATAAAGCAGCGAGCGCATCTGGTATCTGGCCTGCGCCTTAAACTCCGGGCGCGGCTCGACGGCAGAGGCTTTCTGAGCCGCCAGGGCAACCCGAAGCAAAGGCTCCAGTTGCGCCGCTTGCTCTGGATAGCGCTGCAAGCACTCTTCCAGGCTCTCCCCCTGGAGCAACCGGTCAATGCATTCGTTCAGGATATGCTCAAACTCTTCAGCCATTCGATTCCTCGTTACCCGGCGAAAGGATGCGCCGCAGCCTCACCAGGGCCTCATGTTGTAGAACCCTGGCTGCTCCCTCACTCCTGCCCATGGCTTTGGCTGTTTCCGCCACCGACAACCCTCCGGCAAAGCGGAGAGAGATAACCTCCCGCTGCGCCTCAGAAAGCTGCTCACAGGCCGCTGCCAATTGCTCCACCTTCAGCCTCAGTTCGGCAAGGGCCGCAGGGTCAGAGACGGACACCGTTCTGGCCTCATCAAGAGGCAGGGTCTTTTCTCTGCTTTTCTTTCTAAAATAGTCCACCACTTGATTGTGAGCGATGCGAAACAGCCAGGAGGAGAAAGGCACGCCCCGCCAGCGAAAGGAGCCTATAGACTCCAGCGCCTTCAGGAACACCTGCTGGGTCAGGTCCTCTGCATCCGCCCGGTTTCCCACCTTCAGCACTACATATCGATATATCTTGTCGAAGTACGCCTCGTACAACTGCTCAAAAGCCTGCGGCTCTCCCTGCTTAGCCCGCTGTACCAACCTCTCTTCCTGTTGCACCCGATAACCTCTTTGCTCAAGCCCCATCGGGCCCCGATGCTATCTGGTGCATATTATATACAACGAAGAAGGAGGCGAAAAGTTAGGGGGTATCAAAGTGTTCGTGGGGTCTGGCTCCTAACCGGCAGACCTTCGCGGCGTGTGAATGAGGCGACTCCTTCAGGCCGCGTAGCTCTCTGGATAAGGGTGGTATAATGCTGACAGAGGCGATGTCTCGGTACGAGCAGCTGCGTAACAGGCATCTGGCCAATGTTTGAGGCGGTTCAGTATGGACTTACTGGCTATAGGTGGGATTGCGCTAGACCAGATATTCAGGGTAGACAGGCTGCCCGAGAGGCACTTTGAGGGCATCATACAAGCCTATGGCACCTATTATGGAGGTCGAGCCCCAAATGTTGCCGCTATGGCCGCAAAACTGGGCCTCAAAACGGGTATAGTGTCGCCAGTGGGGCGTGACTTCACCACCTCAGGGTACGAACGACATCTCAAGGAATTGGGGGTAAATCTGCGGGGCGTAGTTAACGTTGCAGGGGAAAAGACCAAGCAAATATGGCTATTCACCGATGCATCTGGACAGCAGATAACTTTCTTCCATTACGGGGCCGAGAGCCACTTCCGCGACATGGAAGTGCCCGAGAAGCTGATAGCGGAGAGTAAGATTGTTCATGTTTCTTCCTCGGGCGACTACAAGTTCAACATCCGCTGTGCCCAATGTGCTCACTCCAAAGGCATCCCCGTTTCTTTCGATGTAGGAAATGACCCTTTCACCGAGGTCCCGGAATACTTGAGAGGTCTAATGCCCTGCACTTCCTATCTTTTCATGAATGACATCGAGGTTGCGGGGGTCTTGGGACGAATGGAGCTTGAGACCATGCAAGAGCTGCTTGCCTATGGGTCATCCACTGTGACTGTCATCAACAAGCGCGACAAAACGAGTCAAATCCATACGAAGGATTTCGCGTACAGCATTCCATCAGCAATTGGAACCGTCAAAGACCCTACCGGCGCCAGCGACGCCTACGTGGCCGCGTTGCTAGCCGCCCGACTCAAAGGCTACAATCTTGAGACAGCTGGAACGCTGGGAGCCTGTGAAGCATCGTTCATTGTTGAACAGACTGGATGCCAAACCAACCTTCCCGATTGGAGCCAACTGTGTACGAGGTGCGAGATGCTGTTCGGGATTGATTTCTAGGGTAACTATCTACTGCTTGCGCTTGTTACGCGCGAGGAATGTCCGGATCAACGCCCAAGTACCTATGCCGACAGCCACTGCGGACAATATGAATGAGGCCAACCAACAATTGGCAACCTCAAACCGCCCAAACGCTGTTACTGATGCGATGGCGGCAACAGCGGCTACAATGATCGACAAGACAATGAGCATAACGTGTTGAGAACTTCTGAGTCGACCTTCAAACTCTCTAATGCGATCGTCGATCTCCCCGATGCCACTCCTTAGTCGGGTCCTATCGAGTGCCTCCAGCCCCTCTAGCGACCGCGTCTTCCGCTCGACCTTTCGAGGCTCTGTCTCTCGAGTCGTCCGCACAAAGTCAATCGTGAAGACTGGTTCCCGGTATTCTAGGGTTACGGTCTTAGTAGATAGGTTGAATATGGGGCAAAAGAGGTGCCCCGAGTAGCCTGGGTCGACCTGGAGACTTCCAGTCCAGATCAACCCGTCGTAAACTCTCTGAACTCTCAAATTCCAGCGGGCGATGAGGAAGTTGGGGATGTTCAGCACTTCGAACGTGCTTACAATGGCAACCCCGAACGGAGGTATGCGTAGGTAACGATCCGTCTCCGTCAGTATCCTGTCGTCCCCCATGATTCGACAACATCCCCCTACACTAAGGTGATAACTTGCTGGCTTGAGTTGCTCTTCGTCCAGCGGTTGGATAAGGGACGGGGTCCGCTTCGTCGAGTAGTCACGTATTTCTTCCTTGACTAGCACGGCCCCGTGCAACGGCGAACCACCAGACACTTCGAGCCCAGGGGCTCCGGTTTGGCTGGAGTCCTCGCCACTCGCCTTGCTACCAGCTTCCATCTCTGGCCTCCATCACCATAGGGCCAATTCTGGGGTGATTGAAGCGCCGACCGCTTTAGGGATTGGCAATGCACTCATGAAGTCGGCACCAACCCTGTCAGGCCTACGTCCCGGCCGATCTCTCGTGCTGTTGCGACTCCGGCTACTAGGTCACGACGCTCCGCCCTATCGACAATTTCTTCATTCGTTGGACCTGTGCCAACGAAATCAACCCTGACACCAAGCTCACGCTCGATCCATGCAACAAAGTCTCTCGCTTCGTCGGTCAACGCCCCGAACTCAGTTAAGCCTTTATTTGCATAATCAAGGTAGTCTACCCCGTGAAGGGCAACTTCAGTCGGTCTATTCACAATTGCAGCCCTTCTCACCAAATCCAGGTCAAATTCAGCTACCCTCCTGAGTCTGCCCGTAGCGGTGGTCAACTCGAATATCTCGTGCGGATACCCGCTTCGTCGCCGCAATTCCTCCCAGGTAATCTCACCTCTTAGGGGTCCCGAGTTCCCACCCACTCTGATGGGGTAGGTCCTGATAACCATGATCACCGATCCGACACTTAGCGGGCTGAGACCCACCTCACTGAGAAAGGCACTGGCAGTCGTATCCCTGCTCGTTGCGTAAGGGTAGAATTCGCTGTGATAGAGCGAAAGCCCGAAACCCTGCGTACCCTCAACAATAACTTGCCGCCCATTGTCAATGGCTGTGTTGACCTCCTCCGAAACGGAGGTCAGAAAAGGCCTCAATTCAGGTACATCTTTGGCTAGCTTGAAATCACCGCGCCTGAGAACCCTCGCCGCAACACCCGCGCCTGTACCTGAAAGAGTAGACCCGACCTTCTGACGCAGAAGGATCTCACGTTCATAACTGGCTTCCTTTGCTGAAATCACCCCCGCGTTGAAGTCCACGCCTACCCTCTCAACACTGACATTGCAAATCTCCAGCTCTTGAAGAAGAATCCGGGGGTTGATGAGGCTTCCGGCGGCGAGCAAAAGCCTGCTGCCGTTGTTTATAAACCCTGCTGGCAGCGACCTAAGCTGGTACCTCTTTCCCCGGAAATCAACCGTATGACCCGAATTCGGCCCTCCGCACCTAACCACGTAGGCAACATCGTCCCTTATGGAGAGGTAGGAGGTGACTTTGCCTTTCCCCTCGCCCCCGTATTGTCCGCCCACCACGACTGTGACAGCCATATTGCCCCAAGCTAGGTCGCAGCTACTCTTGCGCGGCCATTGAGTTCCGGGACTATTAAGTACTCCTCATCTTCGTTCCCGAGAGCCTCGTAATCCCCGGACAAGTAGAAGTAGGCCACGAGCGCGGACGTAATTGCATCCAACTCATCGTGAGTGACCTTCGAGCTTGCAAACTCTCCGGATAGTCCAAAATCTATTAGCCCTTGTCTTAGTCCCTCAACGCTGATCTTCTTTCTCACTATCCCCATTATGTCTTGCGCCGCACCTGGATAGCTCTCTATGACGCTGAATCCGAGGTCGCGAAGTTGGTCAGCCAACCGCATCCCCCTTTGAGTAAGGCCTTGCATGCTGGGGAGCAGGCAGGGGAAAACGTTTATCGCCCGGTGTCGGAGCGTCCTTTCACACTCTCGAGTTATCCCAAACCTTCTGCATTCGCACGCATCATTGGTACAATCTCTCCCCTTCGGCAAAGATAGCGGGGAGTCTATTGATATCACGTCTGGCTTGATTTCCCCAGCAAGGTCGATCAATTCTTTGTCGGTCTTGAGTAACCCCGTTTCCACATGACTGCCCTCCACGGTGGCCCATCCAGTGTACCGATCCTCTGAGGCCCGCAAATCTATCCCCAGGACCTTGGGTGGCGTCGTGCCCTCGCTCGCGGCCAAGCTAAGCGTTTCCATATTTGTGCCATTGGAACGACTGTCACCGACTGAAACGGAACCCAAATCCGATAGAACACCCTGGGAGGCCAGGCTCGACAAAGCCTGTTCGTCATCAAAGCCATTGTTTCCAGCATGTGCGAGCAGATTCCAGATATCCTCAAACGTGTCGGTTCTCACCGGCAGTCTCTGTTTCATCATGTGATAGCCGCAGGCCATCAGGGTTTCGAGATTTGCCACGTCAGCTATGTTGTACTTAATCAGTAGCTCCAATGCACTACGGTCACCGCGCAGATAGCTATTCCAGAGTTTAGTTGCGCCAAATCCATCAATATCTTTGATTGCGCCGCCCCTTACAATGCCAAACTTCTCCTCAATCGACTTAAGTCCGCCAGAATAGCCTAGTCTCTTCAGGAGGAATCTTAAGTCAATGTGAACAGGAGGAAGCTCCAATTCGCCGAACTCGCCTCGCAGGAAGGGCAAATCGAACAGCGTGCCATTGAACGTGACTACCAACGAGTACTTGCGAATCTCTTCTTTGAAGTCGGGAAGGTTGTAGCCTCGAAGGTATATCTTGGCACCCTTGCCGTTTGACAATCCAATAAGCGTTACCTCGTTGTAGTAGAAGGATAGGCCGGTTGTTTCAATGTCCAGAAAGACCGTCTCTTCCCTGAACTCCGTGAACAGACGCCACCACTCCGCTCTGGGCAAGGTTCGGGTAAAGAACTCAGCGTCTCCTCTTTCCAACGCTTCCTCTGAAAGGACTAGATAGTCGCGAATCCTTTCAGTGCCTCCCCTGGGGATTTGCGGCACGCTGGATTGGAGAAAATCGCTCCAAGAGTAAACTCCCTGTTGCCAGATCCTTTTCTCTGTCTTAGGACCGACTCCAGGAACGTGCAAGAAGGTATTCTTAAGCACTGTCCACCCCCCAGATTCCCCTACTGCTTACTGTAATGTTAACACGGTGTTTACCATCTTGTCAATAGCTAACACCAGAATGCAGTAGCCATTATGAAGGGATGCTTGACAATTGTGTAAACTTGGTGTTAACATACCCTACGTTCTGGAGCACGTCGTGGGCCGTTCAAAAAAGTCTTTCCGCCAGCCGGGCTCAGAGGCTTTCGGGGAGTACCTCACAAGCCTGCGGAAACGCCGCACCTCCCTGAACCAATCCCAGGCCGCGCAACGACTCGGCCTCAGCCGGCAGCACTTGCGTCACTACGAGGAGGGTAGGACTATCCCTCCCGACCCCCTGCTGATAAAGATTGCCCAATTATATCATGTTCCCCCTGACGAGGTCTTGAGAAAGGCATATTGGCCCCAACTCGTACTTTTGCCCCTTGTTGCCATTGTAGAGCCACTTGAGCTACCCGAGCATCTCATTGAAGAGCTTGAGAAGGGCCTTGATGAGGCAGAGCGTCAACAGCTTACGCAGTACATCGAAGAGCTTCTGGGCGGACGGAGTACCCGACTATGAAAAGGGTGGCAACGGCTGACTCGGAGACGCAACACAGGAATCGGCATCCACAGCGAGCCCATAGCACCCTGTTCATAGTGGAGAGCTTCGGCAGGATAGCTCTTAGATGCCTGCCCGGATAGCACGAATCACTCCATGCTTTTTCTATTTGCAATGACTGCGCTGATCAAGAAGAAGCCTATGGCGTAAGCCAGCATAACCCCGATCCCGAGGCCAAAATCAGGTTCAAAAACCAACGAGCCAAAGTGTCGTCCCGGACCGAAAACTCCACTGCTTGCCTCGCCCAAAACATTGGTTATCAAGTCCGCTGAGTAAGTAACAATAAACCATGGTTCCGCATCCAGACTAATGACCACCCCAGCTATTATTGGCAGTATCATCAGCAGAAAGAAAAAGCCAAGGAGTGTGGACGTGATGGTACGTTTTAGAATGCTGCTGAAGAAGTATATTACGCTCACCACGCTGGCGGCGTATATCAAGGCGGTTAAATAGGATTTGGCGAATTCTGTCGGAATCTCTCCCACCCCATGCAAATGGGCCATTTGAAGCATTGTAATAAGGTAGTAAAGCGAAACCGCCACCCACACAGCAATCAATGCCGCGACATACTTGCCCGCAACAATGGAGATGCGTCTTTGCGGTGTTGGAAACAACAGCAAGCCTGTCTTCTTTTCAAACTCACCGGATATAGCATCCCCGGCAAACATTGCCCCGGAGATTATTATCAGAAAACTAAGGAATCGCAGACTGGCGGATGCAAACTCATCAGCGGAATCGGCAGGGTTCACATAGAATATCAGGGGGACAAGAACTGCCAGTGCGGCGACGATAAGGAGTCTTCTGCGTCTCAGGTGTTTCCTTAATTCAAATCCGACAGAGAAGTAGGTGTTGAGAATGTCGCCTTTGATATCGTCCCCAGGCAATGTCATCTAATTCAACCCCTTCTCATCGCCCATGACAGAGAAATAGTAATCTTCCAACCCCACAGTCTCCGGGTTGTAGGACACAATATCAAAACCGAGAGACACCAGTTCCCTCAGTATCTGGTAGCTAGTATCGGGTTTCCCATCAAAATGTATTCGAACGATGTCGTTAGTTGTCTCAATGCTGCTAATCAATGGGATTGCCTCCACCTTCTCAGTTTCCTCCCTCGAAAGTGGCCTTGAAAATCTCACCATGATTGCCTTGCGTTCCATCTTGGTGGTGATGTTCTCCACGGAATCGGAGGCAATGACTCTGCCTGTATCCAGCAAGATGACGTGATTGCAGACCTCAGCGACTTCCCCCAAAAGATGCGAGCTTAGAAAAACCGTCATGCCCTGGCTATGAAACTGTTTTATTGATTCCCTTATGTCCCTGATTCCTTGTGGATCCAAACCAAGGGCAGGCTCATCAAGAATCACTATTTCCGGTTCGTGAAAGATTGCTATTGCCATCACCAGTCTTCGCTGCATTCCTGTGCTGAAAGAACGGGGTTTACTGTGCTCCCAATCTGATAGTTTGACTAGCTCCAGGACCTCTTTGATTCTCTGCTCTATCTTGTTATTGCTCATTCTATGGATCTTTCCAAAATAGGTTAGCATCTCGTGAGGCGTGACATAATCATAGACTCCAGGCACTTCGATCAATGCTCCCACATTCCGAAGGACTTCTTTCGGTTCTCTATTCACATCTACACCATCTACATACGCACGCCCTGACGTGGGTCTGATCAGCTTGGTGAGTATCTTGATGGTGGTAGTCTTCCCGGCGCCGTTGGGGCCGAGGTATCCGACGACATCCCCCTTTCTTATTCTGAGGGAGACCCCATCAAGAGCGGTAACGCCTTTGCTATATCTTTTCACCAGGTCTTCGGTCTGAATCGCGTATTCCATGCTTGCACTTACCCCCTTGAGTGTCAGGACTCCGTTCCCGAGGGCAGGCTAGGGTCTGCCAAGACTTGTGTTGCCAAGGCCGAAGGCGATCCCCCTGTTTCCACCTCTTTGTGGCACCTTGCGAAGGACATGGAAACCTCCTGTCTGAGTCCATCGGCTGCGTGTCTAAGATGGTGGAAATTGTCCGAGGCATATCTTACCCCTAACCAGCCTGGTGGTCAATTCACTGGATGGACATAGCTGTGTCGCCCGTGCTATATTATTAAAACTATCGTCAAAATGGACTATGAAACCATTATCGGCCTGGAGGTCCATGCCCAGCTTCTGACTCGGAGCAAGATGTTCTGTCGCTGCTCGGCGGACTATGCCGATGCCCCGCCCAATACCCATGTCTGTCCCGTATGCCTGGCCATGCCAGGCGTGCTGCCGGTTATTAACAAGAAGGCCATCGAGTACGCCATAGTGACAGCGCTGGCCCTGAATTGCACCATACGCGAGTTCACCAAATTCGACCGCAAGAACTACCCCTATCCTGACCTGATGAAGGGCTACCAGATCTCCCAATATGATGCCCCCATCGGTGTTGAGGGCTGGATGATGATCGAAGCTAACGGGAAGGAGAGGCGAGTTGGTATCACGCGCGTCCACATGGAGGAAGACGTAGCCAAGCTGGTGCACCGGACTAGCCCCTGGGGAGAGTCCTCCAGTTTGGTCGATGTTAACCGCTCTGGAGTGCCGTTGATGGAGATCGTCTCTGAGCCTGACCTGCGCTCCGCTGAAGAGGCAAGACAATACCTTGTCAAGCTGCGCGGCATTCTGCAATACCTGGGGGTATCCACAGGGAACATGGAGGAGGGTAGCTTCAGGTGCGATGCCAACGTCAGCATCAGGCCGGTGGACTCCAGCCAGACCCTGGCCAAGGTCGAAGTGAAGAACATGAATAGCTTCAAGGCAGTGTTTCGTGCCCTAGAGTATGAGGCCGAAAGGCAGAGAAAGGTGGCCGAGGAAGGCGGACAGCTTATCCAGGAAACCAGGGGATGGGTGGAGGAGCAAGGGATAACCCATTCTCAGCGCAGTAAAGAATATGCCCACGACTACCGGTATTTCCCCGAGCCTGATCTCCCCCCTTTAACACTAAGTCCATCCTGGGTGGAGGAAATCAAGTCACGCTTGCCGGAACTCCCCGATGTGAGAAAAGATCGCTTCCTGTCCCAGTATGGCCTGCCCCTTTATGACGCCAACCTCCTCACCAACTCTAAAGCCCTGGCCGACTACTTTGAATCTTGCGTAAACTTGTCCAAGGACGCGCCTGCGGAGAAGAGGGCCAAGACGGTGAGCAACTGGCTCCTGGGGGATTTTGCCCGCTTGCTCAACGTCACCGATATTGAGATCAACGAGTCCAAGGTCACCCCCGGTCATCTGGTAGAGCTGCTCGATTTAATCGACCAGGGCACCCTTACTGGGCCAGCTGCCAAGAAAGTGTTTGAGGAGATGTTCAACACCGGCAGCCCTCCCAAGGAAATTGCCGCCCGGCAGGGGCTGACCCAGATCAGCAATACTTCAGCGGTCAAGGAGGCAGTAAGAGAGGTGATTGCCAGCAATAGCCAAGCCGTGGCAGATTTCAAGGCGGGCAAAGAACAGGCGGTGAAATTCCTGGTAGGCCAGGTGATGAAGGCCACCAGGGGCCGGGCCAATCCCCAAATGGTAACCGAGATATTAAGGCAGGAGCTAGGGGCGGGATAGTGGATACTTACTTTAATGTGGCGCAGATCATAGTCGCCGTGGTGTTGATTGGCGTCCTCCTGATGCAGGTCAGGGGGGGAGGCCTGGGGGGCATCTTTGGTCAGGCAGATACCACCTTTCGCGCCAGGAGAGGCCTGGAAAGGAGTCTATTCCGGTTCACCATCGCTTTGGCAGTGGTGTTTATCGTCCTGGCTATACTGCATATCAGGATTGTTTAGCTCCAGGCAACTGCGGATGCCGATAATAGCCCTGACCACCGATTTTGGCCTTCAGGACGCCTATGTGGCAGCCATGAAGGCGGTTATTCTGGGCGTCAATCCCAACGCCACCATCGTGGACGTTTGCCACTCTATCGAGCCGCAGAATATCGCCCAGGCAGCCTTTCTCCTTAGCACGGTCTACGCCTATTTCCCCAAAGACACCATCCATGTGGTCGTCGTTGATCCTGAGGTAGGAAGCCAACGCAGGCCCATTATCCTGAAGACCCCCGAAGCTTACTTCGTGGCCCCGGATAACGGTGTGCTAAGCTACGTTATTCGTCATGGTGCCTCGCCAGAAAGAAAGTATCCCGAAGCTGAACTCACCACTCTCCCACCCGGGCTTGTAGCGGTCGAGATCACCAATCCCAAGTTTTGGCATCAGCCGGTCAGCGCCACCTTCCACGGGCGTGACATCTTTGCTCCCGTGGCTGCCCATCTCTCCCTCGGTGTGCCCCTTCAGGAATTCGGCCAGGTCATCACCTCTGTGAACGCCTTGCCTATCCCCCAACCGCAACTTGGGAAAGGGGGACAGCTAGTGGGACATGTACTCCATATCGACAGGTTTGGCAATGTTGTCACCGACATTCATGAAGAAGACCTCCCACCCGGCAGGTTCCACCTGCAAATGGCTGGGCGACGTATTGACTCACTGAGCAGTTCCTACGCCAGCGCCGAGGCTGACCAGTTGCTCGCCCTCATTGGCAGCAGTGGCCATTTAGAAGTGGCACTGAGAAACGGCAGCGCTGCCGCTCTGCTCGGCGTCAAAATTGGTGACGAGGTAAGCATCAGGAAGCGCTGACGGCTACAGACAGGAACTAGACGGCGAACTCCTCGGCGTCCCAAAACGACGGGCGGACAGACAGTGGGTGTCCGAAAACACCGGGGTAGGTTGGAGCATCTGCTCCAACCTAAAAGTATCAACTTGGTGAGCTCGCTCATTTCCTTGGCAAGGAGTGGAAGCAGGAGCACGCGGTCGGTCATGAGTCCCCCTTGTGCTTGGTGTGTTTTCAGCCTGCGAGATACTGTCTATCTGAATTCATGACATAGGGTTTCCTCTCTTGACAATAATATGCTTTTGTGCTATAAGTACGATACTTCAACAAGTCGGCTCCGAAATGAAAGGCCCAGTTCTGCAATAGTGCGTACATGAGTAGCACTGACATAATCGGGCTGGAAGCAGGTGATGGCGCCGAGAAATGAGGACAAAGCAGAATTAGATTATAATGTGGGAGGGGAGATGTTATGAAAGGAAAGAAAAGTGCGGTTGTTGTATTGGTGGCGGTGGCCCTCCTTCTCGCTGGCACTGTGATTGGAGCCAGAGCTATGCTCACTGGGAACGAGCAGCAACCGGCGATGGATCAGAAAGCCCCGTCCGCCGGGTTGCCGGCGGAGGAGGTGGGCTCTCTTGCAGAAGCGGAAGCCGTCCTTGGAACACCCATTCCACTTCCAGCCTATTTGCCTTCGGGATACGAGGTGCAGCAGATATATGTGGGCGGCACATGGCATGTGGCGTTGCTGTTCTCGAATGAGGAGATAGTTCCTTGCTCTCACCTGGATTCTGCAATTGCGACATGGGAGAAGGAATTCCAGCGCGCAGGTGGCGCAAGGCTTGTCTTGGATATGCAAAGAGTAGAGACGGCCGGCGCCCCGGACATGTGGGAGGACGTAGAGGCAGGCAGAACTGACATACCGGGTGACGTCGTGAACCTGGGGCAGGTGAAGGGTCTGCTTGTGGACCCCAGGGAAATTGATTACCCATCAGATCATCAGGTCGACGACATATGGTACCTGGAGTGGGCGCACAGTAAGTTCAGGTTCACGCTAAAGGCCCCCAAGGGCTTGCCCAGAGAAGAGGTGATCAGGATAGCTTCCTCCGTCCCTGTGGTCAACGTCCCCTGAGAAGGAGCCGTACATGGGGAGAACAGCCCTAGCAGTATTTCTTGCCTTGATGGTCACGTTTTCTATCCTGGCTGCCTCGTGCGGCAACGCAGACGGAGTAGTTAACCTCACCCATAACGCACGCACGTCGGATACGTCGCCTTCGTGGTCACCTGATGGAAACAAAATCGTTTTCGTATCTTATGTGGAGCCTCCCCCTTTAGAGCCCGGCATAGAGCCTCCACCTGAAGGTGGCATCTACGTCATGGACGCTGATGGGAGCGATCGGACCCAAGTGCTGGCTCTTACGACTGATATTGGTGCCAGGTCTGTTTCATGGTCGCCTGATGGCAACAGAATTGTCTATGCTTGCGGCGCATCCATTATCACCATGGACTCGGATGGCACCAACCGTGAATTAGTGGTTGGCGGAGACATGTCATATATCGACATCACCGACTGGGCTTCCTATTCGCCCGATGGGAGCAAAATACTATTTGCGTTGGCGACTGGAGGGATATTCGTTGTGGGCATCGACGGCAGCAATCAAACCCGGCTGAGCCCAGAGGGGGTGGATGATTATTACCCTGCCTGGTCCCCGGACGGGACCAAAATCGCTTTCGACTCGACGCGGGACGGGCATTCTGAGATCTACGTGATGAACGCCGATGGAAGCAGCCCGACGAGGTTGACCGAGAATACAGTCGGTGATTTTTCCCCTGCCTGGTCACCTGACGGAAGTAGCATTGCCTTTGTATCTACCCGGGACGGCCAGGCAGACATCTACATAATGGATGCCGATGGAAGCGATGTGACCAGGTTGACCGAGAACTCAATCTATGAGATTAGCCTGAGCTGGTCACCTGATGGGACGAAGATTGCCTTCTCTGGCGCGCATGATATCTATGTGGTCAAGGTCCCCTGACGGCTCCTTCTTTTTGAATAGCAGCGGCACACGTTGGCCGGGACTTCCAAGCCATAGAGTCGCAACGAGTGCATTGGGCTGGCCCGCGCTTGGGAACTCCAATCGCCACTCTTGGGTGAAAACCAAAGACTGACTAATCACTCCACCTTCACCGCTGTGCCATAGGCCAGCATCTCCGCCGCCCCTGACATTACCATCGAGGTGGTGAACCTCACCCCCACTATAGCATCTGCCCCCAAGCTCTCCGCCTCCTCCACCATCCTCTGTATGGCCTGCTCCCTGGACTGCCCCATAAGCTTGGTGTACTCGGGAATCTCACCGCCAAAGAGATTGCGAATTTGTGCCATGATGTCCCGCCCCACGTTCCTGGCTCTGACAGCGCTCCCCTTCACCAGGCCGAAGGTTTGAGTAATCCGTTTCCCTTCTATCTGATCCGAGGTGGTAATAAGCATCAGTACTTCACCTCCTTGAATTCATCTTCCTTTCCTTTGGTGGCACGGTATCTTTCCCAGCCGGCCGCGGCCAGCAACAAGATCAGCCCAACTATCACCGCTCCAATGGCAATCCTGAAGCCGAGGGAGACAACGGAAGTACCGAAAAACCACTTCAAGAAGAAGCCCAGCGCCGCCAGGATGCCCCCGCCAATCAGAATGAATGCTATCCTCTGTGTAGCCTGCATCACTGCGTTGCCCCTGCCGAGGTTGCCTCTTTGCCCCGCTGTGTCGAGAACCAGACCACGGGGTTAAGCTGGCCCTCTGCGCCATACCGTCCCTTTTGGAGTGTCCTCCACCACTATCCCCATCTCCTCCAGAGAAGAGCGAATCTTATCCGCCAGTTGCCACTGCTTTTCCTTTCTCAGGTCACTCCGAATGGAAATCAGCAGGTCGATGAAGGGCTGGGCAGCCAGACTGACCTCCCTCTCTTCCAGGGTCAGACCGAGGACGCCGGCCAACTCCAGCAACGTCTGCTGGGCCTGCTCTACGTCCATGCCCTCACTGCGGGCCCGATTGGTTTCCCGGGCCAGGTCAAACATTACGGCAATAGCCTGAGCAGTATTGAAATCGTCGTCCATGGCCTCGACAAAGCTTTGCCGAAAGGCGCCAATGTCAATAGATGCCGTTCCCTCACCCTTGTCTTCCCCACGAGCCGCCACACGCAGCCTCTCCATGCCCCTCTCGGCAGCCTCCAGCCCCTCTTCACTAAAGCTAACCGGCCCGCGGTAGTGGGAACTGAGGATAAACAGCCTGACGGCGTCGGGGCGGAACCGCTCCAAAACCTCCTTGATGGTCACCAGGACCCCTAAAGATTTGCTCATCTTATCCTCGCCCAACTGCACCAGCCCGTTATGCATCCAGTACCTGACAAAGGGGGTGACACCGGTAAAGCTCTCTGACTGGGCTATCTCGTTTTCATGGTGCGGAAAGATGAGGTCTCGGCCCCCACCATGGATATCCAGGGTCTCTCCCAGGTGCCTCAAGGACATGGCACTGCATTCAATATGCCAGCCGGGTCTTCCCTCACCCCAGGGGCTTTCCCAGCATGGTTCGCCAGGTTTAGTTGCCTTCCATAGAGCAAAATCCAGAGGGTGCTCCTTTTCGCTTCCAACTTCAACGCGGCATCCGGACTGCAGGGCTTCCAAATCCTGCTGGCTGAGCTTCCCATAATCCAGGTCGCTCCTTACCCTGAAATACACATCGCCCTCTGCCTCATAGGCGTGACCCTTGTCAATCAAGCCCTGGATCACCTCAATGATCTTGGGTATCTCTTCGGTAGCCCTGGGATAAACGTCAGCCCTGTTGATGTTCAGCGCGTCCATATCAGCGAAGTACCGGGCAATGAATCTCTCGGCCAGCTCACTGGCAGAGATGCCAAGTTGGTTAGCGCGGTCAATGATCTTGTCGTCAACGTCAGTGAAGTTCTGCACATACTTCACCTTGTAGCCCTTGAACCGGAGGTAGCGCAGAACCACGTCGAAGACGATGTAGCTCATGGCGTGCCCGATATGGCACTCAGAATAAGGGGTGACGCCGCAAACGTACATCTTGACCACCTCACCCTGGGGGGTGAACTCTTCTTTCTGTCCCGAAAGGGTGTTGAATATCTTCACCTCTGCTCCTTAGCTGGAATGGTTTCTTCCATTATCCTCACAGGGTAAATCCACACGAGCCCTCAGCGTCCTCAATCCCCACCCTCCTGCGTGGCCTCCTTCACCAGGGCCACCGCGTGGGCCGCCATCCCCTCCCCTTGCCCCAAGAAGCCCAGCCCCTTGGCGGTGGTGCTCTTCACCCCTACCTGCCCCACGCTGATCCCCAGGGCCTCACTGATAACCTGCCGCATCTGGGGGACAAAAGGCGATAAACGTGGCTCCTCTGCCACGATAGTAGCATCAATGTTGTCGACCCGCCAGCCGTGAGCCTGGAGAAGGGCGCTTATCTGGCGAAGGAGCGCTATGCTGGAGACGTCCCGGTACTTTGGGTCAGAGGACGGGAAATGAGTACCGATATCTCCCAGACCGGCAGCACCAAGCAGGGCGTCGATAATAGCGTGCACCAGGACATCGGCGTCGCTGTGGCCGTCGAGACCCCTGTCAAAGGATATCTCAACGCCCCCCAGCACCAACCTCCTCCCCGGGGTTAAGGGGTGGACATCATAACCAATGCCGACTCGCATATCACCTTCCGAAAGGAACAAGGGAGCAAGGAAACAGGGATAGACCGGTGCTGCCTATTTCCCAGTTCCTGCTTTCCTGTTGTTCCTACTTCCTCGTTCCTTGTTCCTCAGAATAATCTCTGCCAAAGCCAGGTCCTGTGAAGTAGTTATCTTGATGTTGTCATAGGAGCCCATGTAAACCCTGACCTTATATCCTAGCGCCTCTACCAGAGCAGCGTCGTCGGTCACTTCTCCCGTCCGCCGCCGGTAAGCCTCCATTATTATATCAGAGCGAAATATCTGGGGGGTCTGGGCTACCCACAGCTCCTCTCTGCGGGGCGTATCTTCAATTGTCCCCTCAGCGTCAACTGCTTTTATGGTCTCCTTCACAGGAACAGCGGCAATAGCCGCCCCGGTGTGACCAGCCTCTCCTAGCCCGCTTTCGATCAAATCAGCGGTAACACAAGGGCGTGCCCCATCGTGAATGACCACCCACTGGCACCCTTCCAGCCTTCTCAGTCCTTCAGCCACCGAATCCTGGCGTCGTTCCCCACCAGGGCATATGTCCGCCACCTTGGAGAACCCCTGTTCGTCTACCAGCCTTCGCCCCTGTTCCAAACCCGCTTTGGTCAGCACCAGGACTACCCGGTCAACTACAGGGCACTCCTGGAACACATCAAGCACATGAGCCAGCACCGGTTTGCCGGCTACCAGAGAGAAAACCTTGTCCTGTCCACCCATGCGACGGCTGCTACCGGCCGCAGTGATAACGGCACCTACGTTGTCTGGCATATACCTGTCACCTTGATATCCAGCTTCTCCAGGTGCTAGAATTGGCTTGTTTGGTGGGCGTAGCCCAGTGGTTTAAGGCGCCAGGTTGTGGCCCTGGAGATCGAGGGTTCGAATCCCTCCGCTCACCCCAGCGCCTATAGCTCAGCGGAACAGAGCATCGGTCTTCGGAACCGAGGGTCGCAGGTTCGAATCCTGCTGGGCGCGCCACTTTTCCCCGGTAGCTAAATCGCCCGCCACGCTTCCGGAGCAAAAAGTGCTCCAAATTGTTCCCCTGGCTTTGCGAATTCGGCTCCACACACACGTGACATTGTTCCCCGGATGGAAAGGTCTCGAGCGGCTCTCGACAAAATAAGTTAGCTATGGTGTCTTCCTTCGCTTTCCGCACCGGGAGATCCTCTCACCTCGCAGCCCCTGCTAAGCCATTCTATAGGACGTACCACAGATTTTCAACAGCTACGCCGTGCACATTATGCACCGGCTATGCACAGCCAGGCTGATCCGCCTGACACCAAGGCGCTCGTTGAAGAGTCCAGGCTTGGAATGCTACTCCAACGCCCAAGAGCGAAGAGACGAATAACACCTATCCCGCACCCTTTGCTAATAAGCCACCCCGGTCAGCAGTTGCCAGGAAGGTTACCCCATGTCATCCCTGCCTTTACAGCATTCATCCCCAGCAACAGCAGAGGTGGGGGGCCTTTGGTTTCAGAATCTGCACTCCTTCCCTCATAAACGTGGCCCGCTTGCTTCCCAGCAAGGCGTCTCGGATGTGGCAATCTTTTATTTATCTTCATGTAACCTTATTGTAACTTTCGCTTCTAAGGGCAGCTTACAAGGAGACGAAGACATAAAGTAGGCGGCTTGACGCGGCAAGAAATGTTCTGGTAAACTGTAATGTCTGCTTAATCCTGGCGTAAGCTTGTCGTAATGTCGTCTGCGATGGTTCGTACGCGAAGCTAAGAGGACATAAAGTTAAACGCTTGACCTGCCAACAACGGGATGCCCTAGAATTACTGGTGCAAACCCTGAGAGAAGGTAGAGGAAAACCCTCAACTGGAGCTCGGGGAAACCCCTTACCCTAATTGGGCTCGTATTTCCTGGTCACGGATTCTTTGTCTCTTTAGAACCTAGGAACAATTCGCACATGCTCTCACGCAACGCCATGAAGTCAGCCAGCGACATCTGGGAGACCGCCAAGGGTTCTCTGCAGGTCCAAGTCAACAAGGCCAATTACCAAACCTGGCTTAAGGACACAGTAGGAATCAGTTACCAAGGAGACCAGTTTGTCGTAGGAACCAGCAAGGCTTTTGCCAAAGAGTGGTTAGAGAAGCGGCTTCACTCCTTGATCAAGAAGACGCTCATCAGCATCATAGGGCACGATATTGAGGTCCAGTTCCAGGTCTGCGGCCCGCCAAGCCGAGGCCACGATGACCACGACACGCCCCGCCAGCCTTCGAACCCTTTGCAGTCGAGACTACCACTGCCCAAGCTTAACGCCCATTACACTTTCGGCAGCTTCGTAGTGGGCGACTCTAATCGCCTTGCCTATGCCGCTGCCCTCGGAGTAGCTGAAGACCCCGGTCATCAATATAATCCTCTGTTCATCTACAGTGAACCGGGCTTGGGGAAGACTCACCTCGTGCAGGCGATAGGAAACGAGGCTTGTGAAAACGGCCTTGATGTCGCTTACGCCAGCGGGGAGCAGTTTACCAATGAGTTCGTCAATGCTCTTAGGGAGAAGACAACTGACCAGTTTCGACGTAAATTCCGAAGCGTAGACCTCCTGATTATAGAGGACATTCAGTTCATCATCGGCAAGCAACAGACGCAGATGAGCCTGTTTCATACCTTCGACGAGCTTCATAATGCCAACCGTCAGTTGGTGATTACCAGCAATCGCCCTCCTGGAGCGATGTCTTCCTTGGAGAACGGGCTTTGCTCGCGACTGGAATGTGGCCTTGTAGCCAAGGTTCGCCGCCCTGATCCCAAAACACGCCTTTCCATCCTTCGTGCCAAGGCTGAACAGCAAAAGGTGCTGATAGACAACGCCATATTTGAATTCGTTGCCGAGCGGTGTAAGACAAACGTTAGAGAACTCGAAGGTTACCTAAACAGGGTGATTGCCTACACCAAACTAGCGCGCAAGAAGCTTTCGTTGGACTTGGCCAAAGAAGCTCTTGAAGCTCTTCAAGATATGAACCCCCAGAGTGCAGCTTTGCCTGGCCTCACTGCAATGTCCATATTGGATGCGGTGGCTGTCCACTTCAACGTTAGCGTCGAATCAATGAAGAGCAGAAAGCGGAACCCCCGCCTGGTTCTGGCGAGGCAAATTGGTATATACCTTGTTCGTGAAAAGACCAATCACCCCCTAGATGACATTGGCAAGATGCTTGGTGGTAGAGATCACTCCAGTATCCTCAGAGCCTATCAAAGAATATCTGAGATGGTATATAGTGATCCCAAGGTGCAAGGCAACCTCAAGCAAATTCTGAGGACACTCCCTGCATAAGGTCGCTACTACTATTTATTATTAACTAACCCCCACTCAAATCCCAATTCCCTGATTTTGAGATAATTAGATAATGTGCATTCCTCTTGTGCATTTCGGTACAATATAGTATCGTGACTGCTAAGAAGCCCGATAGAAAGGTGAGGCCTATTCCAAGGCTGATCATCGTTTGCCTCTTGGTGGTAGTGCTTTTGTCTGTCTTTCTGATCAGAGAGGTTGAGCCGTCTGGCGTGGAGGTCAGCGAAGACATGCTGGAGCCTGGTGACATCATCTTCGTCGACCTGTACACAGGGTGGTCTCACGGTGGTTATTGGGATCATCTAGCTATTTACGTAGGCAGCCAGCCTAGTATGTCGGGCTTTTCTGACTCGGCTGTGGTAGAGGCAACGTTCAACCGTGGCATCATACGTACTCGTTTGGCTAGGTTTCTGAGCAGGGATGAGCCAGCCACGATGTCTGTTCGTAGACTGAAGGAAATGCCTTTTCGCCAGGAGAGTGTGCAAAAGGCGATAGAATATGCCTTAGCTCAGGTGGGCAAGCCCTTTGATTTTACCGCGCATGCCACCGCCCTTCCCCATAAGATCAATGAGGAAAGGCTGCATTGTACCGAGGTGATATGGAGGGCCTACAAGGCAGCCGGCATCGACATTGACTGCAATGACGGCATTGCAGTGTACCCGGAAGATATATACTACAGTCCCAAGCTGAGACCAGTTGAACCATGATGCGACGAGCCAGGAAAATAGCTGTGTTTGGGGGCACCTTTGATCCTATCCACTTTGGGCATCTGATTGTATCAGAGGAAGTGAGAAACAAACTCGGCTTAGAAGAGGTTCTTTTCCTCCCTGCGGGGCAGCCGTGGCTCAAAGCCAGCACGCCCATTTCTCCGGCCAAACATCGGCTGGAAATGGTGCGCCTGGCTATTGCTGATAACCCGCACTTCGAGCTGTGCACCGCCGAGGTCGATAGGCCGGGTCCTTCCTATGCTGTAGACACTATGGATGAACTGAGGCGCCGGTTAGGCAGTGAGGTAAAGCTCTTCTTTCTGCTGGGCAGCGATTGCCTCGGTGAGCTACCGCGATGGAAGGAGCCCCAGCGGCTAATCCAACTTTGCCGACTGGTGGTATTCACCAGACCTGGATTCTCTCTTCCGCCCATGGAGGGGCTGGAGTTGGCGATTCCTGGGCTTGCGAAGAATAGCGTCTCTGTACAGGTTACCCAGGTAGATATAAGCGCCACCGACATCCGACGGCGGGTAGCGCAGGGAGCGGCGGTTCGTCAGTTTGTACCGCCGGCTGTAGAAGACTACATACTCAAGCAGGGACTGTACAGGAAGCCGTCTTAAAGAGCATGACAACGCTCCATTCTAGATAATGAGACATTGAACCAGTTCATCAAGAAAGATGACATGCGGCGGCCCTTTGCGCTGTCTCCAGCCGGCCGAGCACCATCGGATCGAGGTGCAGTTGTACCCTTGGCAACGGTGGGTGGCCTGGGCTGGGGAGGCATCGAATGAGCGACAGCGCAAACCTGCCGTTGTTTATCATATCGGTTATTGGCATATCCCTCAGTGGCGTTATGATGCCGGGGCCGGTCACTGCGGTTACGATCGCCAGGGGAGCACACCACAAAGTTGCGGGCGCTCTGGTTGCCCTCGGCCATGGCCTGGTAGAATTGCCCCTGATTGTGCTCATCTATTTCGGCTTTGCTCACCAACTGGAGCTTGAGGGGGTGAAAATCGGCGTCGGTCTGGCTGGGGGACTGCTACTCATCTGGATGGCGCTGCAGGTGTTCAGGACCCAGCCTGTGTCCGTCGACGCACCGCATAGCTACCGGGGCCAGGGTTCTGTGGCTGCAGGCGTGGTAACTACTGCTACTAACCCCTACTTTTATGTGTGGTGGGCTGCTGTTGGGGCAGCGCTGCTCGCCGACGCTCGTGACTTCGGTAACGCCGGCGTAGCGGCTATGGGAGTAACGCACTGGGTGTGTGATCTGGCCTGGCTGTTCCTGATCTCCTGGGTGGTGTTCAAGTCGAAGCGGTTGTGGACGCCAAGGGTGCATCGCTGGGTGTTCGGTGCATGCGCCCTCGTCCTAGGCGGATTCGGAGCCTGGTTTATTGTCTCCAGCCTTGACCTGGCCATCGGGGGCTAGCTGCGCGTGCGCGGCTCACCCGAGGGTTCGCTGTAGCTGCGGCGCCCCTTGAAAGGGGCGCCGTCTCTCTAAGGGCTGCATTGTTCGTTGCATGTAGCCGGAGGAGGGTGACCTAACTGAGCTTCCCGCGCTGGCTATACATCTAGCGTTGCCTCCTCGGGGAGGGGTAAGTCGCTACTCGGCCTGACACTCAGCCACCCCATCGCAGCCAGATTGCGGATCACTCTGGCTGCTTCCTTCTCATCAAGTGGTGGCCGTCGCCTCTTCTTCCAATCCATTACGTAGGAGAGCACCTGCATTTCGGTAGGTTTTTGAGGGGATTCTTTGGCGAGCGAATCGGCGGCAAAATGAACGCTGGCGGCTACCTCAGCCTGCTTAGTCTTTATGCGTAGGAAGAGGTCAGCGACCCGGTCTATGATCGGCTCCAGTTTCTCGATCTCCTCTTGATAGGCTTTGCGTGCGTCTTCAAAGGTCGGGCCGGTTTTCACAGCCAACATGTTTCCTAGGCGTTCCTCCCGAATCAAGCCGTTATTGGCCAGTTGCGTTATCCTGGCCTTGAGGTCGGCCGAATACGGACCGAAGCTGCCAGCGGAATGCATTAGGCCAGTGCGTAAGCCTGCCTCGGTGGCGAAATAGGCTAGTTTCTGGAACGCCGTTCGCCCTATAGGCCAGTGATACGGTTCACTATGAATTCGGGCAAGTATCTCGACCAGCGCTATCCACTCAGCCTTGATCCGGGCCGGTGCTGCTCCGACCCCAGCCATAGCGACGTCCTCGGGTTCAAGGAGAAAGCTGGCTTGCATCTCTGCCTGTGGCGTTCCGTGGGGAGCGTAGAGCTCGACGGCTATGTCCAGTTGGCACAGGTGTCGGTACAACGTTGGTCCGACTACACGCCACTCAAGCCCTCCTTGTCCGCAACCCAGCGGCGGGACAGCCAGGGAGGTAATGCCCCAGTCTTTGTAGTGGATCTTCAAATACTCGAACCCGCGGACGATGTCCTGAAGCCGTGCCACGGATCGCCAATGGTCTTTTGTGGGGAAGTTCAGTATCCAGGGCAGCATGAGCCGGCGGTAGAGGTAGGGCTGCCCAAGCTTGACCTGGCCAGCACGGCAGCGGGCAACGTAGTCCTCATACATTTCAGGGAAGCATTTCTTGAATTCCAGCGCCACTCCTTTTCCCATAACCCCAACACGGTTTACGGTATTTACAAGCGTTTGCGCGTGAGAGTCAAACAAATTGCCGATTAGAACTCTGACCATAGCGCTCCTCCACTAGCGAAAGAATAGATGAGCATTCACAGTCACTTCCAGGCTGGATTGCGCGGAAGCAAGAAGCTCCGCCAGTGCTCCGTAGCTAGCTGCGCAAGAAACGTACGCCCCCAACAGGTATGACGCGTGAACCCGGTCAGGAACGAGCACCTCACAGCATTTGGCCGACTTGCGGCGCCAGTACTCGAAAGTGTCGCTGTGAGTCCAGCTTTGCGCAAAGACCATATCATGATCAAGCATGGCCAGCCCCGCAGGGGCTGGCCAAAAGCGTGCATAACCGCTGGACGCGTTGCGGTCGCTTACCACGACTCCAGGTATATCCAATACATCTGTGGCCACTCTGATCACACACAAGTCTTCGTGTTCGGCACTGCGCTTATACATCATTGGATTGCGTGCGTGAAAGTAAAGGTTGGCGTAATCATGTAAAGGTCTCCCTCCTGGGACGATGACCTTAGCCCGGCGATCTTGGATCACCTGCATAGCAACCGTTTCGTGCGGCACCCTCTTTGCCCTGTTATGTGATAGTATACCATGGTTGCACACCGACGGCACGTTGGCGATTGGTGCGATGTAGTGCAACTCCTCCAACTCCTGTCGTTTCAAACTACCGCCTCCGCCGTGTCCACCTTCAACAGTGCGTTAATCGTCACGTCAATGTCGGCAGCAGCAAAGGCTCGTTGCCCGGCCATCGCCGGCCGCACGCGGTCCATTGACTCTCGCGCTGAATGCCTCAGGTCGACGACGAGTGTTTGACGGCCTCTCACCAATTGATTCCTTTGAGCCAAGCTGTGCGTAATGCCTCCTTCCGCCGTCTGCAATAACTCCACCCACGCAATAATGTGGGGCTGGTTCAGCGAACTCAACGATCATGTTGTAACCTTGCTGCCGGAGTAGGGCACACACAGTGCTAACGCTAGAGTTTCACCACCTTGGCTGTGTAGACGTCAGGAATAGACAGGAGCTGCTGAAGGTATTCTTCCTTCAGCGGCTCGTCCAGCTCCAGGACCATCAGTGCCTGCCCGCGGGGTTTGAGGCGACTTACCTGCATCGAGTTGATATTGATGTCGGCATCGCCAGTCACCATACCTACAGCCCCAATGAGCCCTGGGCGATCTCGATGGTCGCTGAACAGGAAATACCCCCCTTTGGGCACCAGGTCAACCCAGTAGTCGTTGACCCTGACAATATGCAGCTCCTCACGCATTACCGTTGCCGCCACGGCAGTAACTCCGGCACTGGTGGTAACGGAGACGGTGATCAGGCTAGCATAGTTTTCGCAGGTGGCATTTGTGTGCTCAGTGACTCTCAACCCACGTCTCTGGGCAACAATGTTAACGTTGACGATACTGACGCGCTCCTCGGTTATCCCTTCCAACAGGCTGCCTAAGACAGCCGCCTTCAGGACAGTGAGATCGTAATCGGCTATCTCGCCCTCGTAGGCAATATCAATGCTGCTGGCCTGCCCCTCTGCGAGCTGCGCCGCTACTCTTGCCGCAACTGAAGCAACGTTGACGAAAGGATCCAAGAAGGAAAGGCTTTCGAAGGGGATGAGGGGGGCGTTGACCGCACATCTGGCGGGCTGCCCGTTGAGTACCGCCGCCACCTGCTGGGCGGCGTCTGTAGCTATGGTAACCTGCGCCTCCTCTGTAGAGGCTCCCAGGTGGGGTGTGACGATAACCTTTTCGTTGTTAACAAGAGGGTTGTTCACCGGCGGTTCCTCAGAGAAAACATCCAGAGCAGCACCGGCTACCCGGCCCTCCTCGATAGCCTTAAGAAGGGCCTGTTCGTTGACCAGCACGCCTCGGGCGCAGTTGATGATCCGCACTGAAGGCTTGACCAGGGATAGCTCCTTAGGTCCAATTAGGCCTCTGGCTGAGGGTGTCAGAGGGAGATGTAGGGTGATAAAATCGGACTCCTTGAGCAAATTCTCTAGGGAGACGAGCTCCACCCTCAAATTGTGAGCATACTCCGGAGAAACAAAAGGATCGTGGGCAATTACCTTCATCTGGAGACTCTGCACCCTTCTGGCCACCTCGGAGCCAACATTGCCCAGGCCAACGATCCCCAGGGTCTTATTCCTTATTTCCACTCCAACGAAGTCGTCGCGCTGCCACGCACCTCCCTTGAGGTGAGCGTGTGCTTGAGGAATATGCCTGGCCAGGGCGAGCATCAGGGCGATGGTGTGTTCAGCGGCGGCAATAGTATTGGCCGTAGGAACATTGACCACCACAATACCCTTCTGTGTAGCCGCGTCCAAGTCAATGTTGTCTACGCCCACCCCGGCGCGGGCGATCACCTGAAGCTTTTTCCCCGCCTCGATGACTTCTTGGGTTACCTTGGTCTCGCTGCGCACCATCAGCGCTTCGTAGTCGCCTATAAGGGAAACGAGCTCCTCTGGCCTCAGCCCCAGCTTAACATCTACGTCAGCCTGCTGGCTCAAGATGTCTATTCCCTCGGCAGCGATAGGCTCAGTAACCAGGACTTTCATATTCTTTTAGTACTAGTACCCCCTCCAGAGTCTCAGCAGTGCTGCCCCAACAGAACCGCCATTCATATTCTAATTCTAACATAGACGGCAGAACAAGTTTAGCAGGCGGTGCACTGCCCATGACAACTCAAGTGCTTCTTAGTCATTGAGCCCTTCGCTTTGTGTCATTCTGAGGTCGGTGTCGCCTTAGGCGACCGAAGAATCTCGCCGCGCTCAGGACAGGCTCCGCGAAGCAATCGCCATCACCTCCCCCTGGGATTGCTTCGTCGCTGCACTCCTCGCAATGACGTGCGGGGGCAGTTCGTGTAGGGTGGGCCGACTGAAACGGAAGCCGCCAGCCCGAGGGGAGGATTCGGTTTTCTATGGATTTCTCTGGTTAGCCTAGTGTCGCGTCAGGTAATTATGAGCGAATTGGTTGCCTTTGGTGAGTGTCAGTCGCCTCAGGCGACTGACCTGCGGCTTGTGCGAAGCAACTGGCGTCGGGTCAGGGACCCGACAGCCACCATGAATCGCGAGGTACTTCCCTGACGGCACACTAGCATCCTGCCCGGGGCAGGGCTGCCTGGAGGGCGGCGATAATCTCTCTGATGTCGGCCTCGGTTACCCATCCCAGGTGACCGATGCGGAAGATCTTCCCGTCCAGCTTCTGCTGGCCCCCGGCAAGAACAACGCCATACTCGTCTCGGAGTATTTGGAGCAGCCTCTTCACATCGACTCCCTGGGGACCTTTGATGGCAGTTACGGTATTGGAAGCATGGGCTTCGTCAGCAAAGAGAGATAAGCCCAAGGATTTTATCCCGTCTCTAGCCGCTTTGGCTACGCGGGCATGGCGGGCAAAGACGCTGGGCAATGTCTCTCGCTCTACCATGTCCAGGGCGACCGCCAGGGCGTAGAAAGTGGACACAGCAGGTGTCCAGGGGGTCTGGCTTTTCCCTTCCAGGAAGCTCTTGGCCTTACCAAAGTCCCAGTAGAAACGGGGCATTTTGGCTGTTTCATATGCCTGCCACGCCTTCTGGCTGACGCTCACCATAGCCAACCCTGGGGGAGCCATCCAACCCTTCTGAGAGGCGGTCACAGCCACGTCACATTGCCACTCATCCACTGGTAAATTGATGGAGCCGATGCTGCTGACACCGTCGACGAGGAGGAGCGAGTCGAATTGTTTTATCACCGCGCTGATAGAGGCCAGGTCGTTGGTTACGCCGGTGGAGGTCTCATTATGGGTAACAAGCACCGCCTTTATTGAGGGATCTGCTTTCAGGGCCTGACGCACTGCTTCAGGATCAGCCGCCGAGCCCCATTCAAAGCTAAGCCTCTTAACCTCGGCGCCAAACTGTTCGGCAATATCGGCAAACCGGTCCCCAAAGGCGCCGCTGGAAACCGACAGCACCTTGTCGCCGGGCGAGAGAGTGTTAGCCACAGCAGCTTCCATCCCTCCGGTGCCCGAGGCTGTGAGGATAAGGACGTCCCCCTTGGTCTGGAAAAGCCCTTTAAGTTGATCGGTTATGTGGTGAAGCAATTCACCAAACTCCTTTCCCCGATGGTTGATCATTTGCCTGGTCATTGCCTGAAGGACTTCATCAGGGCAGGGGGTGGGTCCGGGGATGCGTAACTGCATGTTATGCCTCCATGTTTCAACTTGTGTGGTGCCGTCCAGGGGAATAACCTCAGAATCGACCCCAGAAGGGGTCTCCCACATTCCCAATACCTGTGGGAGAGCCTTTCCAGGCTCGATACGCCGGAATCCGACCGGCCTCGTCCTAACTCCCTTCTTCGGCGCTCACCAACTCCAGAAAGCGGCGCTTGCCTACCCTGATGACACTGCCGGAGACGACTTCCCAATCCACTTCGGTAACCGTACGGTCATCCACATCCACAGCCCCCTGGGCGATCAGTCGCCTTGCGTCGCTTCCGCTCTTGGCAAGTTCTCCTTTGACTAATACAAGAGGCCCCGACACCCGATACGATTGCGAACCTACTCCGACAACTGGCTCTCCACTCAGCAGATCTGGCGTGAGCGCCAACTTTCTGATCGCCGCTGGTACCTCCTTCCGCTGGATCACTTTGGCAAAGTGCTTCTCTGCCTCGCGAGCTGCTTCGCCGCCGTGGAACTGGGCCACAACCTCGCTGGCAAGGCGCTTCTTGAGCGACATGGGATTGACCGATTGAGAATCGATCTGCTGCCTCATTTCCTCCAGTTCCTTGTCGGGGACATCGGTCACCAGTTCGAAGTAGGGCAGGATGAGTTCGTCCGGGATAGACATCACCTTACCATATATTTCATTCGGCGGCTCGTCGATGGCAACATAATTGTCCAGGCTCTTGCTCATCTTCTGGCTGCCGTCTGTGCCCACCAGCAGGGGGACCAGGAATATCTGCTGGGGACGCTGCCCCATGATTGCCTGAAGCTCTCTGCCCACCAGGCAATTGAACTTCTGGTCGATGCCTCCAAACTCCATGTCGGCCTCGATAGCCACTGAGTCGTAAGCCTGGAGCAGCGGGTACAGGAACTCGGTAATGGCTATGGGGCGGCCGGCGTTGTAGCGTTTACTAAAGTCCTCGCGGGCCAGGAACTGGGCTACGGTAAACTTGCTGGTCAGCTTGATGACATCGCTCAAGCCAAAGCCATCAAACCACTCACTCTGCCATCTCACCTGGGTCTTTTGTCTATCCACCACTTTGAAGAACTGGCCCATGTAGGTCTGAGCATTGCGCCTTACTTCCTCTGCTGTGAGCATAGGTCGGGTGGCCGATTCTCCACTGGGATCTCCGATCCGGGCTGTCCAGTCACCAACGATAAGGATAACCTGATGCCCTAGCTCCTGGAACTGGCGCAATTTCCGCAGACCCACCACATGGCCCAGGTGGATATCAGGGAGACTGGGGTCGAAACCCTGCTTCAGCCGCAGTGGTCTGTCTGACTCCAGCAGCTTTGTTAGCTCCTGCTCAACGATAATCTCAGCTACCCCTCGCCTCAGCAGGTAGTCAGTGCCGGGGGCCGTCATTCCTCCACCTTCTCCAGTATTGATATAGCCTGCTCCACGTCCTTACTTATTTGAGCTTTTAGCTCTTCGGGGCTGGAGAAGCGTTTCTCGCCTCGCAGACGCCCTACGAGTTCAACCCGAAGCTCCTGTCCATAGAGGCCTGCTTCAAAACCGAGGAGATAGACCTCTACTGTTTGCTCTCCTGGCCCAAAGGTTGGACGCGTGCCAATGTTTGTTAGCGAAGGGTAGGCATGGTTGCCGAGATAGGCTCTGGTGGCATATACTCCGTCGCCCGGGAGTGCTTGGTGAGAGTCTACTTCCAGGTTGGCGGTGGGGAAACCCAGTTGCCTACCCCGCTCAGCACCGTGGCCTACCTGGCCACTAAGGACATAGGGGCGTCCCAATAGCCGCTTCACCCGTGGCATGTCACCCTCTGCCAGAGCCTGACGAATGTTGGTACTGCTCGCCACCTCTCCGTTTATTCTCTTGGGGGAGACGACATCCACCCAGAACCCCAGTTCCTTTCCTAGCGAATGAAGGGTGAAGACGTCTCCTTCTCTGCCTCGTCCCAGGGCGAAATCAGGGCCAACAACCAGCCCCTGCATCTTAAGATGCTTTTGGAGAAGGGCCACAAAATCTCGGGCCGGAAGCCGAGCCAGCTCAGGAGTGAAGGAAAGGGGAACGACAAGCTCAATACCTAGCCCGTGGAGAAGGCTGATCCTCTCTTCCAGGCTGGTTAAACGGGGCAACTGAGTTTCGGGCGACAATACCTGTTGGGGATGCTGGCGGAAAGTCACCACGCCGGGAAGATAGTCTCTCACCAAGGCCTGCCTTTTCACATAGCCTACAATATACTGGTGACCCAGATGGACGCCATCAAAAACCCCGATACAGAGTACTGACTCCTGCTGGCGTGCAAATTGAGCTAGCTCCTCCTCAACTTGCATACTTGATCTTCCCTCACACCCCTTTCCCTGCTATCCTGCGCCCCGCGGCAGCAGCTACTGGCGCTAGCTGGGTCATAAGTTTCTCGAAATTTTCGAAGGTGAGGGACTGTGGACCATCCTTGAGAGCGGTTTCCGGGGTGGGGTGAACTTCAATCATTACGCCATTTGCCCCGGCAGCTACAGCAGCCAAAGCCAGGGGGGTTACCAGGTCCCACCTTCCACTGCCGTGACTCGGGTCGGCGATAATTGGCAGGTGACTTAGCTTATGAATGGTAGGAATAGCACTGATATCCAGCGTGTTTCGGGTGTAGGTTTCAAAGGTTCTGATACCCCTTTCGCAGAGTATCACCTCACGATTCCCTTGAGACAGGATATATTCCACCGCCAACAGCCATTCCTCGATAGTGGCTGAAAGACCTCTCTTGAATAGCACCGGCTTTTTCGTTTTCCCTACCTCCTCCAGGAGAATGAAATTCTGCATATTGCGTGCTCCAACCTGGAGGATGTCGGCGTACCGAAGTACCAGCTCAATGTCTCCAGGGGTGAGCACTTCAGTGACCAGAGGTAAGCCCGTTTCCTGCTTAGCCTGGGCCAGAAGCTTGAGCCCTTCTTCGCCCAGACCGCGGAAGCCATAGGGGGAGGTGCTCGGTTTGAATGCCCCACCCCGTAGGACGGTGGCCCCTGCTGCCTTAACAGCTCGCGCCGTGCTCATCGCCTGTTCCTCCGTTTCTACAGCGCAAGGGCCGGCCATTACCACCAGCTCGTCTCCACCGATGCTATGCTCGCCGAGCTTTATTACTGTATTCTCAGGCTGGAATTCCCGGCTGGACAGCTTGTATGGCTTGGTGATGGGGACCACCCGTTCCACGCCAGGCAGCATCTGAAGCGTATCACGCAACTCTGGGAGTGCCGGACTTGTACCTAGCACCCCGATTACTGTCCGTTCCACACCCCTGGACAGGTGGGCCGTTAACCCAGCGGCTTCCAGTCGCTTAATTACCTCTGCGGCTTCCTTGTCTCCGCAGTCCGTGCTCATGACCACAATCATGGTTTTTCCCCTTAGCTCTCCGGCATGTACCTCAGTACTTCAGCCCCCCTGATATACACGTGTTCGATGTCCTCTGCTCTCTTCTCAGTATTGACCAGAATGAGAACACGGATGCATCCGGGCAGGCTATTGGGCACATTCATTTCCTGACCACACAAGAGAGGCACTTCTGTCCAACCCAACTGGCGTGCTGCCAAAGCAGGAAACTCTGCGTCAAGGTCGGGGGTAGTAGTAAAAAACACACACGCCACCGCCTCTTTCTCTATCTGGTTGGACTCAATCATATTTTGAAGCAAGTCCTTTGTTGCTGTTAGGATATCCTCCTTACTGTTGGCAGTTGCCAAGGTTGCTCCTCTAATACCTCTACACCACATAGCCTTGCTTCACATCTTGGTTTTCTTATTATGACATAGTCGGCTTTAGCTAACAAGGGCAGGCCGTGGCTTCAGGTCATACTTGGTCATGCTGATCCCTGACCGGGTACCCACGGATTGGGGGGCAAGAGGTTTCCTTGACAGGCTACGATCAGCTATGATAAATTTAGCCTTGGTCAGTTATCCGCCGACACCGAAACTGTAGCGGCGACCTAGAGGAGGAGACAGTCTATGGAGCTAATTGTCTGCGTCAAGCAAGTACCTGATCCTGAAGCGCCCCCAGCCAGTTTTAAGGTTGATGCCAGTAGCAACAAGGTTGTCCCGCCACCAGGCGTCCCACCCGTGGTCAGTACCTTCGATGAAATAGCTGTAGAGGCGGCCCTTCGGGTTAAGGATGCTCAGGGTGGCAAGATAACCGTAGTCAGTTTGGGCAATAATCTGGTCAGAGACGTAGTAAAGAAGCCCCTGGCCATGGGTGCTGATGAGCTGGTTCTCCTGGAGGACGAGTCCTACGAGGAGGGCGACAGTTGGTCCACTGCCTATGCCCTGGCTATGGCGATAAAGAAAGTAGGCGCTTATGATATCATCCTCTGTGGAAGGCAGGCAGCAGACTGGGACGCCGGTCAGGTTGGCTTAGGCATCGCCGAGATTCTGGGAATTCCCAGTGTGACTCTGGTTAAGAAGATAGACGTCACCGATGGCAAAGTCCGGGTGGAACGGATGGTAGCTGACGGTTTTGAGGTAGTAGACGTGCCTACGCCCTGCTTGCTAACTGTGACTAATGAGCTCGGCGAACCCCGCTACGCGCCGCTAAAGGGCATTATGAAGGCGGCCAAGATACAACCTATTATTTGGAAACCTGAGGACATCGGTGTCGAGCCCTCGCAGATTGGTGCCCAGGGCAGGCGCACGAAGCTGGCCAAGCTCTTCCAGCCGGTTAAGGAAGCGAAGTGCGAGATTATCGAGGGTGAGAACGTAGCCGACGCAGCAGTTAACCTGGCCGTCCGGCTTAGGGAAGTCAAGGTACTGTAGCAAAGTCTTCTAGGTGAAAGGACAGCATATGTCGCCTTGTGGGTTTACCACAGATTTTCTGTACGAGAGGTTGAAAGCTGCTGAAGAGGAGGGATCAGAGGCAGCCAGCCAACTGATGCAAGACTTTCTGCTTCTTCAGGAAGGCGAGCCGGAAGCGGCTCGAGGCGGAGAGGATCAAGAAGCAAAGACACTGACCCAACACACGGGAAAGACACGACAACAACTTACTGAAGGAGGAGCCGATGGCAGATAACAAAGGCGTGTTAATCTGTGGTGATATAACCGAAGGGAAACTGGCAGCCATTACCACCGAGTTATTGGGGTGTGGGAGAAAACTAGCCGACAGCCTGGGAGAGGAGCTAGCCGCGGTCTTGCTGGGGAGTGGAGTCAAGGGTCTTGCTTCAGAGGTCATTGCTTTCGGGGCAGACAAGGTCTACGTTGTTGATGATCCCTTGCTCAAGGACTATCAGGCCGACGCCTATGTGGCGGTGATGGAGAAGGTGGCCAAGCAGGTAGTGCCCAGGGTGCTAATTATGGGACAGACCTCTATGGGGCGTGACCTGGCTCCGAGACTGGCTTTTAGACTGGATACAGCCGTCTCTATGGACTGTGTGGAGCTAGACATTGATCCTGAGAGTAAACTCCTCCTTCAGACACGGCCTGTCTACGGTGGCAATGCTAAAGCCATTTTCACTACGGAAGGTCTACCTCAGATCGTAACAGTGCGTTCCAAGGCCATGTCACCGCTGGAGCGTGATGACTCAAGAAAAGGCGAAGTCATTGATGTTGAGGCCGGGATAGATGCCTCCATAATAAAGGCCAAGTTCGTGGAGAAGGTGAAGGAAGAGGTGGCTGGGGTTAAGTTAGAGGATGCCCCGGTAGTGATAGGTGGCGGAAGGGGAATTGGCGGCGTTGAGGGCTTCCAGCAACTGGAGGAGCTGGCCCGGCTGTTGAAGGGGGCGGTGGGGGCCACCAGACCTGCTGTCGATAGTGCTTGGGTTCCCTCCACTACACAGGTGGGGCTCACCGGAAAGATTGTCACACCTGATCTCTACATCGCCGTAGCCCTTTCTGGATCAAGCCAGCACATGGCAGGTTGCTCCGGCTCGAAGACTATCGTGGCCATAAATAAGGACCCGGAGGCCAATATTTTCAGGGAGGCCCAGTTTGGTATAGTGGGTGATTGGAAGCAGGCGGTTCCTGCCCTGGCTGAGAAGATCAAAGAGCTGCTGGCCGGGTAAAGCGGCGGTTTCGCCCGGAGGTTTTACAGCCTTGGTTGTATGAGGGCCAACCCAACGGGTTGGCCCTCAGTTTTTGTTCTCCATCGGCTGCCAGGCGTCTTCTCCTGAGATTGCTCGGCAACCCTTGCCCTCTTCACTTGCACCCAAAGGAGCGGGGACAAATCCTCAAGCTAGTGGCCTGGAGCAATGCCCAAAAGGGGTGAAAAAGGGAGGTGGATGAAGAGGTAGATCATCTTTAGCCAGCTTCAACAGGTCTCCTGGGGGTTGCACGTATGCCAGAGTCGTAGTAGACTATATCGGAATCATACTGGGGGGACATATGCGCGTGCCCACGAATAATGTGGACAGTGCAATGGTGAAGGATAAAGGGGGAGGGGACTAATCAGGGGAAGTCGCCGGGCTGCCGGCGGTTCTCCGTTTTCGTTTTTGAAATCGTTGATGGAGGCGGGGAATGAGGGGTAGAGCTAGGATACTATCACCGATATTGGTGCTGGCCATGCTATTCTCGGCGGTGGCAGTACTGGCTCCACCCCGGGTCACCACGGTGGGGGCAAGCGGCGGACTGGAGGTAATCTGCGTCCCGTGGCAGGGCGATGAGGGCTTGCCCCACCCTGCCTATAATGGCAAGGAGGTTACCCTCCAGGCTGTGGTGCGGTATAACGGGGCCGTACATTTTGGGTGGGACTTCGGTGACATGACGAATGTGACGGGAGCGGTCACGGCTACGGATGAGTATCCGGTGCCCATAGAGGCCAAGCATACCTACACCGGCCCAGTGGGCACAGAGTACGTGGCCACTCTGACAGTGACTGCCACCTCGGGCGGTGACATAGGCGTCTCAGCTTCAGACACCTATCGGGTGAGGATTCTGGAGGAGACCCGTGAGGTGAAGGCGGATATCGCCATCGATGAAGGCTTGTGGTGGCTGTACAAGCAGCAGGCCCGGTATAGCGATGGCGGCGTAGACTTTGGCTCCTGGCTGGCAGCGGCGTCAGCAGGAATGTACGGCGTGGCTCATACCGCTGCTGCCGTGGAGGCCTTTGAGAATAATCTGCACAAGCCCATTGGTGACCCCACCAAGGACCCCTATGTCGACTGCGTCCGCCGCGGACTGAATTACCTCACCTCCATGATGGAGGTGGTGACTATCACTGATGGCGACACCAACGGCAACGGCATAGGCATAAGCTGCTACTGGGCCTGGGATCAAGAGATCTATGAGGCGGGCATGGCGATGATGGCTATCGTCAGCAGCGATACCCCGGGCTATGAAGCCCTAGCTGGCCCGGCCGGTGTCATTGGCCGTACCTTGAGGGATATTGTTCAGGATATGGCGGACTTCCTGGCCTTCGCCCAGAATGATAGTGGTTTCCATGAGGGTGGCTGGAGATACCACAGGAACTTTGGTGAGAGCGATAACTCCTGCACCCAGTGGCCGGTACTGGCTATGGATTCAGCCGAGGCCAAGTGGGGTATCACCATCCCTGGCTTTGTCCGCACGAGGCTGGAGGGCTGGCTGAATCGCACCCAGAATGCTAATGGGGCCTTCGGCTACCAGAGTGAGGATGACTGCCTCAATATTGCCAAGACGGCGGGCACCGGCATAACCGGGCTGCTGTTCTGCGGCGTACCCCGCGCTGACGACCGGGTGCAGCGCGCTATCGAGTTCGTAGATACGGACTGGAATAATGATAACTTCGGTAATGGCTACGCCATGTATGCGGTGATGAAAGCCTTCTGCGTTGAATTCCTCAATGAGGAGGTGATCCCCGGCGATGGCATTGACGACCATAACTGGTGGCAGGAATATGCCGACGCCCTGATTCCTGGCGGAACATGGGGGCAGCAGGCTGATGGTCGTTGGAACGCTATGGATTGGGCGCAGTGCGACGAGTTGACCACGGCCTGGATGATTATGATCCTGGTCCGGGCTCTCTATGATGTGCCGCCGACGGCGGTGGCCAGGGCCAACGGCTTTGATACCACCGAGGTAGAGGCAGGCCAGGATGTGAATTTCGATGGCTCTCAGTCCACCAACGGCAGCTATGAGATCGTCCTCTATGAGTGGGACTGGCAGAGCGATGGGGTCTATGATGCTGAGGGTTCCCAGGCTGCGCACCCCTTCGACGATTATGGAACCTATGAAGTAACCCTGCGGGTAACCGACAACCGGGATGTGGTGACCAACTATCAGAAGCCGGCCATGACGGCAACCGATACCTGCACTGTTTGGGTGCATCCACCACCCCACGACCCCATTGCCGACGCCAATGGCCCTTATGGTGGCTGGCCTGACGTTCCGGTAACCCTGGATGGCTCAGGCTCCTTCGATCCTAATGACGACCAAATTGTTATCTGGGAATGGGACCTGGACAACGATGGAGGGTTTGAGACCTCTGTGGAGGCGCGGACGGTGGAGCATACTTGGGATGCTGACGGAATCTATCCTATCGCCCTGAGGGTGATATCCATTAACGAGTCGGATTCCCCCAGTGCGCCCTCGCGGACTACGGTGGTGATAGGCAACCACGACCCGGTAGCTGATGCCAATGGCTCCTACTTCTTCACCACGCCGGGCGAGGTGATAGAGCTCGACGGCTCGGCTTCCGACGACCCCAACGAGGCAGTAGGTGATTACATCGTCAGTTGGGATTGGGATCTCGATAATGATGGCGTCTATGATGACGCCTCTGGTGAGACGGTGCTTTGTGACTCGTCCATCTGGAGTACCCCAGGGGTGGACATCGTCCGGCTCAGGGTTACCGACAGCTACGGGGCTACGGACACTGATTGGACCTACGTGGGTGGCCCGCCCCAGCCTGAGATAACCCAGCCGCTGGACAACACCAGCATCTACGGTGAGGCAGTCATAACTGCCATCGACCTCAGTGGAGAAGGGGACACTGCTTCCACCACCTTCGAGTACTGGGTGGACACCGAGCAGAATTGCGAGACTGACGAGGTGGATGGTGACTGGGTTTTGATTGACGTTGACCAGGATGGCAGCGATGGCTGGGGCATCACCTGGGATACCACCGCAGTTGGTGACGGTTGCTACATCATCCGGGCCACTATGGAAGACAACACCGGTCTAACCGGCACAACCCAGATCAATGTGGGCGTATACAACCAGCCGTATTGGACAGTTATGGTGTATATGGCTGCGGACAACGATCTTATCGAAGCCGTCCCTTACAATCTGATGGCGATTCACGCGGCTGACTACTCCCCGGGGGTGCAGGTGGTGTTCCTCCTGGACGGTCGTGGCGGGGGTAATTCCGTAATCCGGGCCAAGACCGCCGAAGGGATAGAGGCGGTGGATGATGAAGAGGCGGTAATCGACCCGAAGACGGGTGAGGTCAATATGGGAGACCCGCAGACCCTGGTGGACTTCGTCACCTGGGCACAGGCTGAATATCCAGCCCCCAACTATGCCCTTGTCCTGTGGGACCATGGCTGGAGGTCGCCTGGCGGTTTGTGTCAGGATCAGACCGACAACGATAGCCTCACCGTGAGGGAACTGGGAGGGGCTCTCGGAGCCATAACCAGTGACGGAGTCAACAAGCTACAGGTCGTCGGCTTCGATGCCGGCCTGATGCAGATGCTTGAGGTAGACTACCAGATCAGGGAGTATGCCGAGTATGCGGTGGGCTCACAGGGGGTGGGCGCGGTGCAAAGCTGGCCTTATGGCCAGATTCTCACCGAGCTAGCCCTGCACCCGGCAAAGATATCCGCCGCCGATTTGGCTAGCTTGATTACCCAGGAGTATGACGCTGTCTACATGGGCGCTGAGGTTCTCTTCCCCCAGGGTACCATGTCGGCCAAGGACTTAACCAAGATAGATGAGCTGGCCAGCCTGGTGGACGCTTTTGCTGGTGAGCTGTTGGCGATGACTGAAGATGAGTTGCTTGGCGCGGTTGCTGCTGCCGCGGACGGGGCGGAATCCTTCGGAGAGGCTTTCTCTGGCAGCATTGACCTGTATCACTTCGCCCAGCTTGTTGCCACTGCCCTGCCTGAGACCGACGTGGCTACTGCGGCTCAAGCCGTGATGGCAGCGGTGGGGCAGGCGGTTATCGCCAACTCTGTCGGTCCCGACCATCCCAATGCCCACGGGATCGCCATCTACTACCCCGACGTGGTGGCAATGGGATCCGATGATGGCGGCGGGGTGCTTCAGTTCATGTTCTACGACCCTTCCTATGATGTGGATGCGGACTTCTCCACCGCTACCCGGTGGGCTGAGTATCTAAAGCTAGCTCCCAGGGCGGTGGAGGAAGGCATACTTGGTCTTTATATCCCCGATGTTCTTATCCTGGCCCATGTGTATGAGGACCCGATTATCAGGCTGGAGTGGCCGGCTGTGTCGCAGGATGTTGCTGACTTCACCCTGGCGAAACCTGTTGACATCATCGTCACGCCGGAGGGGGCCATCGACATCGGAATGGTGGTTCTTCCCTACACCCAGGCAGACCTGGACGACGCTGGGCTTTTGAAGACCCAGCTAATCGGTATCTCGGGGTACGATTACGATGCCGAGGCCTGGGAACTGGAGAAGCTGACCATGGACCTGCCATCGTGGTTATTCGATCTGGTTGGGATGTTCGGTGGGCTGGGTGGCGTGCTTGACGGAGGCCTGGGCCAGGACATTCCGGAGGAGTTGATGGCGGCGTTTGGCAGCCTGGCTGCAGCCGGGCAGGCCGTTGGTGATGGCGGCGGTGGACTACCGGAGTACGTGGGAGCGGTGATAGCCATCCCGTGGCTCGACCTGAGCAACATGGCACCTGACATCTATGAGTTGATGCCCGACTTCCCAGCGGTTAGCAGTGCTGAGACTACCTCTCTTGCCATGATCGCCACCAACCGGGAGGACTACCTCACTCCCATTCAGTACCCGCAGAACCTGTACCAGGGGTGGAACCTCGTCTCCCTACCGGTCATCCCGCTGGATAAGGACGTGGAGACCGTCCTTCCCGGATACGATGGGCTGGTAGAGGGAGTGACTGACCAGGTAGAGGTCGTCTGGGGGTACGATGCTGCCACAGGCGAGTGGTATGCCTACGGTCCGGAGGCGCCTGAGGCGAGCGAGTTGACTGCGCTGAAGGAAGGTGAGGGCTACTGGATCAAGATGAGTGGGGATGCCACAATGACTGTGGTCGGGTGTAACTTCCTGGCCGGCCCGCATGCTCCACCGCAGTATGACGTGGTGCCAGGCTGGAACCTGATCGGATACAAGGGCATTCTGCCGATGCCGCCGCAGGGTGACTGGCGCGGCGGAGTGTACCTTGCTGGCTATCTTGACACTGCGGAATACGAGTGCCTGCAGGGCTATGATCGAGTGAATGATACCCTCGACACCCCCGATCCCCTGTATCCCAACGACGGCTACTGGGTCTATGCCACTGAACCTGGCTCTATACCTGGTCTGAGGGATGAAAACTGGGTGAAGGCAGTCGAATACGGGTGTGAGGACTGGGTTGATACGGCTGCAAGCTGGATAGACTACTGGATGATGCAAGACGGTGATCTGGGGCTGAGGTTAGCCTGGAATGCGGGCTGGTACAGGCTCTGGGTCATTGCTCCCAGCATATAGAGGGGGAAGCTGTCAGGGGTCTTCTCCTGCTTCTATATGTCTTATGAACAAGTCGGTATCATCATGGCACAAGCTGCTGCCAGCCTACCAGACTGACGATATACCCACAAGCTGGGGCTTGTGGGCGGCACCCGCGCCTTTACTTCACCCACCCTATCACTTCAGAACGACGCAGGTAGGGGCAATTCATGAATTGCCCCTACGTCTTCACCTTAATGATACGAAGGTCAACCCCTGGGTTGGCCTTCGGTTCTCTTTTTTGAACTACTGCTAAGCCTTCTCGGCTTTCTCGGCTGCCCGCTCACTGATGATCTTCTCGGTCAGATGCGCGGGGACCTCCTCGTAATGACTGGACTCGACCTTATAGGTGCCTCGACCCTGGGTCATGGCCCTCAGGTCTATGGCGTATCTCAGCACCTCGGCCAGGGGTACGTGGGCCTCGATTACCTGATTTCTGTCCTCCGGGTTCATCCCCAGCACCCTGGCCCGCTTGGTATTAAGGTCTCCAATAATGTCACCGATGAAGACCTCGGGTACCACAACCTCAAGGTGCATTATCGGCTCCAGCAAAACGGGCTGGCCCTGTGACAGGCCCTTTTTGAGAGCTTGCGACGCAGCGATCTTGAAGGATATCTCCGAGGAGTCTACTGGGTGAGAGCTGCCATCATAGAGGGTTACCTTGACGTCGACTACCGGGTAACGGGCTAAGACACCTTCCTGTCGGGCTTCAAGGACACCTTTCTCCACGGCAGGTATGTAGTTCTTGGGTACCGACCCGCCGACCACCTTTTCAGCAAACTCGAAGCCCTCGCCCCGGGGCAGAGGCTCAAGGTTCAAGCAGACGTGCCCGTACTGACCGTGTCCCCCCGTTTGCTTCTTGTGCTTGTATTCCGCCTTGGTACCGGCGGCAATAGTCTCCTTGTACGGGACCTTGGGGATACCCATTTTAACCCCGACGCCGAACTTTCGCTGCATCCTGTCCACCACTACCTCTACATGCGAATCTCCCATGCCGGCAAGCACGGTCTCACCGGTATCCGTTTCCTTGCGTACCTGGAGAGTGGGATCCTCCTCAGTCAATCTGGGCAACACAGTGCCCAGCTTATCTACGTCCGTCTTTGTCTTGGGCCGTATAGCGACATTGAATATTGGCCCAGGAAATTCAATAGGTGTCAGGCTTAAAGGATGCTCTTTTGCACACAGACTGTCACTGGTGCCGGTCACCGCCAGCTTGGCCACGGCGCCGATATCCCCGGCAATCAATTTAGGCACTGCTTCTTGTGTTTTGCCTTCGAATACGAAGAGCTGGCCTATCCTCTCAATCTGTTCCTTGGTGGCATTCCACACCTGAGAGTTGCTCGCAATGGATCCGGAGTATACGCGGAAGTGGGTCAGTTTGCCTACATAGGGGTCAGCGCTGGTCATGAACACCAGGGCACTCAAAGCAGAACCTTTATCTGGTTCAACCGGCTCCGATCCTTGTGTCGCTGGATTAGTTGCTGCTACCGGCCCCACCTCCTTGGGCGATGGCAGGTAATGGCAAATGGCGTTCAGAAGATGTCCTATGCTAAGGTTCTGTAATGCTGAGCCGGTTAGAATGGGGACTATCTTACCGGCCTTGATTCCCTCTCCCAGAACGCGCAGAATGTCGTCTGAGGTTATCTCCTCTCCCTCCAGATACTTTTCGGTAAGCTCATCATCTATCTCAGCCACAGCCTCTGCCAGTTTGTCGCGAAAGGAGTTGACTTCGCTCTCCAAGGAGGAAGGTATCTCCCCCTCCTGCTCCTTGGCCCCGGTGTAGGCTTTCATACCAATCAGATCTACTACGCCCTGGAAAGTGGTGTGTGAGCCTACAGGCAGCTGAGCAGGGACACACCTGGCGCCGAACTTGCTTCGAATCTGCCCCACCACCTTGTAGAAGTCGGCATTCTCTCGATCCATTTTGTTGATGAAGATAAGGCGAGGCATTGACCTTTGCTCGGCGTATTGCCACACCAGGTCAGTACCGACTTCTACGCCTGAGGCGGCACAGACGACAATGACTGCTCCCTCAGCTACCCTCATCCCCGCTTTTACTCCGCCGATAAAATCAGCATAGCCCGGGGTATCCAGGAGGTTGATCTTAGCATCCTGCCATTGACAGTGGAGAAGGGAAAGGTTAATGCTAATCTTGCGCTTTATTTCGTCCGGGTCGTAATCAGAGGTAGTGGTGCCCTCATCGACCTTGCCCAGTCGGGGAATAGCTCCTGAGGTGAACAGCATTGCCTCGCACAGGGAGGTTTTCCCGGCTCCGCAGTGGGAGAGTAGGACTACATTACGTATCTGATCAGTGTCGTAGCTCTGCATCAGACCATCCTCCTTCAGTAAATCACCACTAGTAGAAAACAGGCACGACGATGGACATCAACAAACCGCTTGCAACAGTGGTAGAATCGGTCTCAAGTATGGGTTCTGCGATGTCAGTATAATCAAAATCGACTGAAAAGGGAAGGCCGCCGCACCGGCGTCAATCCGTGGGTGGAGGGTCAGGGAACAGCGATTAGCGCATTGGCATGCACACATAAACACATGCCTCAACCATTTGACAGAAAGGCAATGTGCGGTCTAAAATCGGAGGGTCAGACTGCAGGACCAGGAGGTGGGGACATGCTTGAGATGAGTATTGACAGCATTCGGGTAAGCGTGGTGAATTCTCAGCGAGTAGTGATATTGAAACAGAATGATGCGGAGCGATATCTGCCCATCTGGATTGGTTCTGCGGAGGCAGATGCCATAGCCATAAAGCTTCAAGGCATCACCGTTCCTCGTCCTCTGACTCATGACCTGTTCTGTTCCATGATCGCTGCACTAAAGGCAAAAGTAAACTTTATTGTGGTCAGTGATCTTCAGAATGATACCTTCTACGCCAAGATCAACATCAGCGTTGATGGTAAAGATATGGAGGTCGATTCTCGCCCTAGCGATGCCATTGCAATTGCCGTAAGGACTGAGGCCCCTATTTATGCTGAGGAGGAGGTTTTGGAGAAGGCCGGGATCATTTTTGACCAGGAAACGGGTAAACCTATTCCCAGTGCCCAGGCGACCGGGTCTGGCGAGAAAAAAGAGGTCAGCGAGGAAGAGCTGCGCAAGCTCTCGGCCTTTACCGACTTCATCAACAGCCTGGACCTGCATGACCTTGGCAAAGGCAAGACTGAAGAGGAATAAGTTCCAGGCAAGCCAATGGATGATAGATTCATCAAGAAGTTGCTTTCCAACATGAAATGCGGGATTTGTGGCCGGCGCTACGAACCAGGCAACATTAGCGTCCTGGGTCACCGACAGGACTTATGGTTTATATCTGTCTTCTGTCCTTCTTGTGAGAGCCAGGGATTAGTAGCGGCTGTTGTTAGAGGGGGCAAATTGCCTGAAGTGATTACTGACTTGACTGAAGAGGAACAAAGCCGGTTCTCCACTGCCGTAAGCTCAGACGATTTGATAGATATGCATGCCTTCCTGAAGGAATTTGATGGTGACTTTTCCACCCTGTTGCCTGAAAAAGGAGAAGGGGAGGATACCTCCCCTTCGTGAGATTGTGCGGCCATCCGCCTCTGCTTAGCCCAACCACCTCTTCCTTCTCTTGTAGTGTTTTATCTCACGGTAGCTCTTGGTTTCCCCTACTGCACTGAGTCCCATGTAGAACTCCCTTACATCGGCGTTATCCCTGAGCTTGGCGGCAGTATCATCGAGAACTATCCTGCCATTCTCTATTACATAGCCATGGTCGGCAAGGGAGAGGGCAGCCGCAGCGTTCTGCTCTACCACGAGCATGGAAACCTTTTCTTCTGCGTTGACTCGTTTCAATATGCGGAAGATTTCCTCCACCAGAAGGGGGGCAAGACCCAGCGACGCCTCATCCAGGAGCATAAGCTTCGGGTGGGCCATCAGGCCTCTTCCCACTACCAGCATTTGCTGTTCCCCTCCAGATAGATAGCCGCTGGTCTGATTTTTCAGTTCCTTAAGCACAGGGAAGTAGGTATAGACCTTGTCCAGGTCTGTCTTCAGTCTAGCGCCGTTACCAGCAATGTAGGCCCCTGCCCTCAGATTCTCCTCTACCGTGAGGTGTTCCAGCACTCTCCTACCTTCAAGAATCTGACTAATTCCCTTTCTGGCGATTACTTCCGGGTCTCCGTTCTGTATCGGCTCCCCCTGAAAGATGATGCTCCCGTCGGTTACCTTTCCTTCCTCAGCCTTGAGCAGACCGGAGATAGCCTTGAGCGTTGTAGACTTCCCGGCACCATTGGCTCCTAGCATAGTGACGATGCTTCCCTCTTCAACTGTCAACGATACCCCTCTCAACACCAGGATAACATCCATGTACTTGACTTCAATATTGTTTAGCTGCAATAGTGCCATGATTGATTACCTCCCGCCTGATTGGGCAGTTGATTCCACACCCAGGTAGGCGCTAATGACATCTGGATTGGTCTTTATCTCCTCGGGTGTTCCCTCAGCAATCTTTCGCCCAAAATCGAGAACAGCTATTCTATCAGTTATATCCATAACCACACCCATGTCATGCTCAATAAGGACGATTGTAAGCCCCCTCTCCTCCTGTACGTCCAGAATGAACCTGGCCATATCTTCCTTTTCTTCCAGGTTCATACCTGCCATGGGTTCATCCAGGAGCAGCATTTTCGGCTCCTGGGCCAGCGCTCTTCCTAGGTCGATCCTCTTTCGTATTCCGTAGGGAAGCATCCCCACCACTTGCTTTCTCCATCTCTCTAATTCCAGGAAATCAATAATCTCCTCCACTATCCTCCGATGTCGCACTTCCTCTTTGTGTGACTTTCCAAAGTAGAGGGCGCCCTCCAGCCAGGTTGACTTGAAAAGGAAATGCCTGGCCGCCATCAAGTTATCCACCACGCTCAGTCCCGTGTAGAGCTGGATATTCTGGAAAGTCCTGCTTATGCCAAGCTGGGCAATGGTGTACGGTTTGAGCCTGGTGATTTCTTGCCCCTCGAAGAAGATTCTCCCCTGCTGGGCGCGGTAGAACCCATTTACGCAATTTAGAGCGCAGGTCTTTCCCGCCCCGTTGGGTCCAATGATGGAGAAGATTTGCCCTTCCTTGACCTCAACACCCACAGCGTCCAGCGCCTTAACACCGCCAAAGCTGAGGTGAAGGTTTTCAAGCTTTAACTTGACGTCACCATTACTACTAGCTTCCATGTTTTGACGACCTCCCGCAATAAGCAAAGTAAAAGCTCCCCACCCCCCACGATTAGGTAAGTATGCCTAATCTGGCAGCCAATGTCAACCCCCATTTGAAGACCGGGACGACCACCCGACCGGTGGGTCTTTTGAATCTGTACCCACGAATTGGGGACAGTATTCCTACAGCTTGGCTCGCTTGGCTGCATCGACAAATTGACAAGTCGGAGTTGAATGTGTTACTAAAGGGTCTGCGGTCGCTGATTCGGTAACCGCATCGGGCTGGTTAGAACCTGACGAAACTCAATGGAGGGAAAGAAATGAATCAGGGGAAATACGATGTCGTCGTTATCGGTGGAGGGATGGGGGGGATGTGTGCCGGCGCCTTGGCGGTCAAGGAGGGCTACCGGACCCTGGTAACAGAGAAGCGAGACCGCATCGGTGGCAGGTTCTCCACCGAGGAGGTGGAAGGTTTCAAGCTGATGACCGGTGCCCCTTTCATCCACATCTCGGGTTGGGTGCCCAAGGTTTGTAAGGAGGTCGGAGTAGAATTTGACCTCACCGATTGTCTGGAAGTGTTCTACTGGATAAAGGGCACCGAGTACAAACTGCCACTGACTCATCGTATTAACGCACTGTTTGATATCTGCAGCAGGGTCGAGACGGGAAGGGCCAGGCTGGTCGGCGGTATAGTGAAGGAAATAGCCAGCCAGAAGATAATGAGTAGCTTTCGGAAGGCAATCAGCGACCCGGAAAAGCTGGGCTCGACCACGATTAAAGAATGGCTCCTCCGATATACGGACAATGAGGAGGTCCACGGCATATTCGACGCCATCTCGGTCGGTTTTCTGATGGCCCATTCCTACGAGATACCAGTGTACAACTTCTTCCACTTTATGGCCACCCAGAAGGGGATGAACGACGTAGCCCTGTCTACAAGAGGCAACCTGAGTAATATGGAGAAGCTGGCAGGGGTGGTGAAGGCCAGGGGTGATGTCTGGACTAACTGCCCGGCGAAGCGGATTCTGGTGAACAAGGGAGCGGTTACAGGAGTGGTGGTGGAGAAGGATGGGGGCGAGGTTGAGATACCCTGCAAGGTGGTAATCAGCAATGTTGGCATCACAGAGACTGTAGGGCTTTCAGGGGAAGAGAACTTCGACGAGGGCTATTTGGCCGATATGAGAGTGAAGATGAGGCCGACCCCCATCACCATAATTCACCTTGCCAGCGATAAGCCTCTGTGCATGGAGGGGGGAGAGTCTGGCGCCATGCTTGTCTCCAATGCGAGGAGGATCACAGATGCTATCCCTCTGACCAATGGCTGCCCTGAGATGGCCCCGCCAGGGCAACACCTCACTTGGGCATGTGCTTCCCCACCCTCTACCCTGTTCCCTGTTGATCCTGAGGAAGAAGCCAGGCAGTGTACCAAGGACATTGAGATGATTTTCCCTGACCTCGAGAAGAAGAACGGCAGGGTTCTCAAGATCGAGGTGCGAAATATCGATCATGACCTGCCGGAAGGCCGCACCTGGCTTGGACCTGCCTACAACATGCAGAAAGACACGCCGGTGAAGAACCTATATAACGTGGGTGACGCCACGTGCTCTCCTGGAATTGGCGGGACCTCCGGCTGTGCCGAGGGCGCCAAGCGAATACTGGAAATGGTGAAAAAGAAGGTCAAGCCAGGATAACCGGTAGTGGTGTGTTTTTCGTAGGGGGGCTTGTCCCCCGCCTGTCTTTTTGTTAGCGACAACCCTGGGCGCAATTTCTCCGCAATCGACCCCGGAAGGGGTCTCCCACATTGGCCTGTCTGTAGGAGAGCCTTTCTAGGCTCGATAAGGGTGTAGGGACGGGGCTTTAGCCCCGTCCGAAAGGTGCGGATAGAGCTGAAGCTCTATCCCTACATTGTCTCGGCGACGTTTCCCTAGGCAAAGTGGGTAGGGTTGCCCGACGTCGGGCAACCCTCACGGAGCCGATCTGAGAAATGTTGTAGGGAGAGACCCTTAGAGTTGCTAGGCTACAAGCGCCACGTGCCGCTGGTTGTGCACCTCTGTTTTGCAGTGTCATTGCGGGAAGCCCTTCGCAGGCTGTCATTCTGAGGTCGCCTCAGGCGACCGAAGAATCTCCCCTTGCTCAGGACAGGCTCGGCTGTCTTTTTTTGCTGGGGTCTCCCACATTGGCCTGTATGTGCGAGGGCCTTTGCAGGCTCGATAAGGGTGTAGGGACGGGGCTTTAGCCCCGTCCGAAAGGTGCTGCATGGGAAGGTGTGTCTCCGGGCCTTGGCCATCGACCCCGGAAGGGGTCTCCTACATTGGCCTGTCTGCTATCGAGCCTGCTTTTTGAGCCGCTCCACCACTTCCTCCAGGGGGACCTCCTCTTGCTCTCCCTTGGTCATATCCCTCAGCACCGCCCTGCCCTTCTTCATTTCTTCCTCTCCGATGATTACGGTGTGAGGCAGGCCCAGGGAATTTGCTTGCTTTAGCTGGGATTTCAGGCTCTTGTCCCCCAGGGCAAGGGTGGCCCCAATGCCAGCCTGGCGCAGCCTGGCGGCCAGCTTTACCGCCTCTTTCTTGGCCTCTTCACCCAGATAGGCAACATAGACCTTTGCACCAGGGATGGGTGGCAACTCTATGTCTTGGTTGCGCATATTGAGGATAGTTCGTTCCAGACCGGTGGCAAAGCCAATGGCAGGGGTGGGGTTTCCCCCTAACTGCTCAATGAGGTCATCATAGCGGCCTCCACCTCCCAGAGCGCTTTGGGCCCCAAGCTCCTCAGGCTGAATCTCAAATACAGTCCTGGTGTAGTAGTCCAAACCCCGCACCAAATAGGGGTCCAATTCATAAGGTATTTGGAGGTGTGCCAGGTACTGTTTGAGGGCATCAAAGTGGCTGCTACATTGGTGGCAAAGATGCCCTGACATCTGAGGGGCACCTTTGATAATTCCCTGGCAAGAGGCCTTCTTGCAGTCCAGCAGGCGCAGGGGGTTTCGCCTTAACCTTCTCCGACAGTCGGGGCACAAAACCTGGCTATACCCTGAGTAGTAGTGTTTAAGGCTTTGCAGGTAATTTGGCCGGCAAAGCCGACACCCAATATTGTTAAGCTGGAGCGTCAATCCTTTCAACCCCAACGAAGCATAGAAACGCCATGCCATATCGATAATTTCTGCATCCAGAGCCGGGTCCGCGTCACCTATGGCTTCAACCCCAAATTGTTGGTGCTGGCGGTATCTTCCCGCCTGGGGTCTTTCGTAGCGAAAGATGGGGGCAACATAATAAAGCCTCACCGGTTGAGGCAGGTTGTGTATCCCACGCTCAATATAAGCCCGGCACACCGGCGCTGTTCCCTCAGGGCGGAGCGCCAGGTCACCGTCCCCAAGGGTGTACATCTGCTTCTGCACAATATCGGTGCCCTCGCCGATGCTGCGGTGGAACAAGCCTGTCTGCTCAAAAACCGGGGTGTCAATACGCTTGTAGCCATAGAGCTGGCAAATCTCGCCAGCCTTTCCTTCTACAAATCTCCAGTAAGCCTGATCCTGGGGCAAGATGTCTTGTGTGCCTCGTGGAGCCTTGTACACTGGAAGTCTCCTCGTTTTTGCTAGCATACCTTCGTGAACCCGGTAAAGTCAAGGTAAGCCTTCACGGACCACAGTGTTGATATTCGCCGCTCCTTTTTGTTATCCTTAGCTTACCTGAAGCTGGCCGACTATACGGGAGGCCGGTCATAAAGATGACGGCCTCAAAGCTGCTGAGAAGAAAAGCGCCGTTTGAGGCTGAGGAGGTAAATTGGACCTTGATCTTTCCGAAGACCAGAAGATGCTGAGGACAATGGCCCGGGACTTCCTGGAAAAGGAGTGCACCAAGCAGTTTGTCCGGGAAATGGAGCAGGACGAAAAGGGTTATTCACCGGAGCTGTGGCTTAAGATGGTACAACTAGGGTGGCAGGGGCTGCCTTTCCCTGAGGGGTACGGAGGGGGGGGCGGGACTTTTCTCGATCTAGTGGTATTGCTCGAGGAGATGGGTCGTGCCTGCTTACCGGGGCCCTTTCTTTCCACTTTAGTCCTTGCTGGCTTGCCGATTCTGGCAGCAGGTAGCGAGGAACAGAAGCGGGAGTTCCTGGCAGCAATAGCAGGAGGGAAGATCTTTACTCTTGCCTTGACGGAGCCCGATGGCAGCTATGATGCCGCCTCAATCCAAACAGGGGCCACACTCGACAAAGGTGATTACGTTATCAGTGGGACCAAGTTTTTTGTTCCCGACGCTCATGTTGCCGATTACCTTCTTTGTCTGGCCAGGACAAAGGAGGGCTCATCGGGGAGCGATGGGCTTAGCCTTTTCATAATCGACACCGGGAGCCAGGGTGTCAGCTACACTGTGCTCCATACTATTGCCGGCGACAAACAATGCGAGGTGGTATTTGATAAGGTGAGGGTGCCTACAGCGAATATGGTAGGTGAACCGGATCAGGGATGGCCGGTAATAGAAAAGATATTGGAATGGGCAGCCATAGGCAAGTGCGCTGAGATGGTCGGTGCGGCCGAAGCGGTTCTGGAGATGAGTGTCGAGTACGCCAAGGAAAGGGTCCAGTTTGATCGCCCTATAGGGAGCTTCCAGGCTATTCAGCACCACTGCGCCAATATGCGGATTGATATCGATGCCATGAGGTATCTCACCTATGAGGCAGCGTGGTTGCTCAGTGCAGGACTCCCGGCTGCCAAAGAGGTGTCTATGGCCAAGGCCTGGGTTAGTGAAGCCATTGCCCGAGTCACACGTCTGGGGCATCAGATCCATGGTGGCGTGGGCTACATGATAGACCACGACATGCAGCTCTACTTCAGGCGAGGTGAGGCGGCCAAGGCTATCTTCGGTGATGCCACCTTCCATCGGGAAATGATTGCCACTCAGTTGGGTCTCTAGTGGCAAAAGGGGGTTGAATGGAGGAGCAGTGTCTCTTTTGTAGGATTATCGCCGGTAAGATACCAGCCAGCATCGTTTATCAAGATGACAACGTGATCGCTATTCGGGATATAGACCCTCAAGCCCCAACGCACTTGTTAGTGATGCCTAAGGAGCATATAGTCTCCCTGATTGAGCTTGGCCCGGAGCAGAGGGAACTCACTGCCCACTTGATCTATGCGGCCAATGAGTTGGCCAGAAGAGAGGGCGTAGCTGAAAGGGGATATCGGCTGGCAGTGAATTGTGGTAGGGAAGGGGGGCAAGCGGTGGGACACCTTCACTTCCACCTCCTGGGCGGTCGCAAATTATCAGGGAGGCTGGGCTAAAGCAAACGTCGAATACGGCCGGGTTGTAAATGGACTTCGCGGACAAGCTTCTTGAAGCAGTGCAAAGAAACCAAAGCCTGGTTTGTGTTGGGCTTGACCCCGATCCTGAGTTGATGCCCCAGATGAGACTTTTCGACTTCAACAAGGCGATCATTGACGTTACCTCAGACCTGGTATGCGCCTATAAGCCGAACCTCGCCTTCTACGAGGCTTTAGGCGTCGAGGGTCTTACTGCACTGCAAAGGACTGTAGATTACATACCTGATGACATCCCCGTCATTGGGGATGCCAAGCGGGGTGACATTGGCAATACTGCCCGAGCCTACGCCAAGGCTCTGTTTGAAACCCTTGGCTTTGATGCTGCTACGGTGAACCCCTATCTGGGCTATGACTCTATAGAGCCGTTTATCAACTATAGGGACAAGGCGGTGTTCATTCTATGCCGGACGTCAAATCCCGGTGCCCTCGATTTCCAGGCTCTAACCTACTGGTCGGGAGGCCCGGACAGCAAGCAGGAACCCCTTTTTAAGCTGGTGGCCCAAAAAGCTAAAGAGTGGAACAAGAACAACAACATAGGCCTGGTAGTGGGCGCTACCTATCCTGAAGAGTTGAAAGACATAAGGCAGCTCTGTCCCGAGATGACGCTGCTCATACCGGGCATCGGGGCCCAGGGAGGGGGCCTGGACTCGGCGGTTCGCTATGGAGTGGACGCCGAAGGTAAGAAGGCGATTTTCAGCAGTTCGAGGCAGATCTTGTATGCTTCGAAGGGGAGCGATTTTGCGCTGGCAGCGCGTCGGGCTGCTGACGAGCTGCGCTGCCGAATTAACTCCCTTCTCCCTGGTTCATCGGCGAGGTAGAATCACGGCGGGGACTGTTAAACAGCGGGTGGAGTATTGCTGGAAGTCGAACTTGGCGATATACTACAGCTAAAGAAACCTCACCCTTGCGGTAGCTACCAATGGGAGGTGGTGAGGCTGGGGGCGGACATCGGCATCAAGTGCCTCAAGTGCCGTCATACAGTGCTGTTGGACCGTGGCAGCCTCGAGAGGAAGGTGAAGAGAGTTCAAAATTCAAAAGGAAAAATTCAAAGTTGACTTTCTGCGTTGAATCTTTTGCATTTTGCACTTTGAATCTTAAATTTTCATGTGAGAGGGGGTGATACGTCATGGCAGAGGAGGTAGAAATCGGCAGAGTGAGCGATTTCTTTGCTCAGCCGGTGGTCGCAGGCATCGATTTGACAGCCAGTCTTAAGGTAGGGGAAAAGATCCACATCACCGGATACACCACTGATCTTGAGATCGTTGTTGAGTCGATGCAGATTCAGAACCAGAACGTGGAGGAAGCCAAGGCGGGGGATGCTGTAGGGGTCAAGGTTCCTGATCGAGTAAGGCGGGGAGATAAGGTGTGGAAGGTGACCGGGTGAGATTACCTGCAATTCAAAATGCATGAATGGCGTGCGGTGCGTGTGACACACCCACAAGCTCGAGGCGCTTGTGGGCGGCACCCGCTTTTTGAACCCAAAAGGGCAAACTGCCTATAGACCCTTAACCAGGTTTGCCATCTCGATACCGCTCATAGCAGCCCTGAATCCCATGTTGCCTTCTTTTGTCCCAGCTCTCTCGATGGCTTGCTCCAGGGCATCAGCGGTAATTATGCCGAAGATGACCGGTACACCCGTATCCAGTGCCACTTTGGCGATTCCCTTGCTCACCTCAGCAGCAATATAGTCGAAATGAGGCGTACCCCCACGGATAACAGCGCCAAGGCACAGGACGGCATCATATTTTCCTGACTGTGCCAGCTTCTTGGCGATAAGAGGTATCTCAAAGCAACCTGGTGTCCAGGCTACTTCGATGTCGTCCTCTTTAACACCGTGGCGGACCAAACTGTCCTGGGCTCCTTCGAGTAACCGCACCGAGATGAATTCGTTGAAGCGAGAGACAACCAGCATAAATCTTAGGCCCTCTCCCAGCAGTGCACCCTGGTAATGCTTGCCCATTATCTCCTCCTATTCTTGCCCGGGCACGAAATGGTGTCCTAACTTCAGGCCCTTGGTTTCCAGGTAAGAGGCGTTGTAGGCGTTTAACGGAGCCACAATGGGCACAGTCTCCACCACCTTGAGGCCATATCCGTCCAGACCTACCACCTTTTTGGGATTATTGGTGAGTAAACGAATGTTTTTCACACCAAGGTCAACTAGAATCTGGGCCCCGATGCCGTAGTCGCGTAGATCGGCAGCAAAACCCAAAACTTCATTGGCTTCTACCGTATCCATCCCCTGGTCCTGAAGGGCGTAAGCACGGAGTTTGTTATGAAGGCCGATGCCTCGACCTTCCTGCCGCATATAGACGAATACCCCTCTCTCTTCAGCGGCAATATCTTGCAGGGCCATGGCAACCTGTTCGCCACAGTCACAGCGAAGGCTGCCAAAAACGTCTCCAGTGAGGCATTCGCTATGCACCCGCACCAGCACTGGTTCTTCACCGGAGATATCGCCTTTCACTAGGGCGATGTGTTCATCGGGATCGACTATACTCCTGTAGGCGATGGCAGTGAACTCGCCAAAGCTGGTAGGTAGGGTGGCTTCGGCTACACGGCGTATCAGCTTCTCGTTGCGGCGGCGATAGGTGATGAGGTCGGCCACGCTAACGACCTTCATACCGTACTTGGCTGCCATCTTCTTCAGTTGAGGGAGACGCGCCATACTACCGTCATCATTCATAACCTCACAGATAACTCCGGCAGGGTAGAGACCTGCTAACCTGGCCAGGTCGACGATTGCCTCCGTGTGTCCAGCACGAACCAGGACGCCTCCCTCCTTGGCTCTTATGGGGAATATGTGCCCGGGACGGGCTATGTCCTCCGGCCTGGTAGCGGGATCAATCACTGCTTTTACCGTCGCTGCCCGGTCACGGGCAGAGATACCAGTGGTTACCCCGTGCTTTGCCTCGATGGATACAGTAAAGGCAGTGGAGAACCTGGCGGTGTTATCGTGAACCATCATGGGGATTCTCAACTCATCAAGCCTGTTGCCGGTAACAGGCATACAGATTAGCCCCCTTGCCTCCTTGGCCATCAAGTTGATCGCCTCAGGGGTAACCTTCTCTGCGGCCATGGCCAGGTCACCCTCATTTTCTCGACTTTCATCGTCGACAATGACAATTACTTTGCCGGCTTTGATATCCTCAATTGCTTCGGGGATTGTATTTAGAGCCATCTAGACTCCCTCTCTAGCTTGAAAAAGGGGTCTGGTAGTTGAGAACCCGTGCTCACTCAGGAAGTCAAGGGTTATGCTCCCACCCCCCTCTTTAATCTTCTCTACGTATTTGGCAATGATATCCACCTCTAGATTGACCACATCCCCCGGTCGCCTGGTGCCTAAGATGGTGCGTTCCATAGTATAGGGAATCAGGGAGACGCTGAAGGAGGTGGCGTCGTAGTCAACAACGGTAAGGCTCACGCCGTCAACGGCGATGAATCCCTTCTCTACCACATAGTGCATCACCGACTGCTGGGCGGCGCATCTGGCTATGACAGCCCCTTGTGCAGGCACCAGGGAAGCGATTTTGCCTGTGGCATCTACATGCCCCTGCACCAGATGTCCTCCCAGGCGCCCGCCTATCATGAGAGCCCGTTCCAGGTTTACTCGAGACCCCGAGCGCAACAAGCCGAGGTTAGTGCGCCGCAACGTCTCGGGCGTAACATCTACGGAGAAAGAGCTGGCATCAAGGGCGTTTACCGTCAGACAGGCCCCGTTAATAGCCAGGCTGTCACCGAGCTTCGTCCCCTGGAGCACCTCAGTAGCAGAAATTGTGAGCTTGCCTGGCCTAACCGCTTCTATTATGCCTACTTCTTCAACAATACCAGTGAACAAATTGCTATCCCCTCACCCCTTTTTCAGTCCGGCTACCCGGTGCTTTTGTTCGAAGTGCCATTCACTTCTCAGGATATCCACTGATCACAATATCGTCGCCCAGCTTCTCTACCTTGACTCGATTCAAGATCATTGCCTGGGCTACCTTTTCCACCCCTTTGCCCTCGACCGGATTCTTGGCCGCCTGCCCACCAATGATAATGGGGGCAATGAAGGCGATGAACTTATCCACCAGACGATGTTCGGAAAGTGAACCAAAAACGCCAGCGCCGCCTTCCACCATAACGCTGGTAATCTCCCTTTCCCCTAAGACCCTCAACAACTCCTTGAGGTCTACCAACTGATCTTTTGAAGGCAACTCCAGCACCTCCGCGCCGGCCTCGGTAAGAGCCCTTACCTTGGCGGGCTCTGCTCCTTCGGTTACCGCGATGAGGGTCTTCCCCGGTAGCTGGAGCACGCGGGCAGTTGGTGGAGTGCGCCCTTTACTATCCACTACTACCCGCAAGGGTTGTTTTTCTGCTTGACCACCCTCCCTTCCGGCCCTGGCTGTAAGCTGGGGGTCGTCAGCGATTATGGTATCTACCCCTACCATAATGGCGTCCATCTGGTAGCGCAACAAATGGACATATCGTCTCGATTCTTCGCCGCTGATCCACTTGGAGTCCCCGGTCTTAGTGGCTATTTTCCCATCGAGGCTCATAGCGAACTTGGCGGTGACGAAGGGCAGGCCCTTTTCCATGAACTTGATGTAGGCCTCATTAAGCTCCCGAGCCTCCGCCATGTGCTCACCAAGGACTGTCCTTATGCCGGCTGCCTCCAGTTCGCTTTTCCCCCGGCCGGAAGCCCGCGGGTTGGGGTCGATCATGGCTATATGGACCTCAGCAATGCCAGCGGCGATAATGGCCTGGGTGCAGGGAGGAGTGCGACCCTGGTAGGAGCAGGGCTCCAGCGTGACGTACATTGTCGCCCCGCTGGCTCTTTCCCCGGCCTCCTGCAAAGCTACCACCTCGGCATGGTTGGAGCCCGGTGGCTGGGTATATCCTTCTCCTACAACGGTTATCCCCCTGACTATCACCGCTCCCACCGCCGGGTTGGGGCTGGCATGCCCCAGGGCAAGATTAGCCAAAGAAACAGCATGTTCCATATAGTCCATTAGACCGACCTCCCAATTCATCGGGGAGAGGACTTCACACCGGGAACCCGTCGCCAGAGTTCCAGTCCTGCAGCGGGCCTTCGTTTTTGCTTGCTATTTCGCCCGCCCTTTTTACTCCTGGCCCACCTTGACAGATACGAAAGTATAACTTTCGTGAACACTTGTCAAGTTTTGGCAGTGGATGACCTTGCACGCTGCCTCTGCCTGGTTGAAGGGTCTCAGCCCTCAGTTTATACTATATCTGTCCTTCCTTCAAAGAGCGGAGCCTGTTGCAACCTTTGTGATAATATAATGATAAAGCAGACAAATCTAGGAGGCCAAGAGCTGCCTCACCTGAGCAAGGAGGACCAGAATGGGGGAGATGAAAAGTGCCTTTGAGAAAGCCATGGAGAGGGTGGCCAAGATTGGGGAGCCTTCAAAGGAGGAGACCCTGAAGTGGGAGTATGTCCCCGAAGGGCAAGCCCTGGCTGCCAAGTATCTCAAAGAGGGGGGTAGTTTAGTCGCTGAGCTCGGCAGATACGCGGAAGAGGCCAGACCCTTTGTGGTTAAGGGCGCGGAAGAGGTGCTCCTCAGGAGTATTAACTTGCCGGCCAACGATTCTGCTAAGAAAAGCAATAAGAAGGCGATGGAGGCCATTAAGGCCATAAAGGAAGATAAAGGTGCTGTGGAAAATGTATATAGCAAAATGAGGCGTATTTTTGAGCACTATGAGCAGGAGGGGGAACAACAGAGAAGGCAAGCCTACGAGATGTTGAAGCAGAGGTTCCAGGCAATGATACAGCAGGCCATACAGCAGCAGGGGGGCTTACCTCCCGGGGCTAGAGTTGACGTAGAGAGCCAGCCGCAGTTTCAGGAGGAATGGCGCAGGATCGTGGCTCAGTTGGACGCTCAGTATAACACGCATCTCGACGAATACAAGCAGGAGATATCGAGCCTGCGCTAGCCTGAGCAGGGCCTTGGACTCTGAGGTGTCCGTTGCTCTGGGGCTGGGATGGTCCGCCTTTGCAGACGACATACACCCGGTAGGGGCGACCGGCCGGTCGCCCCTACCTGCGGGCTGAGCCATTGACTTTGCCACCGGCGGGCGTATGAAAGGATAATGGAGGCACAATTGCTATGTCACCCAAGAAAGCGAAGCGCACGTCGCCATACAGGCTTTATGGGACAATTGCGGCGCTGCTCTCAATAGGGGCAGCAGTTGCCCTCTACGTAGGAGTCTCGTGGGGCCCGCTTGCGTCGTGGCTGACGTCGGTTAATGTTGTGACGTTCCTGTTCTACGGCTTCGACAAAATGAGGGCGCAGGGTGGAGGGCTGCGGGTGCCGGAGAATGTGCTGCACGGCCTCGTTCTCCTGGGGGGGTGCGTGGGGGGGTTGGGTGGCATGGTTCTCTTCCGCCATAAGACCCGCAAGGGTAGCTTTCAGCGCGTCTTCTGGACCATCGTGGTGCTGGAAATAGCCGCGGTGTGCGTCTGGCTGGTGATGAGATAGACCGATTCCAGCCTGGCATGTTTGCATTCTATCAGGCTGTCCGGTTTGACTTGACAGCCTGGACTTTTATGCTTACGACCGAATTGGTCACCTGTTTCACTTTTTCAGGTGAGGTACCCAGATTCTCAATGATCGCTTGTGCCGTCGGATCATTAGCCATCAATTCGACAGGGAAATGCACCTCGTCAATTATCCTGACCTCCTCAAACCCCGCCGCTCTTATGGCCCCTATGTAGTCGTCCCTCATCATTGCTCCGGAGATACAACCAATATATGCCTCGATAGAGTTCTTTATGAAATCGGGAAGTTCCTTCAACAGGACCATATCAGAGATCATCAGCCTGCCCCCTGGTTTCAGCACCCGGAACGCTTCCATAAAGGCCTTCCTCTTGTCAGGCACCAGGTTGATAACACAGTTTGATATGACTACGTCAACAGAGCTATCAGCGGCGGGTAGGTTTTCAATCTCTCCCAGCCTGAACTCTACGTTTTGGTAGCCGCCTTTCCTGGCGTTTTCTCTTGCCTTTTCAATCATCTCCGGTGTCATATCTACGCCGATCACTCTTCCTTCCTCACCAACTTTGTTAGCAGCAAGAAAACAGTCGAATCCCGCACCTGAACCAAGATCGAGGACAGTGTCGCCTTCTCGTAAAGAGGCGAGAGCAACGGGATTCCCACAGCCAAGGCCCAAATTCGCACCTTCGGGGGCCGCTTCAAGTTCTTCCTCGGTATACCCTATGTTCTTACTAATATCCTGGGCCAAATCGGTGCTTCCACAGCACGGATTTGCAGGGCCACAACACGAACTAGCCTGTCTGGCAATTCTGGCATAGCCTTCTCGTACGACTTTCCTTGTTTCTTCCTCTTTCATTTGAAACACCTCCTCTGTCATTCTTAGAAGATCTCCTTCATTACCGGCCCCAGCATACTCTTCACCATCTCCGTGAGGTCCCCGACCTTAATCAAAGAGATGCAGCACACTTTACCATTCTGCTCCATAGCTACGATAGCCAGCTTGTCCCCTGCCTGGATTCCTGCCTTTTCTCTGATCTCCTTAGGAAGCACCATCTGTCCCCTGTCATCTACGCTTACCACTGCTTCAACCGTACAGCACCCTGTCTCTCTACCCGTCGGCGGCCCACAGGGTGCCTGCTGAGTTTTCCTGACCATATTGAGCCCTCCCGTCTCTTAATAGGCTTCAGAGCGCCCTGATATTTCTGATAATTCAGAATACCACGAGGAGACCGCCTTGTCAAGTCCCTGTGCCCTGAAATCATGGTGTAGGGGCACGGCGTGCCGTGCCCTGTGTCCTGCCGCCATCATCCCGAGCGAATGTGTAAAGAAGGTGGGTTTCGCCGTGCTACACCCACCCTACTAGCATCGGTTAACCTGATCGAATAGTTCTCTCATTTACTTGTCCCCTCTCCTCTTGACTCTTAGGCATTGTATGCTGTAGCATAGATCGGGTACGAAGTGGTGTCTACTTGTAGCCATTGAATGATTCTGGGAGGAAAGAATGTCCGATGACTATGCTATCGAAATGCGGAATGAGAGTAACGTTCGTGTCTTGACCCATGACTACACGCAAGGACCCCTCTTGGTGCTTGCTGGTCCGGGAACGGGAAAGACGTACAGCATTCTCGAAACTATCAAGGCCCAACTTGAGCGGGGCTTCCAACACTCCGATTTTTTTGAAGCCACCCTAACAAATGCCGCAGCAAGAGATTTCATCAAAGACGCGAGGAAGCAAATCGCGCCTGACTTTGGTTCTTCAAGTACACTACACCACCGAGCTATTGGAATTCTGCATCAGCATGCAGCATTGTTGGGTCTTAATCCGAGCTTTACCGTGGTGGAGGGCAAATATGAGGAACTTATTCGCGCAGATATGTGCTATATGCTCGGATATTCTGATGGGCGTGTTAGGAGAGAATTACAACACTATAAGGAGTCATCAGCAGAGAATTCACCGACTGCACCCCATTTGTCTTCTGTATATGAGGAATTGCAACGCTTCTACGCTGCTATTGACTGGTTCGATGTGATGAAACTTGCATGCCGGTTGCTGGAGAAACGTCAAGAGGTACGAGATGCGGAGTGTAAGAAATTCAAGTTCTTGCTGATAGATGAATATCAAGATCTTAACCCAGCAGAGCAACGATTTGTGGAGTTGCTTCTTAACGGGTGTACAAACTTGCTTGCTGTCGGCGACGATGATCAGAGCATTTACAGTGGTCGCTATGCAGACCCAAAAGGAATAACAACTTTCAGTGCTCGATATCCCAAGGCCCGGAAGGAGGTCTTACCTGTGTCTTCCCGCCTGCCTTCGAAGGTTATCGATGCGTCCTATTCACTGATATCCAAGAACACAACTCGTGATCCCCTTAAGGATAAGAAAGTTGTCCCGCTCAATAAGACAGAGAAGAGGGCAGATGGTGGCTTTGTTATCTCTGTAGACCTCAAGAGCGGAAAGGCTGAACAGGAGTTTGTCTGTGATGCGATCACGTTGCTACTAGATCAAGGAACTTCGCCGAACCAAATCCTAGTGCTCTGCAGTTGTAGCGCCCTGGGAATGGAACTTATCAGAGCCATACAAGACTCGGGAAAGCAATTGCCGATTCAAAATGAACTTGAAAGGGGCGAAGTGGTCGATGAACGCAGGTTCCTCCTGAGGCACGTCCGCAGATTCATGCACAATCAAGAGGACAATCTATCGCTCCGCCTAATCCTGGACAAACTTCTTGAGACTCATCCTTATGGTTCCTCTTTTCTTGTAAAACAATCTTTGCAACAGAAGGCAAGCCTTTGGCAAACTACAAGAAATCAGTGTCTTACTTCTCAACTAGAAAACAGTGGTGCTATGGTTGACGAATTTGTCAGAGTGGTTCAAAAAGCGACTCAACTTGACGATAGCTTAGACCAGCTTAAGTGCATTTTTTCTGAGATGGATGCCCTGCGCAATTTGTTGGGGCTTCTGGAAGATAAACACGGAGCAAATAACGATGTTGACGATGAGCAAGAGGCTGAGCAGATTAAGGAGGGCGTTCAATTTATGACGCTGCATAGCAGCAAAGGTCTTGATGCCGACTACGTCTTTATTCCATTTATGGAAGAATCTATTGGGCTAGTAGCACCTGATACAGAGGAAAAGCGGCGGCTACTCTACGTGGCAATAACAAGAGCTAAGGTCGGAGTCACCTTTTCATGGGCATGGAGCCGTCGTACGCCTAAAAGATTCAAATCTGCAGGCGGTGGTGGGCCACCGACAGATAGAAAACCATCGCCCTTTATTAGTGAGTGTGGCATAAGCCCAAGACTCAGTTTTTCCAAGACCGGTCCATCCGCGTCTGAAATTGCTCTTGCAATTCTGTCAAAACATGCAGCTTGTGTACATTCCTTTGACAAGCCATGAATAATGATTGACTATGCCTGACAATATAAGACATGTTGCTTCTAGTTTGTAGCTGTAGTACCGCGTTTTAAGCCACGCCGCGCGGCCTGCTCGTTAGGCCGATCACAGTTGCCAGTCCCGGGGAAGCAGATTTGCACAGACCACCCCCACGCTCCATTGAAACCACGGGATTGAATAGTCTACAATGGTGTGACGCAATTCAAAGAGCAAAGAAAAGTTTAGATGATTGTGGGTGATTAACTTCTAAAGACAGAGGCTGGGATGAAGGGATATATTGAAATCGACCAGGAGCTCTGCAAGGGATGCCAGATCTGCATAGCGTTCTGCCCTAAGGACGCGATTTCTCCATCCGATAAACTGAATGCCAGCGGCTATTCACCGGCTTCGTTCAATGATAGTGACGAATGCACCGGCTGCGCTATCTGTGCGATAGTGTGTCCGGAAGTGGCAATAGAGGTCTACCGTGGCTAAGGTTCTCATGGATGGGAACAGCGCCATTGCTGAAGCGGCCATCAGGGCCGGCTGCCAGTGTTACTTTGGCTACCCCATCACCCCTCAGAATGAACTGACCGAGTATATGGCTGCCCACTTGAGCAGAAGGAAGGGGTGCACGTTCATTCAGGCGGAAAGCGAGCTTGCGGCCATAAACATGGTGTACGGAGCCAGCCTGGCGGGGGCCAGAGCCATGACTTCCTCCTCCAGTCCCGGGATCAGCCTGAAGCAGGAAGGAATCTCTTATCTGGCAGCCTGCGAGCTTCCTGCGGTTATCGTCAATGTATGCAGGGGAGGGCCGGGATTGGGAAGCATAGCTGCCTCACAGTCGGACTATTTTCAGGCTACCCGCGGCGGCGGGCACGGTGACTACCGGACCATAGTCCTGGCGCCGGCGTCGGTGCAGGAGCTGGCCGATCTCACCCACCGCTCCTTTGACCTGGCTGACAAGTATCTGACTCCGGTGCTAGTTCTGGCAGACGGCGTGCTGGGGCAGATGAAGGAGCCGGTAGAGTTCAACCACGAAGCCCCGGAAGAACTGCCGATTAGAAGCAATGCATTAAGGGGGGCGAAAGGACGGCCAAGTCGGTTCATTAAGTCCCTCAGCTCAAACGCCAGTGACGTGGAAGAGATAAACTGGAGTCTTTACAGAAGATACCAGTTGATCCAAAGACAAGAGATTACTTATGAGACCTTCCTGGTTGAAGACGCCGAGCTAGTAGTCGTTGCTTTCGGCATAGCCGCCCGGATTGCCAAAGGGGCAATCAAGAATGCACGTAGGGACGGTCTAAAGATAGGGTTGTTCAGGCCGATCACCCTCTGGCCGTTTCCATCGGCAGAAGTCCAGGAGTTGGCCAACAGGACAGAGAATTTCCTTGTCTTTGAGATGAATATGGGCCAGATGATAGAGGACGTGCAACTGGCATTGGGAGGCAAAGGCGAGGTTTTCTTCTACGGGAGGCCGGGCGGGGTAATCCCCACCCCCAGCGAGGTTTTCCGAGTAGTCCAACGCCTCTACTACCAGAAGGGTTTGAAGTAGGGAAATGAAAAAGGTATTCAGCCGGCCCCGGTCACTGAAAAGGACTCCTTTCCACTATTGCGCCGCGTGCGGGCATTCTATTATCCACAGGGTTATGTGTGAGCTGATCGACGAAATGGACCTTCAAGAACGGATTTTCGGCATTCCGCCAGCCGGGTGTTCCGTATTTGCCTACAACTACTTTGATATAGACATGGCGGAATGCGCCCACGGCAGAGGTGCCGCCGTGGCTACCGGCTACAAAAGGGCCTTCCCCGAGGCGGTAGTATTTACCTATCAGGGTGATGGCGATCTGGCTGCCATCGGGACTGCCGAGATCATACATGCCGCCAATAGAGGGGAGAGAATTACCGCCATTTTTGTCAACAACGCTGTCTATGGTATGACCGGTGGGCAGATGGCCCCTACCACCCTTTTGAACCAGGAGACCACTACCACGCCATACGGACGGGACATGAGGATCGACGGATATCCTCTCAAGATGAGCGAAATGCTGGCGCTGACTCAAGGTGCGGTGTATATTGAGCGGACGGCGGTGACTTCTCCGGCCAACATCAGAAGGACGAAAAAGGCCATCCGCAAGGCACTCCAAACGCAAATCGACGACCTCGGTTTTTCTCTGGTGGAAATTCTGGCTCCCTGCCCCACCAACTGGAAGATGGGTGCCTTGGAATCGTGGCAGTGGACCGACACAGAAATGACAAAGGAATTTCCCTTAGGGGTGATAAAGGATACAACCGGGGGAAAAGATGCTGATTAAGACTATCTTTGCCGGTTTCGGGGGTCAGGGTGTTCTCTCCATGGGTCTCAATCTGGCCCAGGCGGCAATGGCGGAGGGAAAGAACGTGACCTATCTACCCTCCTATGGCGTCGAGGTTCGCGGCGGTACTGCCAATTGCACCGTAGCCATATCCGATGAAGAGATTGCCTCGCCGGTTGCCTCGTCTCCGGAGTTTGTGGTAGCCATGAATCAACCATCCGTGATCCGATTTCAAAACCAGATAGAATCAGGAGGCGTACTGCTTTTCAATTCCTCTTTGGTGGAAGCTGAGATATCAAGGGGTGACATCGAGATTGTCCGAGTCCCGGCAAGTAGTATCGCTGAAGAGTTGGGGAGTCCGAGGTCTGCCAATATGGTCATGCTGGGGGCATTCACCAAGAAAAGCAATCTGGTTTCCCCGTCCACCTTAATCGAAGAGCTGGGCAAGACTATGAAAAGAAAAGGGAAACTGCTCGCTGTTAACAAGAAGGCCTTGATGGCAGGATACGACCTGTTCTAGTCCAAGTTATGGGTTTTGGCTGGCGGCATCTGGAATGGATATCTCAATAGATGTAAAATCTCTGGGAAGTAAGTTTAATCGGGAGTAAGCTATGTGCGTAAAACAGATTTCGGTTAGCTTGGAGAATGTGCCGGGGAAGTTACAGGATGTGAGCGAATGTCTGGGGGCTGAAGGCATAAACATCAGGGCCATTTCAGTAGCTGACACATCCGACATCAGTACGGTGCGATTTGTAGCCGATGACCCGGAGAAAACCAGCAACGTTTTGAGAAGCCATGGTTATTCTGTGAAAGAAACCGACGTAATAGCAGTAGAGGTGCCTGATCATCCCGGTGGCCTCCAAGCCGTACTCAAGCCCCTGAAGGGGGCCAATATCAATGTCCTTTATCTCTATCCCTATCTGGGCAGGGGAGAGAGCGGGCAGGCGATAGTCATTGTGGGCGTGGACAAAACCCAACAGGCGATAGAGGTTTTGAAAAAGAACTGGGTCCATACCTTTGGGAAAGAGATCTATGCCCTGTAGCGTGGACCCACCGCAGCATTAAACCCCGCGCCTTAGCTTGCCCGCCAGGCTGAAGATATCTGCGCATCCCCGGTCGGCAAAGTGGCCTTAATCCGTGGATTAGGTCGGGGGTGGACAGAAGAAGTGGCAGGGAATGTCAGTTGTGTGGGCTCTGGGGGAGGCATTCTCGTGGGTGTCAGTCGCCTCAGGCGACTGACCCGGTTTTCCCAACAGCCAGGAGCGCCAGCGAAACCGCCCATGCTCATTTGCCTCTTTTGTCCGTCCTAGCACCCGACGACAGACACACCCGATCGGCCTCCGACGGCCCCGTCAGGTCAGGTCTCCATAGGTCTCCTGAGGTCGCCAGAGGGTCGCCTAAGGCGACACCGACCCTGGCCGGCCGACTCGCCCGTGGCGAGGACCTGACAGGCACCTAATGTACCCCTACCCCCTCCAGGCTGCCCCCCCACCTTCCATTGAAACCATGGGACTGAATAGTCTACAATGGTATGCGCAAAACTGGTGCCTGGGAAATCAGAAAAGCAAAGAGAAGAGTTCAAAGTTGGGGATTCTGCCCCCCAAAAAGCCGTGACTGTTAAGAAGGAGAAAGCACCATGACTGAAGCGCATTGCGCACTCATTGCCAGCGAACTGGGAATTGCCGAGCAGCAGGTTCGGGCCGTGGAGGGGCTGCTGGCTGAGGGCGCCACTGTTCCCTTCATCGCCCGCTACCGGAAAGAACGGACCGGTTTGCTGGACGAGGTGGCCATCACCGCGACTCGCGATCGGCTGGCGCAACTGGCTGAGCTCGACAAACGCCGCCAAGCTATCCTGACGTCCCTCGAAGAGCGGGAGCTGCTTACCGACGAGCTAAGGAGCGCCATCGAAGGGGCCCAGACGATGGCCGTGCTCGAAGACATCTATTTGCCCTACCGCCCCAAGCGGCGCACCCGGGCCACTGTCGCCCGGGAAAAGGGCCTGGAGCCACTGGCGGCGACGCTTTTCGCCCAGGAAGGCGATACCGACCCGCTGGAGGAAGCGGCCGCCTTTGTTAACCAAGAACTGGGTGTCGAGTCGGCCGAGGATGCCCTCGCCGGAGCACGCGACATCATCGCCGAGTGGGTGAATGAGGACGCCCAGGCGCGGCAGCCCATGCGGGAACGCTTTGCCAGGGAAGGCGCCTTGGAGTCCAGGGTAGTGCAGGACAAGGAAGAGGACGGCGCCAAATATCGCGACTACTTCGGCTGGCAGGAGCCTGTGGCCAGGGTCCCCAGTCACCGGGTGCTGGCCATGTTCCGGGGCGAGAAGGAAGGTTATCTGAAGCTCAGCATACGACCTCCTGAGGAAGAGGCGCTGGAGCTGTTGCTGGGATGCTATGTCAAGGGAGGCAACCCTTATGCCGAGCAAGTCGCTATGGCCGTGGAGGACAGCTACAAGCGGCTGCTGGCGCCTTCCATGGAGACCGAGATTCGCCATGAAGCCAAGGAACGCGCCGACGATGAGGCGATCCGCGTCTTTGCCCAGAACGTGCGGGAGTGCCTCATGGCACCGCCGCTGGGGCAAAAGGCGGTGCTGGCCATCGACCCCGGCTACCGGACCGGTTGCAAGGTGGTCTGCCTCGACCAGCAGGGCAAGCTCCTGTACAACACAACGGTCTACCTCACGCAGTCCGCAAGGCAGGCAGAGGAAGCGGCGAAGACCCTTCTCGATCTGGTGGAACGCTTTGCGATTGAGGCTATCGCTATCGGCAACGGCACCGCCAGCCGTGAGACGGAGGCCTTCGTGCGCGGGCTCGACCTGCCGAATTCGGTCCCGGTGGTGATGGTGAATGAGAGCGGCGCATCTATATACTCCGCGTCGGAAGTGGCCCGGGAGGAGTTCCCCGACCAAGACGTCACTGTGCGCGGGGCGGTCTCCATCGGGCGGCGGCTAATGGACCCGCTGGCGGAGCTGGTGAAGATCGATCCCAAGTCCATCGGCGTGGGACAGTACCAGCACGATGTGGACCAGGGCAAGCTCAAGAGCGGCCTCGACGACGTGGTGATGAGTTGCGTGAGTGGGGTGGGCGTAGAGGTGAACACCGCCAGCAAGGAGCTTCTCACTTATGTCTCCGGTCTCGGTCCCGTTATGGCGAAAAACATCGTCGAATACCGCAACCAGAATGGCCCCTTCCGCAGCCGGGAGGAAGTCAAGAAAGTCCCCCGACTGGGACCGAAAGCCTTCGAGCAGGCGGCGGGGTTCCTCCGCATGCGGGACGCTGAGAACCCGCTCGACGCCACTGCCGTCCATCCGGAGAGCTACCCCCTCGTCGACCGCATGGCCGGCGACCTGGGCTGTTCTGTCCGGGACCTAATGCAACGTGAAGACCTGCGCAAGCGGATCGATCTCCACCGCTACGTCAGCGACACGGTGGGGCTCCCGACGCTGACCGACATCCTGGAAGAGCTGGCCAGACCGGGCCGCGATCCGCGTGACAGGTTCGAGGCGTTCTCTTTTGCCGATGGTGTCAGCACTATTGAAGACCTGGCACCGGGGATGCGGCTGCCCGGAATCGTGACCAATGTGACCAACTTCGGGGCCTTCGTGGATGTCGGCGTCCACCAGGACGGTCTGGTGCATGTTAGCGAACTGGCCGACCGCTTCGTGAAAAACCCCGGTGACGTGGTCAAGGTGCACCAGAAGGTGACCGTCACCGTGCTGGCGGTGGATAAGGAACGCAACCGGATTTCCCTCTCCATGCGGAAAGACCCGCAGACGCCCAAGGGGCGCATCGCACCCATGAGAAAATAGTAGACCAACAAGTCTTGTTGCGAAGCGTCTGGCAAAGGGCTGTTTGACCCCAGTCCGTGGGTACAGATTGAAAAGGTTCATCTGCCAAGTGGCTTCCTATGATTAGTCGGACGACTCTTCCAATTCTCCTCCCCTGGTCGAAGACTCGCCGTGGAGAGCGGGAGGAGACTAAGAGGAGGGGGAATTTCACCTCGCCACGGCGAGTCGGCCGCCAGGGTCGGTGTCGCCTTAGGCGACCCTCTGGCGACCTCAGGAGACCTGCGGAGACCTCACCTAGCCTCTCCCTTCAAGGGAGAGGGATTTAGCGGAGTGGGAGTTTGATTTATGGCTGAGAAGGTCCTTCTGGTCAACCCCAACCAGATGAAGCCGGCCGTAGCCCCAATAGCCCTCGATTACCTGGCTGAGGCCCTGGCAGGTCATGGCTTCCAGGTGGACGTGCTTGACCTCTGCTTCTCGCTGGATTGGGCCCAGGAGGTTGATGGCTATTTCGCCGATAGCTCGGCCGCCGCAGTGGGAATTAGCCTGCGCAACAGCGATGACACCTCTTTTGCCAGCCAGGAGTTCTTCATCCCCAGGTTCAAGGAGATAATTGATCACATCAAGCTGCGGACATCTGCGCCGCTGGTCCTGGGGGGATCAGCTTTTTCCGTCATGCCTGAGGATATTCTAGATTACTGTGGACTCGACCTGGGGATCACAGGTGATGGGGAATGGTCCCTGCCCCTTCTGGTGAGCAAGCTGGTATCAGGCGAGGACTATAGCTCTATCCCTGGCCTGGTATATCGCACTGGGGAAGGCTTTGGCTGCAATGCCCCATCGTATATCAACCTGGATAACGTTCCCGGCCCGAGGAGAACAGCAGTAGACAATTATCGCTACTTTGCTGAGGGGGGTATGGGAAGCATCGAGACCAAGCGGGGCTGCAACAAGGGCTGTATCTACTGTGTTGACCCACTGGCCAAGGGCAGAGTGTTTAGATTGCGCTCCCCTGAACGCGTGGTCGATGAAGTAGAGGCTCTTCTGAACATGGGCATCGATTATTTCCATCTTTGCGACAGCGAGTTTAATCTGCCACCGTCTCATGCTGAGCAGGTTTGCCTGGAAATCACCCGGCGAGGACTGGGAGACAGGGTGAGCTGGTATGCCTATTGTAGCCCGACACCCTTGACCAAAGAGGCGGCTGTCCTATTTCAGAGAGCCGGGTGCCGGGGGGTAGACTTCGGGGCTGATAGTGGTAGTGACCGGATGCTGCATATGCTGGGCAGGGATTTCAGGGTGGAGGACTTGCGGCATACTGCCGCTATTTGTCATCAACAGGGTTTGGTTTTCATGTACGACCTCATCTTGGGCGGACCGGGGGAAACGAGGCAGACCCTTCGGCAAACCATTGAAGTAATGAAGGAGATCGCCCCATCAAGGGTGGGCGCTGCCATAGGGGTGCGCATTTTCCCGGGGACAAGGTTGTCGAATATGGTACGGGAAATGGGACCGCTGCATGCCAACCCCAATCTGCGGGGCAATACGCAGGGGAATGAGCGGTTCTTTGCTCCTGTCTTCTATCTTTCAGCAGCCTTGGGAGAGGATGCTCTGGGATACCTGGCGGGTCTGATAGGCGGGGATGAGCGGTTCCTGGTCATGAGCCCCCCGGAGGGTGGCGATAGGAACTACAATTACAATGAGAATACCCTGCTGGTAGAGGCAATTCGCCAGGGCTATAGAGGAGCCTTCTGGGATATCTTGAGGAGGATATCTGAGAACGGCCTTTCTGGCTGACGAACTCCTACCTCCCCTGTACCAGAGAGAGGAACTCGGCTCTGGTGGCGGGCCTTTGGCGGAAGAGGCCCCTGTTGGCTGAGGTAATCATATTACTTCCCGGCTTCTCTATCCCGCGCATGGTCATGCACAGGTGCTCTGCCTGGATAACCACGGCTACACCCTCAGGCTCGAGGGCCTGAAGAAGAGCTTCGGCAATGTGAGTGGTCATCCGCTCCTGAAGTTGGGGACGGTGGGCGATGATTTCTACCACTCTGGCTATTTTGCTGGCTCCCACTATTCTACCGTTGCGGTTGGGGATATAGCCGACGTGAGCTACTCCGTAGAAGGGAAGCAGGTGATGCTCACACATTGAGTAGAACGGGATGTCCTTTAGCACCACCATTTCCCGGTGCCCCTCCTCAAAGCTGACCGACAGCACCTCTTTAGGGTCCTTATCCGTCCCGCTGAAGAGGTCGGCATACATTTCAGCAATGCGCTGCGGCGTGCCCACCAAACCCTCCCGCTTGGGGTCATCACCGATGGCTTCAATGATAGAGGTTACTGCCTGTTCAATCTTGGCCTGGTCAACTGCCATGTATCCTCCTTCCCGGAATTAGTTCTCGACTGGTCACTCATTCCATATGCAGCATCTCAAATAGCCGCGCATAATCCCCACAAGGACTAAATCCTAAATCCGAACCACGAAATCCTAAACAATATCTAAATCCAAAGGACGCAAAAGCTACAAGTCATACTGTGTTGAGCTTCGGTCATTTGAATTTGCTTAGGATTTAGAAATTAGCATTTAGAATTTCCCCGTGTCCTTTTAACTATACGCAAGTGGTTGGGTGAGGTCTAAGCCACTACCCTTAAAGCCTTAGGCAATACCCAGAAGCGTGCCGGTAGCTCCCCCAAGACCTCTCCATCTGCCTCCACCGGCAGGCGGTGCTGTGACTCCAGTTGGACAAAGTCCGACCTCCTGTAATCGACCTTGGGGTAGCTATCAGGGACCCTGAAGTAGGTTTTGGGCAGGGCTTGCAGCAGTCTTGTCAGGTCAAGGGCCATCACCTCGAATTGTCCATCACCGAGGTCAGCGTCAGGGTCAAAAGGTATGGTGGCAGCATATTTGCCGTTGCTAACTAAAACCGTCAGAGCGTGCCATTTTTCGTTTCCTTCATTGAAGCTGACCAGGAAGTCTCTTGGGGAGTAGGTGGTAATGGTTTTGAAGAAAGCGCCCACGTAGGGGAGTTTGGCACCAAGGGGCTTGAGGGACGTTTTGGCTGCTTGGAGAAAAGCTGCGTCAAAGCCGGTGCCGGCCACATTGGCGAAAAGACGCCGCTTTACTTCCCCTTGGCAAAGGCATTCGACAGCCCCAATATCGACCTCTACTCTCCTTGTGGAGGCCAAAAGGTAGCAACTTTGACTCAACGCTCTAGGCAGCCCAAGGGAGTGAGCAAAGTCGTTGGCAGTGCCAGTGTAGATAATCCCCAAGTCTGCTTTGCCTTTCACCCCAGAGCCTATCAGGCCATTCACCACTTCGTTTATCGTCCCATCACCGCCCACTGCTATTACCAGCTCATAGCCTCGGTCTACTGCTTCCCTGGCCAGTTCCATCGCATGCAGTGGCCCCAGGGTGAACTCATGGTCAAAGCGCAAACCGGTATCCCTAAGCATCCACTTAATGCGGGGCCATTTTCTTTGCACCGCCCTGGTTCCAGAGGCAGGATTAATGATGACTTTAGCCCGGGGAAGCGACATTTCTCGTCACCTGTTAGCTCCAGCCGAGGGTCTCTTCTACTTTACTCAGTTCGGCGGGGAGTTCCTCAAGAGAGGGGGTACCTGCCATGGCAGTGTCCGGGTCCTTCAAGCCACTGCCGGTGACTATGCAGACCACCCTCTGGCCAGAAAAGTCGTACTTCCGCCTCATCTTGATCAGACCGGCCAGGGAGGCTGCTGAGGCTGGCTCACCGAAGATGCCTCCCTTGGTGGCCAGGAGACCGTAAGCTGCCAGGATTTCCTTATCGGTGACCGAATCGATAACACCGCCGGATGCGTCTCGAGCTGCCACAGCACCCTTCCAACTGGCGGGATTGCCGATGCGTATCGCCGTGGCAACGGTCTCAGGTTGATCAACCCTGTGACCTTTCACAATGGGTGCGGCTCCCTCTGCTTGAAATCCCATCATTTTGGGGGTCTGGGCCGCTCTTCCTGCTTTCTGGTACTCTACAAATCCCTTCCAGTAGGCGGTGATATTACCGGCATTGCCTACAGGAATAAAAAGGTAATCCGGAGCCTCGCCCAAACTGTCCACAATTTCAAAGGCAGCCGTCTTTTGCCCTTCAATACGGTGGGGGTTAATCGAGTTGACCAGGGTGACAGGGTGTTTCTCCACCAGGCGGCGCACTATTTCCAGGGCCTGGTCAAAGTTGCCGTCAATGGCGATTATCCTGGCGCCATGGACGATAGCCTGTGCCAGCTTGCCCAGGGCAATGTTCCCTTTAGGGACGACAATAATAGTGGAAAGGCTGCAAATTGCTCCGTAGGCTGCTGCCGAGGCGCTGGTATTGCCAGTGGAGGCACAGATAATAGCGGAACTTTTTGCCTCCCAGGCCTTGGCCACGGCAACCACCATGCCTCGGTCCTTGAAAGACCCGGTAGGATTGCACCCCTCTAGTTTGAAATATAGCTCGCCACACCCTAGCTCGCTCTCCAGCCTTGGCGACCTGAGCAAGGGAGTACCTCCCTCACCCAGGGTTATCCTGGGAGTAGCCGGAGTAATAGGGAGGAAACGGCCATATTCGGCTAATACCCCTATACCCATTGCCCCCACTTATCTAAAGGAAGCTCTCTGAATAGTGCCCCTTTTCATCCCATTTCCCCTTGAGGTATCCCCTGTCTCGTGAACAGTCCTCACACAGGCGTAATGGGGGCTCTCCCTCTTCACAGATATAGCCGTATCTCTCGGGGTGTCTCATAACCTTACCACAGCCGTCGCACACCATGTCGCCGGTGACTGTTAGCCCGACAGTCCAGGATGTCATTTCATGATCACCTACCCTTCAACCCTGATGAAATTGCTTATTTCCTTAACTACAGGGAGTTTCTCCATCTCCTCCAAGGCCTGCTGCATGAATTGCTCCCGAGCGGGGTGGGTAATAATGACTATTTCAGCCGTTTGAGTGGCCGCGTCGGCTTCCTTTTGAATGGCGGAAAAGATGCTAATGGAGCGATCGCCCAGAATCTTGGCTATCTGGGCAAGAACTCCAGGGGCGTCAGCAATACTCATCCTGAGGTAATAGCGGGTTTCCAGTTCCGAAATTGGCTTGACGGTTCGGACAGGAAAGGAGGAGCTCGTAGCAGGCGAAACGTTTTCGCTTTCTGGTGGCAATTCTCTTGTTCCCACCTCCTTACCCTGCATGATATTCTTTGCGGCAGCAATGACATCAGCAATAATGGCGCTGGAGGTTGGCAAGGAGCCGGCCCCCTCTCCGTAGAATAGCACCTTGCCCACCAGGTCACCTTCTATCTGGATGGCGTTGTAAACACCGCCTACCTTGGCTAGTAGAAAATCCATGGGGATAAGGGCGGGATGAACCCTCACCTCGATAGACCCATTCCCCTTCTTAGCAATAGCCAGGAGCTTTATCTCGTAACCCAGCTCTTTGGCGTAACGGAAGTCGCGCTCGGCAAGATGAGTAATGCCCTGGCAGTAAATGTCCTCGGGACAAACGTTACAATGAAAGGCAGCAGTGGCCAGGATAGCCAGCTTATAGGCAGCATCTATCCCCTCAATATCATTGGTGGCATCGGCTTCGGCGTAACCCAACTCCTGAGCCTGCCTCAGAGCAGCGGCAAAGCTGACCCCTTCAGCGGACATCTTGGTGAGAATATAGTTGGTAGTCCCGTTGATTATGGCGTGGATGGCCGAGATTTCATTGACCAGCAGGCCCTGCCTAAGAGGAAGGAGCAGTGGGATGCCTCCGCCCACGCTGGCTTCATAAAGCAGGTCCACCCCCTTTTGTTGAGCTATACCTAGCAGCTTCAATCCATGCTTGGATATCACCTCTTTATTGGCAGTGACCACGGACTTGCCGCTAAGAAGAGCTTGTTCAATGTACGCCAGGGCAGGGTGCTCACCACCGATAACTTCAATAACAATGCGTATTTCTGGATCAGTCAAGATTTCCTGGGGGTCAACGGTGAGAAGGTGCTGGTCTATTGCCAGTGAGCGTGGTTTTGAAGGCTCACGGACCAGAATCTTCTTCAGTACCGAAGGGCAGCCTATCTCTTCGGCTATGGCCCTGTCTTTCTCCAACAGGGTCTTAGCTACCCCACCACCTACTACCCCAAGCCCCATGAGTCCGATGCCGATGCTTTTCTTTTCTCCCACCTCTATCTCCCTCATGGTTTGATATGCTTGAGAGCCCAGAAAATCTTGTCATCGTCCAGGTAATTCTCTATCCGGTTTTCCTCGGACTCTCTCTCTGCTTCAAGCCAGTCATAGAAAGTCTGGCTGACCAATATATCCCTATGTTGCTGGCTCAGATCCATGTCTTCTTTGCTCAAAACCTTTATCAGCCAGTAGCCCGACTTCTTGCTTATGATTGCATGATGTATTGGCTCGCTCAGCACATTCAGACCAAGATCAAGGATGCCGTCAAGGTTGTCTTCGCCAAACCGTGACCTGGCATCTTCCAGATTCAACCAGTCCATATCGCCACCGTAGTCTTTAGAGCCGGAGTGCAGTGAATACTCCTGGGCGATCTCAGCGAAATCCTCGCCTGCCGCTATTCTGTCTTTTAGCTCGTTTGCCGTTGCATTACTATCCAGCAGTATCCCCTGGACATGCAGTTCCTTGGCATCACCCTCCCCCCTCTCCTCCAGCACCATGACCAACCAATAGCCACCCTTGGTATAGTATGTCGTATCTTGAATCGGTTCGCTTATGACTTCAGATCCCTCAGCAAAGGCAAAGTCATCAAAGGCCGAATCCTCTATGCCCCGAGGCAGCCACTCTACAGAGTCGGTGGGATAGTACTTGGAAGGCGTTGCATTAATGAGCCCTTCAAATGCTGTGTCTCCTCCAGCCTCCCACTCGCTCCTTGCCTCCGTAGCCTCTTCCTCAGTCCCTAGAAGTACAGCCTGGACCTGAACATGCTCATATTGGCGATCTTGAGGATAGCCAAGTTGTTCGTTATTACCGATAGCCTCCAGCAACTTGGATTGCAGTACCATTGGTTCTATGAACATTTGCTTGAGGTCTGCTACGGAAAGGCCGACCTCTGCTAGGTTCTCCTTCAACAGATCGTAGAATTCCTTTTCGTCCTGTTCTTCAGGGTCAAACCCAGCATATTCCTTCAGCTTGTTCTCGACTTCCGTGGCGTTGAGGTAGACGCCGAATCGCTCTGCCCCCTGTCTTATCAGCTCATTGTTTATCAGCGCTTCAGGCAGTGATTGGGCTAACTGCATTTGTTGGGTAAGGTCCTGCTGCCCTGATCCATAGAGGCGAAGCATCTTGACAAAGTAGCGCATGTCAAACACCCTGTCATTCACCCTGACTATAGCCTGGCGCCAGGGCTTAATGCGAACATCATAGTAACCGTAGGCAAGTAGTGCCACGACGGAAATAATGGCTACTATGATTATGATCTCGACGATGCGCCGCCTCCGCCCCTCCCTTTCCCACCTGGAAAGCCGCTTGCCCTTCGGCTCTACCCGTTGTTTCCTGCTCAAGTCTTACTCCCGCAAAAGCCGAGAACCCCCGTATCAAGGGAATGCGCTGGAGACGTGCAGACAAGGGGAGGGAGTTAGCCCCGTGGACCAACACCTCCCATTAGGTGGATGTGCTCGGCGCAATAAGGTAGTAAAGCCAAATGCCGAGCTCTCTTAATCGCTTGGGCTAGGGCCCGCTGGTGCTTGGCGCAATTACCACTCCTACGCCGCGGGTCGATTTTGCCTCGATCTGAGAGATAACGACGTAGAGACTCTGGTGCTTTATAACTCACCACAGTTTTTTCAGCGCAGAAAATGCACACCTTCCGTCTGGGGACATATCTCGGTGACCTACTTGGCCTTCTGCTAGCGCTTGCTTTTCTACCATACGCCATCGTGCCCGTCCTTACCTAGAAAGGGAGTTCTTCTGGTTCTGTTTCATCAGCGACTTTTTCATCAACGACTTTGGCCTCTTCAGGAAGAGGGGCGGTAACTGCTTGCCTGTCAAGGAAAAGAACTCGGTCTGCCACTATCTCCACCCGGCTTCGCCTCTGTCCATCCTGTCCCTCCCAGGCACGCGTGCGCAGCCTACCTTCAACATAGGCTCGCCTGCCTTTGGTTAGGAACTGGTTACAGCTCTCGGCCAGCTTATTCCAAGTGACCACAGTAAACCATTCCGTGTCTTGTTTTCGTTCCCCGTCGGGGGTAGTGAAGATTCGACTGGTGGCGATACGAAAGGTGGTAACCGGGTTCCCATTGGGAGTGAACCGCATCTCTGGGTCAGTTCCCACATTGCCAATAATCATCACTTTGTTCAAATTTGCCATCTCTACCTTTCCCCCTCCCTTTAGCTCCGAGGATGTTTAGCATCTTACCTCACATGGTGAGCGAAGTAAAGAGGCTGGATTGTCCACTATCACTCATATGGGGAAGAGAACGTCCTCACTTGTCCAATCTCACCAACAAATGTCGCAAGATTTCCTCTGAGCTTTCCAGGTTCCTTTCAAGCTCCGCCGTCAGGCTCTGCTGAAGCTGAAATTGAGTCAACACATAGTTCCCCTCCCTGAAGTTCCTTATTGGATAAGCTAGCTTTCGTCTCCCCAATCGATTGACCTCGGCGGTGATTTCGCCCCCTTTTTCGGTGATAAACTGGTCAAGTTTTTCGATCTCGTTGGCGATGTCCTCGTCGGCAATCTCAGGGCTGAAAACCACTGTCAACTCGTATTCTCTCATAACTGCCTTTATCTGTTGCTCCCTCCAGTCGATATTTAGGCACTCAAATCAAAACATCATCAACTATAGCACATAAGTAAATGAACAGACAAGATCACGCTAGCGGGAAGCGGCGAGAGATTTCCTCCACCTCCTGAGAGACCTGGCGTTTTACCTTTTCATCTCTCGGGCTAGTCAGCACCTTGTATACCAATGAAGCGATTTGCCTCATCTCCTGCGGCCCAAGACCCCTTGTGGTCACTGCAGGTGTGCCCAGCCTGAGCCCACTAGTAGTCTGGGGTGGAAGGGGATCAAAGGGGATACTATTTCGGTTGGTGGACATGCCTACACTGTCGAGAACCTCTTCCGCCAACTTGCCCGTTATTCCCATGGAGCGGAGATCGGTGAGGAGGAGATGGGTATCAGTCCCCCCGGTAATAAGGCGGAACCCCAGTCTCTCCAGCTCGTTGGCTAGAGTCTTAGCATTTTCCACCACTCTCTGCTGATAACTGACAAATTCGGGTTGCATTGCCTCATAGAAAGCAACCGCCTTGGCGGCGATAACATGCATCAGAGGACCACCTTGCATGCCGGGAAAGACAGCGGCATCCAGGTGTTTGGCGAACTCTTGTCGCGACAGAATAAAACCTCCTCGAGGTCCGCGCATCGTCTTGTGAGTGGTAGCGGTAATCACCTGTGCCCATGGGACCGGGGATGGGTGTACGCCGGCAGCAACCAGGCCAGCAAAGTGCGCCATATCCACCATGAGCAGTGCTCCCACTTCTTCGGCAATCTGGTGGAACCTCTCAAAGTCGATAACTCTAGGGTAGGAGCTGGTTCCAGCCACAATCAGCTTTGGTCTGTGCTTCTTGGCCAGGCGGTCTATCTCCTCATAATCAAGCATCTCAGTTTCTCTATTTACCTCGTAATGGACAAATCGGTACCACTTACCAGAGAAGCTGACGGCGCTCCCATGACTGAGATGGCCGCCATGGGCCACGCTCATACTCATTACCGTATCTCCATGCTCGAGGAAGGCCAGATAGGCTGCTGCATTGGCCTGGGTGCCACTGTGAGGCTGGACGTTAGCATACTCGGCGCCAAAAAGCCTCTCTGCTCTTTGGATAGCTATTCTCTCCACCTCGTCTACCTCGTGACAGCTACCGTAATAGCGATGTCCCGGGTACCCCTCAGCGTATTTGTTAGTAAGGACAGAGCCCTGGGCCTCCAGCACTTCTGGGCCAGCGTAATTCTCAGAGGCGATGAGCACCAACTTGCGTGACTGACGCTCCTCTTCCCTCCGAATCAGTGCCGCAATCTCCCAGTCCTTCTGTGGCATCTCTTTCATCCTTCCCTGGCTAAGGTTAAGCCCCAAACAGAGCTAGCACCAGCGCTATTCAGCGCAACAGCACAAGAATCCAGAGTGGCCGCTGTGGTGCAAACATCGTCAATGACCAGAACCTGCTTTCCTCTCAAGTTCTCATTATTACAGAGAAAGGCTCCCCGCACATAGTTTCGGCGTGCATCGGCGTTAGCCGCCCTAGCTTGGGCAGGGGTATTCATGAGTCTGACAAGCGAGTCCTCCACAACCGGCAGGCCGGTAAGCCTGCCCAGCTGGCGGGCCAAAAGACCCGACTGATTATAGCCTCGCTCCCGCAGCCGTCTTGGGTGAAGAGGCACGGGTACTATGACATCCACGGGCAAAGGTTTGGTTTCCAGATTCTCAGCGAGTAACTGAGCCAGGGGAAAAGCCAGTGCCTTGAAGTTGTTGTATTTGAATTGATGAATGGCCTGACGCACTGTGCCCTGGAAAAGGAAGAGAGAACGAATACCGTCGATTTCCAGCCTCCACTTCAGGCAAGCAGAACAACGGTCCTCTTCAACCAAGGGCCTGCTACACTTGGGGCATAATGGTGGAAGCAGGCGGGGGAGGGCACGTCGACAAGAGATACAGAGAAAGCTACCTTCTCTGCCACAGCCAAGGCAATGCAGCGGGAAAAGCAAATCAGCAAGCTTGCCCTTAAGCTGGTCTAGCTGGGCATACAGATTCACATCCGATATTCACCAAGGTAGTTTAACGGCCTCGGGGGGAGCTATGGAATGCTCCGCTTATGACCGGCTCGTATATATAGACGTCACCGTTCCTTATCTTTAGGTTGAAGCCACAATCGGGGTTGGTGCATACCCATGCCTTGTAGTGGATGGCTGCTCCTTGGCTGCCGAAGTCGGACAAGGGCACGAGATCACCGGTACTGCACTTTTGACATTTGGGGAAAGAAGAATTCTCCACAAAGCCACCTCCCAGCTTAATAATCTAGCTCAGACAGTATATACTATCAGCCATTGTTTGGCAAATATTGTGGGCTTCCCCAAACCGGCGATTGCCGCCCTTATCATAGGCGGGTGCTCCGCCACCCGCCGCACCTGGCAGGGGACAGAGCCCCTGCCCTATGCTTGGAGGATTTCAATTGCTGATATTGTGGGCTTCGGCTTATCCGCTGGCTGGGGGTTATCGGATAGGAGGCCCGCTACAGGCTCAAGGTTCTGGTTCGGTCCTATGGACCAAGGCTCGTCCCTACAAATCAGCGATTACCAAATGGCTCGGTTGGGCTGGGGGATTTGTGAGACCGCCGAGTAGATTGACGACCCCTCTGCTTCTTGGTAAACTCGTCTCAGTGCAAGTGCCAGGAGTGAGGAGTAATTAATGGGGATAAGCCTTCCCTTTCTGCCCAAGGGTGACAAATTCTTTGACCTCTTCGAAGAAGGGACTGCCAATCTGGTGGAGATAGCCAGGCTATTCCAGGAACTGGTAGAGAAATGGGAAGACGTAGAGGACAAGGTAACAGAGATCGGTGACCTGGAGCATAAGGGTGATGACATCACCCACCGCATCATGTCTAATCTCCACAGCACCTTCTTTACTCCTCTGGATCGTGAAGACATTGCTTCCTTGAGTGAGGCCCTGGACGACGTAGTCGACTTTATCAAAAGAGCAGCCGATGCCATGCTCGTTTACCGGATAGAGCGTCCCACGGCGAGTGCCGTGGAGCTGGCGAACATCATCGTCGATGCCGCTCTTGAGATAGAGCGAGCCATGCCCAGCTTGCGCCGTCGCCGTGAGCTGAGACAGATGCTCCCACGCTGCGTGGAGCTTAACCGCCTGGAGAATGAGGGGGACCGGGTACAGCGTCAGGCGCTGTGCGACATGTTCGACCATGGCGCTGACGTCTATGACATCATTAAGTGGCGTGAGATCTACGAGCACATGGAGAGTGCTACGGACCGCTGCGAAGACGTAGCCAACGTCCTTGAGGGAGTAGCGCTCAAGCATGCATGAGCCCTCTTTGGCGCTCTTCGTCATAGTCATAGTTCTTTCTCTGGCTTTCGGCTTCACCAACGGTCTCAACGACGCTGCCAATGCTATTGCCACTGCGGTCGGTACCCGCGTCCTATCCCCACGTGCCGCGGTTATTATGGCAGGTTTCTGCAATTTTGCCGGGACAGCTACAGGCACAGCGGTAGCCGCAACGATTGGCAAGGGTATCCTGGGAGAGACGCTGTTGGGAACTGGCGATGAGGTCGCCGGCCATGCGGTCGCATGGGTGCTGATTGCTGCCCTGGTCTCTATCGTTGTCTGGGGTCAGTTCTGCACACGCGTTGGACTTCCCATAAGCCTGAGCCACGGACTAGTGGCTGGTTTGGTGGGAGCCGGGATAGCGACCTTTGGCTGGGACTGCGTTGACTGGTCTGTCTTGCGGAAAGTGCTTGCAGCCGTGGCCATTGCTCCGGCCGTGGGCTTTGGCGGTGGTTTCATTGTAATGGCAGCGTTAATGTGGGTTTTTCGCCACAGCACTCCAGCCAGTATGCGCAATGTCTTCGGCAATCTCCAGATACTTTCTTCCGCCTTCGTGTCCTATAGTCACGGCAAGAACGATGGGCAGATGGCTATCGGCATTATCACTGTCGGCTTAGTTTACTACACCGGAGAAGACCACTGGGATCCCATTGCGTGGTGGATAATCGTCGTGTCAGCGGCGGCGATAGCCCTGGGGATCGCCCTTGGTGGCTGGCGGGTTATGCGCACTCTGGGCTCAAGGATAACCACCCTTCGCCACGTGCATGGCTTTGCCGCTCAAAGCTCGGCAGCAGCGGTTATCGAGACAGCCTCCAATTTTGGCATACCGGTGAGCACCACTCACTGCATAAGCTCGTCTATTATGGGCGTAGGGGCTACCAGGCGTCTCTCCGCAGTGCGGTGGGGTGTCGCTGGCAATATGGTAGCTGCCTGGATAATCACCTTTCCGGCGTGCGGCGTACTGGGCTATCTTCTAGGCTTGCTGTTCAAGGCCAGCTTCTAAAGTCCTGGAGCGGGTTCCAGCCCCAGGTCTCTCCCAATCTCCAGTAGCTGTGTAAAGGTTACCTCTTTTCCCCAGAGTTCATGGCACAGCTCATTCACCTGTGCTTGAAGCTCCTTGCTGGAGCAAACCCCTTGCAGCACCGTTTTAGCTTCTTCCAGTCGCTCGGCTCTGGAATAATGGGGCTTTCCCCAGCTTTGCAATCTACCGTCTATGGAAAAGTGCCACAGGACATCCAGCCACTCGCCAGCGTCCACCATGGGGTGAGCGGCGGGAAATCTGTACTCCCACCTGTCCTTGGCATGCATTGCCTGGTGCCACAGCACCATTTCATGCCCGAACCTGTAAACAAACGGGGTCTTGGTGAGGATGATTAGCACCGTATCCCTCTGCTTATTGACTGGCGCTCTCCCTTCCACTGAGTACAGCCCGGTGGCAGGACTGTGCTCCCAGAGCTGGAGGACGATCCTTGACGGCTTCACCTCTAAGTCTCGAAGGATTCGCTTTGTCATCTGCGCCAGCGAATCAACACCCTCTGAGGGAAACAGGCTGTTTAGGTGCTGCTCCGTGCAATCTACCAGTGCATAACTGATGCTGACCCCATGTCTCTGCTCATTAATGCGGACAGTAAGGGTATCGATTGCCTCACCTTTACCGCTAAGATAGGGTATTTCGTAGCTGAGCTCTAGTTCTTCGACAACATCTGTCCTGGGGACCATCATTAGAATTATAACCCCGTCGGGCCCTATTTCCCACTTTGACAGGGGATAGGTGCCCTCTTATACTTTGTTATGTTACCTTTGAAGAGGAATCGTGGCACGGAACAGCCCAAAAGAACAGCTTGTTGAGCGCGTCCTTGGTTTTATCCGCCAGCACCGCCTCATCTCGGCTCAAGAGACCCTGGTAGTAGGGGTTTCCGGGGGCCCTGATTCAGCCTGTTTGTTGCACCTCCTGGTGAGATTGAAAGACAGCCTGGGTGCTAAGCTCCATGTTGCCCATCTGAATCATATGCTCCGTGGTGCTGAATCTGAAGCTGATGTAGAATATGTCTCCGAGCTGGCGCGCCAACTCGGGGTCGCTGCCACCCTGGAGCGAAGGGACGTCAAGAATTATCAAGTGGAACGTCGCCTATCACTGGAGGAGGCGGCTCGCCAGGTACGGTATCAATTCTTGGCCGAAGTGGCCGGGAAAGTGGGGGCAAAGAGGGTAGCAGTGGGGCATACTGCGGATGACCAGGCAGAGACGATCCTGATGCGTTTGCTGCGCGGAACGGGGACTCTTGGGCTACAAGGCATGCAGCCCTTGACTGAGTGGGACTCACTTGGCGGCGACACAGGGCTAGAGATTATCCGTCCTCTGCTGGAGATAAGCAGAAAGGAAGTGGAGGCATACTGTCAGCAGCATGCCCTGGCTCCAAGGGAAGACTCCTCCAACCTTTCCCCTTCCTATCTCAGAAACCGCATCCGTAATGAGCTGATGCCTCTACTTCGAAGCTACAACCCGAAGATCGATGAAGCTTTACTTCGGACGGCAGACACCTTAGCCAGTGAACTGGCCTTTATTGAACAACAGGTATCCCAGTTATGGGACAAGGTGGTCAGCCAGGAGGGTAAAGCGCTGGTCCTGGAGGCGAAAGAGCTGAAGTCTCTCCATCCTGCCGTGCAGCGCCATTTGCTCCGCCAGGTGCTAAGGAGACTGCTGGGCAGCCTGGAGGATATTGAATGGAAGCACATAGAGAAGATGAGGGATGCCTTAGTCTTACCTAAGGGTAAGCGGGTGGTCTTACCTCGAGGGTTGACTTTTTATGTAGAGAACGGCAGGTATAGGGTAACTTTACATGCCCCTGGCAGGGCACCATGACGAATGAAGCGCCAGCGGAACGACCTAAAGGTCATTCCCTACGTGGTGAGAAGCGCCCGAAGGCGGCCTCGAGTTACCTACCCTCTTACAGCGCGTTGCCTTGGTATCGCCGACGACACACCGACAATGTAGGGATGAACCTTCAGGTTCATCCGAGACGATGGCATATAGCTCGAACGGCTGGCAAAAGTTGCCACTTAAATCGCTGCGTGCCCGTGAGGCCGCCCGAGAATTGGCTGCTGAGGCTCACGTCGAACCACAAGACGGAAAGCACCTTCTCCAGAAGGACTGGGATTCGGACATCGATCCTACATGGAGTACGCTCCACGAAAAGAACGCACTCTTTGTTCGTGGGTGTCAGTCGCCTCAGGCGACTGACCCGGTTTCCCCAACAGTCAGAGCCGCCAGAGAAACCGCCCATGCTCATTTGCCTCTTTTGTCCGTGCTAGCGCCCGACGACAGACACACCCGACCGGCCTCCGATGGCCCCGTCAGGTCAGGTCTCCATAGGCGACTCGCCGTGGCGAGGACCTGACAGGCACCTAAGTACGCTATCAGGAAGCTGAGGGCTAGAGAGAATCCCGACAAGAAGCCGAAGAAGAGAAGGAAGCCGGTCTATGACGGGGAGGTCACAGCTGCCTTGGCCAGGATATGGGAGGTCTTCGACTGTACCATGGGGCGTACCTCCTTTCTTTTTTGACCTTACTGAAAGGATACGCCCCTTTTCCTCCCCCAAAATACACACTTTACGTTACACTACCCCCAAACCTCTCCACTTGCTAATTCGCCACAGGTGTGCTATGCTGCAGCTAACTGGTTCCAGTTTAGGTTGTCAACTGTCTGTAAGACCGCACAAGCGCATCTATGGCTTTTGGATGACCCAACTCTAGCCAAATATCTGTGGAAAGGAGGTCATCCAATGAGCTATACGGATAAAGAGCTAACGTGCTTGGATTGTGGTTCCACTTTCACCTTCAGCGTCGAAGAACAAGAGCTGTTCGCCACCAGAGGCTATACCAACGAGCCTAAGCGATGCTCGCTTTGCCGTGCTTCAAGGAAAGCCCGAAGTGACAGCTCGTCTGGCTACAGTACCAGGCGACAGATGTTCCCTGCGGTGTGCGCCGATTGCGGCAAGGAAACCGAAGTACCCTTTGAGCCGCGAGAAGGCAGACCAGTCTATTGCAGCCGTTGCTATGACAAGGTCAGAGTGAACAGTCGCTACTAGTTCAGCCGTAGTCAACCATTGGAGGCCGGGGACTATCCCGGCCTTCGATGCTTCTAGATTTGGCAGGTGCGTCTGCCTATCAACTTCAATTCAGGGGAAAGAGCAGCCTTTCCAGAATACATGTGGGCAATCTGTGATTTCGCATCTGGCCTGCTTCCCAGGAATCGGTTGGGGGCAGCAGATCAGCTCGACTCTTATGGCTACCGGTCAAGTCCACCGGTGGGCGAAGAGGCACGGCTGGATACCCAGGAAGATAGACTAACCAGGAGGTATCGTTGGTTCGAAATTACCGCCGTGATATCAGAAACATAGTCATCATAGCTCATGTTGACCACGGCAAGACCAGTCTGGTGGATGCCATGCTTAAGCAGAGCAAGGTTTTCCGTGATAATGAGTCGGTGGGGGAGCTTGTAATGGACCGGAATCCCCTGGAGCAGGAAAAGGGCATCACCATCTTGGCCAAGAACACGGCCGTGACCTACCGGGGCGTCAAAATAAACATCATCGATACCCCAGGGCATGTCGATTTCAGCGGAGAGGTGGAGCGGGTAATAAATATGGCCGATGGGTGCCTGCTCCTGATAGACGCTGTGGAGGGACCAATGCCCCAAACCAAGTTTGTGCTGCAGCAGGCACTCAGAAACGGTCTAAAACCCGTTGTGGTCATCAACAAAACGGACCGAGAGAATGCCCGGATAGCCGAGGTAGATAGCCTTACCCAGGATCTCTTTCTGGAATTGGCCACGAGTGCTGACCAGCTTGATTTTCCCGTGCTCTACGCTAGCGCCAAACATGGCACCGTAGTGACTGAGCCAGGAGTTGAGGGCAGAGACCTGATTCCCCTATTCGAATGCATTCTGGAACAGGTTCCACCGCCGGTGATTGAGTCCGGCCCGCTTCAGATGCTGGTTTCCAATCTGGACTATGATGACTACAAGGGCAAGCTCGCCATCGGCAGAATTCTGCGGGGCAAGATCTCTCCCCATGACCCCGTGGTCACTCTGGATAGAGACGGGAACATTACGCCACAAGAGATTGGGCAAGTATTCACTTACCAGGGTCTCGATGTGATCGAGGTCAATGAAGCCCTGGCTGGTGATATTGTTGCTGTAACCGGGCTCGAGAGAGTCAACATTGGGGATACCATTGCCACCCCGGAGCAGCCTCAGGCCCTGCCAGCTATCGATGTAGGCGAACCTACAGTGGAGATGACCTTCGGGGTAAACACCTCGCCATTTGCCGGGCGGGATGGCCAATTCTGGACCTCCCGTCAGTTGCGGAAGAGGCTCTACAAGGAGCTGGAGACCAATATCAGCCTCAGGGTGAAGGATACCCAGGACCCTGAGGTCTTTTTGGTGGCAGGCAGGGGGGAACTGCACTTGGCCATCCTGATTGAGACAATGCGCCGTGAGGGCTATGAATTCGAAGTGTCCAAGCCGAAGGCCATCACCAAGGTAGTGGACGGCAGGCTTCTCGAACCTGTGGAAGTCCTTGCCATTGATATGAAGGACCAATATGTGGGGGTCATAACGGGGATTGTAAGCGAGCGAAAAGCCCGGCTCACCGATATGCGCGTTGACGGCCGGGGCAATGTACGCCTTGAGTTCCACATCCCCACCAGGGGACTCATTGGCTTCCGCAGCGCTTTCATGACTATCACCCGGGGTGAAGGCATAATGAACACCCTGTTTCTGGGCCATGAACCCTGGTTTGGAGATATTCTTTCGACTCGTAGCGGGGCTCTGGTGGCATCTGCAGAAGGCGTAGCTGTTACCTATGGGATAAACAACGCTCAGGGGCGGGGCATCACCTTCGTCGAACCCGGTACATCTGTCTACGAAGGCATGATAGTAGGGTTGAATTCCCGTGGAAACGACCTGGCTGTCAACGTATGCAAGGAGAAGAAACAAACCAACATCCGTTCCTCTACTTCGGACATTGCCATTATGCTGGTTCCTCCTGTCAGGCTGAGCCTGGAGGAAGCCTTGGACTTCATAAATAACGATGAGCTGATTGAGGTGACTCCGAAGAATATCAGATTGCGGAAGAAGTTGCTCACCCAAGAGCAGCGGCTGAGAGCCAGCCACGCTGCCCAGCGAAGCCTCGAGCAATCGGAGTGTGCTCGAACCAGTATATAACAAGGGCTTCGCGACCGACTGACCTGCCCCGCAGAAATCGGCCCAGGAGATATGTTGGACTCTGAACCGATAGCTAGTGCTTTTCGAGCGGGGGGTTGGTAATGGTCTGTTCTGCTTGACGGGTGGGGGCACGCTTTTGGAGGAGCGGGTTCTGGGTAGTCGCTTACTCCTCACTCCCCCAGTTTTGCATGAGCTTCTTGAGCTGCTCCGCCAGGTGCTGCGGAGACTGCTGGGCAGCCTGGAGGATATTGAGTGGAAGCACATAGAGAAGATGAGGGATGCTTTAGCCTTGTCTAAGGGTAAGCGGGTGGTCTTACCTCGGGGGTTGACCTTTCATGTAGAGAAGGGAAGGTATAGGGTAACTTTGCATGCCCCTGGCAGGGCACCATGACGAATGAAGCGCCGGCGGAACGACCTAAAGGTCGTTCCCTACGTGGTGAGAAGCACCCGAAGAATGTAGGGATGAACCTTCAGGTTCATCCGAGACGATGGCATATGGCTCGAACGGCTGCCAAAAGGTGTGGCGGTAATCCTATTTGCACACTAGCTGTGGATTGAGCCACCCCGTTCCTACTCCTCGCTCCCCCAGTTTTGCATGAGCTTCTTGAGCTGCTCCGCCAGCTTGGGATTCGATTTCAGCCTTCTGACAAAGACAGGGCAGCCTTCCAGGAGCACGTTTTGTGCTATGGCGGCCATGTTCGTCAGGAGGTTGCGTAACTCCTGTTCGCTTGTTTGCTCAAAGCCTGTCCCCGGCGTCATCTGGCGCATCTCCCGTATCAAATCATCAGTCCCAAACCTCATGGGCATGACGCAGGCTTTGTACCAGGGACATTCTTTGCACTCTATCAGGGAAGAAGCTTCGTCTAATATGTCGCCCATTTCTATCCTCCGTCAGCAATCTCTCCAAGGAGCCCTTGGGTATGATCGCCTACCAACCTCACTTTCAGCAAGCGGTTGGTCAAGTCCTGCTCACTTTCAGTGAACACCCGGAGGTAATTGGCAGTAAGCCCGCTCCAGGTTGCCCGGTCCAGTTTGCTTTCCCATAGCACTGGCATAGTCCGACCAAAGAACTGTTCTCTGAAGCGTTGGGCGCTTTGCCGGGCCAATGCCAGCATCTGCTGGCTGCGGTCTTTCTTCACCCTCTCCTCGACTTGATCGGACATTGTCGCTGCTGCCGTACCCAGGCGTGGAGAATAGGGGAAGACATGAATCTTGGCGTAGCCCATCCCCTCGCAGAAGCGATAGCTCTCCTCAAATTCCCTCTCGTCTTCGCCAGGAAAGCCAACAAGGACGTCAGTAGTAATGGCTAGGTCGGGAATCGCGTGGCGAACCAGGGATACCGCCGTCTCATAATCGGCAACGGAGTATCCTCGGTTCATTCGGTCCAGTACAGCCTGGCAGCCACTTTGCAGAGGCAGGTGCAAATGGGGGCAGAGACGGTCATCAGCCCACAACCTTACCAGCTCCGGGGTTAAGTCCTGAGGTTGGAGAGAGGACAGGCGCAAGCGCTCTACCCCTGTCCTATCCAGAATATGCTCAATCAGGCGTGGCAAACCGCCGTGGCTTTCCCCGTTCCACCTGTAGGCTCCTATTTTGGTTCCGGTGAGGACCACCTCCTTATAGCCTGCGGCTACCCTTTCCTTGACTTCCTGTAGCACTTCTTCCGGGGGCACGCTGTGTTCCCTGCCTCGAGTGTAGGGTACTATACAAAAAGAGCAGAAGCTGTTGCAGCCATCCTGAATCTTCAGCAAAGAGCGGGTGCGGCGGTGAAAACCTGGGCGCGGATTCCCTGCTTCCTTGCTCCCCAAGTTCCTGTTTGCTTCGAGTAGTTCCACCAGGCGATCCTTTTCCTGGTTGCCAAGGACAAGGTCGACTATTCCCAATCGGCTTAGCTGTTCCGGTGCTCGCTGAGCGTAGCAGCCGACAGCCACTATCAGTGCTCCCGGGTTAGTGCGACGTACTGACCTGAGCGACTGGCGTGTCTTACGGTCGGCAACATGGGTGACAGTGCAGGTATTGAGCACATAAATGTCAGCCTCTTTGACCGATTCCGTCAGTTGACATCCTCTATTGAGGAACTGCCGGGCAAAGGACTCGGTCTCCGCCTGATTCAGCTTGCAGCCCAGGGACTCCAGAGCGACTTTGTTCATTTCTGTTCCCAGCTTATTCTATAGCGGACGGGCTTGGACTTCAATAAGTAAGCTGCTGGTGCGAGTCTGAGAGGTTTGCCTTGAGATGCCTGGCGGACAGACCTGATGGTCATTAACGAAATAAATTGACGTTTTCCTGAAGTGTGAAGGAATTACTTCCTTCACCCGCTCTAACAGGGTCAGTCGCCTGAGGCGACTGACACCCACTGATGTATTCCCTCTGACCTCAGAATTGATCCGCCCTTTTCGGACCGAGCTAAAGCTCGATCCCTACATTGTTCTATGTCCTCCTGGCAGCTTGGGCCATTTCATTCCAGGTAGGGAACGACCTTCAGGTCGTTCCGCCAGTCTATTCCATAGCATGATCCTTTCCCTCATGTGAGCAGCATCACAATAACCTGTGGCGCAAAATGTCCGTGTATTTACTCAATGATCATAAGGACTGTCCCTCCATGCTGTTTTCCCTCTGACATTGCCCTCAACCGTTACTGCGATTTCCTGTTGCCAGACTGTCCCCCGTGATATATCATAATAGTAGACCATTGTAAGCTGTGAGATTCGAAACCAACCGGGAGGGGAGGTATGTGGCTTCAAACTAGAATGTTCCTGCTGGTGGCTTTGCTTTTCGGCATTCTCTACGGCGTGATTACCGGTATCGGAACCTGGGTGGGCGGCTTCAACCCCATAGTCTTCCTGTTCATAGGGTTCGGCTTCTTGCTGGTGCAGTTCCTGATCAGTCCCTCAATAGTGAGCTGGACAATGAAGGTAAAGTGGGTTTCCGAAAAAGAGGCGCCAGAGTTGCACAGAATGGTAGCTGAACAGGCCGAGAGAGCCGGCATCCCCAAGCCCAAGGTCGGCGTTTCTCAGTTGTCCGCCGCACCACCCAATGCCTTTGCCTTCGGAAGAACGCATCGGGACGGGCGGGTTTGTGTCACCCCGGCGATTACCAGGCTGTTGAGCAGGGATGAACTCCAGGCCGTGGTGGGGCATGAAATCTCCCATATCAAGCACAGGGACATGGCTGTCATCACCTTGCTGTCAGCCATTCCCCTCATCATGTACTGGATCGCCTTGATGTTCATGTTTCGGGGCATGTTTGGCGGGAGAAGAGGGGGTGGTGGCTATACTATCCTGATCGGTCTGGGCGCCTTTGTTGTTTACCTGATCACCAACCTGCTGGTGCTTTACGGCTCCCGCATCCGCGAATACTACGCCGATCGAGGAAGCGTTAGGCTGGGCAACCAGCCACACCATATGGCTACAGCTCTGTACAAGCTGGTCTATGGCAATGCCCGCTACAAGGACAGGAAAGAGTTGAAAGAAATAGAGGGGGTCAAGGCCTTCTTCGTCAATGACCCCTCTCGGGCCTGGGCTGAGGTGAGGGAATTGTCTCAGGTTGACACTGACATGAGCGGCACGATCGACCCTATGGAACTGGCGGCATTGCGGTCCAAGTCCATTCGCCTGAGCTCTCAAGACAAGATGATGGAGATAATGAGCACTCACCCCAATATGCTGAAAAGGATTCAGCACCTCTCCTCATTGCAGCCTCAATATTGATTGGAGACGAGTTCAGCCCGATAGGGGCATCATCCGCTGGGGCCCTAAGGGGAGGGCTAGCTTCTTCGGCTGCGGCGCGGGTTGGGCTTTGCCTTATCGGTAGCGGGGCAGTCGGCTCTATAGTCGGCAGCCCAAGTTCAGAACAGAATCGCCTGGGGCCGCGTTAGCCCCGCTTCTTCTTCCTGATGGGCAGGGAGTTAACTCTGCCACAGTGAGGGCACCGAATGCTGTTGCCCTTGAACTTGCGCGGGACATGTAGCTTCGTGCCACATGCGCAGTTGACCAGACTGTGGTCGCTGTATTTCCACAGAACGTCAGATGTTTCTCTTGCCCGCTCGATCTTCTCAGGTTCCCTCTCTGCGGTTTCCGGCCCTCGTGCGGCCAGAGCAGCCCCACCTGCCAGAGCCGCGCCAGGAATGACCGCTTTCCCACCTTGGTGAATTTGAAGATACGCGTTCTGATAGTCGCCCAATGAGGCACCGCCAGCCATACTACGCAGTATTCTTATTCTCTCCGACAAAGGTGGGTGGGTACTGGTGAGGTCCGTGGCCGCTCTCCCCTTCTTACGAAAGGGGTTAACGATGTACATTGGGGCCGTAGCCTTATTAGCTGTTTGCAGTTGGCCGGTGGAGGCACCCAGCTTCTCCAGTGCCGAGGCCAGCCCCTCTGGATACCTGGTGTACAGTGCAGCAGAAGCATCGGCCAGGTACTCCCTCCTCCTGGAGATGGCGAAGTAGATCAGTTGAGCCAGAATCGGCGCCAGTATCATCAAGGCAATAGCTACGAGAAGAACTATGATCTGCCCCTGGCCACCTCCCGAGGAGCTTCTCCTGCCGCCATACATGGAGCTCCAAAAGAGCATGTGCGTTGCGTACCAGGCCAGCATGACGATAGTCCCCAGAAGGATACTGCATAGCGACATCAAGAGTACATCGCGGTTCTTAACATGAGATATTTCGTGAGCGATGACCCCCTGCAATTCATCGCGGTTGAGTTTCTGCAGCAGTCCGGAGGTAATGGCGACGGAAGCCCGTTTGGGGTCTCGGCCGGTGGCAAAGGCATTCAGCGCCGGGTCGTCGATGATGTAGATGTCGGGCATTTTCTCCAGTCCTGAGGCAATCTTCATCTCCTCAACCACGTTATAGAGCCGGGGATGGTCGTCGCGGCTTATCTTCCTTGCCTTGGACATGCCCAGTAATATGCTGTCTCCCCCAAAAAAGGCAACCATGTTCATGATTCCCCAGACTACGAGGGCGACAATCAAACCGCCGATACCGCTCCCTAAGAGGGCCGCACCTATGGCATAGCCAATCACGAGCAGCAGTCCCGCCATGCCTGCTACCAGTACTACAGACCTAAACTGGTTAGATCTGATTTGTTCCCACATACTTTACCGTCTCCTGATTAAGTGAAACTAACCTTGGGTGCTTCTCTCTCCGCGGCTACCTCAACCTCAAAGAACTCGCCAGTCACGAAACGGAACATACCTGCTACCATATTCGAAGGGAACATCTGGGTCTTATTGTTATACCGCAGGATTGAATCGTTGTAGTACTGCCGTGAGAAGGCTATCTTGTTCTCAGTCGAGCTCAACTCCTCCTGGAGGGCCAGGAAGTTCTGGTTGGCTTTCAGATCGGGATAATTCTCCACCACAGCCAGCAGCCTGGACAAAGCCCCGCTGAGTTCAGCCTCAGCCTTGGACTGGGCGCCAACACCGGTACCCACAGCTCCCTGGGCCAGGTTACGGGCATTGGTAACCGCCTCCAACGTCTGTCGCTCGTGCGCCATATAGCCCTTAACTGTCTCCATCAGGTTAGGGATGAGGTCGTGCCTCCTCTTGAGCTGGACATCAATCTGTGCCCAGGCGTTCTTCGTCTGATTTCGCAGCCTCACCAGGCCATTGTATAGTACTATGAGAAACAAGATAAGAAGAACCACGAGAGCGCCGATAACGATGCCTACAACCATAAAACACCTCCCAGAATGGATTTGCGCTATTCTCTAGCCTTGAAAGCCTCTCCCAGAAAGGAGATAACTCGTCCCTGCTTGCCACTGGTGCCAGAATCTGTGTCCGCAAGCTGCCTTATTATATCATTGAGCTCACCACCATCGAACCATAGTCCATGTCCCCGGGCGCAGATATCAATGAGTACCTCTGGCTCAGAGCCTATCACAACCTTTCTCATCTTCTTCCTGCATATTGGGCATGGCCTTGTCTTTTCGGTCACCTTTTTGTCGGGCATGGCCATTATCTCATCCATGGTGAAGGCCGAGCCATCCAGCGCCAGGCGTTCCAGCAAGAGTTCCAGTTCTCCAGCATCAAACCAGACCCCAAAGCATTCCGTGCAATAGTCGAGTTCGATTCTCTCATGCTCCACTACCACCATCACTCCCTTGCATGCCGGACAGTCCACGGCTTTCCCCCTTTTAACTTAGAAGCTGCCTGATTTCTCCTGGCATTCAAGTATAACCAACATCGTTTTTTCTAGCAAGCGAAGCTTCCACTGCGGAATCCGGGCGTACAGGTTGAAAAGACCCCTACCTGGTGATCGTCTACGCCGCCCCCAGATTGCCACGTCCCCTTCGCTCCGCTCAGGGTCTCCGCAGGTCTCCTGAGGCGACTCTGTCGAGCGACTCGCTGTGGCGAGCTTCGGCTCACTGCACTCCTCGGAATCCATCATGCTGATTCACACCAGCACCACCGAGGATGAAAATGGTCTATTGTCATGACATTAACACTAGGTGAACTAGGGGCGACCGGGTCAGTCGCCTCAGGCGACTGACACCCACAACAAAGGGCGTATTTTCGTAGCAATGACAGGGCAACACTATGGCGTGTACAAATAGTATCCCGCAACGCTGATAGATTGATGGGTTAGGCCAGATAGCGTCCTCGGTTCGGAGTCGATGTGGGGTAGAGATATACCCGTTGACAGGAGCTAATCCCTTCGGCTGCGGCGCGGGCTGGGCTTAGCCTTCTTGACAGTGGAACGGTCGCTCCTGTAGTCGGGGGCCGTAATATTGAACACCAGGCTGATGCGCGGGTCTGCCAGGCGTGAGCCAATGCGGCTTTCGATTTCTTCATCCTCTAACGTACAGAACATAGTGACTACCATAGGCAGGCGAGCGTTATAGCGAAAATTGATGAGCTGGTAGAGTTTCTCCTGGGCCCAAGGGGTAGCGCTGTGCTCCCCAAAGTCGTCCAGGATGAGGAACGGGGCTCGCCTCACCCTTTCAAAGACTTCGTCATAGGTTACTTTGCTTTCCGGACTGTAGGTAGCCCTCAGGTGGTCCAGGAAGTCGGGGACGATGATAAAGGTAACTGGCTTACCCCCTCGCAGGCGGTAGTTGGCAATAGCCGCAGCCAGATGCGTCTTGCCACAGCCGTAGTCGCCCTGAAATATCAGCCACCCGTCCGGTGATTGGGCAAAGCTCTGGGCATTGCGAAAGGCCTGCTCCAGGTTCTGGCGCTGCTCCAGAGGAAGGTTAACTCTCTTGAAATCGAAATTCTCGAGAGTCATGCTGCTGAGCAATTCCAGCCCCAGGATACCGGAGTAATCAAGAATGGGGGGCTCCTTTTCCGCCAGGAGGTGCATCTGGGAAAGGCCGGGGGCAGTCAGGCGGGTGCGCCACCGCTCCTCCAGTTCCTCCACAGACGTGCCAGCGGATACGTTCATTACCGTAGGCAACTGGACATTAAAGCGGTGGTTGATAATCTGAAACAGTTTCTCTTCTGCCCAGGCGGTGCTGGCCTGGATGCCGAGATCATCCAGTATGAGTAGCGGGGCACTCTGCACCTGCTCAAAGAGCTCGTCATAGGCAATATCGCTGCTCGGGCTGAAAGTGGAGCGCAGATGGTCAAGGAGATCAGGGACGCTGATAAAGAAGGCCGGATACCCTTGTTGAAGACGCTGGTTAGCAATGGCGGCAGCCAGGTGGGTCTTGCCGCAGCCACTGGGCCCCATGAATACCAGCCACCCCTGGGGGTTTTGGGCAAAGGAGGTCGCCGCTCGATAGGCAAGAAGGAATCTCTCCTGGTTGGAGGGTTCGCCACTGCTGCCCTCAATTATCAGGCTGTCGAAGGTGAGACGGGTTAGGGAGCCCAGGTTGCTATAGCGCTGGAGGCGATCGAGGCGGGTCTCCTCCAACTCTTTTCGGGTGCACCGGCAGGGTACCACCTGGCTATAATCGGGACGACCCGAAGGCAGCCGGGGATGGACGAACCCGGCCCCCTTACAGTGGGGACAGGCTGGAGGTTCCTCTGGCGATTCAACGTCTGACAACGTGTCCGTACTTTCCCTTGATGTACCGATCGGGGTCCCTCTTCGCCTTAAGATGTCGCCTAGACTTTCCACTCTCTCTTCCTTCCGATGACCAGCGCTCCAGAATGCGGGCTATATATCTCCAACTGCGTTTGTTCAGGTCAACGGCCTCCCTGAAGGCCTCTTCAATCCACGGGGCAGGATAGAGCCTCTCTGCCTCTTGCAGTTCCTCGGCAACCATCGGAGTGAGCAAACCAATGTTCTGCTCGTATAACGAAAAGATGTTGGGCTTTTCCTCTTTTATGTAGGGCTGAGGCTGAGGCAGGGCACCTAGGGAAAGTTCGCCATTCTGCACCCTGGCGATGGCCCTTCTACTAGCTTCGTTATTGATAAAGTAGACTTCTTCTGGCTCTGCCTCTCTTTCCAGCACCAGGCGCAGAAGGACGCCGCGGTCCACAGCCGCTTCCAGGGCATTACGCAGCACTCCATCAGGGCTGCTGGTTTCCTCCATCCCCTCAATCAGGGTCTTGTCACCCATAAGCTCCCTGTAGGTAACGAACTTGAGAGCGCCTCGTTTCTGGTACAGCCGCCAGAAGATGTGAAGAGTTAGCTTCAGTTCTGGCAGGCTGCCCATCCGGGGAAGCAGCTCAGTAAAGAAAAGGTTGGGGAGGGGGGTGAAACTCGACCTAGCCGGAAAACCGGGGAAGGGTTGGCTGCTCAATCTCCGCCTCCTCCAGATCAATATTCTCGAACTTGGTGATATCCTGGTGGAACCTCAGGACTGTTTGTCCTGTGGGACCATTGCGATGCTTGGCTACTATGATATTGGCCTGCCCCTTAGGGTATTTCTGGTTAGGGTTTTTAGCCTCCCACTCCTCTCTGTTGGGGTGATAGAGCTCTTCCCGGTAGATGAAGAAGACAATATCGGCGTCCTGCTCGATGCCGCCGCTCTCTCTGAGGTCGGATAGCATTGGGATATGAGGGGTGCGTGATTCTACTGCCCGGCTCAACTGTGATACCGCCAGAACCGGGACATCCAGCTCGCGGGCCAGTGCTTTGAGGGAGCGGGATATCTCGCTGAATTCCTGGACTCTGCTGTCTGTCCTGCCGTCGCCCCGGATCAATTGCAAATAGTCTACCACGATGAGGTCGATACCTCGATCATAATACAGGCGACGCGCCTTGCTCCGCATCTCTACTACCCTGAGGAGCGGTGAGTCGTCTACATAGATTGGGGCTTCAGATAGAATGCCGGCAGCGTGCATAACTCTTTGTTCTTGTGGGACGTTAAACTGTCCCTCTCTAATTCGCTTGGACTCTACCTTTGCCTCACTGGACAGGAGGCGCTGCACCAGCTGCTCCTTGGACATCTCCACGCTGAAGATGGCCACCCGAGCCCCCTGCCCCACAGCGGCATTCCTGGCAATGTTCAGCGCCAGGCTGGACTTCCCCATACTTGGTCTTGCTCCCATAACGATCATGTCAGAGCGCTGTAAGCCGCCCAGGAGCTCATCCAGGCCGGCGAAACCGGTGTGCACATGAGGAAGGAGCCCGGCAGCCTGAGGTGACGGGGGGCTAAAACCGGTCTCCTCAAAGTATTGGTCCAAAATAGGGCGGATATGGACAAAATCGCGGCGGCTCACGCCATGGTGCAGCCGGTACAGAATATCCTCTGCCTTGCTCAGGGCAGTATCGACATCGGGGTCTGCCTCATAGCCTATGGCGGTGATTTGCCCTCCGGCACTGATGAGCCGGCGCATAACGTCCAGGCGGTGTACAATCTGGCCGTAAAATTCAACGTGGACGGAGGTGGGCAGCACCGAAACCAGGTGACTCAAGTAAGCCACCCCACCAACCTCCTCCAGCTTGCCTTGCCTGGCCAGCTCTTCGGCTACGGTTATCTGATTCATGGCCTCATTTCGCTCATAGAGAGAAAAGCAGGCACCATAGAGCCATTGGTTCTTCTCCCGGTAGAAAGCCTCAGGCTTGAGGAAGGCAGCAACTTTGAGGATTGCCTCGGGATCAACAAGCAGCGAGCCGATTACCGCCTCTTCCGCCTCAATATTATGAGGAGGCAACCTTTCGCTATCGGCCACGCTACTCCTCCTGGGCAACAATAACCCTTATCGTTGGGGCCAAGTCCTTGTCTAGTCTGATAGGTACCTCGTAGTCTCCCAACTGGCGGATGGGCTCCTCCAGCTCTACTTTTCTCCGCTCAATATCAAGTCCGGTCAACCGGCTGAGTTCATCAGCAATATCACTGTCCCTGATGGAGCCGTAAAGACGGTCCTCGTCCACAACCTTCGCCTTGAAAGTGATGGGGAACCCCTCCAGTTGCTGGGCGAGCTGGCTCAGTTCGGCAGCAAAGCGTTGCTGCTCTTCTCGCTCCTTTTGAATCTGTATCTCTGCTGCCTTAAGCGCTGACGGGGTGGCCAGCAAAGCAAGCTTTCGGGGCAGCAGGAAGTTCCGTCCGTACCCGTCAGCTACCTGCTTTATCTCTCCGGCCTTGGCTACCTTAGCTATATCTTTGAGAAAGATTACTTTCATGGGCAATGTTATTATACCCCGCGGCAGCAAAAACCGAAAGCCTTTTTGGGGAGATCGTTTAGCCATTTGCACCGGGATCTATCGGCACAGCTATGGGCAGATAGCGCGGGGAAAGTGGCGGCCTCGATAATAATGTCTGTGATTCTGAGCCCTTCGCTTGCTGTCATTCTGAGGTCGCCTCAGGTCTCCGGAGGCGACTCTGGCGACCGACCGAAGAATCTGGCGCCGCTCAGGACAGGCTCCACGAAGAATCTGAGATTCTTCATTCCACTTCGTTTCATTCAGAATGACACTTAACAGGGCAGAGGGAACGGATTCCCTCTGCCCTCAGAAAACTGTAGGGTGGGTGCAGCGTAGCGAAACCCACCCCCCTCTTCTTAGTTCTAGCGAAGACTAGAATTACCTTCGGCCTTTCGCTATAATGACAGCACTCTGGAGAGAAGAATGGAGAAGCTGAAGGAGCTCATTCTAGAGGAAGTGGAAGCTCACCGCGCTGACCTTGTGGAGCTTAGCCTCAGGATCCATGCCAATCCCGAGGTGGGTCTTCAAGAGGTGAAGGCCTCAGCATGGCTGGCGGACTACCTGGAAAGCAAGGGCTTTGCAGTGGAAAGGGGCGTGTGCCAATTACCCACTGCTTTCAAAGCCACTTATGGTCAAGGGAAGCCTGTGATTGCCTTCCTTGCCGAATACGACGCTTTACCTGAGTTGGGGCATGCTTGCGGACACAATATCATCGCGGCGGCAACTGTAGGTGCCGCGGTAGCTATCCGAGCTGCAGTCGATCGACTAGGAGGCAGTGTCCTGGTTGTCGGAACCCCTGGTGAGGAGCTTTATGGGTGCAAGGAAACCATGGTAAGGGGAGGAGCTTTCACCGGAGTGGACGCAGCAATGATGATACATCCTGGGACGAGGGATATCGTTGCCTCGCCAGCGCTGGCCTGCTTGTCTTTGGAGGTAGAGTTCTTTGGCAGGGCAGCCCATGCTGCTGCCTACCCTGACGAGGGTATTAATGCCCTGGAGGCCCTGGTCCTGGCTTTCAACAACGTCAATTCGCTACGCCAGCATGTTAGAGAGAGGAGCCGCATTCATGGAATCATAACCAAAGGTGGTGAGGCAGCCAATATCGTCCCTGCCTACAGTAAAGCCCTGTTCTTGGTGCGGGGTGAAGACGAGCAATACCTTGAAGAGTTAAAGGAAAGGGTCTTAAACTGCTTTACCGCTGCTTCTCTAGCCACCGGAGCCCGTCTGGAACACAGGTGGGGGGAGGTAACCTACGCTCCGCTACGCCATAACTCAGTTCTGGCACAGCTCTTCACCCAAAACATGGAGTCTTCAGGACGAAAAGCTTATGGTTCCGGCCCCCAGCGAGCACTTGGCAGCACTGATATGGGGAATGTGAGCCAGGCAGTGCCCAGCCTTCATCCTTTTGTGGCCATCGCATCCCCTGGGGTCTTGGAGCATTCGCCCGAATTCGCTGCCGCGGCTGCCTCTGAAGCAGGCCACCAGGGGTTGATGGATGGAGCCAAGGCTCTTGCCCTTACCGGGGCTGACCTTCTTGCCAGCCGGGAATTGCTGGATAGAGTCAAGGAGGACTTTCTCGAGGAAAAGGGAGCCTCAAATGAGTAATCGCGGCTCTCACCGTAGACTGTGGGCGGTGCTGTGCTGGCCGGAGGCCGGTAGCGCCGAAAGCTCGACTCTTCCAATACCCGTTCACCTTTGGTATGGTGTGCAGCCTCTACCGGACCCGGGTTGCCAGCGCAGATCTACACTGGAACTGGGAGAGGTCAATCGCTATTCTGGGGGGAGGTAAAAGGCTGATAAAGAAGGGGGGCTTGCCATAGTATGAATCTGGCATTATACTTAGCACAAAATGGGGCGAACCTAGAAGGGAGGCTAATATGAATTTGCGTTGGCTCGTTTGCGGAGCGGGAAACCTGCACATCGTTGGTCCCTGCCCTGATTGCTATGCCACCCAAGGAGGACTGCTTTTGGGCACTGTAGCCAGTACCTTTAAGGGCAGGATAACGGCCAAGTGCGTGGACTGCGGTAAGTATGTGGACTATTATGTTGATGCCACTGAGGAGAAGATTTGGAAGCTGGAACCCATAGAAGCAAAGGGGTTGCACGTAGAGGTATAGACATTTGTAGGAAAGGCAAACAACCCCCGGCTAACAAGATTTGCTGTGGTAGATTTGCGTTGCTTCGGGGGACTTCGCTTCTAACCAGGGCCAAGTCCTTGATCTAGCTTTTTTGTTACCAGATTCATCAGCTACGAGTTGCCCCCGATGTGTCGGGGGCAACTACATTGTAATCTAGTACGGCTTCTAATCGGGCGTGCTTGGAACCGGTCTGTGTTGTAAGACAGGTTGACAGCGGTTCTGAAGCCCTAGGGAGCTACCTCCCCTTCCAAACTGGCTTCCTTTTCTCGGCGAAAGCCCTCGGCCCCTCCATGGCGTCCTCACTCTTGGTCAGGCGCTCGCCGATTTCCAGTTCCAGGCGCAAGCCATCGGCCAGGCTCATCTCTATCCCGCGGCACGCCAGTTCCTTCACCGCCCTAACGGCTAGAGGCCCATTTTCACAGATCCGGTTGGCCAATGCCTCGGCCTCGGGCATAAGTTGATCAAAGGGGACCACCTTGTTGACCAGACCGAGGCGGCACGCCTCCTCGGCGTCCACGAGGTCGCCGGTCATGAGCAGCTCCAAAGCCTTGGCGAAAGGTATCAGGCGGGGTAGCTTCTGGCTGCCACTGTTTCCCGGTATAACGCCTGACTTCACCTCGGCAAGACCCAATCTGGCAGTATCGGCAGCGATCCTGATATCGCAGGCCAGGGCCAGCTCCAATCCCCCCCCGATACAAAGACCATTGATAGCGGCAATAACGGGTTTCCATATCTCCATGCCGCGCATCGGATTGACTTCGGGTAAGGGCATAGCAGGACGCTTGTCCTCCGGGATCGCCAGCCACTCGGCCATTTCTTTTAAGTCCTGTCCAGATGAGAAGGCCTTGTCTCCAGTAGCAGTCACAATCGCTGCCCAGACATCAGGGTCGTCCCCAACATCTGTCCAGGCCTTTATCAACCCATCCCAGACCTCGGAATTCATAGCGTTGCGCGTCTCAGGGCGGTTTATGGTCAGGTAAGCAATTCTCCCTTTCTTTTCGTAAATAAACGCTGGCATCTGGTTACCTCCTTCAGACTTAGACGCTGTTTGATTTTGCCTCAGCTTTGAGCCAGATTCACTTCAACTGCTCTTGCCGCGAGATTGTTCAGAGATGTCATTCTGAGGAGTCCCAATTAACTGGGCGACGAAGAATCTCAGAGATTCTTCGGTCGCCTTAGGCGACCTCAGAATGACATTATGCAGCTTGCTAAACACCCTCCTTGCCAATCTTCACCTCCAATTCAAATCGTCGCCCTCGGTTTCATTCTTGCCACACAATCGCCAACCCCTCAAAGTTGATTTCTAAGCACCCGCAATCGGGCTCAATTCAGAGCGGCCTGGCTAACGTTCAAACTCAGCGGCGGCGTTTGCGCCGTCCGCTGGAATGAGTTGTTATGTCAATTCTTTTAGAATGTGCCGTGCAAGGTAGTCGTCTATTTCGTTATGCCTCGGAACGGGCTGCTTTTTACCTGTGGCAGGATTCTTGTATAGGTCGTGACGGTCCCCGTGTCTCACAAGAACGCACCCTGCGTTAGATAGCCTCTTGATGAGGTCTTTCCTTTTCATACTGATAACTTGAGTTCTTTAACCAGATGCTCATCTGGCACGTCCTCCATTGTCATCAGTACATATGCATCTTTCATATTCTCTTCAAGTTCTTCTAATGTTTTCCCCTGCGTCATTATCTCAGGGTGTTCAAGTAACTTTCCTACCCAGAATTTCTCACCCCTCCAGTAAATCATGTTTAATTTAGTTTCCATTTCTGCCTCACAAAACCCTTTTTACTATTTTAGCATACTTTATGATTTTTGTGACATAACTACATTTTTGAACATGCTCACTTACGAAAGCTGCCTAGATTTTACGACAAAACTCCTTTGGTTTGCCACACACACAGGACCGCCCCCGGAATTTTTTTGGTTCGTGGGCGCAATATGCTATAATTTTAGGTAGATGCCCTAAGGAGGTGCGGCTGTGGACGCTGCAGTCAAAGAATTGAAGGAAAACGTATGCATCAAGGCGGTGAAAGGCCTTTACCGAGGCCGTGAGAGGATTGATATGGACGCGGGCTACAGGTCAGAGGTAAAGGTCTGCCTGGAACGGGCCCGCCTGATAACGGAGTCCTACAAGGAGACTGAAGGGGAGCCTATGGTTACCAGGAGGGCTAAGGCCCTGAAAAAGATCCTGGAGAACATGACTATCTACATCCAGGGCAAAGAGAGGCTGGTGGGTAACATGGCCAGCGACCCCTATTCCCTGCCGCTTTATCCGGAGCTTTACTGGAGGTGGCTGGAGAAGGCCCTGGGTGACGAGTATCAACACCTGCTGGATGAAGAGGGGAAGGAAGAGCTGAAAGAGATCAACAAGTACTGGAAGGTGCTATCGGTGCATGGCATGGAGCGAAGCCTGGTGCCTGATAGTATCAAGCCCTATACGGGGTATACGCCGGTAAGTTTCTTCACCTACACCTGGGATATGGTGCTGCCCAACTACGAGAAGATATTTGGGGTAGGGCTCAAGGGCATTATGAAGGAGGCTGAAGACAAGCTAAAGGAGATAGGCTCAGACCCTGGTATCAATGCTGGGGAATACCTGGAGCAGAAGAGGTTTCTGGAGGCGGCGATAATCTCGTTAGAGGCGACCATCAATTTTGCCAGGAGGTATGCGGCGCTGGCCAGGGAGAAAGCCAAGGCTGAGAGGGATGCGGAGGAGAGGAAGCGGCTGGAGCAGCTTGCCGAGATATGTGATTGGGTGCCGGAGAACCCGGCCAGGAGCCTGCACGAGGCTATGCAGTGTTTCTTCTTCATTCATCTAATTGTCGGTTTCATTGAACTCCCCTCTGTAGGCTGTGGAGTGAGGTTAGATCAAATCACGTATCCCTATTACAAGAAGGATATGGAGGAGGGGAGGACCACCAGGGAGGAGGCGCTGAACCTGGTGGAATCGCTGTGGATCAAGTTTGAGGAGATGGGGTTCATCCATCCACCCCGGCTATTTGGCTCTGCCGGTGGGGGGCTGGCGTGGCAAAACGTCACCCTGGGAGGAGTGGACAAACAGGGCAACGACGCCAGCAACGAGATGTCCCACATCATCCTGGATGCCACCAGGGAACTGCACTCGGTACAGCCACCTCTCTGCTTCAGATACCACGACAGGATACCCGGGGACCTGGTGTTGAGGGCTATCGACACCCAGAGGACAGGGGTAGCCCAGCCTGCCTTCTTCAATGACAAGATGATGATTCCCTATCTGCTGAGCAAGGGGATACCCCTGGACGATGCCCGGGGCTATGCTATCAGCAACTGTATGTCGTGGATAATTCCGGGGAAGAGCATGGTGTACCGCCAGGGCATGGGGATGTTCTCCTTTCCCAACTGCCTGATGTTAGCTCTGAATCAGGGTGTGGATACGCTTAGCGGTCAACAGGTAGGCTATCCTACCCCGGACCCGCTCACCTTCCAGTCCATCGATGACATCATTGAAGCCACCTTCCAGCAGTACCGCTTTTTCTTCGAGAAGCAGGCTTACATCAACAACATAGCTGACGCCCTTTACCAGGAATACCTGCCCAGGCCGCTTATCTCGGCCTTGGTGGATGGGTGTATCCAGAGGGGGAAAGAGTGCCGGCAGTGGTATTACCACCACAGAAACTATGTCATGCCCAGCGGGGTGAACAATGTGGCTGATTCGCTGGCGGCGATAAAGAAGTTGGTGTTTGAGGAGAAAAAGGTGTCCATGGCTGAGCTTGTCGATGCCCTGAAGAACAACTTTGAGGGCCAGGAGGAGCTGCGCCAGATGCTGCTCAGCGCCCCCAAATTTGGCAATGACGATGACTACGTTGACCGCATTGCCCAGGTGGTCCATTCCCGCATAACCAGAGAGACGCGGAAGTTCAAGACCTATTACGGCTACCCCTTTGACGTTGATGGCACCAATGCCACCATGGGGTACTTCCTGGGCATGGACGTACCGGCTACGCCGGAGGGGAGGAAAGCCCGGGAGCCCCTCCACGATGGGAGCGTCTCTCCGGTGCAGGGCCAGGACAAGAAGGGGCCCAGCGCAGTGCTGAACTCTGTGGGCAAGGTTGATCCGTTGCAGTCCTGCAATCACCTGTTCAACCAGAGGTTTGCGCCCCAGTTTTTGGAGGGGGAGAATCGGGACATCTTTGCCAGCTATCTCAAGACGTGGTCTGATCTGGGGATTCATCACATCCAGTTCAACGTGATAGACCCGGAGACGTTGCGGGATGCCCAAGAGCATCCCGAAAGGCACGCCGACCTGATAGTGCGGGTAGCTGGCTATGCCGCCTACTTCGTGGACTTGACCAGGTCACTTCAGGATGACATTATCGCCAGGACCGAGCAGTGCTTCGCCTGAAGCAAGCGTCCAGCTAGGCTAAAGCAGGTCTGGGGCTGTCAGAACAAACGAATAGGAGGGAGCCGAACTAATGGAGTTAATGGATGTCCAGGCAATTGACACCATGTGCCGGGCGGGGTACGCCGGCATTGTGACCGAGGAAGAGTGGAAGGAGACGTGGGCGATGTACGAGGCCCAGGCGGCGGTGAGGGGCACCTTCGGAGGGGTACTGAAGAAGCTGGGCGTACCGCCGGAGGACGGGTGGAAGGTTATCGCCAGTCAGTACAAGGCCTCGGTGGAGGAGATGGTGCAGGAGATGGACGAAATAGGGGTGGAGAAGGCGCTGGTGGACCAACAACTGATATGGTCCCGGCGTGAACATAAACTTGCCACCGCCTTTACTGTAGAGCGAATTGCCGAGATTGTGGACAAGAGCAAAGGGAGAATCATCGGTGGTGCTGGCTACAATCCTTTCCGCATTGAAGAAAGCCTTGAGGATGTAGAGAGGGCGGTCAAGGAGTTTGGTTTCAAGTATGTCTGGTTTCACCCTAACAGCTTTGGCTTCAAGGCCAGCGATGCCAAGTGCTATCCCCTGTATGCCAAGTGCATTGAACTGGGAATACCGTGCTGTCTTCAGTCGGGGCACTCAGCAGAGCCTCTGCCGAGTGAAATAGGTCGCCCCATGTATGCTGATGAAGTGGCCATGGATTTCCCCAATCTGGTTATGGTCCTTACCCACACCGGCTGGCCATGGATTGACGAGTGGGTTTCCATGATATGGAGACATCCCAATGTCTACGGAAATATCGGTGCTTACTACCCCTCCGGCCTTCATCAACCTACAATTGACTTTATGAACGGGCCAATAGGTCGGGCCAAGGTTGTCTGGGGAACCAACGGCTTCGGGTTGACCCGCTGCAAGAAAGAGTTTGTGGAGCTGCCCATAAGGGACGAGAATAAGACAAGGATTCTTCGGGACAACGCCATTAATATCTTCAAACTAGAGGGCTGAACTGGGGCAAAGGTTCCTGGAGAAGTTAGGTCAAGCTGTTCAGATTGCCTGCCCCTTTCACGGCAGCAGTGGAAGGGGCAGGATTTTTTGTTTCAAGTTGATGAGCATCCTTGATGCGTGGGCACATCGGAATTGGGGGCAACATGGTGTGTCGCCCCCAATAGAGGCCGGAGGGAGAGAGCCTGTCCAAAAACCGGGGTGGGTTGGAGCATCTGCTCCAACCCTGCCTGGAGCAGATGCTCCAGGCTACCCATTCGGTTGAGGGGCCGAACTCTGTATCGGCCCTGGGGGATGGAACACAATCCGTCGCCACCTCACTGTCGGCGTGCACTGCTGGGTTCCGCCACGCTTCATCCAGCGTACGAAAGCTGCCTTATGCAAACGGGTAGGTTGACCGACGTCGGTCAACCTACCCCAGTGTTAAACGTGATTGGTTCCTCAGGAGAGCACCTTATCTCTTACTGACTCCAGGATGCTGGTAGCTTCAGCTATGATTCGGTCGATTACCTCCCCGGCAGTGGGTATGTCGTCTATTCTGCCGCAAACCTGCCCGGAGACCATGGCCCCAAAGTCCGCATCACCCTCTACCATAGCCTTTTCTACCCTCATGGCGCCGGCTGCCAGGTTACTCAGTTCTGAGAAGGAAGCTTCATAATCCTTCTTCATTCTCCAGCCACCGATGATGAACCGCCACCAGGAGACTCCTAGCGTCCTCCTTATTTCCAAAGTGCTGGTTATCCTTTCTCTCCATGACAACTTTTGCCGCTTTACCTCCAGCATGTCAGTCAGTTTGTTGCGGAGAACCCTCACCCCCTTCCCGGTAATTGCAGTGGTGACCACGGTATCGGCTTCACTTGTCTCGACATACCTTTGTTTTATGTTCGAGGGCATGGCGCTCTCCTGGGTGACGGCAAACCTGGTGCCCATGACGATGCCCTCAGCCCCCAGCGCCAGAGCTGCCACCAGTCCCCTGCCATCACAAAAACCCCCCGCACCTACCACGGGGAGCTTCACCCTGCTGGCGACAAGTGGTAGCAAAACCATAGTTGCAACGTTACTGACATGACCTCCGCACTCCATTCCGGCTACAGCGACGATATCAGCGCCATCTTGCTCCGCTCTGACCGCATGCTTGACGGCTCCTATCATGGCCATAATCTTGGTGTCATGCCCTTTAGCCGCCCCAATTAGCCATTTCGGATTGCCCCTGCCGTGGGAGATTACAGGCACCCTTTCGTCTATCATCACTTCAGCCAGCTTTTCATAACCTGGCGTGCCTGCTGTAAGGTTTACCCCAAAGGGCTTGTCGGTCAGCTGTCTAACAGCCCTGATATCCTCTCTTATCTCTTCGGGAGTAATCCGACCTGAGGCCAAGATTCCCAAACCACCGGCATTGGATACTGCCGCTACCAGAGGGGGGCCTGCTATTGGACTGGCCGGTGCCTGGATGATAGGATATTTTATCCCCAGCAACTCGGTTATTCTTGTTTTCATTTATGGGGCTCCTTTTCTCGCTGGTGTTGCATGTTTGATTATTATTGTGATTACAACCATATTCGATATCAGCCCCGTCCCTCAAGGCTTCGGCTGGCCAAACTCCTCCTTTTCCAGTCTGTCCAGCCACTCTGCTGATTTTACGTCTCGCTCCAGGAGGTATCGGATACATCTCTGCATGAGACGCTTCAAATCCGAGGAAAGCTCAGGGCTTACCCGCAGTCGATCGACTTGGGCGTAGTCCCTACGTTCCAAAAAACGCAGCACCTTTAGGGCATTGAGGGAAAGAGGATAAAGGACAGGTTCCTGGTGGCAGCAACTGGGGCAAACCACACCACCACCGCTGGGCGTAAAGTAGTTATCGCCAGCCGTCATGGGGGAGCGGCAAACCACACATTGTTGAAGCTGGGGTTGGTAGCCAAGATGTTTAAGGAGATGGAGTTCAAAATAGCGGAGACCGAGTTCCCCGTGGCGAGCCCGACATAGCCAATGCAGTGTGTCAACCAGCAACCTGAAGAGAGGGTAGTTTTCTTGCCCGTCGGCAGTAAACCGATCGACCAGTTCAGCGACGTAGAGGGCCGAGGAGGTACGCTTCAGATCATCACGTAACGGCAGGAAGCTCTCGATGTTTTGACTTTGGGAGATGATATCAAGACTCCTGGATCGGACCAGCAACATCTGGCTGTGGACGAGCAATTCAACGTGTCCACCTATTTTACTTTTGGGGCGCCGTGCGCCTTTGGCTACTGCTCTAATCTTGCCAAGATGGGGAGTATAAAGGGTGAGGATGCTATCTGCCTCACCCAGCTCGGATTTTCTGATAACGATGGCTTCGGTATTGTAAAGTCTTGTTGTACTCACAATGCTTGGAAGTACTCTCTCAATTGTTCACAGATATGCTCGGGTGGTGTAAAGCTGAAAGACCTTCGAAGTAGTAGCTGAAGAGTTGAGACATCGCTGTTGTCTACCAAAGCGCCAAAAACGCGAGGCACAATCCTGGCATGGGTCCAAAAGCAGTCCTCGGCTCTTATTCCAGAGTAGAGGCAGAGATTGAAACTATACAAATGTTGATCGCCCATGTAGCGCAACACCTTTTGCAGTCCTTGAGAGAAATGTTGTAAATCTTGCTGAGAAAGGTCGAGGAGGGACTGCCTCCCCTGAAATATGGCTATCACGTCCATACCTCGCGCCATCTTGGGAGTAAAACTGCAAAGCCAATGAACGTCACCAGTACTGGCGATATACCTTTCCCCCAACTCAATTTCCTTGGCTATAAGGTCTGACCAGAAAATTGTGCCGTTCGATTGATAGTACTGCTGTGATGCCTCAAGCAACTCCCTCAGGGAATTGTCAGGGACGTAGTCAGCCAGAGACTGGAGATGGGGATGGATCTGGCTGGCCCCCGATGGGGGCATGTAGTTCCATAGGATAGAGTGATACTTGGCGCCGGGGTCGTATTCCAAAACCCTTTGTAGGTAAACCTGGCAGGCTGAGAATCCATCGGCCAACATCCCTTCCGTGAAGTCTGATAGACCTATGAAGTGCTCGCTTGATAGGACAATAACAGCGCCGTAGGGTGCCAGAGGCAAAACTTGGGCAAAGACATGAGACTCACCCAGATCAATCCTGCCCTCGGGAATGAGGTCGGTAGGAAATCTCATGGCGAATTTGTCCATGGCTTGTGGGCAGAAAGGACACCCCACAGCTAAGGACCTTTCAATCAGTCCAGGTATATCAGGTTCGCCTATTGGCACTCTGGACCGGGCTACATATACGATGGAGGTCTGACGAGTTAGAGGGTCGACCCTGCGTTCGAAGGGCAGTATAGTCTCCTCGAAATCTCTCGTTGGGTCTGAAATGCGAAGATGGAGTATTTCCTTCTCGAATTCTATAGCCATAGAGCCTTCCTGGAGATCTACATCTCTTGTCTTCCCTCCAGGGCACGGGTTAAGGTGACCTCATCGGCATATTCCAGGTCGCTGCCAAAGGGAAGTCCTCTGGCAAGGCGGGTAACCTTTATCCCCAGAGGGACTATCAGGCGTTGCAGATACATCGCTGTGGCTTCACCTTCCAAATTGGGATTGGTGGCTAAGATGACCTCCCGTACCGACTCACCCTGGAGACGGTCCAACAGCTCCCTTATTCTCAGATCCTCAGGTCCCACCCCTTCCATGGGAGATATGACACCATGGAGGACATGATACAAGCCGTTATATCCGCGAGTGCGCTCCAAAGGCAGTATGTCCAGGGGTTTTTCCACCACGCAGATTTTGGTGCGGTCCCGCTCGTCGTCTTGGCAGATAGGACAGGGGACAGCTTCGGTGATATTCTGGCATATGGAGCAGAAGACAATCTTCTCTTTCAGGGCCACGATTGCTTCAGCCAAAGCTCTGGCCTGCTCCTCGGAGGCATGTAGCAGAAAATAAGCCAACCGCTGGGCATTCTTGGGACCGACGCCGGGCAGCTTATGTAGCTCCTCGATCAAGCGGGCCATCGGCTGAGCGGTGGGAACAGAATCAAAACCCAAAGCTAACCTGCCTTTCTTACATAAGCCCCGGAATCTTGAGACCTCCGGTCAGTGCGCCAAGCCGATCCTGGGCCAGCTCCTGGGCCTTCTTGATAGCTTCGTTGACTGCCGTCAGTACCAGGTCTTCCAGGAGGCTTATATCCTCCGGGTCAACTGCGTCAGGAGAAATCTTTACCGACAGGACATTCTGGTGCCCGTCAACAACCACAGTTACTGCCCCTCCACCGGCACTCGCCTCTACTTGAGCCTGGCCCAGTTCTTCCTGCGCTTTGGCCATCTTTGCCTGTAGTTCCTTTACCTGGCGCATAATTTGCTTATTCATTCTTCTCCTCCTGTGAGATTCGGGCCTTCCACCACACCGGTTATCCTGCCACCCATTTCCAGAGCCGCCCTGACCAGATGCCCCTCCATGGCCCGTTGCCCGGCCTTCGGCCGGAGGACACAGCGTATCTTGTTGGGGCTGCCGAACTTCTCGCCCAGCTTTTTCTCTACCATACGGCGATACTTGGGGTCCTCTATTTTGTCCTTGTGGAAGGGGAAATAGAAACACAACACCAGGGTATCATCTTCAACCGCCACTGGCTCACAAGAGCTCCTCAAGAAGGCGTCCAGGTTGCCGCTGGAGCCGACGCCTCGCAGGGTGTCCACGAACTCATTCCACCGGGAACGGACATATTCCAGACCGGCATCCGGTGTAGGAACAGCCGCCTCCTCTTGGGTTGGCTCGACCTCCCCGGCAGGCACCACCGGCTCGGCTGCAACAGTCTCGCCCTTTGCGGGCACAGGCGGCTTGCTCGGGGCAGTCTCGTCCTTGCTACGAATAGCCGCCTTAACTGGCACTGTCTCTCTCTTAGGGGATGTCCCTTCCCCTTGGGGCAAAGTGCACTCCACCAGTGCTAGCTCCAGTGGCAGGGGGGAGTAATCCCTGAAACGGAAATCAACCTGCCCAAAAAGCTTGAGTGCTTTCAGGATATCTTCCATCGACGCCTTGCCCGCCAGCTCCTTTATCTCGGCCACATCTTCTGCGCCAAGGTCCAGTGCGGCTTCTGCTCCGGATTTGGCCAGTAGCATGTTTCTCAGATACTCCATCAAACCCCGGTTGAACTGTAGGAGGTCCAGGCCATCACTGACAACGCTGTTTATGGTAGCCAGCCCGGCAGCGACATCCTGGTCGGCAATGTCCTCTACCAGCTCCTTGACTCGGAAGTCAGTGGTAACGCCCAACATATCCTCAACCTGGTGAACGTCAATTTGGTTTCCGTAGTACACCAGCAGTTGCTGCAGCAGGTTCTCAGCATCACGAAGGCTGCCGGAAACACTCTTGGCGACAAGCCTTAGCCCCTGGGGCTCAATAGAGATACCTTCTTCCTGACAGATGCGCATCAGTTTAGAGATGACAGCTTCATGGGAGAGGCGGCGAAAATCGAACCTCTGGCAGCGAGACAGGATGGTGGTCAACATCTTGTGCGGCTCGGTAGTCGCCAGGATAAAGATGGCGTGAGGCGGCGGCTCCTCCAGAGTCTTGAGCAAGGCGTTGGAGGCATCCACGGTGAGCCCATGAGCTTCGTCAATTATGTATACTTTATATCGAGCCACGTTGGGAGCCAGTTTGACCCTCTCCCGGAGCTGTCGAATGTCATCGATTCCCCGGTTACTGGCGGCGTCAATCTCTATTAAATCCAGGGCCCGGCCCTGGGTTATAGCTTGGCACATGTCACAGGTATTACACGGCTCCCCCTTGCCGTTGGTAAGGCAGTTCACCGCCTTGGCCAGAATCCGCGCGGTACTGGTTTTGCCTGTGCCTCGGGGGCCACAGAAGAGATAGGCGTGGGACACTCGTCCAGTCTCCAGGGCATTGCGCAGGACATGGGTGACATGATCCTGCCCTGCTAGCTCAGCTAGCGTTTGGGGACGCCATTTACGGTAGAAAACCTGGGATTCCATCACCGCTCTCCATTCTGGCCGCTTCTCAAATCGCTCTCAACCTCAGACAGTATCCTTTCCTGCAGCGCCCTCAATTCCTGTTCCCGGGTTGGCTCGTCGTGCTCATGGCCTAGGAGATGCAGCGTACCGTGGACAACGAGCAGGGCTACCTCCTTCTCAATGGCATGATTGTTCTCTCTGGCTTGCTTTACGGCCCGGGGATAGGAGACGATTACCTCACCCAGATGAAGGAGACCATCAGGGGGCGTGACAAAGACAGGGGAATCGGTGTCGGCCCGTCCCTCCGTCAAGGCAAAAGAGAGTACGTCCGTGGTCTCATCTATCCCCCGATACTCCTTGTTGAGTTCCCGTACAGTCTTGTCATCAGTGATAAGCAAGCCCATCTCCACCTCAGGGCCAATACTTAGAGTGGAAAGGGAGCATTCCACCACTTGCCGCACAAATTCCTCCCTCAGGAATTCTTGAAACCGCTTGTCGATCTGAATGCCCAGTTTCATGGTGCTGCCTTAAGTTTAACCGAAATTCGCCAACCTTGAAAGTAGGGGCCGAACTCTGGAGCTTATCCGAAAACTGAACAAAATAGGGTAGCGTAGAGCATCTGCTCTACGCATGGTTGGAGCAGATGCTCCAACCTACCCGGTTTTTGGACAGGCTGTCTGTGTCGGCCCTGGTGGGGTGGGACAGGGTTGTCCACCCCCTACATGCCTGGCTTGGACTTGCTTTTCAACGCCGCCCGCAGCGCCTCTCCCAGTGAGTTAACAGCTATGGTCTCCATTCCCCGAGGGGGGGTAAGGCTATTCAAGGAAGCCTGGGGCCCGATACAGCGAGTAAAGCCCTGTCTCGCTGCCTCAACAAGTCTGCGTTCCGGTTGAGAGACAGCTCTTACCTCGCCACTTAGTCCTATCTCTCCTAGGGCTATCAGATTGGGATCCATTTCTCTATCACTGAAGCTGGAGGCGATAGATAAGGCAACAGCCAGGTCAACTGCTGGCTCACTGATCTTCAGGCCGCCGACCACATTGACGATTATATCCTGATTAGACAAACGCAGCCCAGCCCTTTTGGTAAGCACGGCAATAATCAACTGCAGACGGTTCAAATCTATTCCGTTTGCGGTGCGCCGAGGCAAGCCAAAGCTGGTGACGTTAGTCAGCGCTTGTATCTCTACCAGCAGAGGGCGGGTCCCCTCTAGAGTAGCTGCTACCACTGAGCCCACCGGTTGCTGTGACCGTTGCGACAGGAAGACCCGGGAGGGATTCTCTACCTCTGCCAGGCCATGTTCTCCCATTTCAAAGATACCTACTTCATTGGTTGACCCGAAGCGGTTCTTAATGCCGCGCAGCAACCTGTAGGCGCTGAAGGACTCACCTTCCAGATACAAGACCACGTCAACGATGTGTTCTAAAGCCTTTGGGCCGGCAATAGCGCCTTCCTTGGTGACGTGTCCGGCAACGAGTAAAGGAACAGCGGAGACCTTGGCCCACTGCATCAGCCTCAGAGTGCATTCCCTTATCTGGGAGATGCTCCCCGGTGCCCCCTCCAAATCCCTGAGATAGACTGTCTGAATAGAATCGATGACCGCCAGGCTAGGCCCGATGCTCTCCATTTGTTGGATTATGCCCTCCAAATCAGTCTGGGCAAGGAGGTAAAGCCCCTCACCCTTGATGGCCAGTCGGTCTGCTCGCATTCGTGTTTGATATGACGACTCCTCGCCCGAGGCATAGACCACCTTTTTCCCCTGCTGGGCGATCCCGGCCGACACCTGAAGGAGCAAGGTTGACTTACCAATCCCGGGGTCACCGCTGATGAGAACCAGGGAGCCGGGGACTATCCCTCCTCCCAGCACCCGGTTGAATTCGCTGGACGGGGGGAGAAGACGTGGGCTGTCTTCAACGGTTATCTGGGACAGCTCAAGCACCTGGCTCTGGCTTGGAAATGGCGTGGTACCAGCACCCCTGGAGGTGCTCACTTGCGTTTCCACAAAGGTGTTCCACCCCTGGCAGTCGGAGCAGTGTCCCAGCCATTTGGGGCTCTCTTTACCACACTGCTGACAGACAAAGAGCGTTTTGTAGGACTTAGTCACCGTCTGTCCCTTGAAAAAGGGGAGCACCCTTTGGGGCTCCCCTTTTAGATTCCCTTCGCTATCTGCCCTGCTTAAGATGCTGATTCTACCGGGGCGTTGGAGCGCACCTTAATCTCGTCACCCTCACGGTCGAGGCAAATGGTATCGCCTGGCTGAAATTCGCCACGCAGCAGCATCTCGGATAGTTGGTCCTCAATCATAGTCTGGATGGCCCGTCGCAAGGGACGAGCCCCAAACATTTCGTCATAGCCTTTTTCACTGAGAAGGTCTTTGGCTTCCTCTGTTACTGCCAGTCCGATACCCCTCTCAATTAGCTGGGATCTGACTGGACGCAGCATCAATTCAACGATCTGACGGATGTGCTCTTTAGTCAGGTGGTGGAATACCGTTACGCCATCGAGACGGTTGAGGAACTCCGGCCGGAACGTCTTCTTCAGTTCCTCCAGAAGTTTCTCCTTCATCCTTTCATAGGAGCGCTGTCTCGTTTTCGTTTCATCGACGCGGCTGACAAAGCCCATGACCGCATCCTTCCTAATCAGCTCGGCGCCGATATTACTGGTCATGACTACGATGCTGTTCCGGAAATCAACCTTTCTCCCTTTGGCATCGGTCAAATGGCCATCATCGAAGATCTGCAGCAGTATGTTGAACACGTCGGGATGAGCCTTTTCAATTTCGTCCAGGAGGATACAACAGTAGGACTTGCGCCTTACCGCTTCCGTCAATTGCCCGCCCTCATCGTAGCCTACGTATCCAGGGGGAGCTCCCACCAGACGAGCCACGGCGTGCCTCTCCATAAACTCCGACATGTCAAGGCGGATCAGGTTATCCTCACTGCCGAACATAAACTCGGCCAAAGCTCTGACTAGCTCCGTTTTGCCCACCCCGGTGGGTCCGAGAAAGATGAAGCTGCCAATAGGACGTCTGGGGTCTTTGAGGCCGGTACGAGCACGCCTCACTGCCTTGGCAACAGCGTTAATAGCTTCATCCTGAGATATAATGCGCTGATGTAAAGCCCCTTCCATTTCCAGCAGACGTGTCGCCTCATCTGCAGCCAACTTGGACACCGGGATGCCGGTCCACATGCTTAGCACTTCGGTGATATCCTCTTCGCCTACCACCGGCTTGTCCTGGCTCATCGCAGCTTCCCAGTTTTGTTCCAGTTCCTTAATCTTATCCGTCAGGTGGGCCTCACGGTCGCGCAGCTCTACAGCATACTCATACTGCTGTGAGCCGATGGCTGTGTCTTTGTCCTGACGCACGCTATCCAGAGCCTTTTTTGTTTCTTTTAAGCCGACAGGAACGGTTCCTTCCCTGAGGCGCACTCGGGAGGAGGCCTCATCCACCAGGTCAATTGCTTTGTCAGGTAAGTGGCGGTCAGCTATGTACCTTGCCGCCAGGTGTGCCGCGGCTCTTACTGCCTCGTCACTTATTGTCAGTTGATGGTGTTCCTCGTAGCGTTCTTTGATGCCCTCTATTATGTCGATAGTCTGATCTACAGTGGGTTCTTCTACCAGGATAGGCTGGAAGCGGCGCTCCAGAGCAGCATCTTTCTCTACGTGCTTGCGGTAGTCATCAAGGGTGGTAGCTCCGATGCATTGCAACTCTCCTCGAGCCAGGGATGGCTTAAGGATATTGGAAGCATCAACGGCACCCTCGGCAGCGCCAGCGCCGACTATGGTGTGCATCTCATCAATGAATAGCACGCAGTTTCCAGCGCCTTTTAGTTCGTCGATGACCTTCTTCAGCCTTTCCTCAAATTCGCCGCGGTACTTGGTGCCAGCCACCAGAGATCCCATGTCCAAGGAGACTACCCTCTTCCCCTGCAGGGTATGAGGTACATCACCACTCACTATACGATGCGAAAGCCCCTCAACGATGGCAGTCTTTCCCACCCCAGGCTCGCCAATAAGGACAGGATTGTTCTTGGTGCGTCTGGAGAGGATCTGGACTACCCGCTGGATCTCCTTGTGCCGCCCGATTACCGGGTCAAGCTTCCCGCTCCGAGCCATAGCGGTCAGATCCATGCCTAGCTGGTCAAGAGTAGGAGTGCGGCTGGAGGGGCGGCCTCCAGGCTGAGATTGACTGGTGGTCTGGTTCAGGATGCGAGTAGTCTCGGCACGGGCACGCTCCAGATTAATGCCCAGACTTTCCAGTACTCCACCGGCTACCCCTTCGCCTTCGCGCAGTAAGCCGAGGAGGAGATGCTCGGTGCCAACATAGTTATGGCTCAGGCGGCGTGCTTCGTCTACAGCAAGCTCTATAACCTTCTTCGCCCGAGGGGTGAGCCCCACTTCGCCGGAAGTCGTCTTTTCCCCCCGCCCGATGATGAATTCTACTGCGGCCCGCACCTTATTCAGGTTGACCCCGAGATTGGTGAGCACCCTGGCAGCGACACCCTCACCCTCGCGCACCAGCCCGAGCAAGATGTGCTCTGTTCCGATGTAGTTATGATTAAACCTCTGCGCTTCTTCCTGGGCATAGGTCAGGGAGCGACGCGCCCGCTCAGAAAACTTCTCAAATCTGCTTGCCATATTTACCTACCATCGTAGTATTTTACCACAATTACCCCTCGAAAGGAAGGGAGTTAACCTGCAATCGAAGGATTACTATACGAGGAATCCTGTCGTTTTGCAACCCGTTTACCCATAATTTGTCAGTCCGGTACGAACCTCTGGTATCCAGAATCACGGCTCCTTGTCTCCAGCATCCTTTTTTGGTAAATTAACACTGGTACGGGGCTGTGGCTCAGAGGGAGAGCGTCTGACTGGCAGTCAGAAGGTCGTGGGTTCGAGTCCCACCAGCTCCACCATCCGATTTCGGCAACTAGTTTTCTCAGCCTGTCAACCATCTCCCCGTTCCGCCTTTTGTAGTCAGGCAGTCTGATAGTCCTGCCTGTTATTCTCGACTCAGTTCAAAGCTCAAAACTGTAAGTCCAAAAATCCGATTTTGAACTTTGGACTTTGCTTTTTGAATTCCTTCTGGCTATTTACATGTTATCACTTCAAGGTAAAAATCCAGGTAAACAAAGTAAACGATGGGGTAAACACCAGGTAAATCCGGGGTTAAGAAACGGTGACAATCTGGTGACGATTTTCGGCAACGGGGGGGAGTGCCTTCTGGGTCGCGGTGGTGGTTGGCGTTGACATAATCTGTTGGATCGAACCCGCTTGCTAGGTCGCCACAGGCGACTGGCCTATGGAGGCATACGCTATGCCTGGGGAATTTCAAATGCTGATCTTGGGATGGATGGCCGACTTTGGGGTGATATGTGGTGCTGGCTGCATGCCCGCAGATTTGCAGGGCAGATTGCTGGTGGAAGCAGTGCGCAACTTCCGGCTCGGGATGCTGAACACAATAGAACCCTTCGCGCAAAGGGAGAGTGAATCTAGATAAGGCATATAGCCCTGTAACTAGATCACCATAGCTTGGCGGCTGCTGTGAGAGCGAGACAGTCTATGCCACAGCCATAATGAACCGGGCACCAGGTGAATACCCGATACCGGGGTCAATTGACAGGACGGCCCGCCTGGCTACTCAGGCAGGCTTAGCTTAAGATGCCCGGCCTCTCTTTACTTCAATCTCCTCCAGCTTCCATACGCGTCCCTGGTGGGCATCAATGTAGTAGTCCACGCTTTTGCTGCACTCGGCACACTTAGCCGACACCAGACCCCTATAGGTAGCGGCTATTGTGCCCACAAGCAGCCCTCCTCTTGTAGATTCGCAATAGGGGCACGGGCCGACAATATGAAGATTCCCTCCTCCACATTCAAGGCAACGCACACTCATGGCCACCTCCTCTCTTTTGCCCAAGATTGTACCACTGAAGAGCCTTTTTGTGAAGTAGGTCGAACGAGCATGATGTTTAGGTTATGTATCGCCGGTGTTCAGGGCTCTGCGCCGATATACAGGGTGGGTCAACTGGCCTTTTCCGCTCTGGAGGTCTACAATCATCTCAGAAAATTCGGCACCCGGCCCAGACCGCTAAGGATGGGAGGCCTCGATGGAATCACAGATTAAGAGCGACCTGAGGCCATTTTTTGAGCCTCGGAGCGTCGCCGTAGTCGGTTCACTCAGGGAAGAGTGGGGTGAAGGCTATATGGTGATAAGGAACATGCTTCACTTTGGTTTCACCGGGAATATCTATCCTGTCAACCCCTCATACAGCGAGGTGCTGGGCATAAAAGCCTACCCCACGGTCAATGAGGTGAAGGGACCTATCGACCTGGCCATGGTGATCACACCCCCGCCAACAGTGCCGGCAATTATCGAGCAATGTGCCCAGAAAGGAATAAAGGCGGTTATCGTGGGAACCGAGGGTTTCGCCGAAGCAGGCGAAGCCGGTGCCAGACTTCAGCAGCAACTGGTGGACATGGCGCATAGTAACGGGGTGCGCCTTATCGGACCGAATACGATCGGCATTGTTAACACGTCTAACGGGCTGGTAACCAATCCCTATCCGGTTGACTACGACAGGATCTGGAAAGGAAACATAGCCTATGCTTCGCAGACCGGCTTCGTCGGCGCCCAGGGACAGCCGCTGGAGGACCGGGCTTACCCGATTAGCAAGATGTGTGACTTCGGCAACAAGTGCGATATCAACGAAGCCGACCTGCTCGATTATCTGCTCGGTGACGCGGAGACGAAAGCGATTGCCCTGCACATGGAAGCGGTGAAGGGCGGCCGGAGGTTCATGAATACGCTCCGGAAGGTCACCGCCCGTAAACCGGTGTTGATTTTCAAAGTCGGCCGAACCGAGCAGGGCGCCAGAGCCTCAGCCTCTCATACCGGCTCGCTGGCAGGGAGTGCGCAGGTCTACGACACCGTTTTCAAACAAGCCGGGGCTATACAGGTTAGGACCTGGCAGGAGTTCTGGGAGATACCCAAGGTCTTTGCCTCCCAGCCACTGCCCAGAGGTAACCGATTCGCTATGGTGACGCCTACCGGCGGCGCAGGCGTAGTCGCCGTCGATGCCGCGGTGGAAGCCGGCCTGGCTATTGCCCAGCTATCTGACGCCACAGTTGACAGGCTAGTGAGATTCCACGCTAACCTATCGGGAAACCCGGTAGATCTCGGCCCATCAATGGTCCTGACAGAGGATCCACTTTCCGTCCTGGAAGGAACAATAAGCGCAGTGCTGGATGACGCCAATGTGGACTGCGCCACTATTGTCCTCGCCGCAGGTATGGAGAGGTGGGCATCAGCCACTGTGAATATGTTTGACCGGTTGAGGCAGCATATCTCAAAGCCAATAACCATCTGGACTTATGGGACAACGGTGTCTATGACGGAGGAGGTGGCACGCCAGCTAGAAGCAATGGGGCTGCCAACCTACCGGGAGCTGGAAACGGCCATCAAGGCGCTGGGCATTGCCGCCGACTACGCTAGGATCAAAGGTGCGCTACAGGAAACTACAAGTAGTAACAGTGGTAGGGGTTGAGTGACGAATGAGTAATCTCCTTAAAGCTCTTGTGCTGGTCCTCGACGAGGCAGCCCTGGTTGGTGTTGTGCTTGTTGTCCTGTGGCAGCTAGGGGTACATCTATCCCCAGGAGTTGTCATCGCCGTGGTACTTGTACTGGCGATTTGGATATTTGTGCTCTACAGGATCATTACATCTCTAGTCAGGAGGAAGCAAGTGGGCGGCCGCGAAGGCATGATTGGTCTCCAAGGGAAGGTGGTGACGCCACTTACTCCAGAGGGCGTCATCAAGATCCGAGGCGAGCTGTGGAAAGCATCATGTGCCGACGACAGCATAAGCAGCCAAGAAGAGGTAGTAGTCGTGGGCATCGATGGACTCAGGCTTCTTGTAGAACGCAAGAAATGACGACGAGCGGGGTCAAGGCGTGAGGCGAAAAGACGCCAAGATTACCCATAGAAGGGAAGAACCGGCGGAACGATTTGAGGTCACCAGAGGCGACTCGCTCGACAGAGTCGACTCTGGCGACCGTGGCGAGGTCGTTCGCTACTCTTGATAGATACCTTCGCCGTTGAGCGGTGGGCCTACCCAGTGCCCCTCCCCCGCCCACCGTTGCCCCATATCCCTTGGTCCACAGCCCACAGCCTGTTCTAGTCGTTACTGTTCAGGGTGGCCTTCTCCTTCAGAGGGCGACGTTTTCTCAGAAGAACTACATCTTTAAGGCTGGAGACAGTGTCACGATTGATACCATCCCTCTTGACATTTACGTGCCGATGTGGTAAGGTCGAGATGCACCAAACAAGGGGGGTGCTAAGCCTGTTCAGAGCCGCGACTCTCCAGAAAGGAGGAAGAGGTGAGAAGGAAATTCTTGTATCTCTCAGTACTGCTGGTCCTAATGCTTGGTCTTTTGCTCGTTCCCGGTGCAGGTCCGGCAGGTAGTCAGGAGGTGGCCGCTTCAGGCCTCAAGATACACACATATTATGCCACGGATAGTGACGGCCATCTTATGAACTGGAACTATGATTATACTACGGCGCACGATGCAGCTTCTGCATATTATGCGGAAGATACGGGCGGTACTATTCTCATAGGGCAGTTCTACGCGTACACCTCGTATTTCATCATCAGAAGCGCGCTCTATTTTGACACGTCTTCTCTTCCCGATGATGCCACTGTCATCGGGGCTACCCTGAAGCTTTATGGCACTGCTGACTATAGCGATCAGGATTTCTATATCTTGGTGATGAGCGGGGCTGATTTGGATGACCCGCTGCAGCCAGAAGACTATGGAGACCTGCTCAATGCACCTTACGGCGGAGGGCTTCTAGACAGCCGCCAGTGGACGGTCGGGGGGTGGAACAGCATCTCGCTGAGTTATGGTCTAGGTGGAATCTCCAAGACCGGGCCCACCAAGTTCGGTCTGAAGAGTCTCAACGACTTGTGTGCCTTTCCGCCGTCGCAGACCGAGGGCGAGCATGTACTGTTCAGCGCCTCTGAGGGTGGACACCCGGCTGAGTTGCAGGTCATCTATACAGAGGCCGTTCCGCCGACCGTTACGACCAATAGTGCTTCCAGTGTAACAGCCACCGGTGCCACCCTTAATGGCTATTTGAACGACGATGGGGGCGAGGCCTGCCAGTATAGATTCGAGTGGGGGTTAACCAGCTCCTATGGCAACGCGACTCCATGGACGGGCAGCAAAACATCAGGCCAGTCTTTCAGTCAAAGCATATCCGGGCTGAGTCCCTGCACGACCTATCATTTCAGGGCCCAGTGCAAAAACAGCGTCGGCGTGGGGAGCGGGGGTGATCGGACCTTCACCACGCCTTGTGTCCCTCCCACCGTTACGACCTATAGCGCTTCCAGTGTAACAGACACCAGCGCCACGCTGAATGGCTACTTGAACGACGACGGCGGGCAGGCCTGCCAGTATAGGTTCCAGTGGGGGTTAACCAGTTCTTATGGCAACACTACGCCGTGGACGGGCAGCAAGACATCAGGGCAGTCCTTCAGTCGAACCATATCAGGACTGAAACCCGGCACAACCTACCATTTCAGGGCCCAGTGCCAGAACAGCGCCGGTGTTGGCAGCGGCGGTGATTTGGAGTTCCGTACCGACAATGGTGACATTTCTATGGTGGAGGTGGGGGTGGAGTGGATCGAACATTATGATGACCAAGATGATCTGCCTAATTCCCAGGAGTCAGCGGAGGGCTTCTATGACAAGCTGCTGGCTGCCGGATGGAATGGGCGCTTCAACTTGGGCGATGACTGGGCTTGGGAAAGACATTTCAAGAGGGATGATCCTGGATGGGACGGATGGGATTATTATTACGTTGACGCGGTTGATGCAGTCTGGTTCCAGGGCCATGGCAGCGGTGGACAAATTAACTTCAACTATGGAGAGGGCGATGACCGAGAACTGCGATCGCTCAACGCGGAGCCCCTTGACGAGTGGGGCCCACTCGGTTGGCAGGATGAGGGAAGGTGGGGCGACGTAGATTTGGAGTGGATGTTCCTGCATTCCTGCGAGACTCTACAAGGCGGGGCCCACACCGAAAAAGACCGCAACACCAACTTCGCCTGGGCGCTAAATGGAATCCACTTGATTTGTGGAGCCAAAACCAAGATGCTTAACAAGAGGGACGGCGAGTATGTTGCCAGGTACCTCCTAGAAGATGGACATTACGATCCTGCCCGTCAAGTCAAGGGTTCGTGGTTCCTTGGTTGTGACATCAACCAGCCTTCTGGTAGGATACTTCGAGTGATAGGCGAGGACGCGGCCTGCGGGGCTGACTATATTTGGGGGCAGGGCCCAGTCTGCGATGATCCTACCGTGGATGATTATCTATCATGGTGGGATTATACCACTACTTAGGGGGTAGCAGAAATGACAAAGCGAAAGTTGACAGCAATCATACTAATTGGCCTTTTAGTGCTGGTGGGTGGTTCTTATCCTCTCTACGCTGACAATCTGTCGGGGGGAGAAGGAGGAGCATTTGAGGTGGACCTTCCTGTCTCTGCAGGTCCGGCAGGGGAGCTTAGCTTTGAACTGGCTACGGAATTCCCAGAGGTAGGCAGCACGGTGATGGTCTATAGGGTGGAGGGACCCGATGTCACCACTGGAAAAGTCATAGAGATGGGCAGGAGACTTGGATTTCAGGGAGATGCTGGTTTCATTGAGGATGCAACAGGAATCGCCATGATAGATGAAAGCGGTGGGGAAATGAGGCAGCTCACAGTTTGGGTCGATTCCGGGGCTATGGAGTACGGGTTTGTGGAAATGGACAAGCTCTACCCGCCAATGCCTCCCATGTTGCCTTCGGATGGAGAGGCGGCGGAAATTGCCACCCGCTTTCTGGCCGAGGCAGGGTTATTACCGCCTAGCGCTCAGGTTAGTGAGGTGGTGCCAGGGGGGAGCTACGGCGGACCTGAGGGGACATATGTAACTCACGTCCTGGTGCGGGTCGGACGTGAAATCGACGGCTTTCCCGCTACAGGTCCAGGGGCCAAGTTCGGTGTCCGCATTGGTGACAAGGGAGAGGTAGTAGCTCTGTTCAGAGTCTGCAGAGAGGTGGAACCCTATAGGGATGTCTCTATCAAAGGGCCAGAGCAAGCTTATCAGGAGCTGGTGGCTGGTGGAGCTTCATATGTTGCTCCTCTAGAATGCCGAAAGGTGGTAGTCGAGAAGGTGTCCCTGGCCTACTGGATGGAGGCTGCTCGTGAAACACAGGAATATGTGGTCCCGGTATATGAGTTCAAGGGGAAATGCCTAGATAAGTACGGCGAATACCTGGAGGATTTCCTCGGCTGGTCTGAGGCGGTAGAGTAGGCAACAGTGAAGAAAGCCCTATGCCTGACGATATTCGGCGCTTTTGGTGTGCACGCTGGTGCTGGGTGGGTCTTGCGGCTCAGCAAGCAGGGTGGATGCAAAGCCAGACTCGATTACCCTTGGCTTTGAAGATAGCACTTTCGCCTACCTGAGGCAAGAGTTTCCCCTTTTGCGGGAAATGTGTGGTGGTGTCATGAGAGTCGTCCAGTCAGTGAAACGGGTGAGTCAGGACAGGTTCCATAACGAGGAACTAGAGGCGGCAAATTACGGTAACAAATACGTGGAGTGGGATTTCGGCTAGGCGACAGACATAGGAGATTGTGAGGAAATAACAGCGACAGTAGTTTTGATTGCCAAAAACGAGACTGTGCGAGCGAGTGTGCTGGGGAAGGTTCTCCTGTTGCTGTTGTGAGCTGGCTGAAAATGGACGCGCCAGGGAGCCACTCCGCTAAGCAAAGGCCAAGCCGAATGATACAGCAATCGTCTTAGTTTGGCCAAAAGGCGGGGGCAAAGGCAGTGAAGAAGGCATTTCTTAGGGTGATAGTTGGTGTCTTGCTGATAGCTGTCTGCCACGGCTCTAGTTGCGATTCTGACAGCAATCCACCCCCACCCCCAGATTCTGTGTCTATAACCATAGGCGAACTGATAGACTGCACAGGGCCAGGCTCACCAGCCGGTATCGCCTTTCATTACGCACTGAGGGATGTGATGCGTTACTACCGAGAAGAACGCGGCATCCCTTCGCGGAAGCTGAAATCGATTGCTTATGACACTAAGTACGATCATACCAGGGAGTTGCCAGGGTATGAGTGGTGTAGAGAACACGGAGCGAGTCTAGTTGTTTCTGCTTTCCTTGGGGATGTGGAGCTGTTGAAACCTTATGCAGCGAGGGACAAAGTTGCGATAGCTACCATGGGCACGACTGCGGCCCAACTGGAGCCTCCGGGATGGATATTTGCCTTTTCGGTTCCTACTGATGCAGGGATGAAGACCCTCATGAAATGGATCAGCGATCAACACCGGGATTATAGCCAGGGGATCCCGAAGATCGGCACTGCCGGTTGGAGCGAGCCGTCGTACCAGGAGATGGAGCAAGCGACAAGACAGTACTGCCAGGCTCACTCGGATGAGTTTGATTACGTGGGCGGTTTTTCGGCGCCCGTAGGTACCACGACCTGGGAAAGTGAGGTGGATGCCCTGAAAGAAGCCGACTATGTAGGGCTGATGGCCCCGGCAGCCGCTAGTTTTATTCAGGAGTTTCAAGGCAGTGGATACACCGCAACGTTTATTGGCCTGTCTTCCCTGACGAGGTTTCAAGGTTTCGTGACGGATATGTGTGGCTGGGAAGCCCTTGACGGAACTTTAAGTGCGCAGGGGACACTGTGGTGGAATGAATCGGTGCCAATCGTTGACCTGGCTAAGAAGCTTCTCCAAGAATACCGCCCGGACGAAGCTGAGGAGACGGTCCAGGCAGGTTCAGGTTACGTGGATGCGATTCAACGGATGATGGCCGTTTTGGAAGTCCTAGAGCAAGCGATAGAAGAGGAGGGGATGGCCGACTTTGATGGCCAGGCCTTCTATGACGCCGCCACAAAGTATGCAACAACGAGTCCGATATGGCAGGGCTACCCGGAATGGGCTTTCACCGAGACCAAACACTTCTTAATGGACCACCTAGTGATTTATGAATTCAGTGCCGAGGCGCAGGACTTGGTAAGGGTTAGCGATTGGCTGCCTCTGGCAACAGATTAGCGGTAGAGGCGTTGCCAAATCGACATTCGGTTGCTGCATAGAGAAGTCCCCTGTCGGCTGTGTTGAGAGCTTGTAGCACTTCGTTCCATAGTTGGCATTCAGTCCAAACCGCCATTCTATCCTCTATTTGAATCCTTAGGGCGTAAGCCTGACAACAAGGTAATAGCGTTTAGTCCAGCTATAGAAGAAGTAACGGGCCCCGGTCTGAACCTACAGCCCGCTTCCATTCTGTGGAGACGGGGGAGGTTCGAACTCCATCTCACCCAACTATTCTCCATCTGCTATAAGGAAAGGCGAGCTCTCGCGGCAGGTTTTCTGAAGTAGTCCAAGAAAGCATGAGTTGCCATGGTTCACCGCCTCTACCCCACTTATAGCAAGATTGCATCCAGCAAATACTGCCCTGGCGAACGAAGCTGTTGACAGACATCTTCGCCATTGAATTCATCTCCGAAAGTGGTAAACTAAGACTAGAGGTGGACCAAGCAGGCTGGGTGGTCGCCGTTTTAGAGGCCATGATCCTCTGAGAGGGAGGAAAGTCCGGGCTCCATCGGGCAGGGTGCTGGGTAACGCCCAGGAGGGGCAACCCTACGGAAAGTGCCACAGAAACTATACCG
>Ga0209979_1000080_pt1 | contig 163269 bp, 146 predicted proteins | sample AnhtaG_FD_183114 | JGI IMG/M metagenome (GOLD analysis project Ga0209979, IMG submission 183114) | Deep subsurface microbial communities from Anholt, Denmark to uncover new lineages of life (NeLLi) - Anholt_01485 metaG (SPAdes) (version 2) | ecosystem: Environmental > Aquatic > Marine >...
GGCCAAGGGTTACCTTCACTGCCTCAGCCAGGGTATCGATACCCTTCGATATTGCCTCCCTGGCCTTGGCATCATACTTGATTTCCTTTGCTGCCATAGTCCAATCCTCCTCAAGATGTTAACATTAACGATACCTATTTGATAATAGCAATGATATCCTCTTCCTTCATAATGAGGCGTTCTTCACCCTCTATGTTAATCTCGGTTCCAGCATACTTGGAAAACAGGACCCTGTCACCTTGCTTCACATCTAAGGGTACCTTTTTCTTTCCTTCGCCCTCGCTCTTTCCACTTCCTACAGCAATAACTATCCCCTCTATGGGTTTCTCTTTTGCCGTATCGGGGATTATGATACCGCCCTTGGTCTTTCCTTCCTCCTCAACTCTCTTTACAATTACTCGGTCATGTAGTGGTTGAATTTTCATCATCGCCCTCCCTATATTTTCTTTTGGAACCAAACATGGATAAACAGAATAATGATTAAAATATAAATGTCAAGCTCTCGTAAACAAAAAATATTTTGGCACGGATTGGCCCGTAAATTGCTTAAGGTTTTCTTCGTCTTGGGAGCCGATTAAAAAATAAAGAGATTTCTTGACATAGTTTCTGAACATAATTAAGCTTATTTTTGCTAACTACTTGAGAGAGTTAACTAAAATATTATTTCCGAAAAACACACATTACCTAAATAGTTAGGAGGAAAGATCATGCCCATATACGTTTATGCTGGCAAGACCAAAAGGGGACGTGTCTTAAAGGGTGAATTGGAGGCTTCTGATGAAAGGATAGCAAGGATACAACTGAGGAGGCGGAACATCGAAGTTAGCAAGCTCAAGCAGAAGCCTAAGGATATTTTTGGAACTATCTCATTTATGCAGCCTAAGGTCACCAAGAAAGATATTGTTATCTTTACTAGGCAGTTCTCTACAATGATCGATGCTGGTCTTCCTCTTGTTCAGGGGTTAAATATCTTGGCAGAACAGACCGAGAACAGGACGTTTAAGGGTATTCTTAAACAGGTAACCAAGGATGTGGAGGGCGGTTCAACCTTGGCTGATGCCTTAGGCAGGCACCCCAAGGTATTTGACGCCTTGTTTGTCAACCTGGTTGCTGCTGGGGAGGTTGGAGGTATTCTTGATACTATTATGCAGCGCCTGGCTACATACATTGAAAAGGCAGAAAAGCTAAAATCCCAGATAAAAGGTGCTATGACCTATCCTCTTGTTGTCATAGGTATTGCTATTCTTTGCCTTGCTGTTATCATGATCTTTGTCATCCCTGTGTTTCAGGATATGTTTTCGAGTTTTGGAAAGGCACTGCCAGCACCGACCCAGCTCGTGGTTAACATAAGCAATTTTACTAAGGGAAACTGGTATTATATGCTTCTCGGATTGATGGTGTTTGTCTGGATCTTTAGGAGATATAGAAGAACACATTCAGGGAGAAGGAATATAGATAGTATCGTGCTAAAGCTCCCAATTTTTGGTGATCTTATTAAGAAGACGGCTATCGCGAGGTTTACAAGGACACTGGGAACTATGCTCAGCAGTGGGGTCCCTATCTTAGATGCCTTGGAGATAACAGCCAGGACATCTGGAAATGTTATTGTGGAAGAGGTTATCTATGACGCAAGAAGCAGCATCGCCGAAGGCCAAACAGTTGCTGAACCCCTTGCCGAGACAGACATCTTCCCAGGCATGGTAACCCAAATGATTTCCGTTGGAGAATCAACAGGTGCCTTGGATGCTATGCTGGAAAAGATAGCCGATTTTTATGACGACGAGGTTGACGCCGCGGTTTCAGCCATGACATCCATGCTTGAGCCACTCTTATTGTTGTTTCTAGGCGGATCACTTGGGGGCCTGGCCGTTGCCCTGTATCTTCCCATATTCCAGATGGCTGCGGCAATGGGCGGCTGAGTGAAGCAACTATGGTCAAAACGGATCGAGACCATGCTCAGAAAGAGACCGTTTCTCGCCTTCAATTATTGATGTTTCTGAGGGTGGGATTTGTTTCCCTTCTCTTAGGCGTGGCTATTATTATTCAGGTAAGGGAAACAAAAACCTATTTTGGCGAGATTCTAAATGCTCACTACCTCCTTATTGCCTTAATCTACTGCCTCACATTTTTTTATGTTGTTGCACTTAAACACATAAGAAATTTTTCTAGGTTTGCCTATCTTCAGCTTCTTCTCGATACTATCTTCATAACGGCCATCATTTACACTACAGGTGGCGTGGAAAGCATATTCTCTTTCCTTTACCTATTGAACGTAATCTCAGGAGGTATAATCCTTTATCGTCGGGGCGGAATGATAATAGCCTCTTTTGCCGGCGTCCTATATGGTGCATTTCTTGATCTAAGTTACTACGAACTGATTAAACCCATGGGTCACTATTTTCCCTATCTCCAGGACTACCAGAGCAGTGAAATCTTTTATAGGATTCTTGTTAATGTAGCCGCCTTTTACTTGGTAGGTTTTTTGAGTGGCTTTCTATCTGAGCAGATCCGTAGGAGTAAGGCTGAACTCAAGGTTAAACAGAAAGATATCGCAGATTTGGAGATCCTTAAGGAAAATATCATTCAGAGCATCTCCTCGGGACTTGTTGCGTTAGACGAGCATGGTAAGGTCATTGCGTTTAATCAAGGAGCGGAGAGGATATTTGATATCGATTCCAAGGATGCTATCCAAAAGGATATTACTGATATAACACCTTTTGTAACGCCCTATCTTATGGCTACTAACCCCAATAAGTTCAGCCAGCTTTCTTATAAAAGGAGTGACGGCCAGCAAATAGATCTCCTCTTGAGCATCTCCCCTTTAAAAGAACAAGATGGGGGCAAGAAAGGGCAGATACTTGTCTTTCAAGATACGACCCGCATCAGGGAGATGGAGCGAGAGGTAAAGAGAATGGAAAATCTGGCCATGCTTGGAGAATTAGCCGCTGGAGTCGCTCATGAGATAAGAAACCCTTTAGCTTCAATAAGTGGTTCGCTCCAGGTTTTAAATGATAGCTTATCAAAAAAAGCTAGCCGCATAAACAAGAGGTTAATGGAGATTATGTTGAGAGAAGTAACCCGGTTGAATCATCTCGTAAATGATTTTTTGCAGTTTGCTAGGCCCCAAAGGATAGAAATTGAAGAATTTGACCTTAATCAGTTGATTAGGGATACCCTTTATATCTTTCAAAACAGCCAAAACTGGTCTCAACATTTAGCTGTGGAAACAAAATTTTTTTGCCCCTTAAAGATTATGTCAGATCCACAACAGCTCAAGCAGGTATTTTGGAATATTGTTCTAAATGCATGTGAGGCAATGCCCAATGGCGGATCTATCTGTGTTGGTACGGATAAAATAACGGAATTTACTGGATCAGGCGAGTTTATGGAGTCAGTAAGGATAAGAGTGGAGGATCATGGGCCTGGTATAGATACCAAAGTACTTAAGGATATGTTTAGACCTTTTTCAACAAATAAGAAGGATGGATCCGGCTTGGGTCTGGCTATAGTTAAAAGGATTGTGGAAAGTCTCGATGGTAAGGTTTCAGGCCAAAATCTCGCTGGTGGAGGGGCAGTGATAACTGTCATTTTGCCTCTTTCGATGGAAAAAGGCTCTTACTCTTAAAGGAGCGGGCAAGGAATATTGAGCAGGTTCTAAAACCTATGCGTATTTACCAACAACCTTGGTTTTCCAAAATAATACACCCAAGTAGATATCTGGGGGAAGAGATAAATTCTATCAATAAAGACCCTTCCAATGTAGAGGTCTATATTGCTTTGGCCTTTCCTGATGTTTACGAAATCGGCATGTCCCATTTGGGGCTCAAGATTTTATACCATATCTTAAACTCACAGGACTGGCTTTCAGCGGAAAGGGTCTTTGCTCCATGGGTGGATCTAGAATCTGAGCTTAGAAACAGAAACATTCCTCTTACCTCTCTCGAATCAGGCAGGGCTCTGTCTGAATTTGATATAGTCGGTTTTAGTTTGCAGCATGAACTCTGTTATACCAACATTCTGTCCATGCTTGATCTTTCCGACATCCCGTTTTTATCTGAACAGAGGGGGTCTATGGATCCATTGATTATCGCAGGTGGCCCTGCGTGCTTTAATCCAGAGCCCGCAGCCACAATATTTGATGCCATGGTTATAGGCGATGGAGAGGAAGTAGCACTTTCGATCTGCCGAACTGTGAGGGAATGGAAACTGGACGGGAGAAGGAGCAGGTTCGAGTTGTTAAAAGAGCTCTCAAAGTTTAGAGGTGTCTATATCCCCTCTTTCTTTAAAGTTCATTATGATAGAGAAGGAATTATACGATGTTTGGAGCCCTTGATCGACGGATATACAGGTGTTGAAAAGGCCATAGTTCCTGATCTCAACTGCTACCCTTTTCCCTCAAAGCAGATAGTCCCATTTGCCGAGCTGGTTCATGACCGATTCACGATTGAGATTGCTAGGGGTTGTAGCGGGGGGTGTCGTTTTTGCCAAGCTGGGATGATATATAGGCCGGTTAGGGAGCGAGATCCTCTTGAAATATTGCGTGCAGCTGAAACCGGTTTAGATGAGACGGGATTTGAGGATCTATCCCTTCTCTCCTTAAGCTCAGGTGATTATACCTGTATCGTCCCCTTACTGAAGGAATTGGTGAAAAGGTTTGCAGATAGAAACGTTGCTATCAGTTTCTCGTCTTTAAGAATTGATGGGGTTATTTCTTTATTACTGGAAGAGATAAAGAAGGTCAGGAAGACTAGTTTTACTATTGCACCCGAGGCAGGAAGCCAGAGACTTAGAGATATTATCAATAAGGGATTGACGGATGATCAGATCTTGACTACAGCCAGGGAGATTTATGAGGGGGGCTGGAACCTGATCAAGCTCTATTTTATGATAGGTCTTCCTTATGAGGTAGAGAGTGATCTTATGTCCATAGTTGAATTAAGCAAAAAGATTTCTAGATTAGCACCTAAGAGAAGGAAGGGACATGTACTAAATGTAAGTGTTGGCTCCTTTGTTCCCAAGGCACATACACCTTTTGCATGGATACCACAGCTTGAACTTGAAGAGAGCAAACGAAGGATCGATCTTATCAGAAAAAGACTCCAGGGCCATAAAATAGGGGTTAAATGGAACAAACCAGAGGCAAGCTGGCTGGAGGGAATTTTTTCAAGGGGTGATAGGAGGTTAACCAAGGTCTTAGTCGAGGCATGGCAACAGGGTGCACGTTTTGACAGTTGGAGTGAGCACCTTAATCTGGATGTCTGGAAGAAGGCCTTAAAAAAGTATCGCCTTGATCCAGATTTTTACCTTGTTCGAGAGAGGGATCATGATGAGATCCTACCATGGGAACATCTCCATTCAGGGGTATCGAAGGGATTCTTGCATAGGGAATGGAAAAAGGCTATGGAGGGAGAAAGAACACCTTATTCAAGAGAGAATTGTTTGGGCTGCGGTGTCTGTAACGATCCTAACATTTCCCCGGTTCTATTTGATAGCTGGCATCACTTTAAAGAAAAAGTTATGAGTCAATCAAAGGAGTCAAAAGACAGGATCAAAAGGTATAGGCTAAATTTTACGAAACTTGAAAAGGCGAGGTATCTTAGTCACTTAGAGCTTGTCAGGTTGTTTATTAGGGCATTCAGAAGAGCTGGGATCGATTTGGTTTATTCTGGTGGTTATCATCCTATGCCAAGGGTATCCTTTGCCTTGGCTCTCCCTGTAGGAATAGAGAGCCTGGCTGAGATGGTAGATATACAAGTCAAGAATAGTCAAAATACATCTCAAACAATTGAGCGGCTTAACAGGGAATTACCCCGTGGTATTAAGGTCCTTTTTATGAAGGAGATATCAACAAAGGCCCCTCCTCCTCGGACCAAAGAAAGCTATTTTTGTATTAAGGTAAATGGATCTTTCAGCGAAGCCAGTCTGGATAGGTTTTTAAGAGTAGATACCTATCCAGTAGTCAAGAGACACAAAAATAGTGATAGAACAGTTGATATTCGATCTCAGGTAAGAGAGTTAAACCTTCTATCCAAAGACGAGATCCAGTTAGTTGTAAGACATGGAAGAGGCCCGGGAGTGAAACCTGCCGAGATCATGAGAGAGATATTTGCCCTTCCCGATAGCCAGATGGAGGAGATGAGGATTCTAAAAACAAAATGTGTCCTTGCCTGTGGCTAGATAATGACTAATGAACTGGTAATAAATGCAAGACCACATGAGACAAGGGTGGCCTTGGTAGAGAACGGAACGGTAGTTGAGTTCCATATTAAAAGGGGCCCTAGACAGGAACTTGTGGGAAATATTTATCTTGGAAGGGTGTTACGGGTTCTACCTGGAATGCAGGCAGCCTTTGTGGATATAGGTATAGATAAACCAGCTTTCTTATACGTAACAGATGTCTATAATGATCTTCGTTATTGGGAGCAGATTATGTTCCAAGATGTAGACGGGGATGATGGCCTAGAAAGTGTTACATCTTTGCGGATGCGTTGGTTAAAAGACAGTGATATTAATATAGAGGGTCTCCTGCATGAAGGTCAGGATATCTTGGTTCAGGTTTCTAAAGAGCCTTTGGGTCCAAAGGGTGCCAGGTTAACCTCCCACATAACCCTTCCAGGACGTCATCTGGTTTTTATGCCTACCGTCGACCACATAGGTATTTCACGAAGGATAGAAGATGACAAAGAAAGAACAAGGTTAAAAAAGATCATGCAAGAGTTAAGGCCACCTAGCACAGGCTTTATTGTGAGGACTGTAAGCGAAAGGGCACCCAAAGAAAAGTTAGAGTACGAGATGGAGTTTTTAACCAAATTGTGGACGAATATCCAAAAGAAAAAAGAAACATCCTCTGCTCCCAGCCTTCTTCACAGGGAATTAACCATTACTTTAAGGGCCGTACGGGATCTTTTTACTAAAGAGATTGACAGACTCGTGATCGACTCAAGGGAGGAGTATCAATCGATAATGGAGTTCATAGAGAGCTTTGCCCCAAATCTGAGGTACTCAGTTGAACTCTATGAAGGTAGGAAGCCTATATTTGATGCCCATGGTATTGAGATGGAGGTAAACAGGGCCTTGGACAAAAAGATCTGGTTAAGATCTGGCGGATATATTGTCATCGAATCAACAGAGGCCCTTACGTCTATAGACGTTAATACAGGAAGCTATGTGGGAACAAGAAGCCTGGAGGAAACAATTGCAAAGACAAATCTGGAGGCGGTTAAGGAGATTGCCTATCAAATAAGATTAAGAAATATTGGGGGCCTGATTGTCATTGACTTCATAGATATGAACAGGGAAGCGGACAGGGAAAGGGTCTTCCTGGCCCTAAAAGAGGCCTTTGAGAAAGATAGGGCCAAGACCACTATCCTGAAGATATCGGAATTAGGGCTGATTGAGATGACTAGGAAAAGGACAAGGGAGGATATAAATCTCTTCTTAACTGAGCCTTGTTCATACTGTGAGGGGAAGGGCCGACTTAAATCGCCTACCACAATCTGCTATGATATCTTCAGGGACCTGGAAAGAGAGTCTGTCTCAGGCGAGGAGGGCACGATCTATCTGTTAGTAAATCCTGAAATAGAAAAGGTTCTCAAGGAGGAGGAAAGATATTCCGTTATGGAATTGGAAAAAAGGATCAATCGTCGTATTGTAATAAATGGAAAGGACGATTTTCATCTTGAGCAGCACGAAATGAGTCTTCAGTAAGCACCTTTTATCCCTATTCCCCCTATTTTTTCCGGACAGTAAACCCTCACGCCTTTTTAAGAAGGCGGTCTAATCCAGAATGCCTAGATACATCTTTCCCTATCTGTCCAATTCAATATCTCGATGTGTTAAGGCAATAAGATCTTTTGTTCTTTTAAGTTCTTTAAAGATATTATCGGCAATGCTTACAGACCTGTGCCTCCCCGCAGTACACCCTACAGCAATGGTCAAAGATGATTTCCCTTCTTTTTCATAAAGGGGGATGATGTAATTAAGGAGGTCTAGATATTTTTTCATGAAGATATGGGTTTCCTTGTACCTATCCATATATTCTTTGACCCTTGAGGACGTTCCGTTGAGGCTTTTTAACTCTTGAAGAAAATAAGGGTTAGGGAGGAACCTAACATCAAGAACGAGATCTGCATCATGGGGAATGCCATATTTGAAACCGAAGGATAAGATGTAGATTTTCATCCCTTTTCCAGGAAGCTCCTTCAGCACATGATTTAGGATAATCTCCTTCAATTCATGAACGTTATAGTTTGATGTATCAATTATGTGATCTGCAATCTCCTTTAGCTCCTTTAATTTCTCCCTTTCGGCCTTGATCCCTTCAGGGAGGCTCCTATCCCGGCTTAGAGGGTGTTTTCTTCGGGTCTGACTGTACCTCCTTAGCAGGATCTCTGTAGAGGCCTCAAGAAAGAGGATCTCAAAGAGGTATCCGTCTTCCCTGAGTTTGGTAAAGATATCGTGATATCTTCGGAGAAACTCTTTCTCTCTGAGATCCATAACCAGAGCGAGCTTCGTTATTTCTGAACCGGTCTCTGCCCTTAGCTCCAAAAATTTTGGCAGCAGGATCACTGGCAGATTATCTATACAGAAGAAACCAGCATCTTCGAGGGCATTTATCGCTGTGGTTTTTCCTGATCCTGAAAGCCCGGTAATAATTATAATTTTGATCTTTTTCACTTGTCCGAAGGTTGCCTTATAGTCTCTTTAAACAGGATTGATTATCTCCTCATAGATACCACTCCTCGCAATTTCCTCCACACTTATAATGCCTTCCCGGATAACTATAGGAGGATCACTTGTCACATCAAGGATAGTAGAGGGATATTTTCCTTGTGTTATGCCACCATCTAATATTAGATCCAGATCATCACCTAAACATTCTACAACCTGATCAGCCATTGTGCAAGGAGGCCTCCTAGAGATATTGGCACTGGTTCCTGTAATTGGAACATGTACGGCTCTTGAGAGGGCGTTGGCCAAGGGATGGCTGGATATCCTGATAGCCACCTTTCCCTTACCACCCGTCAACACCAGGGGCAAGGTAGGTGAAGATTGAAAGACCATGGTGAGATCCCCTGGCCAGAATTTTTCCCCCATCCTTTTGGCCCTTGGTGGAATAGAGGCCGCGTATTTAGGGAGTTTCCTTAGTGAGGAAATCAAAATCAAGATGGGGAGATCAGGATCTCTTTTCTTTATCCTGAAAAGCCTTCCTATGGCATCGGGATTGGTGGCATCAACTCCTAGACCGTAAAAAGATTCCGTGGGAAAGGATACAATGCCTCCTTGTGAGATGATTCGGGCAGCTTCATCGAGGCCCTTTCTGAAGGATCCATCTGAGTCAATTTTGACTATACGGGTCAATGTTTATTGCCCCCTTTTACCTTCATCAGGCCCTCTTTGAAGGCTTTCAATCTCTTGGCAATGTCAGCATGCTTGAGGGCTAGTATCTGGGCAGCAAATACAGCGGCATTCTGGGCACCACCTCTACCAATTGCCATAGTAGCTACAGGCACACCTGGAGGCATCTGGACCGTTGACAGAAGCGAGTCAACTCCCCTAAGGGGAGATGAGTCAATGGGCACCCCGATGACCGGCAATGTGGTATAGGAGGCCAATGTCCCTGCCAGGTGGGCTGCCCAGCCAGCACCTGCAATAATAACCTCGATTCCTCTACCAGAGGCACTGATGGCGTAGTCCCTGATCTTATCAGGAGACCTGTGGGTAGAGGATATGATTATTTCGAAGGTTATGTCCATTTCTTTGAGGGTCTTTATACATTCACTCATTACGTCCCTGTCAGAGACGCTTCCCATGACTACTCCTACTAATGGCTTGTCTTGCATAATCGTAATCCTTATTTAGATGTTAAAGGTTTCAGTTTTTCTGGGACAGAAGATTGCTTTTATTTCCTGAACTAATTTTGGCCTAATATTTTTTTGATGATATTACTGTATTACACCAATTCGATGCTTCATCTCAAGACCCTTCTCACTAAACAGAGGCGTTTAGTTTTTAGCCATCATCATCCAATAAAATCAAACGCTTACCATTCGTTTAATACCTTTATTTGCCTTGTCATGATAGGCCCTTGCTGTTAACATGCATAAAAAAGAAGAAATCAAGGAGAAGAGATGCCTGTCTATGAATTCTACTGTGAAAGGTGTAATACTGTTTTTAATTTTTATTCAAAATTAATAAATACGAGCAAACAACCAATCTGTCCCAGATGCAGAAAGGTGAAATTAAGACGATTTCTATCGAGCTTTTCTATTCTGAGGCAAGGCCCCGAGGGAGACAGTAAAGATTCCCTCCCTTTTGATGAGGAAAGGACGGAAAAGGCTGTTGGTATGCTTGCAAGGGAGACTCAAAATCTTAATGAAGATGATCCCAAACAGGCAGCTAATCTAATGCGTAGACTTTCTGAGATTTCCGGGTTAAATCTGGGAAAAGGGATGAAAGAGGCAATAGAGAGGATGGAGGCAGGGGAGGACCCTGAAAAGATTGAGGAAGAGATGGGAGATATTTTAGAGAAAGAACCATTTACCCTCCCGGAAAAGAAATCGTCAAGGGAAACATCTAAAACGCCTTGTAAAGATGAAACCCTTTATGAATTATAGGCATAAAACCATGCCTGTTCCCGGGGGACAGAGATGGTTTGGGTTCAAAAACTTGGCTTACCCCACTTTATCACAGATCCTTGCCTCACAATTGCCGGATATTTCCTCAAGCAGGCGGGGTTGATGTCCAATCATTTCTATCTTAGTGGGTGAGAAGGTTAGGAGGGTGTCCTTTAAATTAGATAGGGAGCGTACCTCACAGGAGCATCATCATTATAGTGAACCCCCCTTTTGATTATCCCGATTTCTCTTAAGTCCATATTAGCGTTAGTTATGAGAAGGCCGCTTGGGGTACCCATTATACCCCCTTTCCAAAGGGGCAGACTGGATAACTGCATGCTGGGCAATTCAGGCATAGTCCCCCATGTCCCAGATCCACGATATCCTTCCTGGTAATCACATCTCCAGACATGACCCTCGGGAGAAAGATATCCAGTACTGTTACCTTGTGATAGAAAAGTCCAGCTGGTATGCCGAGAATAGGAATATCCCCCAGATAGGCAAGCGCAAACATGGCCCCTGGAAGGATGGGGGATCCATATGATACCAATGTGGCACTGGAGCAGATAATTCCATCAAGGGTAACATCATCTGCATCTACGGAAAGGCCACCTGTGATGATAATAATATCACAACCGTTCTCTGCTGTTTGACATATTGCCCGAGATATTGCCTCCTTTTTGTCAGGACAGATTTGGTGGGATATGATCTTTCCACCAAGGGATTGAACCTTAGGTGATAGGATATCTAAGGAACAGTCTTTAACCCTGCCGGAGTAAAGCTCTTCACCTGTAACAACCACCCCGACATTCTTTCTTGAAAGTGGAAGAAGCCTTAAGAGAGGTCCCTTATCTCTGATTTCCTCAACCACCGGCCAGAATCTGGATTCCTCTATGCAGACCGGTATAATTCTTGTGGCGGCCACGGTCATACCCCTGAAGCAGATAGTATTTTGATGAATCGTTGAGCAGATGATCGTTTCAGATTGATTTATAAATGTTAGGAGCCTGAGATCGATCTTGAGTAGACCATGGATCTGGGCCTTGAGAATGAACCTCCCTTCGCTTGGCCCCTCAAGGGTAAACCATTCCTTTTGAAATGCCTCGGCCAACACCTTAGCCGCATCGTCCTCATGGATATAGCCTGTGTCAGGGTTAAAAACGTAAACGTAGTCGTTCCCCATCTCCCTCAAGATAGGTACATCGTCTACAGTCAGGACGTGCCCCTTCTTAAAGGCAGGCCCTTTTGATTTTCCCGGCACGATCCTCGTGATGTCGTGGGCCAGGGGCTTTCCAAGCGCCTTCTCAATTGACAATTTAATCATGATTCAAGAAATCAGGAATGAACTCAGGGGCCTTGCCCCAATCGGCCTGCACCCCGTAGGCAATATTGGGGTGTTGGTTATTTTCCATTTAGCAGGGCAAGCGGATAGAATCTCCAAGACATTTAGATCCTATCTATTTTTTTGAGGCAACTACTATCTTCTTCACTGAGCCCGAATTTGTAAGCCTTGGTGTCCCTCCGCCTTCACTGACTATCTTAAGGGATTTCCCCCCATCGACTATCTGAACGCCCCCTAGATAAGTTATAGGGCTCTTTTCAAAGGTATCTGGAAGGAGCGGTGTGGAGGGGCCCAGCAAAACCGCTTCCCTGGCTCCTCCGGTATATTTCATGATCTGGTCAAGTGTTTGATTTATCAAGGTGGTTGCAGATAAGATCACAATGGTACAATCGGGTATGCGAAATCTCATCTCTTCTGGACCCAACAGTCCCCTTCTCCTATTTATTTCCCTTTCGAATATCAAGAGCTCGCCACATCTTCGCCGGATAGGTTCGATCAGGGGAGCGAAAAATCCTACCATCCCCACCCTATCATTGGGACCTATTTTTAAAAGCGGAAGAAAATCTCTGCCCAGGCTTTCAGGGAGGTGAGGCTGGAGCAATGCGTTCAGGGTAGCTAATCCTATTGCAGTGGAAAGCAGGTCACCCCTCCTCATCCATCCAATTAGCTCCTTTGCTGTCCTTCCGGTTATGTTTCCTGCCTCTTTAACCGCAGTGCACGTTCGGCGGATATCATGGCGAAAGGTATAGGCCAGACCTACATCTTTGTATGAGACCTCTACTGCGGTATAACCGAGGCCCACTCTGAGATCAGTAACTATCTGGTCATCGGCTAGATCTATACCTCTTTCCATCAGTTTTTCGATAATTGAGTTCATAGTAGCCTTTCTAAATCCTTGGGATTATCAATGTCCCAAGTAACTGAATCATCCCTCCAGGGTATCTTTTTTACCATTTTTGGGTATTTCTTGATGAGAATCCTGAGGCCGACATCTCCCTTGATCTTGCTGATATCCTTTTTAAATCGATTTATATTAATAATGGCCGGATGCCCTGTAATGCCATTGAAGACAGGAAGCAGAATCCCTGCCCTTTCCGCCAGGAATTTTTTGATAAAAAAATTGATGGTTTGCGGGGTGAGAAGAGGAAGATCTGAAAGAGAGATCAGGAGCCCGCCAGCCTTCTCCTCATCCTTAAGGCAGCTTAGACCTTTGCGGATTGAAGAGGATATTCCTTCCTGGAATTTTTCATTAATAGCCAGTCGCCCCCTCCCCATCTGCACCAGAACGCATACCATGTATCAACCCTTTTTTGGATTACCATCCCTGAGAATGAAAGTATGTCGTTATTCTCTATGATGATCTTTCCAAGATTAGGAGAGACAACAGCTATAAGGGAAGAGATCTGACTCTGCAGATGAACCCTAAGTGCTCTTTCTAACAGTGTTTCACCTGTTGGAAGCAGGCTGAGTAGCTTATCAGAGCCAAAACGTATAGAACTCCCAGCAGAAAGTAATATACCAGGTATGGTTTCCACTTATGTTATTCCCAGGGTTCTTAGAATCTTTAAAGCTCTCGGGTTTTGGCCCTATGCCCTCGTTCCCTTCTAACCTTTATGATCTCGGCCATGATGCTCACAGCTATCTCTTCAGGTGTTTCAGCTTTGATATCGATTCCGATGGGGGCGTGGACACCTTCAAGTAATTTCTTAGATACCCCTTTGCATTGTAAATGCGAGAATACCGCCTCTTTCTTTTTTCTACTTCCTATCATTCCTATATAATCTGCCTCGGTCTTCACTGCCCATTCTAATATCTGTTCGTCAAATTGATGACCCCTGGTCACTATGACTATATAGGATAATCTGTTGATCTTTAGTTTCGAGAATATCCCCGAAAGGCCTTCGACGAGTATCTCATCTGCCTCGGGAAATCGGTTAGTGTTAGCAAACTCCGTCCTATTGTCAACCACAACTACCTTAAATCCCACCATCTTGGCAATCTTGGAGATGGAAAAGGAGACATGTCCTGCTCCAAAGATGTATACAGTAGGTTGAGCTACAATTGGTTCAACAAAGATATCCATATTCCCGCCACAGAGCATTCCTTCTTCAGCTACCTCTTCCCCTGTCAGATTAAAATGCAGGACCTTTGGCCTGGCCTCTCTCATTACATCCATGGCCTCTCGACAAACCTTAGCCTCCAGGCTTCCCCCGCCTATCGAGCCGAGGATTGCACCATCAGCTCTTATTAACATCTTTGAGCCTTCTCCCCGGGGGGTAGAGCCATTTGTTTTTATTACGGTAGCAAGTGCAGCACTCCCTCCTTCAGATCTGATTCTTACAATCTCCTCAAAGATATCTCCCATGCCATTACCCCTTAAAGACAACCTCTATCACTGGAGGATTTAATTGGGCCTGGCCTAGGACAACTCTATGGATCCGGGGATGACTTCTATCTAGAATCTTAGAGGCCAAATCCCTTGCAATTGATAGGTCAGCATGTAGATCGACCTTGTTGATGAAGGGGATAATTCTGGCCTGATTCGGGCTCCCCGTAATTATGCCAGAAGGGTGAAGAATCAGGGTAACTATGGTTTCTGGTGAGACGATCCCACCCAGCGGCAGCCCTGTCAATTTCGATGCGATGGCCGATCGAAAGACATTTTCTTCTGACAACTTACAACCTAATGCGTCAATGCCAACTACAGGTATCAGCAGAGAGGTCTGCTGGGGAATTAGTGGCTCGACAGCTGGATTTGGGGCTTTCAAGGGTCTCCTCGACGATAATACAGTTCACTGGGGTCAGTCGGATCAATTTCGAGACCAGCAAAGGGCTCATCCCCTGTAATTTTCCACAGTCCGCCAGTGATTCCGAGGCAATAGTGACATGTCCTACCTTGCCTACGTTTTCATAGATGAAATCAATTATCTCCTTTTCCTCACGGGATATGAGGAGAGATGGGGTGTCAGAGGGAGGGGGAGGAAATATCTTCGTGGTCGTAGTCGTGATTACCAGCCCTATATTGTTGCATAATTCACGGGCCAAGACAAACATAAGGGTGGTTTTGCCTCCGGCACCCACCAGGCTGATCAGCTCCTTTGGTTGGATGTCGAGGGCCTCTCTAAGGCTATCGATGGCTTTAGTAGATATCAATCTTCCCCTTTGGTATTTTATAGGGCGCACCGGTTGAGATAAGACAGTATCCCTTCCAATAATCCACCTGCAACCGCCCTCGCCTTATCGGAGATAGTATAACAGTATTCCTTAATGCCCCTCGGATCTATATCTCCTATTTTCATTCCATTGCACACCTCGGAACCGTTCCTCAACAGTCCCCTAATAACGCCTTTGATTTTTGCTTTAACGGGAAGACCATCAATCAAGGCAATAGTCTCGCCCGGTTTAATATAATCACCGACCTCCTTTGCGGTCCATAGTTGCCCATCTGTTGGAGCTCTTAGTACTCTTTCAGTAGAAAAGCCGGCAATTACCCCTGGGATACCCGTGTTTTTTTCTGCTTCTCCTTCTGATATCACCCTTCCCAGGTTATGGCCGCGGTTGGTCTCCACTACCAGGTGAACATCTCTGCCTGCATAGAAACCGGGTCCCAAGGCCATAACCAGAGGGGCATCTGTTATCTTTGTCCCTAGATTCTTCTTTGCAACAGTGGCATCCACCAGAACATCTGGCTTTAAGAACTCCTTAATCTTGGTCTCCGGATCTACAATGATAGGTATCTTATCATCACTGCCCCAGACCCTTGGGATCCCTTTATGCGAAGATACAAGTTTGGCTGTCAGGCCTTCAACTGTCTTTTCACCTTCATAGATTGCCTCAGAGAAAGACACCCCCCTCCTAATCGCTCGGGGTTCAGATATCTCGGTCATACATAGCTTGAAATGGCACCTATTGAACCGGTGGGCGATCCCGCTGGCCATCTCACCCCCACCTTTGATAAGGACTGTTAAATGATCTATCACATCTTTACCCTATTCTTATCTTCAGTTCTTATAAAAATAGATTTTGCATTGGTTTAGCCAATCGAGGGCAGAGGTGGTTTGGGCAATTTTGAAAGAATGGAGGGCTGCTTGAACCTCGTCCGTGGTCCTTTCCTTTGAATTCGTTGTCACATCGAGTTTTTCTTGCAAGACACCTATCTGCTTGTCAATAATGGCAGAGACCCCCTTTAACTTAAGCTCTTTGATAAAGAAGAGCTTGGCCATAAATTCTATGCGGAGGTCACGCACGTGCTTGACCGGGGAGTAAACCAATCAAGGAATCTTCCTTTGCCTGCCTGGGTAATAGAGAAAATCTTTTTTGCAGGCCCCTTGTCCTGCCATTCCTTCCTTCATACCATCATCCCATCTTTTTCCATCCTTTTCAACAAGGCATAGACCTGGCTCATACTGAGATGCCAGAACTGGCTCATCTCAGATGAAGAATAGCCATGCACCTCATAACCGTGTTTTGGGCCGCGCATGAGAATACCAAGAAGGGCATATTCTGGGGATAATTTAAAACTCATATATTAGTCCCACGCAATATTTATTTCGAGAATATTCCATATTGTAATAACACTCATTAGAAAAATTTAGGTACCCCGGTAATCTCAAAATCCATAATAAGCAGGTCACACACAAGGTGAGGCCAGTCATAATGCAGGTGCTGCTTCGTGCCTGGCAAAAAGATGCCCTAAAGGAAGGTGAGAAATCGATAGGTTATCTTTTCCTATAACATGGCCTTGGTATAGTTCACCGGGCGCTGTTTAAAGCAAAGGTCCGTCAAAAAGATCAGGATCAGGGGATACCTCAAAATATCCGACGCTTACCTCGTCTTCTGCGTCTGAGTCTAGCACCCCATCCTCTGCTGTACTCTCTTTCAGGCTCGATGGCCTTTCTATCAGCAGGTTGAAATTGTAAGGGTTCCTCTCTCCAGCCATAGATATTTTTTGCAACATCACTATCCATTGCAATTTCTGAATTTTCATATTTTATTATAAATGTGGGCTTCTTTTGATGTATCTCAATGATTGTTCCAGGTTTTATTCCAAGATTTAACAGCTTGTGAAGCCTGTCATGTGACTCTGGCTTGACATAGGCAATCTTTACCTTTTCTCCAACCTCTAGATTTGTTACGCAATCCACCTTTCTATCAATACTCTTTTTCCCTTCAATACAACAAGTTCCCTCTGGAATTTTGTGTCCATGCGGGCATTCAGTTGGATGTCCTAATAAAATACAGATGCTTTCTTCTACCTCTGGGATAACGGCGTGTTCAAACTGACATACTATCTTATCAGCCGTATCACCCTTTATATCTAATACTTGTTCAAGCAAGGTCTCTCCAAGCCTTTTTCGCCTTATCAAGCCTTTTGCAATTTCCTTTCCTTTTCCGGTCATATAGATATGGGTACCATCAAAGGCTATGAGTTCCTCTCTTTGCATATTTTCCAATGTGTTATCTTCAATCGGGACATGGCAGATTTCGCAAATTTCTTCCTTTGTGTTTTTATCTTGTTCCTCGCACATCCAGATAGCTTCCAGTATTTCTTCAAATAATCTAGTCATTTTTAAATTTTCCTTTGATAAAATGAATCATATTATTCCTGATTTTTGTAAAAACACGAGAAAACGGTTGACCAAGGCGCCAATCAAAATAGCATAGATCAGCACAAAGCTACAAATACCTGCTGCTACTTTGGCCCCCCTTTCCTTTACTATCACCAGAATTGCATTTACACAGGGCATAAGAAAGGTGATCAGCAAAAGGTTCACGATTATCTGGATATTGTTAAATATCCCTCTTTCAACAAATTGTGTTAACACCCCAACACCCGCTTCTCTTCTGATAATTGACATTAAAAATACATTAACACTCTCCTTTGGAAGGCCAACAAAGCCCGAAAGAATGGGTTTTGTCAAATTCTCTATCAGAGCAAGCCCCCCTATTTCATCAAGAAAAAATACAATAAATGTTGCCAGTAAAAATACAGGTATTGCCTCTTTCAAAAAAAGATATGTTCTTCTTATGGCATTAATAAAAAGGCCTTTTAGCCTTGGTATCCTTAAGGGAGGTATTTCCATAATAAAATCTGGGTGTTTTCCACGAAAGATCTTGTTTGTAAGATATCCTACTAATAATATCTGGGATCCTATAAGCCCAAATATAAAAAAAGAGCACCATAAAGGCATATCAGCCAAAAGCACAAGCATTACACTTAACAATGGAGCACAGGGTATCCCAAGAATTAGCAAAAATGTGGCTATATTTCGTTCTTTTTCTGTATCAAGAACCCTTGTTGTTAAAATTGCCATGGTAATACAGGAGAAACCCATTATGAGTGGCAATACCGCCTTTCCGCTCATACCCATTTTCTCAAAAATCTTAGATAAAAGGACCGCTAATCGCGGCAAATAACCGCTATTTTCAAGTATCCCATAGAAAAAATAAAATGTGAGCAAAACAGGCATAACAATACCGATGGCAAGTCCCAATCCAAGACTTACAAGGCCAAATTCACCTACTATAACTCTTGAAAAAATTCCATAGGGAACAAATTCGCATAGCTTTTCTCCATAAGGTATGATTATTTTTCCAAAAAGACCCCCCTCTACTAACCGAACAAGATATTCTGCTCCAAATCTACCGACAAATAAAAACATCGAAATTATGACAATGATAGCTATAGGAATCCCTGTTAAAGGATTTCTACTCCAGGCCCCTAATTTATCTGCAAATGGTATTTTTGGGGTTGGTCTTATCCAGACAACCTCATTATATACCCTTTCTGCCTCCCCCATATAGAGATCTATGAGTTGTATATCAATTCCTCTAATTGTTTGTTTCCTTGTCTGTCTTACCAGATTCTGAATTTCAAAAAATGTGTTTGAATCACATCTCTTCCTCAGATAATCCCAGCTTAATTTATCATCTGCAAGTAACGAAAGGAGTATTCCCCTTGAGATTGAGAGGTTCCTGAGAATTCCATTTGCAAGTTTAAAATAATTGTTGATAAATCCCGGGTACTTTACCGGAGATTTTGCTATCCTTGGCTTGCTTAACTTTTTCTTTAATGTTGAAATACCATCGCCTTCAATTGCCACAGAGGTGTTTATATCGACATCAAGTATTTGAGATAATTTTTCTACGTTAATGTTAATATTTCTTATTATAGCCTCATCCATCATGTTGATATTAAATATGGTGGGCAAGCCATACTCGGTGTAGTGTAAGTATAATGCGAGTGATCTTTTGAGGTTTTTGGCATCTGCTACAAAAATAATATTGGATGCTCTCGAATCCAGAATAATGCGTTTAGAGATTAATTCATCCTCGTTCTCTGCATAAATCGTGTTTGAGCCAGGCGTATCTATTAAAAGATAGTTCGTATCCTTTCCAGGGATAGGGCCCCAAGATACTGACACCATTGTTCCCGGATAATCACCCTCCTTTACACTTTTTTGGCATACTTTATTAAAAATGGTTGATTTGCCGGTATTAACATTTCCAATTAAAATATAGTTTGACTCAGAATTATCTGAAAGATCCTCCTCTCTTAATTCCATAATAACTATCCTTTCATTAGATTTACGTGAAAGCCGTCAACCAGTTATATCTACTATGGTGAGCTCTTCCCTTGGGTTAACCATACTACGTGGTGTCATCCTTCTCTTCCAACTTTTTTATCTTAGTATTGTATTCCTCAGCAAATCTCCTCATCCGTTCCAAACATTTGGCTTTATCCTTTGGCTGTCTGTGCTCCCTATATTCATCGAAATAGTCAAGCCAGGTTGCCCCACTCCTGGGACAATCCTCGATAAACTTCATAAACTCCACAAATCTCTCAAGCGCTGTAGGGCTCACAGCATGTTCCATCTTACAGGCATCCTCATCTGCCTGATCAAATTCTATCTTGAATATATCAGTTAAGAATCTCCTCAGGATTTGATGCCTTTGATCTATCTTGCTTCCAACATCAGAGCCTTTTCCGGTGAGCTCAAGGTATTCATATCTTTCATAGTCAATCAGGCCTTTATCGCTGAGCGTTTTAAGCATACTCGTAACACTGGGCATCTTAACCCCAAGCCTTCTGGCAATATCCCTTACCCTGACAGCCCTCTTCTCCTTGGCGAGGTTAAAGATAGCCTCAAGATAATCTTCCATAGTTGGTGTAAGGGGATTTTTAGTGGTATTATTAATAGACGCAGGCACAATAACCTCCTTTATTAGATTCATTTAACTAAATTTTAGTATTCTAATGCTAGTGCCAAAAAAGCCTTATTTGTCAAGTATTTTTTATATTGGTTAACACAAGGGACTCATCTTATTGCTTGAAGGAAAATCGATGCCTTCGTATAATTCCATATGGCACCTTATTAGTGGTATTCTGTTAGCTTTACTGCCTGTGACACAGCCTTTGGGGTGATCCGTGCAATGCAAGCGCGCTGTAACCGGGCTTACAGCTCCGACAATCTGGAAGGCAAGATAATAGCTGTTCAAGGTTCGGGGGCTGTCGGGCACAATATCAGCGACGAACCTTGGACCGGGTAAAACACAAGATCATTTGCCGCACCCCCAATAACCAACTCAAAGAGGAGCGCCACGGTGAACTCCTGGAACAAAAGGGGATGGGCTATGCACCCGATTACATTGCCAAGGCCGGTGGGACCATTTATGACACGGATAGGTTGGGCGTCGGTGTGGTCAATCACGAACGAGGCAGGGAAAAGGTATCTTGCATCTATTGGAACATGGAGTGGGCCTTCGAGATTGCTGATGATGACAAGATCTCTACCCGCTTAACGCCTGATCGTATGGCGGAAGAGAGAATCAAGAAAATGGCCGAGGTCAAAAAGTATGCGGACGACTTGAGACCAGAGGGCATTGGAATTCTCCCACCTTTTATTGGAAATCGCCCTGCCGCTTGTACACAAGGTTTAGCATCAACACTGTTTGTAAGGCAGATAAGATTACAAAATATCCTAGCCATAAAGGCATTCCGGCCCACTGCGGATGTGATTTACCCCATGCCCAGAAGTCCAAAGCGAGTACAAAATTTCCAAGCAATAAGTAAAGATATGGATCCCACATCCAAGCAGGCATCTTGATACTTAAGGCACCTTCACGCCATAATAAAAGCCCATGAATACAAAGATAGACAGACGATGTTACGATCATGACTGGAACTACCGGCAAAAAGGCGCCTGTGGGAATCAGTTTAAAATAATACAATAACATCGTTCCTTCCCCACAAAGGATAGATAATATTGCAGGAAGCGCCTTAACTCTTTTGAGGTATAACCCAAATATCACAGTCGGAAACAAGACAGCAAGCCCAGTAAAGGTTTGTGTTGCAATTTGGAGAATTGTGGCGGGAGGTTTATATGCAAGGGCAAGCCCTGCCAGGCTTAAGAAAATGACAAAGACCCTGCCCATTGCATATCCTTTCATATGCTTCCCAGCCACTAAGGGGACGATGTCCCGCGTAAAAATGGAGCTCAAAGTGAGGAGCTGAGAATCCATAGTAGACATGAGAGCGGCCAGGCCACAGGCAATTATTAGAGCAGACATAATATCTCCGGAAACCAGGGTTACAACCATGGGCAAAATTCGATCAGCCTGCTTGCCGACAAGATGTGGAAAAGACAGGTGACCTAATACTCCTACAGCAACAGGCATAAAAAAAACAACCGTACATACCGATGGATAAAAAAGCATCATTCGGGAAATTGTCTTATCACTTTGAGCGGTGAAAAAGCGCTGGAACAACTGAGGAAACATGGGGTCGCAAAAAAACCAGAGCATGATATAGCTGAACCACATGGCAAGGGTATATCTCCCTAAACCGCCAGGACGTGAGAACAATTCAGGATTCGTCGCCATAACCTTTTGATTGGCAATGGTAAACCCACCATGATATTGAGCAACCAAGATCAATGAGATTGCCAACAAGACAGCCATAAGCGCCCCTTGAAACAGATCCGTCCAAGCAACAGCTCGCAATCCTCCTCTGAGGGTATACAAAACGATAACCCCAGTTACTAGAAGACACCCGTTAAGATAGGGGATTCCTACTACTTCTTCTAATGCGTATCCAGCAGCCATGGGCTGTAATGCCAAATACGGCACTGTAAATACAATCATAACAACCGCAAAAATAAATGACAGGAAAGGGCTTCCGTATACAGCACGTATCATTTCGGGTGGCGTCACAACGCCGTGCTCTCGTCCTACAAGCCAAATTTTTCGACCAAGTATCCAGAATGTCGGGCCATGAACCCCGTGCCAAAACCCATTATCGGAAAGAAGGCATACCCATCTCTGTATCCAGCTCCCGAAGTTCCAAAAACAGTAAAAGCCGAGAAGTTTGTTGCGACCATTGTTCCCAGCAATACCCAGGTACCGAGCTTTCTATCAGCTAAAAAGTAATTTTCTGGTGAAGATCTCCAATGTGTACGTGCTATGAAGCCGATAAGCAATACAACAAGAAAATAAGTAATGAGCACAGCTATTTTCACGCTCATGTTATAGAAATCTCCTTGTCGTGGTGATTGCCGTAGATGGGATGTTCGACCGTAATGACATTCACTCCGGCCCGGGCAAGCAGGTATCTACGGCATGGGAGTGTTGTTGTGTAGGCAAGCAATAGAGAAATAGGATTCCCTCTATTTTTTAACAATCTTTCCCAGCTTGACGCCTATCCAGTCTTTGATCCTATCTATCAATGAGGGGCCGTTTACCTTCAGGATGCATTCAGCCTCTCTGTCTGAAAGCATGCTCATTGCCCGGGCACGATACGTATCAACAGGCATAGGCGGTCCTGTTATAATTATGATGTTTTCCATCTTTTCGTTTGAGCCAATTTTGGCCCTGAGGAAATCCGTGACCTTGGTCAAGGTTGCTACCTCAGCATTAAAGGTCCCATCTTTTTCTATATCAGCAGAGGCTATTGGTAGATCGACCTTTTTTTCATTAACCGGTACATTAAGGAGTTTTATGAACACACTATCACCGGACTCAAAACCTGAACCGCTGAAGACAATCCTTGTTGCCTTTAATTTAGCAACGCCCAGGCGAACTGTCCCAGGATTAACAATAAGTTGCGGATAATTAATCTCCTGATTCAGGCTCTTGGTTGGTTCTGAACACCCTGAGATCAAAAAAATACCAGATAGAACCAGAAAACAGGTGGTTGCTAAAAATCTTTTTAAATCCCTTTTTCTCATCTTAATTCCCCTTTTCTTAGAAAAATTTTGCCTTTCCCGTCTTTACCCCGTGAGAATGCCCAAAACATTGCCCGCTTTTTCATAAGGGTTAGGATGCCCTCTGGAAAATCTAGCGGGGTTTATCTGACATGGAACCCTGCCTCTTCTGGTATCGTGCAACAGCCCTGTTATGTTCTTTTAAGGTGGTAGAAAAATGATGGCTCCCATCATTTCTAGAGACAAAGTAAAGGTAATCTGTTTCTGCCGGGTTTACTATAGCCATGAGGGCCTCTCTGCCAGGATTGGCGATTGGCCCAGGAGGGAGTCCATAGGTAATATAGGTATTATAGGGACTGGCTGTACGAAGATCCTTTCTCCTCAGGTCTCCATTAAAATCCTTAAGGCCATAGATAACAGTTGGATCACTTTCAAGCCTCATCCTCTTTTTAAGTCGGTTGAGAAAAACTGATGCAATTACAGGCCTTTCCTCAGCAAGACCAGTTTCCTTTTCCACTATAGAGGCCAGGGTTACTATGTCGCTTAGCGGCAAGAGTCCGCCTGTGGTGGATCTCTGACCCCTTATCAGGTTATTAAAGACCTCCCAAAAGCGATTAACCATAAGGTCGATCAACTCCCTTGCACCCATATCCCTACTTATTACATATGTGTCAGGATAGAGGTAGCCCTCTAAGCTTGGCCCATCAATATGGTAAGAGGCTACAAGGGTCTTATCCCCAACAAGGGAGATGAATTCTCCTTTGCTAACCAGATTGTTTTTGGCCAGTATATCAGCGATTTGTTCAGCAGTAAGACCTTCAGGGATGGTTAAAGGGTATGTCTTGACCGCCCCGGAGGCAAGAATATTATATATCCTTATCGGGGCCATTGATTGACTAAGGCCGTATTCACCTGCCTTTATATCCCTTGTACCCCCTTTTAGGATAGCCCAGAGCATAAATAAATCCTTGCTTTTGATAAGCCTTTCTCTCTCAAGTTCCATAGCGACTGTCTTTAGGCCGCTCCCCTTTTTCACTACAAAGATCTCTTCTTTTTTATCGCCCTCTGCAGGGGTTATCAAGAAATATGCGACGTACAGGGCAAGAAATGCACACAGGAAAAAGATTAGCAGGGCTGAAGTAAAGATTAATCCCCTTTTTGACATTTTACTTACCAATAATTCCGCTCATGAAAAGTGCCCCTGAGATGAGTAGGCCAACGGAGATAAGCGTTTGAATAGTCAAGGCCTGTGCTGGGATTAGGTCTTGAAAGAAAAGGTATCTCCTCCACAGTATTTGAATGGCCTTGCTGGCCAGGGGAATGGCCCCTAGCGATATGACAACGAGGGGGGGAAGACCTATTAAATAGATAAGAAAAAGAATGGTCAAAAATGGAAGGACCATTATCAGACAATATAAATAGCGTGCCCTCCTGAGGCCAAGCCTGATGACCAAGTTTCTTTTGTTAGCGTCCAGGTCTGCCTGATAGTCTGGAAATTCGTTTATCCAGATAACGGCCATTATAAGGAAGCCATTAGGAATGCCCAGCAAGAAGGCAGGCCATGAAAGACTATCAGTCATAACATAGTATGTACCCAGGGTTATAAGGGGGCCAAAGGCAAGAAATATTAAGGGCTCGCCGAGACCACGCGACATAAGTCTAAAGGGTGGACTGGAGTATGCCCAGCCTGCCAAGAGACCGCAGAGACCAATCAATAAGACATAGGGCTTACCCCAGAAGGTAAACCAGATTCCACATGCAACCCCGATGAAAAAAGATAGGATAGAGAGAGCAAGGATAGTATTTGGTTGTATCTCATTTTCCTGAATTACCCTGCTTCCGCCACTGAATGGTGTGAGCCTAATATTGACTGGATCACTCCCTGATGCATCATAGTAGTCGTTCAGCAGATTCGAACCCAGGTGGAGGGCACCAACACCTATCAGGGCCATGAAAAAGGCAGGAAGAGAAAATGATCCTCTTTGAAACACAAAGGCAGAGGCAGTAATTAATGGTATTATTGAACCTGCCAGAAATGGTAGCCTCAGGGCCTTAATATATGCCTTAACCATATCTTTCCGTATCAAAGGAACCGTTATGATCTGATTTAGCTATGTACACCGATGCGGAAGAAAGCCCTTGAATCAAGCAGATGAGGGAATAGGATCGCCTCCCTGTCGAGTTTTACCTCCATAAATAGCAAGCCACTAATAAAAAATGATTACCTTATTTGATAATGTCTCCTGAAGTCTTCAAGTGGGCAGTTAGAACACAGAGGTTTTTTCCTGCAAAAGTCTTTTCCCGTCTTTACGAGTAGCGCGTGAAACTCTTTAAAAAGATCCGTATCATTAGGTAGATTATCCATAAAAGACAGCTGCAAATCATTGTATCCTGCCTCTTCTTCAACGAGACCATGTCTTGTCAAGATCCTGTAGGTATAGGTATCAACCACAAAGAGAGGCCTCCCAGCTCCATATAAGATAATGCTATCCGCTGTTTCCATTCCAATTCCCTGGACAGACAAAAGCTCTTTCCGGATAGTATCGGTGTCAAGGCAAAAAATTCTATTTATATCCCCGTTGTATTTATCCTCAATCAATTTGATAAGGTTTTTCAAACGCTTGGCCTTAAGGTTATAATACCCGGCAGGTCTGATGTATTCAGCCAGGATAGATGCTGGTATCTGACCGAGGCCTCTTATGGACAAGAGATCTTTTTCTTTTATATTGTGGATGGCCTTTTCCACATTATTCCAGCTGGTGTTCTGGGTTAGAATAGCACCAACCATCATCTCAAGCTCTGTCTCTGCTGGCCACCAGTTTTGAGGGCCAAAGGCAGAAAAAAGGAGATCATATATCTCCATCAAGACCTGGCCGGTCGCTGTATTCACTATCTCGTTCCTGTGATTTTGTAGGTATGCAGCCATTCTGCCCCCGATGGACTGAGCGCTTACCCATTTGTTTACTAACTTGACAGTGTTTCAAAGATACCTTAGATTTACTGCCTATGTCAATGCAACAACTTAAGAAAACACGGAATATAGGTATCATTGCCCATATAGACGCTGGGAAGACTACCATAACAGAGAGGATACTCTTTTACACTGGTAGGTCTTACAAAATGGGGGAAGTTCATGATGGAGAGGCCATCATGGACTGGATGCCCGAGGAACAGGAGAGGGGTATAACAATAACATCTGCTGTCACCACCTGCACGTGGCTTGGGCACACAATAAACATTATAGATACGCCAGGACATGTGGATTTTACTATTGAGGTTGAGAGATCCCTGAGGGTTTTGGATGGGGCAATAGGGGTATTTTGCGCAGTGGGCGGTGTGGAACCTCAGTCGGAGACAGTATGGCATCAGGCAGATAGGTACGGGGTTCCAAAGATAGCATTTGTCAATAAGCTGGATAGGCCAGGAGCCAATTTTTATGGTACTGTACGAATGATAAGGGAGAGGCTTGGTGCCACCCCATTGGTCCTTCAGTTACCGTGGGGGCAGGAAGAGGAGTTTCAGGGCGTAATTGATCTGATGGAGATGAGGGCTACTGTGTGGAATGAGGATGATCTTGGGGCCTCTTTTCAGAAAGTAGCCATCCCAAAGGATTATGTGGAAGAGGCTATCAGACAGAGGGAGACAATGCTAGAACTATTAGCTGATACTGATGATAGCATAATGGAGAAATACCTATCTGAAAAAGAGATAGATATTCAGTCAATCAAGAGAGCAATTAGGCAGGCCACCATAAAGCTCACCCTTGTCCCCATCTTCTGTGGCGCAGCATTAAGAAATAAAGGGATACAGCCCCTTTTGGATGGAATAGTTGAATACCTGCCCTCACCACTTGACGTTCCACCAGTAACCGGTATCAATCCGAGGACAAAAGAGCCTGAGTCCAGGTCTGCAACCTCAAAGGAATCCTTCTCTTCTCTGGCCTTTAAGGTTGTAATGGATAAGGGAAGAAGAATGACGTATCTCAGGGTCTACTCTGGAATAATGAGACAAGGCTCCATAGTCTATAATAGCACAAAAGATGTCACAGAAAGGGTAGCCAGGGTTATGAGGATGCATGCGAACAAGAGAGAGAGAATAGATCAGGCTATCAGTGGTGACATTGTTGCTGTTATGGGTTTGAAAGAAGCCACTACCGGCGACACCCTTTGCGAAAAGGGTCATCCTATATTACTTGAGTCGATGGAGTTTGATCGTCCAGTGATGTCCATGGCTGTGGAGCCGAAGCAGTTAAAGGATCAGGAACGGCTTTTAGATACTCTCACAAAAGTCGCTGATGAAGACCCCACATTCAAGTTCACCTTAGATGAGGATACTGGCCAGATAATAATTTCCGGTATGGGTGAGCTTCATCTCGAAATTTTGGCCCAAAGGTTAAGAAGGGAATTCTTGCTTGATGTAAATACCGGAAAACCGCAGGTTGTCTGCAGAGAGACCATAAGTAAAAAGGCGGCACTTGAGAAAGCCTTCGACAGAGAATGGGCTGGTGTAATGCACTTTGCCGCTATCAAAATAGAGGTCTCACCCATGGAGAGGGGAAAAGGAAGTAGGTTTGTCAACAACTGTTCAAACCCCTTGATGACCAAGGAGTTTATAAACTCTATAGAGGAAGGTGTAGAGGAGGCATCAGAGAGTGGGGTTTTGATGGGTTATCCAGTAATTGATGTGGAAAGCATCCTTCTGGATGCTCATGTAAAAGAGCTGCTGTCTACCCCACTTTCCTTTAAGATTGTCGCATCAATGGCCTTTAAAGAGGCCTGTGGGCTTGCCTTGCCTATTCTTCTGGAACCTATTATGAAGATTGAAATAATCGTTCCTGAGGAGTTTGTAGGTGATGTAATAGGTGATCTGAATACCAGAGGTGGCAGGATTGAGCGGATTGCAACGAAAGGGACAGTTAAGATATTGGCAGCTATAGCGCCACTTTCTAAGGTGTTTGGCTATTCAACGGCTCTACGCTCTGCCTCTCAGGGGAGGGCCACCTTCACCATGCAATTTTCTCATTATGATAGGCTCTGATCTTGGTAAAAATCCTGGCCAGAACAATCCTTCATATTGATATGGATGCCTTTTTTGCAGCCATTGAGATGCTGGACAATCCCGATCTGAAGGGTAAACCAGTTATTGTGGGAGGTTCAGGCAACAGGGGTGTGGTTTCTACAGCCAGTTATGAGGCCAGGAGGTTTGGCGTCTGTTCTGCCATGCCGATGTTCAAGGCAAAGGGAAAGTGCCCTCAGGGTATTTTTCTTCCGGTAAAAAAGGAACGCTACGGAGAGGTTTCCAAGAAAATTATGGATATATTGAAAGATTTCACACCCCTTGTTGAACCGGTTTCTATCGATGAGGCCTATCTTGATATTACAGGCTCTGAAGCTCTTTTTGGAAACGCCGAGGAGATAGCCGGGCATATAAAGACCAGAATAGCCAAAGAGACAGGCCTGACCTGTTCGATAGGTATCGCCCCCAATAAGCTTCTGGCCAAGGTTGCATCTGAGATGCACAAGCCGGATGGCTTGACGATAATCTCAGTAGATGAGGTGGATACATTTTTGTCCAGGTTGCCTATAGAAAAAATCCCCGGTGTTGGAAAGAGGACGGTAGAAGGCCTAAGGCGTTACGGGATCAAAGCGGTTGGGGATTTAAAGAGATTCAGCAAAGAGCAATTAATCAGATGGTTTGGCGCATTTGGGTCAAGACTACATGAACTTGCCCATGGCAGGGATGACTCTGCGGTGGTTCCGGAAAGAGAGATCAAGTCTCTCAGTTCAGAGGGGACCCTTGAATCCGATACTGAGGATCTCGCCTATCTAAAGCGCCTGGTAGGCTCCCATGCAGAAAAGGTGGCCTGGAGATTGAGGCAGGAGGAACTTAAGGGGAGAACGATCACCCTGAAGATAAAGTTCGAGGATTTCTGCGAAATGAGTAAAGGGCTTACCATTGCGCACTCCACAGATAGCACTAAGATCATATCGGATTCTGCTACAGAATTGCTTCTGGATTGCCCCTTAAAGAGAAGAGTCCGTCTCATAGGGGTCGCTGTCTCCAACCTGGAGGGCACTAAAAGGGACTCTCAGGGCTCTCTATTTATGCAGGAGGGTGAAAAGGAAAAGGAACGAAAGACGGACAAAGCTCTGGATGAGATCAGAAAGAAGTTTGGAGGAAAGGTGATTAAGAGGGGAAGATAGTTCAGTTCTACTCTTATGTGGAGTTAGGCAGCAACGATTACCTCAAAGGAGTGGGGTCGGTAAGTTCCCTTAGTTCCTTTTCAAGCTCATCAACTGGATGCAACAGGCTTGCATATTGGGTTTATGTTCGGGACGCTATTAGTTCTAATTGCTCGGGGGTTAAATACCATCTCAGGTGGCCCGAGTGTGTAGGGAGATCTTCCACATCAATCCTGCAACAACCACCCATTTCAAACTCTACTATCGCCTTAGAACCCTCTGTCAATAAAAAGGATGCTACCTCGGCAACCGATGGGAGGTGTCCGGCTATCAGGACCCTTTTATTACCAGCATATTCAGTTAAGGCCTTAATAGTTTCTTGTGGAGGGGTCATGGCCTTGACCTTTTGTGCCTCTATAATTTTTTCAGGAGCAAATCCTACCTCCTCGGCTACAATGGCAGCCGTCTGTCTGGATCTTTTCTTAGGGCTTGAAAGGATTACATCAAAACCAATCCCCATCTTTTTGAGGGCCTTTCCACTTGCATGAATCCTCGCTTCCCCATCAGGGCTCAGACCCTCATCAGGATCCTTCTCCCCGGGAAGGGCAGGACCATGTTGCATCAGATAGATTTCCATATAGCCACTCCCTAAAAATAACATTACACAATCATGATTATCATATATTTTTGAGGAAGAAATGACAATTACCCATCATAATTCTCATTGACTTGTCGGGTAAAACACATAAATTATTGACTCTAAAGATACCTCAGAAATGAGCAGTGCCCTACCCAAAAAATGGTCATAAACTAAGAGACGATATGCCGGCGAGACTGGAGATAAGGCTAAAGCCTGAGTTGATCGATGCAGAGGGAATGGGTATCAGCCACAAGGCGTCTGCCTACTTTGGACTAAATGTGACTGATACCAAGGTGATCAGGGTATTAACCATTGAGGCTGATCTGAACGGTGATCAGTTAGAAAGGATTAGGGCTGAGATATTCACAAACCCGGTTACGGAGGAATCGTCCCTCCTCCCTCTGGCAGACAATTTCGACTGGATAATATGGGTAGGCCTCAGGCTAGGGGTTAGGGATCCAGCAGGTAGCACAGCAGTTGAGGCTATAGAGGATCTCTTGGATATAGAGTTCAAAAAAAACGAATCGGTTTACACCTCTAAGATATACCAGATAAGGGGGGATCTTAAAAGAGAGGATGTGGAGACAGTAGCCAGGGAGATACTGGCTAACGACATCATCCAGCAGTGGAGGATATATAAGAGAGAGGAATGGGATGACAAAAAAGGAATAGGCATGAATATCCCCAGGGTTTCCCTCAATAACCTACCCCAAGTGAGAACATTCCCAATAAGGAGCGATGATGAATTAAAAAGATTGTCGATACAGAGGAACCTTGCGCTGCATGAAAGTGATATACCAGTTATCCGAGGATATTTCTCAAGAAGGGATGTGCGCTTAAGAAGAAAGGCCGTTGGACTTGATCTTCCCACGGACGTTGAGCTTGAGTATATATCACAGGCAAGGAGCGATCATTGTAACCACAATACCTTCAAGGGTCTATTTAGATACCATGATATAGCTACCAATCATAAAGAGGTAGTTGATAACCTTTTTAGGACATGTATTGAAAGGCCGACATTAGAGATAAAGGAGAAAAAAGACTGGGTTATTTCTGTACTCTGGGATAACGCGGGTGTGGGCAGGTTTGATGAAAATTACTATTACGTTATTACTGGAGAGACACACAACAGCCCATCAAACATGGAGGCATACGGAGGCTCTATTACAGGGATAGTGGGAATTTATAGGGATCCTCTGGGGACGGGAAAAGGCTCAAAATTAATACAGGGGACCTATGGATTCTGTGTCGGTCCCCGGGGCTATGCAGGGGAACTCAAGCCCCACCTTCATCCCCGGCGACTTCTGGATGGTGTGATTGAAGGGGTAAGGGATGGTGGTAACAAGAGCGGAATCCCTACCGTATTCGGACAAGTCCTCTTTGATAAATCCTACATGGGAAAATGTCTCGTCTATGTAACCGCCATGGGAATAATGCCAGCCACAGTAAATGGAAAACCTTCCCACCTAAAAAAAACGAATCCAGGGGATTTGATCGTCATGTGTGGAGGCAGGGTAGGAAAGGATGGCATCCATGGAGTTACCGCTGCCTCCCTAACTTACAGCGAAACCACCCCTGCAGGGCATGTCCAGATAGGAGATCCCTATACCCAGAAGAAGATGCATGACTTCCTCCTTGAGGCCAGGGATGAGGGGCTTATAGAGTTTATTACGGACAACGGCGGCGGTGGGCTCTCCTCATCAATAGGGGAATCTGCCAGGTGGAGTAATGGCTGTCATGTAAATTTAGAAAAGGTACCCCTTAAATATGAGGGATTGGATCCGTGGGAGATCTGGATTAGTGAGTCCCAGGAGAGGATGACTGTGGCGGTAAGGCCTGAGAGGATTCATAGGTTTCTGCAGCTTTCCGCCAAACATGCAGTAGAGAGTACGGTTATTGGCCAGTACAACGATAGTGGATACCTTCACCTCACTTTTAATGGAAAAACATGCGCCTATGTGCATATGGATCTTCTTCAGTCATCATTCCCCCAGTGGGAATTTGATGCTGAATGGCTTCCACCTTCAGCAAGGGGGCTCAAAGAGCCTGTCTGGGATGAACAAGAAGAGCAGGGCGCGCTCCTTAAATCGATGTTAAGGAGGCCGAATATATGCGCCAGAAACTGGATTCAAAGGCAGTATGACCATGAGGTTCAGGGTGGGAGCGTTATTAAACCACTGGCGGGGAAAAACCACGATATGGTAAGCGATGCGGCAGTTGTAAGACCGATTTTAGGTTCCCTGAAAGGGATTGCCATTACGCAGGCAATAAATCCATTCTACTCCCTCATTGACACCTATCACATGACAGCAGTTACCATTGATGAGACGGTGAGACGCCTTATTGCTGTTGGTGGTGACCCGGCCCGTATTGGGGGTGTGGATAATTTCTGCTGGCCAACCATTATCTACGATCCTGCCAAGAACCCTGATGGAAAATACAAGGCAGCTCAACTTGTACGAGCATGCTGGGCATTAAGGGAGTACACCCTTGCCTTTGAGATACCACTACTGTCAGGTAAAGACAGTATGTATACCGATGGTGAGGTAAAGGGACCTTCTGGGATGAGTCGGAAGATATCCGGTCTACCAACCCTTCAGTTTACCGCTACAACAGTGGTGGAGGATATAAGGAAATGTCTGACCATGGACGTGAAGGTGCCCGGTGACCTTATATATATTCTTGGAAAGACAGGGGATGAGCTTGGTGCTAGTGAGTATTATCAAATGATGGACTGGGTAGGGCTCAATGTCCCAAAGGTTGACGCAGAAGAGGCAATCCCTCTCTATAGCGCCCTTTACCAGGCGATCCAGGATAGATTGGTTGCCTCCTGCCATGCTGTTGGCAGGGGCGGATTAGGTGTCCATCTCGCACTGTCCGCCATGGGAGGAAACCTGGGCATGGATATAGATCTAAGGTCTGTCCCTGTTAAAGAAAGGCTTTCTAACACAAGGTTACTCTATTCTGAGACGGCAGGGAGGTTTATAGTTACCATTGATCCAGAGAAGAAAGGGGCCTTTGAGGATGTAATGGGTGGATTGGATTATGCCTGTATAGGAAGGGTGAGCCATGCTGATATGCTTCAGGTCTCAGGTATAGATGGTAAGATCATTTTAAATGAAAAGACAGGCGATTTAAAGGGTGCCTGGAAGGAACCATTTGGGGGGCTCATATGAGGATGGTCAAGGCCCTTGTTCTTACTGGATATGGTCTGAACTGTGATTATGAAACGGACTACTCCCTTAAGGTGGCTGGTGCAGATCCAGAAAGGGTACACATAAATGAGTTGATATCATGTGGAGAGGAGGGCGCCAGGGTACGCCTGGACAATTACCATATCCTGGTATTAGGAGGGGGTTTCAGTTGGGCAGATGATCATGGGGCTGGTGTCGTCATGGCTGCAAGGTTGCGGTACAATATAGGCGAAGAGATTGAGGAGTTCATTAGGAAAGGAAAGCTTATTATTGGTATCTGTAATGGTTTCCAGGCCCTTGTAAACCTGGGGCTTCTACCAGGATTTGACGGAGATTATCGGTCAAGAGAGATCGCCCTCACCTACAACGACTCAGGAAATTTTGTCGACACCTGGGTCAAACTCAAGACAGTGGCGGATACTGTATGTATTTTTACCAAGGGGATTTCCACCCTTGAACTCCCTGTAAGGCATGGTGAAGGGAAATTTTATGCCAAAAAAGAGGTTATTGATAGACTCATAAAGAAAAACCAGGCGGTTATCCAGTATGCAGATAGGGACGGTAATCCTGCTCAAGGCAGATGGCCCTTTAATCCTAATGGATCTCTGTATGATATTGCAGGAATCTGCGACTCCACAGGCAGGATATTTGGATTAATGCCCCATCCAGAGGCCTATAATCATTACACAAACCATCCAGACTGGGTTACGAAAAGGGAGGAGTTGGCTAGGATGGGTAAGGGGATTGAAAGGGAAGAGGGTGAAGGAATTACCATCTTCAGAAATGCGGTGGAGTATATAAGGAAAAATTTCTAACAATTGGAGGGATTGAGGTATGGAGAGATGGGGCTGTTACTCAGTCAGCCATTTTCCAGTACCTGGCGTGAATATCCTTTACCTTATCAAGCACGGGATCCAAAATCGTTTTGTCCTCATTGCCTGACCAATCTCGGTCCTTTGCTGTTGTCTCCCCTCTTAGTTCCTTTAAGACCGCCTTCACTGAATCCCTTAAGCCTTGCAGATTATAGCCGCCTTCGAGGGTTAATACGAGTCTACCATCACAGCTTAGGCGGGCAATTTCCATAAGGACATGTGTCAGGCCAGCAAACCCATGAGGTGTAACTGACATACTCCCCAAGGGGTCATCCCTATGAATATCAAATCCTACAGAGGCAAGCATCAGATCAGGCTTGAATTCCAGGGCTATAGGGTGAAGGATCTGCTGATAAATGGCTATATATTCCGCATCCCCGTATCCCGATGACAGGGGAACATTGACCGTATAGCCTTCTCCCTCACCGTTTCCTACCTCGTTAAGGCCGCCACTACCAGGATAATATGGGTACTGATGGGTGGAGAAGTAAAGGACGGAGGGATCATCTTCAAAGCAGTGTTGAGTGCTATTACCATGGTGCAGATCCCAGTCAGCGATCAGAACCCTTTTCAAGCCCAGTTCTCTCTGGGCATATATGGCCCCTATGGCCACATTGTTAAAGATGCAAAACCCCATGCCCCTGTTTCTCTCAGCGTGATGACCTGGTGGTCTCACAAGGGCAAAGGCATTGTTTATCTCGCCATTGTTCACCATCTTAATGGCATTGCAAAGGCCCCCTACAGCAAGCAAGGCGGCCTGATAAGAACCGGGTGAGGTCTGCGTATCTGCATCAAGGTAACTGTATGGACTGCTGGCTGTGGCTGCAACCATGCCTATATAGTCCTTTGAGTGAATATAGAGCAATTCCTCCTCTGTGGCCTCTCTCACCGAGATATCAAGGTATCTATCTGTCATATCTGGATCGTTCAGCATCTCATAGATAACCTCTAATCTTCTGTGACTCTCAGGGTGGAACTCTCCTGTTCTATGGTCGATATACCTTTCGTCCCTCACAATTCCCGTTATAAACATAACCTATCTCCTTATTAGGTAGAAAATTGGTTCTCAGAAACGGTATTAATACATTTTTGCACCCATGCCAAGTTATTTAGAGAAAAACAGCCTATTGACCGCCAATCGTATTTCATATAAACAAAGACCTGCATGCATGAGAGAATGGAAAAATGTTTTCCCTTTAAACTTCCCCATGTCTGGTCATTCACCACCTACTTTGCTGAGGGCCTTCCGTATACCGTCATAAGAATCGTCTCTTCTGTTTTTTTTCGGGATATGAGGGTCAGCCTGGAGGCAATTGGCCTTACATCCCTCTTTGGCATACCATGGGTTATTAAATTCCTATGGGCTCCCCTGATAGACCAATTTGGAACCAAAAGGAAATGGATCCTTATCATGCAATTTCTTCTGGTTCTGTTATTTATTGTCGTTGCCATTATTAGCCCGCTTCCCTATGGGGTTAGGCTTATAGCCGGGCTGCTCTTTATCTGCGCGTTTTTATCAGCTACCCATGATATCGCCATTGACGGCTACTACATGGAGGCACTCGATAAACAGGGTCAGGCAAAGTTTGTAGGATACAGGGTGATGGCCTATCGCCTGGCAATGATGGCGGGAACAGGCATAATTGTTACTATCGGGACAACAGGAGGCTGGTTTGTCGCTTTCTTTATGGGAGGGGCCTTTCTTGGAATTCTCTTTATCTACCACATCTTTTTTCTTCCCCATGTTGAAACCGAAAGATTTAGGATATGGGATCTATTGAAGAGGATATTTGGGATAAAGGTTCTCATTGGTAGCATTGCCGTGGCTTTAATCATATTCGGGATCAAATCTCTTTTCTGGAGCAGATTCAGTGGGGGACTGTTAGAGGTGCTCCCATTCTTGAGAGGGGTAAGCTTTTCCGCCTCGGTAGCACTTGGGCTTGTAATTCTATTAATTGGGCTGGCCCTCTTCAGAAAAAGGATAAAAGAGGTATTCTTAAGGGATAAGGAATCGTTCTATTCAAGGGCCTTCTTTGAATATATGGATAGAGATAAAATGGCGGTAACCATAGTCTTTATAATACTCATGAGGACCGGGGAATCAATGCTATCCTCCATGGTTACCCCGTTTATGGTTGACCTGGGAGTCAAGGTTCATTATGGCTGGCTTTCCGGTGGGGTCGGACTACCTTTTTCCATACTCGGGGCCATGGCAGGGGGGTTTTTGATCGCTAAGCTCTCATTAAAAAAGACGATCTGGCCATTCCTCTTGGCCCAAAATTTGACCAATTTAGTATACATGGCCCTGGCCTTGAGCCTGGCGAAATACGTTACCCTCAATACGGGTGCAGATGTTGTTACATCTATCGGTTCCTTCAATCTTTTCTTAGTGGCCTGTGTACATGCCTTTGATCAGTTTGCCGGTGGCCTTGGTACGGCTGTTCTTATAACCTTTTTGATGAGAACATGCTTGGATAGATTCAAGGCAGCCCATTTTGCTATTGGTTCGGGCCTGATGAATGTCAGCGGGGTCTTTGCTGGTGTGGCCAGTGGATTTTTGGCAGCAAGGCTCGGCTATGGGCCCTTCTTTGGACTTACATTTTTACTATCCATCCCTGGCATGTGTTTGATATTCTTTGTCCCCTTTTTAGATACAAAGGCTTAGACCTCGAAGAAATAAGGCTAGTCCTCTACCTTTACCTTCAGGTAAAGATCCCCTCTATCTCCTCCATCCAATTGCCCACCCAGTCCAGAAAGTCTCAGTTTGCTTCCTTCCGAGGTACCAGGAGGGATGAGCAACACAAACATCCTTTTCTTGAAGCCTTCTGGGATGTTAACAAGCTTCCTGGCACCATACAGGGCCTCCTTTTGGGTGATGGTTATATTCCCATATATGTCCGGATCTTGGCCAAAGCTAACAGGCCTTATCACCTGAATTCTGTCAGACTTACCCCTTTTTGTTATCTTCTTGAGCCTTCCGCCGAAACGGGGCTCTTTGAATGACAGGAACAGGCGGAGAAAGATAACCCCAAAGATAAATCCCCCGATATGCGCCCACCAAGCGATGCCGCCTTGCCCCGCAGTAGCTGCCGCACTAAGGAACTGGAAGATAAACCAGATCCCAAGGAAGAAAAAAGCAGGTATCTCTATAAACTGGAAGAAAAAGAAGATAGGTATCAGGGTCAATATCCTTGATTTAGGAAACAGTATCAAGTAGGCCCCCATTACCCCTGCAATAGCGCCACTAGCACCAATGGTCGGCATGTGAGAGTTCCAGTTAACAACAAGATGGGAGATACCAGAGGCAAAGCCGCACAGAAGATAGAACAGAAGGTACCTAAGAGAACCCAGTCTATCTTCCACATTGTCGCCAAATATATAAAGGGACCACATATTACCAAGGAGATGAAAAAATCCCCCATGGAGAAACATAAACGACAGGAAGGAAAAGAGCTGCTGGCTAGAGGTAAAATACGAAGAAATTGCTGGAATTGTGTATCGAGCAGGGACTAAACCGTAAGTAAAAATAAAGCTCTTTAGGCCTTCACCCCCAGAGGGCTGCATAAAAAACACCAGAACATTGAGCACAATAATCATTGTATTGATTACAGGATAGTTTTTTGAACGTATTGTGCCCCTGATAGGTATCATGCCGCATCTCTTAAAAATAAAGCTAATCGTAGATAACAGGCTCCCTCAGGATCAGGGAGATGGCCTGAGTCGATGTTCTGGCAATAGCAGGATAGACATTACTGACGGACGCAATCTGCCTTAAATTATCAGCAGCCCTTGAAGTCAGCATGGCCAAGTCACCTTCGGTCATATCTGCTATCTTCAAGACCCTATCCCACTCAAGCCCTTTTGCCCAGGCATGGATTGTAGCTGCTGCCCATAATGGAAACGGTCTTACCGAAAACCCCTGCACGGCCTTCCTCTGTATTAGAGGAAGGAGTCCATTTTTCATTTTGTCATATGCATTAACAAGTTCCTGTGGGGCCTTTGATTGGTCAAATTCAACCTCTATCTCTCTATCATAAACAAAGGCTGCTATGAGGGCAGCCAATAAGGCTGGGTCAGATTCCGGAAAGAGGCCCAATCTCAGGCCTTCAGCAATCATAAGAGGTTGATCGATTCTGAGCTGAGATGTCCACTTCCCGTCGTCTGTTAGGGCACCGTTATCCCGGACGTAACCTTCCGCCTTTAAAAAGTTCAGGTGCCTCATAAAGTCAGCCCAAAGGTTTTCCCTGACAGCATTGGCTGAATCCCACAGATTAGAAAAATCTTTCAGGGCCGGTCTAAAGGACCTATTGTGCCTTCTATGACAAATGGCAAAATGTTCACATCTGTTGCACATCAGATGATCGAGTTCCTGTTCAAGGAAAAGGATCCGATCCTTCAATGGTTTGACTTTAGAAATCCCCTCTTCTCCCAATGGGAGGCCTTTCAAGGGAGGAGGTATTTCATTTAATGATATTCTGGATAGAAGGCCCTGCAGATTGCTTGGTTCCTCCGGTGACTGGATGTCCACTACTCTATCCAGGATAGCTGAGACCTTTTCTGGGACGAAAAATCGCGTCTTTGGTGGTTTCTTTCTTCCTGATCTATATTTTAGTCGGCAGGCGAGGACCCCGTCTGCATCCCTCTTTGTATGCCTTTTTATAACGCAATATAAACGGGATCTTTTGTCCAGAAAGAGCCTCCCAGGGACAAGGTTGGCAATCTTAGAGAGGGTCGTTTCAAGCCTTTTTTCATCCTCCTTTATCTTCCTAATCTCATTTCTTATACTATTCCCCTTCCTTGTGAGATTGAGGACAGATTCTGGGGAACGGCACAGGGGGAGAGGAAGAAATTCCATTAGTCGCTTACCGGCCTCCTTAAGCCTAGCTTCAGTTCTTTTGTCCCTACTTTTCAGATTCAGGTAGTTAGCGAAGGATCTAAACAGGATATCTTTTATCTCTTCTGGTTTATGGGACAGGAGAAGGTTCAGGGCCATGGAAAAATCAGTCCTTATCTGGCTTAGAACATCTTCAGGTGGAGATTTCAGCAAGGTTGCAAGTAAGGGGACATCCATAAAGCGCCCGGGAAGTACTACAGCAAAGCCAATATTATCCATCCCTCTTCTGCCTGCTCTTCCTGTCATCTGGTGAAGTTCGGTAGCTGTCAAGGGAACAAATGTATATCCATTGTATCTGTCTGAGTTAAGAAAAACGATGCTCCTTGCAGGAAAGTTCACCCCTGCAGCCACTGTGGACGTAGCAAATACCGCATCAAGCAAGCCCTCCGTCATCAAGACCTCTATCATCAATTTCCACAATGGTAGTTGTCCACTATGATGTGCCGCCACTGCCATATTTCTCAGATGCGCCACCTGATTATGTCGGGAGAGGTGAGGGGAATCCTTTATTAAATCATCAATCCTTTTATTCAGGGCCCCTTTATGGGATTCGTTGTACCTTGTAGTTACCTTGCATACGTCAAGTGCATCATCACAATCGGCCCTGGATTTCAGAAAGAATACGGCTGGAAGAAGATTATATTTCCTTAAAACATTTATTATCTCTCCAAATGGGGGAAGCCTTCTCCCTGAAGCGAGGGTGGGTCTTTTTGGGTTGTTTAGATAATTTAACACTGCTCTATCAAGGCCCTTCGTATCAATTAATGGAAGAAGCCTTCCTGTTGGATAAAAAAAGAGCGGGAAGAGGGGGACGGGCCTTCCCCTTTCTTCAATGACGACACATTTTTTCCCCCTTAGGGATTGCAGCCAATCCGCGATCTGGTGACAATTCCCTATTGTGGCGGACAGTAACAGGAGGGGAATCCGGACAGGAAGATATATTATGATCTCTTCCCATACAACTCCCCTGTCTCCGTCTCCTAGAAAATGCGCCTCATCCAAGATAACAAGATCCGCTGATAAATCCTCCCCCTTATACATGGCATCATAGAGCTGATTCCTGAGGATCTCAGCGGTACCCACAATAATCGGTGCGTCTGGATTCTCAACCCTGTCGCCAGTTAATATCCCTACATTTTCTTTTCCAAAGCGAGCTCCAAGCTCCAGGTATTTGGAATTGGTAAGGGCCTTAAGAGGGGATGCATACCATGATTTTCCACCATTGTTGTGCACTGTCTCTATCGCCTCTATGGCAATCCATGTCTTGCCACTTCCGGTTGGTGCTGAGACAAGGCAATCAGAGTGGCTTATAGCAGATAGGGCCTTAACCTGGAATGGGTCTGGCTGAAAGCGCCCTTTTTCAGGTATGCCGATCCTTGCAAAGACACTTTTCAACCTGCGATCGGCGCTTGGTTTGATACTTGGGACATCGTGTGCCGGAAGGCGTTTTCGCTTTTGATTGGAAAATTTTCTTTTGTATTTGATCCTAAAACCTGCCAGCATAGATTTCCTTTTTCAAAAATTATAGACCAATCAGGACTTTTTCCTCAATATGAAAATCCAAATCTAAGCACCATGGGCTATTTTTCAATCATAAGGGATGATCCGATCCGAGAAATTAAGGGTATTTATGACTACAAGAGAGAGGAAGTCAGGCTGCACGGGAGAGTATTGCCCCATTGCCGCTGATGAAATGGTGAGGACAGGTGTTTTGTTCACCGTCGATACCACTCAGCAATGATAGCAGAGTTTCCCTCATGTCCATTATCAGTCAGATCAATGATGGCCATGAGACTCGTGAGATCTCTTTGCTTGTTGTGGCCTACGAGAGACTGCTAGATATTATGAGCCCTTCTTTCTCTCCTCCCGCTACCATGATTTTATATTGACTTCAAAGAGCCTATAGGCCATAAGATATACCAGATCTGCACCAACAAAATAGGATCTAGGTAATTCTTCAGGTTATGGTTTATGTTTTGTCTACCTATAGGGTAGAAGCTGATGGTTAGCAAGAAGGATAACACGATTATTGACCTTGAGTCTCTTGAAATCGTTTTTGGCAGCGGGAAAGACGCACTGAAGGTCCTTGATATCCCCCATTGGCATGTGGAGGAAGGTGAGCGGGTAGCAATCTTCGGTCCGTCAGGTTCAGGCAAGTCCACCTTTCTCCATGCCCTGGCCGGTCTCTTACCGCCATCGAGTGGAAGGCTTACTGTATGCGGTCACTCACTGGAGGGGATGTCGGAAGCCGAAAGGGATCATTTCCGTGCCCAATATATCGGTTACATATACCAGAATTTCAACCTGCTACAAGGTTTTACGGCCTTAGAAAATGTCCTGGTGGGTATGACCTTTTCCCCGCACAAGGGCGATCCCGAGGAGGCCGAACACTTGTTGAGCGAGGTCGGGCTTTCCCATAGGTTGAAGTACCATCCATCCCAGATGTCCTCCGGGGAGCAGCAGAGGGTGGCTGTGGCCAGGGCGCTGGCTAATCGGCCAAAGCTTCTTCTGGCTGACGAACCGACTGCCTCGTTACATCCTGTTAATAAGGAGGATGTTCTGAGGCTATTGTTGGATATCTGTGAGAGATATGGATGCACGCTTGTTGTGGTCACACACGAACGGGAGGTGATCTCGCTGTTTAAAAAGACCGTCACCTTTCTGGAGTTCAACCGTGCCTATCAGAGCCCAGCGGAGGGTGGATCATGAGCTTCTGGAGAATTGTCCTAAAGAGCCTTAAACACCATCGTTTTTCCAGCGGCCTGGCGGCAATCAGCATCGCCATGGGGATCGCCTTATTGGTTGCGGTATACTCCTTTAAGGAACAGTCGCATAACACATTCACCCAGGCGGGTCTTGGAGTAGACGCAATTTTAGGGCCAAAGGGATCGCCGCTCCAGATAGTACTGAATGCCGTCTATCACCTGGAGGATATGCCGGGGAAGATCAAGTGGACCTATTTCAAGGAAGTAGAGAAGGAACCAATCGTTGCCCAGGCGATTCCTTTTGCCGTGGGGCATTCATATGGTGGGTTCAGGGTCAATGCGATTGACTCAAGATTTCTGACTGAGTTTGAATATTTGCCGGGGAAGACCTTCTCCTTTTCCGAGGAGGAGGATGGACAGGGTCGTCCTTTCAGTGCACCGGATGAGGCGGTTGCAGGATGGGGGGCTGCCAAGGGCTTGAACCTAAACCTTGGGGATGAGTTTAACCCGGTATGCGGGGTCCAGGAAGGCGATCCGGTTCATGAGCAGGATTTGCTGCGTTTTGTGGGGATCCTTGCCCCCACTGGCACACCGCATGATCGGGCGATCTATATTCCACTGGAGACCTTCTACGGTCTTGCAGGGCATCCCCAGGAAACCGCAATTATGGCAGATGTGGAGGAATACCGCGAGATCAGCGGGGCCTATATCAAGATCAGGCGTATCCGGGGAGGGGCCATGCACCCCGGTATCCAGGATTTGAAGTTTGCGATCAATCAATCGGACCGCAACCAGCTCGTTGTTCCTGCTGAGGTGATGCCCCGACTCTTTAACATCATCGGCTGGGTGGACAGGGTGCTTATTGCCATTGCGATTATCCTGACGGCCCTCTCTGCCCTGTTCCTGTTCTTTTCCCTGCTCTCAGCCTTAAGGGAGATGAGGCGTGATCTGGCCTTGTTTCGTGCGTTGGGGGCAACCCGGAAAACCGTTATGGGTCTGGTCATTTCCGAGGCCCTGATCATCAGCTTTTTGGGTGGGCTATTGGGGTTGGCCGTGGGACATTGGTTGATCGGGGTGGGTGCCCACTTTATCAAGGTGGAGACGGGGGTGGGTTTCACGGCTGGTTACCTGTCCTTGATCGATTGGTTGGTGGTTCCGGCTGTAATTGTATTGGGCATCCTGGCGGGCCTGCTACCGGGGATTCAGGCCTATCGCCTGGGAGTCCTGAAGAACCTCTCACCTGTCTCCTGATTCCATCAAACTGGGGGCCACAATGAAAAAGAGGCTACTTACGTTATTAGTTAGTCTCAGCGTACTGGTTTTCCTTGGCAGCCCCTCGATCCATTCAGACGCTGCTGAAAAGCACCATCACGAGGCTCATCACGGAGGGGTGCTTAATGTAATCGGTGAGGAGGCAGGCCATATTGAGATCCGCCTTGAGGGGGATACATTGGAGGTTTGGTTCGTGGGCGGAGGTCATGATACCAACCGTGCTATTCCGATTAAGGCTGCTGGGATCCCCCTGACAGTGAGTGTTCCGGGCAAGGGGGAAATGGCATTGGTTCTAAAGGCAAATCCCATGAAGCTGGCTGGTGAGAAGGTAGGACATTGCTCCCATTTTATTGCAAAAGCCGATTGGCTGAGAGATGTAAAGGAATTTGAGGCGCGAGGTGAGGTGGTTTTCAAGGGAATTCGCCGTGAACTGGTGATCAAATACCCGGAGGGATATGATCCTGAGCACGGTCAGGAAACTCAGTAAGTTGATCAAAGAAGGAAATCTTCTCACGGGCTAAAAAAAGTATGAATATAAGGTCTTTCATAGTTGTGATTTTTACCATGGCTCTGCTCTGCCTTGGTCAGGGCCTGTGGCAGGTCTCTGATGCGCAAGACAAGGAGGGTGAAAAAGCAGATAGCAAGGGGACCAAGGTGCAGGTCACAGAAGAGAAAGGACCTGCAGGCCATAAAACGATCGGCATCGATGAAAGCTCTATTGTCGAGGAGGCTGGCAGAGAGCTTCCGCTGACCTTTTCAACCCTCATGACCTGGAAATACGAGGTTGGCAACAATCCATCACCTCCCGAGAACGTAACAAAGCTGGACGGCCGCAATGTCCGCCTCACCGGGTTCATGTATCCCTTGCAGGAGGGAAAGTCCATTCAGTACTTTTGCCTCCTTCGCACAACTCAAACCTGCTGCTATGGGCCGCGGCCTCAATATAATCAATATGTCTTCGTGGAAATGCAAAAGCCCACCACGTTTTACCGGCTCGACCCGGTCTCCTGCATGGGGAAATTCAGGGTGGATCCCGCCCCTGATGAGGGGTTTATCTATCGGATGGAGGGTAAAGCGTGCGAGCCCGTGGGCAGGAAGTAGAGGCGACGATAGTAATCCGGGGAGAAAAGCGGGCTATTTGTTTCGGTCTTCGATCGGAGAGATGGCTGGTTCAGCCTTTATTCTCAAGGCGGAATAGTACAAGACAGGGGCGTCTGGATCAGGATTGTCCATGGTTTGTGCAGCCTTACCACTCCATTCTCCAACCTTTGATCTGAGGACGGGTAGTAGCCTTTCAGAGGAATATGGGACACGAATGACAGGGTAATTACAAATGTGCATAACAAATGAGCCATTCCTTTTCTTATCTGAGGAATGGCCATTTTTTTAAGAGGTGATTAAACCTGAAATGAGTTCAAAAGAATCAAATCAGCTGGATATGGGTAAATCTACTGGTATTATGGTCCAATGAGTAAGCGAGCCTAAATGATTATTGAAACCCTTAAACACGCCTTAATGATTACCAGCTTTGTCTTCGTGATGATGCTCGTAATAGAGTATATTAATGTTCAGACCAAGGGAGGTTGGCACGATTCATTAAGAAAATCAAGATGGATTCAGTATATCTTGTCTGGTTTGCTCGGTGCCACACCTGGTTGTCTCGGTGCATTCACGGTTGTTGCTCTTCACACTCACAATATAGTCGGCTTTGGTGCATTGGTGACAGTGATGATCGCAACCAGCGGTGATGAGGCCTATGTAATGCTGTCAATGTTTCCAGGCAAGGCACTTCTTTTGATCCTAATTCTATTTATAGTGGGAATTGTTGCGGGCTTTGTAACCGATACCCTATTTAAACCAGGCTCTGTGATGATAAAAAAGTTGAGTCACCAGCTGGAATTTCATTATGAGGATGAACGTATCTATTTCCCAAAGGATGAGATTTTTGGCCAATTAAAGAATCTTACCCTTCAGCGCGGATTACTGATAATTGTCCTAGCATCATTCATCGCTGGATTAACCTTTAATCAATTAGGCCCGGCACAATGGAACTGGATAAAGATAACATCCCTGGTAGGTTCATTGTTGGCCCTTTTCATAGTTTCCACTGTTCCCGAACATTTTCTTGAAGAACACCTCTGGGAACATATAGCAAAGGTTCATGTCCCAAGGGTCTTTCTGTGGACATTTGGCGCTTTGCTGCTCATGCGTTTTTTAATAGACTATTTAGCACTTGGAAGCTGGATAAAGGCAAACTATCTAACTGTTATGTTGATTGCGTGCCTTATTGGGCTTACTCCAGAATCTGGCCCACATATGATATTTGTAACCCTGTTTGCAGAAGGGGCAATCCCCTTTGGTATTCTTTTGGCGAGTTCTGTTGTTCAGGATGGTCATGGGATGCTCCCCTTGCTAGCCGAGTCAAAGAGAGGTTTTATCTTTGTCAAGATCATAAATTTTGTTGTCGGACTGGTAGTGGGATTACTCTGCTATTTGGCAGGATTCTAAATATGCTTGAAACTTGCCGGCAGGTGCGCTTTCAACCGCAAGATCATGGGTGTGATTTGAGCTTGACACACAAGAGCACGTCTTCCTATACTTACTTGCCAGAAAGCGGGTTCTTATCAAAATCCAGCCTTCGAGCACAAGGGGAACTGGAGCTATCGGTTTCAAAGACAGGGCAAGGCATGAAGGGCAAAAGGCAATTACCCGAAGAGGATCGATCCCTTACGCGATTGATCCTCGACAGTATCGCTGATGGGGTCTTTACCGTTGACCAAGAAGGACGGATCACTTCCTTCAACAGGGCAGCAGAGCAGATCACCGGCTTATCGAGGAAAGAGGCTATCGGCCAATACTGCCACGAGGTATTTAGAGCCAATATCTGTTTCGATGCCTGCCCCCTGAAGCACACGGCGAGGACCTCTGAGAGCATCATCAACCTGGAGGTGAACATCCTCAACCGACAGAATCAGGAGATCCCCATCAGCATCAGCACGGCTATTTTGAAAGATCCGCAGGGGAAAGTGATTGGCGCTGTGGAGACCTTTCGCGACCTCTCCCTCATCGCACACCTTCGCAAGGAGATATCCAAAGGCTATACCTTCCAGGATATTGTGAGCCGAAGTAAGGCCGTTGCTGAGCTATTGCGCATCCTCCCCGATGTAGCCGAAAGCGAAGCCACGATCATTATCCAGGGGGAGAGTGGCACGGGCAAGGAGCTTTTTGCAACGGCCATCCATAACCTGAGTCCCCGGAGGGAAGGCCCACTCGTCAAGGTGAACTGCGCGGCCCTTCCGGAGACCCTTCTTGAATCGGAGCTTTTCGGTTACAAGAAGGGGGCCTTTACAGATGCAAAGCGGGACAAGCCCGGTCGTTTCAAACAGGCCGAGGGGGGGACCCTCCTCCTTGATGAAGTTGGGGACCTCAACAAGGGCACACAGGTCAAGTTCCTCCGGGTGCTTGAGCAAAAGGAGTACGAGCCCTTGGGGAGCACCTTGACAGAGAGGGCCGATGTGAGGATCGTGGCCGCAACCCACCAGGACCTGGCTTCTTTAGTTGAACAGGGGGATTTCAGGGAGGACCTGTTCTATCGGCTCAACGTGATGAAGCTTGAGATCCCACCGCTCCGAGACAGGAACGAGGACATCCCCCTATTGATCGATCATTTTATCGGAAAGCTGAACAAGAAGACGGGAAAGGATATCCGGTCGGTCTCGAAGGGTGCGATGAGGTTTATGCTGGAACATAGTTACCCGGGCAATGTACGGGAGCTCGAGAATATCATCGAGCATGCCTTTATCCTTTGCAAGGGGATCGAGATCAAGGTCACTCATTTGCCCCAGTACCTCCTATCCTCAGCAGGAAGGGGCTTCAGCAAGGAATCAATGGGGATCCAGAGATTGGAGGATCTCGAAAAGGGGGTGATTCTTGAGGCCCTGGAGAAATACAGGGGGGATAGGGGTCGGGCGGCCCGGGAATTGGGAGTCCACCGATCGACCCTTTGGAGAAAGATGAAAAAACACCGGATCGAGGCATCGTAATCTTGCACTTTTGCAACAGTTGCAAATCAGCTACATAGGGTAACTCCTTAATAATAAAGAAGATTTGATTTCATTTTGCAAAATTAAGTCAATTATTCCTTCCTTTTCTTTCCCACCTCAAATGAATAGTTAGTAATATCAATGTGTTAGGCCATATCAAACGGTTTGGCATGTCCCTTGCCTAAGAAATATTAGTGTAGAGAGAGGGCCTCAAAGAGGATTGATCGATGAAGGTGGCCATACCGCTTTATGGAAACAGGGTCTCTCCAAGATTTGGCTACACGAGGGACTTTCTGATAGTTGAGCTCGATGGCAAGAAGGAGATTGACAGAAGGATCCTGACGATGGAGATCAACTACCTGGCCCGAATGGCTGACCGTCTTGCCAGGGAGGGGGTATCTCTGGTTCTGAGCGGTGGCATGAATCCTTACTTCCAGGAGCAGTTTCGGTCGAGAAACATCGGGGTGATCTGGGGCCTCATGGGAGAGGCAGATGATGTCCTCGCCACCTATCTGGACGGCCAGGTCTTCTCTGGAATGGGACCTTGTCGTAGAAGGGGCAGACGCCGTGAAATGAGGCGAAGGGGAATCTCATAGGGAGAAGGAATTCAAGGAGCAGGTGGATTCTCTTGGAAGCAAGATCATCCAAGGCAATGGAGAGGGTTCTCTCTTCCCAGGGATTTACAGCATTTTGCTGAACAAAGAAGGATTAGGAGGTAACGATGAAAGTAGCCGTTTCTTCAACAGGATCCGATCTGGATGCCCAGGTCGATCCGAGGTTTGGTCGGTGTGCTTATTTCTTAATTGTTAACCCAGATGATATGACTTTTGAGGCATTTGGAAATGAGAGTATTTCTCTGGGTGGAGGAGCAGGGATTCAGTCAGGCCAATTTATCGCTTCCAAAGGGGCTAATGTAGTTGTAACTGGAAATGTTGGCCCCAATGCTAGTAGAACCCTGAATGCAGCCGGTGTCGATGTGATTGTTGGTGTTAGTGGACCAATTAGAGAGGCGATTGAGAGATATAAAAGGGGTGAGCTATCAGCCACTGATCAGGCCAGTGTCCCGGGTCACTTTGGGATGGGCATGGGAGGAGGCCAAAGCCCCTCTCCAGGTGCAGGCATGGGCATGGGCCGTGGTATGGGCATGGGCATGCAAGGAGGATATGCACCAAAACAAGGTGCATCTGCGTCATCCTCCGATCAGGATCTTAGGGCACTCAAGGATGAGGCAAAGACCCTGCGGGATCAACTCAATTCAATTCTCGCCCGGATAAAGGATCTGGAAGAAAAATAAAGGTAGGAATGAAGATTGCCATAGGCTTAGTCGAGAAAATGTAAGACTTACCTATTTGTAATTACAAGAGATTTTAAGGAACAGGTAAAAGCATCCAAAAAAATTTGATATTTTCAATGCCCTAGGAATTTTGTGAAAGGCTAAAAATAGAGATAGGAAGGAGGTGAACGATATGCCAGGATTTGATGGAACTGGACCCCGAGGGATGGGTCCCATGACCGGTGGAGCCAGGGGATTCTGTAACCCCTATCATGCCGGGGGAAGAGCCCCCTTTGGAGGGGCATATCCTTCTGGCAGTCCTTACGGACCGGGTTATGCACCATCTTATGGAGGCTATTATAGCCCATACGCAGCCAATACTCCATATCAAACCAATCCTTATGGCTCCTTTGGCTTTGGCAGAGGATTCGGCATGGGCCGAGGATTCGGCGGAGGCAGAGGATTTGGCTGGGGTAGAGGCATGGGAAGAAGATGGTGGTAAACTCAGGAATTGGGCCTTGGGAGCAGTCTTGGAGTATCTGCCAAGATTGCTCCTTTAAGATCACCCTCTAAGGTGTAAAGGGAGGCATAAATCATGCCTTTCCGAAGAGGATTTGGAATGGGAAGGGGTAGAGGGTTTGGAAGAGGTTTCGGATTTGGGGCATATTTTCCCCCCTTGGCCCTATGTTGGCTTAGGAAGAGGAGGCCTATCCAGGAGTTGGGCCTATAGGGCCCCAGGGTTTATCCCTTATGTTCCTTATGGAGGATACGGGTATCCATGGGTCTATGCTCCTTATGGTATGAGAATGGGATATCGGTATGGTTATCCTTATTAATAAACAGTAATGTAAGAAAAGGAGACGGATATGTATTACGGATATTACCCAGAATGGTTTTCTCCCTGGGGGCCACCCATGGGAATGGGTTATCCTATGACAGGGCCCTGGAGTTATCCCTATGGAAGGATGGGGGAGATGCCCTATTACCCACCTCCAGGAGCATTTGGAGGGCCGGGGATGTCACAGATGCCTTATTACCCAGCACCGGGAGGATTAGGGACTCCCGGGATGTCGCCCTTTGGCCCGCCTATGGCCCCAGAGCAGGAGATAGCATTCTTAAGGGACCAGGCCCAGATGCTGAAAGAACAGATGGACCAGATCGATGCCAGGATCAAGGAATTGGACAAAGGGGTTAAGTAGATGCCGTCTAAGATGACCTGTCGAGCAGATAGAAAACTGGAGGGTGATTTCAAGGACTTCTAGCTTCTCCCTCCTGAAAGGCATGGTGGTGACCATGGGGTCACCACCATGTCAATCTATTGGTAGCTTCTTTCTTGGGGTGCGGAGCAGTTTCGGTTGGGAAACATCGCGGTGATCGCGGTCTCATAGGAGAACCAGACGATGTCCTCGCCACCTATCTGGACGATCGAGTCTTCTCTGGAATGGGGCCTTGCCCCGCACGTGGCAGATGCCGTCGAACGAGGCGAAGAGGGACCCCATAGGGAGAAAGTAGGTGTGAGCCATGCCAGGATTTGATGGAACAGGTCATAAGAGGCAAGAAGAGAGGAAATAAGGATCGTGGAAGAGGAAAGTGTGAAAAGAGTCAGCCCTGTGGAGACCTGCCAGCCCAAGGGCCGGTGCTCGAGCGAACGGAAGGAACAACATCGACAGAGGTGTCTCGCGGTTTGGAAGGGCCTTGATGTTTCTCCTTGTTGAGACCGACACCCCTGCGGCCTGAAAGATGTCTGAAAGGAGGCCTTGATTATGAAGTTTGCTATTCCGCTGGCAGGAGGACTCCTCTGCAACCATTTTGGACAGTGCCAGGGGTTCAGCATCCTTATGACAGAGGGAGAAGAGATCGTCAAAAAGAAGCTTCTGAACCTACCCCCGTACGGGCGCGTGCTTTGCAAAGATGGCTGCGCGGGCCTGGAGTAGAGCTGATTATCGCTGGACGCATGGTCTGGCCATGGAACATGCTCCAGACCGTATCTGCTACGATCGGGAGGAACGTTGTGAGACGCGCCCCTATTCCACTGGAGATATATGCAGAAGGGATTAGGTCTTGTCAGGAGAGATTGTGATATGGAATTAACACTCGTCTTTGATGGTCAGGCCCTTCATTCGAAATTCCACGTGGGATGGGGATTTTCTTGCTACCTTCACGGAATGGGACTCCTTTTCGACACAGGAGAGGATGGGCCGAAGCTCCTTCATAATCTCGAGGTCCTCTCCATACCTCTGAACGAGATCCACAGCCTCTTTCTTTCCTGCGAGCATTTTGAACATGCAGGTGGGATCTGGGGGGTCATTCAAAGAAACCCAAAGATTAGCCTTTTCCTTCCCGAATCGATTTCAGAGGAATTCAAGGAGCAGGTGGATTCTCTTGGAAGCAAGATCATCCAAGGCAATGGACAGGGTTCTCTCTTTCCAGGAATCTACAGCATTGAGGAGACCTGCACAAGGATGCCGGAACAGTCCCTTGTTATCGAGGGGGATCGAGGCCTTGTGGTCCTTTGCGGTTGCGCTCACTGCGGGATCGATCGGCCGGTTCGAAGGGTGGCAGGAGAATTTTCCTCAAAGATAGACTTAGTCGTCGGAGGCTTCCACCTCTTTGACTCGACACCGAAGAAGATCGAGCAGGTTATCGAGAGCTTTCAGGCACTGGGAATTCATCGAGTGGCGCCCTGTCATTGCACAGGACCCAGGGCCAGGATGATGTTCAATGAGGCTTACGAAGACCAATTCATTGATTTGGTGGTGGGAAGCCGGATCCAAATATGACAAGGGCCTTTCACATGCGACGAGATTGGGGTACATCGCACATAACGCCGCAGAAGTCGTGGCCGGGGATTTGGGGGTAGAGGTGGGGGAGGGGATTCTTTATGGGAATCAGGATAACCATTCTTTGTGAAAATAGCGTCGGGGATATCAGGGGGTTGGGTGAACATGGATTTTCTGCCCTTATCGAGACATCAGGGGGGCATTACCTCTTCGATACGGGAGGTGGCCATACGATCCTTCCCAATGCCCTGGCCTTCGGGAAGGATTTGAAAGACCTTAAGAAGGTCTGCTTGAGTCACGGACACCATGACCATACGGGAGGCCTTCCCCTTGTGCTTCAGAGAACAGGTGCAATCGATGTCCATGCCCATCCCGATGTATTCCTGGAACGAATTGCCGTCTTGAAGAGTGGCGAAGAGGAAATCAGGCGATTCGTGGGCCTTCCATATAGGCGGGTCTATCTCGAATTTCTTGGTGCCAGGTTTGTTCTCGAAAGGGGATTCCAGGATTTGGAGCAAGACATTTTCCTGACCGGAGAAGTTCCGCGGAGCACTTCCTTCGAGGGATCGGATTCAAGACTTCTTGCCCTGAAGAACGGAGAATACCGGACCGACGAGTTCAAGGACGATCAATCCATGGTCCTCGATACCCCCAAGGGACTCGTCGTGATCTTTGGCTGTGCTCATGCGGGGATGGTCAATACCCTGAGATACGCAATGGAGAGGGTGGGCAACGAGAAGATTCATGCCATCATCGGTGGGACCCACCTGGCCTTTCTGACGGAGGAACAGCTGGAGGCCTCCATCAAGGCATTAAAAGAGTTGTCCGTGGAGAGAATAGGGGTTTCTCACTGTACCGGGTTAAGGGCCGCATCGAGGTTAGCCCATGAGTTCAGGGATCGGTTTTTCTTCGCTTCCGTCGGTACAGTCCTGGAGGTCTGAAGAGTACCGAAGTTGAATGACAAAGGAGGAAGGTATCGAGATTGAAAATAGGACTAGAGTGTATTCCCTGCTTTGTGAGGCAGGCCTTTGAGGCTTTGAGCCTGGTTACCAATGATCAAAAGATTAGGGAACGGATCTTGAGACAGGTGCTTTTCAGGCTGGCCAATGTATCTTTTGATAATGCTCCTCCCTACATAGGGAGGGATATTCACCGGATCATTAGGCTCTTAAGTGGCAATAATGATCCCTATATTGGGATTAAAAGAGATTCAAACAAGTTAGCTAGGGAGCTAATGCCATCTCTTAAGGAGCTTATGAAAAGCTCGGCAGATCCTTTTGAAACTGCGGTGAGATTGGCTGTTGCTGGCAACATCATTGATTACGGACAGGGAGACTATATAGCTGAGGAGAAAATAAAAGAGAGGGTCTCCCGATGCCTTGACCAGTCGGTTAGCAAAGACGCTATCAATGAGCTCAAAGAGGAAATCGACAAGGCATCAAATATACTCTACTTAGGAGATAATGCCGGTGAGGTATTCTTTGATAGGTTGCTAATAGAGGAATTACAAGGGTATCGTATCACATTTGTTGTTAGAGGTGCCCCGATCATCAACGATGCACTGAAAGATGACGCTAAGATGGCTGGCCTCGATAAACTGGTAAAGGTGGTGGATAATGGATCAGATATCCCTGGGACTATCTTGGAGGAATGTTCAGAGGAGCTTAAAAGGCAATTTATGGAGGCGGATCTGGTAATAGCAAAGGGTCAGGGAAATTACGAAACCCTCAAAGATGAAGAAAAAAAGACCTTTTTTCTTTTAAAGGTTAAATGTCCGGTAATTGCGGCGGATATCGGATGTCAGGAAGGGGATATAGTTGTTGTTAATAAGGGTTGAGTTTTTCATTGTTTCTAAAATTTTTGAGGAGGAAAAGATACTATAATGCAACAAGACAAAGAGATGAAACGCAAAAAGGCCATGATGGAGGCCCAGGATGCGGAGATACGGGAAAAGCTTAAGGGGTTTAAGAACAAGTTCTTGGTCATGAGCGGAAAGGGCGGTGTTGGCAAAAGCACGATCGCTGCCTATCTTGCAGTTGGCCTTGCCAAGAGGGGCCATCACGTTGGGCTAATGGATGTAGACCTACACGGCCCGAGTATTCCAAGGCTCCTTGGCCTCAAGGGGAATATCGTCTCGACGCTTGCAAGCAGGAAAGGCATCCCCCTGAGCTTTCTGCCCAACATGCAGGTGATGTCAATAGAGTCCCTCCTTGCAGACAAAGACACAGCAACGATCTGGAGAGGCCCTCTAAAGATAGGGGTTATTAAGCAGTTTATCTCTGACATTGAGTGGAGTAATTCAGATTATCTCATAATTGACTGTCCTCCCGGCACAGGGGATGAACCTTTAACTATAGCCCAGGTCATCCCGGACACCAAGGCGATTATCGTAACAACACCCCAGGAGATCTCCTTGGCTGATGTTCGGAAATCAATAAATTTTTGCCATCAGGTCAATATGGGAGTCCTTGGTTTGATTGAAAACATGAGTGGTTTGCTGTGTCCCTATTGCGGGAAGACTATTGACTTATTTAAGACAGATGGTGGAGCTGTAACTGCCAAAAAGGCAGGTCTAACATTATTGGGGAGCCTACCTTTAGAGCCAGAAATTGTATTGGAGGGTGATAATGGCAGTGTAGCATGGATGGATAGAAAAGATCTGCCCTATACAAAGAGTTTTAACCAGGTTGTAGATAAGGTCGCTGATCTTACGAAAAAATGATCATCGACTAAGTCCCTCATGTGGACATGAATAAATGCACCCTATGTGGGCAATTCATAAGAAAGTAAAACCAGTGAAGGAGGTATGGAAGAATGAAAAAGATAGCATTGGCATGTGAGGATAATCAAGGACTTAGTGGTCAGATGAGCCAGCACTTTGGCCGTTGTCCTTACTATCTGATTGTAGATGTTGAGGGAGATGAGATAAAAAAGACTGATAGTGTCAATAACCCTTATTACAATAACCATGTTCCTGGAATGGTCCCTCAATTCATCAATGAACAGGCAGTCAATGTCATGATTGCTGGAGGTATGGGTCCAAGGGCAATTGATATGTTTACTAATCTTGGTATAGGGGTTGTAACTGGAGCAATAGGAAATGTTGGAAATGTTCTCCAGGCTTATCTAAGGGGAGAGATCAGTGGAGTAGAACCCTGCGAACACGATTATCCCGGAGGCCACAATCACCGCTGAGAGAGGAAACAAGAAATGAAGGTAGTCGTTTCTGCAACCGGCGATAATCTGAGTGCTCATGTTGATAGGCGATTTGGACGGTGCCCCTGGTTCTTATTTGTTGATACAGAATCTCAGGAATATGAAGTAGTAAAAAATCGAAATGCTGATTCAGCCTCCGGAGCAGGAACAGCCTGTGCTCAGTTGGTTCTAAAAAAAGAAGTTGATGCAGTGATTTCTGGGCAGGTGGGTCCGAATGCGTATGAAGTGTTGAAACAGGGGGGAGTAAAGATTTTTATTGCTCCACAAGATATTAGCGTGAAAGAGGCCATAGATAGATATAAAAATAGCGCACTGAGGCAGATGGAAATGAGGATTTTTTAGAACTTTTGCATGTTGCTTGAAATCCTTAGAGAACAGGCAAATGCAGGAAATGGAGGTGATTCGTATGCCAAGAGGAGATGGAACAGGCCCTCCTGGTGGAGGCGGTTCTGGAACGGGAAGCGGTATGGGAAGAGGGCGTCGTCGGGGAAGGATGGGGGGTACCAGAGCTGGTGCTGGCCCTGCCGGCCAGTGTTTATGCCCCTCGTGTGGAGCTACCGTTGCTCATCAGGTAGGGGTACCCTGCTATCAAATGGAATGCCCAAACTGTGGTACCTCAATGGTAAGAAAGTAGGCAAACTGCGATGATTATATCCGTTGCAAGCGGAAAAGGAGGAACAGGTAAAACAACTATAGCCACTAGTTTAGCCCTTTCCTGGGGAGAAGTCCAATTTCTGGATTGTGATGTGGAAGAGCCAAACGCCCATATTTTTCTCAAGCCACACATTAATGAAAGGATATCGGTTGGCATACCTGTTCCTGAACTAGATGAATCCAAATGTAACTTCTGTGGTAAATGCGCTGAGGTGTGTGAATTTAATGCCATAGTGGTCATTAAGAAAAAGGTCCTCTTCTTCCCGGAGCTATGCCATGGGTGCGGGGGCTGTTCATACATTTGCCCAGAGAAGGCAATTAAGGAGGTAGACAGGGCAATTGGGGTTGTTGAAAGAGGTAGGTCAGGCAAAATAGATTTCATCCATGGCATATTGAATGTGGGAGAACCCATGGCCCCCCCTCTCATCAGGCAGGTAAAAAGGCATATCAATAGTGGAACCAATGCTATTATTGATGCCTCTCCGGGAACCTCTTGTCCGGTGGTTGAAGCAGTGAATAGAAGTGATTTCTGTCTGTTGGTTACTGAACCCACCCCCTTTGGATTAAACGATCTGAAGCTGGCAGTGGAAATGCTCAGGAAACTTACTATCCCTTGTGGGGTGGTTATCAATTGTGCTGATATAGGAGATGAAGAGGTAGAAAAGTATTGTAAAGATGAAGATATCCCGATCTTAATGACCATCCCTTGGAATCGAAGAATAGCAGAGGCTTACTCTAGAGGCGTACCATTAATAGATGCCCTACCTGAGTTCCAGGATAGCTTTTCTCAGCTTTATGGAACAATTGAGAGGTTAGCTAAGAGATGAAGCAGTTAACTATAATTAGTGGCAAAGGAGGCACAGGAAAGACCACCATTACTGCTGCCTTTGCTACTCTCTCCGATTCTCACGTAGTAGCAGATTGTGATGTAGATGCTGCTGATCTTCATCTCATTTTGAATCCTAGTATAGAGAAAAGTGAGGAATTCTATGGTGGGAAAACAGCAGTGATTGATAGTGACAAGTGCCAGCAATGTGATGAGTGTATTCGGGTATGCAGATTTGATGCCATAAAGGACTACGTTGTGAATCCCATCTCGTGCGAGGGTTGTGGGGTTTGTGTGCTGGCATGTCCAGAGGGGGCTGTTGGAATGGTAAGGCATATGTCAGGTCAGTGGTTTATCTCTCATACAAGATCTGGGTATATGACGCATGCCAGGCTAGGTATTGCTGAAGAGAATTCCGGAAAACTGGTAACCCTGGTTAGGCAGCAAGCAAAGCTCATCGCAGAAAGGGAGAAAAAGGAATATATTATTATCGATGGCCCTCCTGGAATAGGCTGTCCCGTAATAGCTGCAATAGCAGGAGTAGATTTATTACTTGCAGTTACAGAACCTACTCTCTCCGGGATACATGACTTGGAAAGAGTGGTGGGAGTTGCCAGTCATTTTAGCATCCCTGTTATGGTGTGTATCAATAAATACGATATCAATCCAGACAACACCTCTAAGATAGAAGGATACTGTTCAAAGAATAATCTGAAAGTGGTAGGAAAGATTCTCTATGATCCTCGGGTAACAAAGGCAATGGTAGACAAAAAATCGGTCATAGAATATCCCTGTGGCGAGGTGTCAAAAGAGGTTACAAGGGTCTGGGAAAAGGTAGAGCAAAGACTAAAGCATAGGGAAAACCAGTGAAGTTGAGAGAAAAGATCATTCAGAGATTAAAAGAAGTAATTGATCCCGAAACATTGGTAGATGTAGTAAGTATGGGACTGATTAAGAATCTAAATGTGACAGAAGACGGGAATGTATCTCTTGAGTTTCAACCTTCCTCCTCTGTGTGTCCTTTGGCCCTCCCTTTAGCCCTTGATATTGAAAACGCCTTAAAGACCTTGAGTGAGATAAAGGACCTTAGGGTCACAGTGAGAGACCATCAGATGGCCGATGAATTAAACAGGTATTTAAAGGAAGAAAGGGAATAAAATGCCTCTTTTCGAGTATGAATGTGAGGAATGCAGACTTAGATTTGAGTTACTCCGGATGACAAAAGAAGAGGAGAATGACTTAAGATGTCCTCAATGTGGAGCTGTAGACATTGTTAAGCTATTGTCATCATTTTCCTCTCGATCTAATTCAAGTGGTAGTCAACCTACCAGTTGTTCATCGATCCCCTCTACCTGAGCTCTATGACTGTGAGATAGTTTATCTCAGCCATTCATATTTCGGGGGATTGGGTAGGTCTTGGGGTGTAAACTGAGGAGAATTAACTATGCCAGTTTATGAATATGAGTGTGGTGATTGTGGAAAGGTATCAGAGATTATGGTGGGAATTGGTGGCCAAAGTGACGTCTTGCAATGCAAATATTGCGGTAGCACTGCATTGAAAAAACTTCCCACCCTTGCCTCTATTGCCACTACCTCTTCAGGACCTCGGGGTAAAACGTGCTGTGGTAGAGAAGAGCGCTGCGATAAACCACCTTGTTCAACCGATGGTGTATGCGGTAGGGATTGAAACAAAAAAGATATTCATTCTCAAGGTTAGAACTGAAACCCCTGCTAATGTTTCCTGACTTTGAAAGACGAGGGATGTTTTATCTTTCAGAGAGTTCAGGGGAAAGATGGTAATGGCTGGAGAATCTTGGAAAGATTTGTATAAGAAACCTCAAGAACCCAATACACGCCCTAGGGGACCTATACTTTTTTATAATGATCTGGTTATTGAGCACTTTACCAATCCCCGTAACGTAGGTGAATTGGAAAACCCCGATGGTGAAGCAGTTGTCGGTGATCCCTCCTGCGGTGACCAGATGAAGGTTTCCATAAAGGTTGATAGTAACAGAATCGTTGATATAAGATTCAAATCCTATGGTTGTCCAGGTGCTATCGCCACCAGCAGTATGATGACAGAATTAGCTAAGGGAAAGACCACAGATGAGGCACTAATGATAACAGATGATGACGTAATTATATCCTTGGGCGGCATACCAGAGAGAAAAAAGCACTGTTCACTGATGGGAGTTATCGGTTTGCAGGAAGCAATAAAGGACTATCATAAAAGGCTGAGCGCATGAGAAGGGTGTATCTTGATCATAATGCCACTACTCCTTTAGATACAAGGGTCCTTGAGGCAATGAAGCCTTATCTAACTGAGGCTTTTGGAAACGCTTCCAGCCCCCACCACTATGGTCGTCTAGCAAAACAGGCATTAGAAGAATCGAGGGAAACAGTAGCAAAGGCTATAGGTGCCAAACCGGAAGAGATCATTTTTACCAGCGGTGGAACAGAGGCTGATAATTTAGCGCTACGTGGAATTGCTTACCGTAAAGGGAAAGGTCATATTATCACCTCATCCATTGAGCATCATGCTGTAATGAGGACATGCAATGTTTTAGAAAAAGATGGCTTTACAGTAACATACCTACCTGTGGATAGTCAGGGCAGAGTTGACCCTGATGAAGTCAAGAAGTCTATTAGAAAAGACACAATCATTATCAGTTTGATGGGTGCTAATAATGAGACCGGTGTAATTGAACCTGTCGCAGAAGTGGCTCGAATTGCGCGGGAATACAGTATTCCGTTTCACTGCGATGCTGCTCAGGCGGTTGGAAAGATCGTTGTGGATGTAAGAGAGTTATGTACAGATCTGCTTTCCTTGTCTTCACATAAGATATATGGTCCTAAAGGAATCGGTGCGCTGTTTGTAGAAAATGGGATTGAGCTATCTCCCATCCTCACAGGCGGACATCATGAGAGGGGACTAAGGGCAGGCACAGAGAATATTGCGGCAATTGTAGGCCTTTCCTATGCTTTAAAGACTGCAATTGAAGAGATGGATTCCTATCGGACAAAGGTCTCACCCTTGCGAGACAGGCTGGAGTCAGAACTATTAGATCGAATTGATCAAGTTGAGATCCATAGCGCAAAAGCCAAAAGGCTCCCTCATACCAGCTGTATTGGCTTTGCCTCGGTTGAGGCAGAATCTATTCTCCTCCATTTAGATCTGGAAGGCATTGCTGCCTCTTCAGGTTCAGCTTGTACAACTGGTGAGCCAGAGCCTTCCCACGTGCTATTGGCAATGGGAGTCTCCCCAGAGCTTGCACAGGGGTCGATAAGAATCTCTTTCGGTAGAGAAAATACAGAGGAAGAAGTGGATTATACGGTTAACGTTCTGGAAAAGACGATTAGAGAGTTGAGGAGGGTCTCTTCTCGATGGAACACATCTCAGTCCTTCGAATGGACATCCGAATAGGCGCCAGTTGCCCTCAGTTGAGGAAAGGGATATGGATTCAAGGTCAGAATTAGGCCCTCATTAGGATGGATTAGTTTGTCCTTAAGTGCAAGCCTGTGGAACAGGCACTGAAGAAAGGGGAGCTGCTTGTTTCGGTCTTCGATTGCAGAGATGGCCCGTTCTGCCTTTATTCTCAAAGCGGAATAGTGCAGAACCGGGGCGTCCAGATTAATGTCAGAGGTCTGTGCACCCTTATCGATCCATTTCACAAGCTCCTCGTCATACTCTATTCCGCGGGAGGAATTCCCATCTTATCCCATCCGCGGGCCTGATAGTATTCCTCCAGCAGTTGCGCCATCTGTTCCTGGGTAATCACCTTCCCCGATTCTAAGGCCTCATTATGAAAGCGGGGAGGTAAATGATCATCCTCTAAACGCAGTCCCTCTCTGATGTTGAATCTGCGGGTATTATCTATGACACATGAGGCTATGGAGCGCATATCCTCCTTGGTGGGTCTCAGACCCGTAGTGCCCTCAATAATAGTAGCCAGTTCCTCCCATTGATAGAGGTCACGATAAAAGCGGCACAGGATAAGGGTATCAAAGATAGTGAGGCGGTCTTCCCACTCGGCAAACATGGCTGCCTTGCCCTGGATCTGATCCGGATCAATCATTTTAGACAATTCCGCTTTGTAAAAGGTGGCCCTCAGATGGCAGGCGCCCCGATCAGCGGTTCCATAGGCAAGACCCATCCCTTTTAACACCCTGGGGTCATAACCGGCTGGCTCAAGACCCTTTACATGAATAGCCTGATCCTCCATTCCCCATTCCTTTGCAGCCGCTTTTATTCCCATTGCCAGGATCGCGCCCATACCTCTGCGATGGGCCATATCTGCCAGCAGTTTGGCGATGGCGTCTACATCGCCGTAATCGATCTTCAAATCAATACGTCCCTGCCTGGAGGCCTCTATGGCAAAGGCAACCAGGTTGCCCGCTGAGATAGTGTCTATACCCAGTCTGTCGCATATGTCGTTGAAATACATGATTTCTTCTATACTATCGATCTCGCACAGGCCTCCAAAGGAATAGATAGTCTCATATTCAGGGCCCTCAATCTTGAGGCCTGCGTGCCTTCCCTCTTTGACTGTGCTCAATTTGCCGCAGGCCATGAAACACTTCAGGCAGGCATGGGGCTTCACTGTGCAACGCTCATGAAGCGCATCGGCGCTGATCTTTTCCCAGTCTTCATAAGAGCCTTTTTGCCAGTAACGGGTCGGAAAGCCCTTGGCCTCATTCATAATCTTAACCAGCATGGGCGTCCCCATACTCTTATACGCCTTAACACCTGCATCATCCTTTCCTCTCTTGGCAATCTGTCGGGCAAATTCGGTGGCCAATTTATCATCTGCGAGTTCCTTTTTTTTCGAGCCCCCAAAGGCGATAGCCTTGATCCGCTTGCTGCCCATAACCGCCCCTGCCCCGGTTCGACCAGCGGATCGCCAATAATCATTTTCTACGACGGAGAAGGTGACTCCATTCTCTCCGGCCGGGCCAATGACGATAACCCCTACCTTAGGGTGATCGGGGTTTTTTTCCACAACGAGTTGTCGAATCCGATCTTCGGTCTGATAGGTGTCAGAGCCCCATAAACTCTTTGCAGAATGAAATCGAACACCGTCTTCATAAATCTCGAGCCAAACAGGGCTTTCGGAAGTCCCCTGGATCATGATTGCATCATAGCCTGTTTTGGCCATATATTCGGCAGCTGTTCCACCCGAATATGATTCAGAATAAAAGCCGGTTTGTGGTGATTTCGTAAAAATGCCGTACCGACATGAACCCCATATAGGAGTTCCAGCTACCGGACCGATAGCCAGAATGAGAATATTTTCTGGGGCTAAGGGATCAACACCGGCTGGATTTTCTTTCAACAGCAAATAAGTAGCCAGACCCTTGCCCCCCAAATATTTTTCAAGCAGGGAGTCGTTAATCGGCTCTACCTCATAGTTCTGATTAGTTACATTAATCCTTAGAATACGGTTAAAAAAACCCCTCATTGCTGATCCCCTCATCTTGATATTTTCTTTACTTATAAGGCTCTTTTGTAGATCTCCTTCGCGTCTTCAAGGGTCATTATGCGGGGGTTATTGGCCAAAAGGCGGGTTACCTTCATCACCCCTTCAGCCAGTCGGGGTATATCCCCCTCTGTAACCCCGAACTCGGCTAAGTGTCGGGGGACCCTGAGGTCTTCTGCTAATCGTTCGATTGCCTTCACAGACATCTCTGCAGCCCTCAATTCATCCAAGCCTTCAATAGAAAGAGAAAAGGCCTTAGCAATTTGGGCAAATTTAGGTAGATTCCCCAAGAGGTTAAAACGTATCACATGTGGCAACATCAGTGTATTCGCTATACCATGGGGAATATGAAATTCAGCACCGATGGGATAGGCAAAGGCATGCACCGCTGTAACCCCGGCATTAGCGAAGGCCATACCAGCCAAAAGACTCCCTTCCAGCATCTTAGACCTTGCCTGTAAGTCATTCCCATTGGCATAGGCAGTGCGAATATTCTGGTATAGCATTTCTATTGCCCGAAACGCCAAGAGATCGGTAATTTGGGTTGCATTGACTGAGGTGTAGGCCTCAAGTGCGTGAATTAAGGCATCCATACCGGTCGCTGCTGTAATCTGAGGTGGAAGCCCTAAGGTTAGCTCCGGATCTAGTAAGGCCAGAGCAGGAAAAAGATATGGACTGACTACGCCCTTTTTAAGTTTTTCACTTTCATCAGAAAGAATGGCAATAGGGGTTACTTCACTGCCGGTGCCGGCTGTAGTAGGGACTATAATGGTAGGCAGGCCAGGTTTTGGCACTAGGTCAATCCCAAAGTACTCAGCGATTGTGCCCTTGTTAGTAGCCATAATGGCGGATGTCTTGGCAATGTCAATAGGACTGCCCCCGCCTATTCCGATGATGAGGTTTACCTTTTCCCGATGAATCTGCTCCAAGCATTCTGCTACGATCTCGTATCTCGGATCTGGTTCAACGGCATCAAAAACGGCATATTTGATGCGTGAGCTTTTCAGGGATTTCTCTACTGGCTGGATTAGTCCAGCCCCAATGAGTCCCTTATCGGTTACGATCAGGGTTTTCCCCCCGCTTAGATTAAAGGCCTCTTGCCCGATCTGCCCAATGGCCCCTGGACCCATGACTATCCTGGGAGTAGTCCTGAAAAGGGTTATTTTATTCATCATCGACTCCTTCATTATCTATTATATTATTAGGGCCCTGTGATGTCCTACAAGTATTTAAAAAGGGATGAGAGGTAATGCGTTTTACCTTCCAATGAGCTTTAAAAGCTTTTTGTTTTCTAGAATCTCATCGGGTTCCCCTTCAAACACTATTTCACCTCGTTCGACAATATAAGATCTCTCCGCCACTTGAGATGCAATCCTGACGTTAGACTCAGCTAATAAAATAGTGATTCCTAAATCCTTAATGCGTCTCAAGGCATCCCTGAATCTGGAAACAACTATGGGGGCTAAGCCTTCAAATGATTCATCCAAAAGCAATAACGTTGGATTTAGGGCCAAGGCCCTGGTTATGGAGACCATTTTCTTTTCTCCACCACTTAAATAAATCCCTCTTCTCTTTAATAGTTTTTTGATTTCTGGAAATATGCTAAAGGTTTTTTCTATACTAAAGTCCTTCATCCTTTCGGTCTTACTCGTAATCCAGGTTGAAAGATTGATATTTTCCTCTACTGTCAGTTCAGAAAACACCCTCATATCTTCGGGGGAGTACGCCAAACCTAACAAGACCCGCTTACGGGGGGATAGATTTGTTATATCCTTGTCTTTGAACATTATTCTACCTGATTTAGGTGAATATAGACCAATTATGCTCTTTATTATGGAGCTCTTTCCAGCGCCATTTCTACCTAGCAAGCAGACTATCTCTCCTTCATCAACTTTTAACGAAACTGATCTTAAGATCTGGGTCGAATCGATATATAAATCTAAGCCCTGAAGCTCTGCTAACATCTTAATCACCTATACCAAATAACGTGGTTAGAACATCCTTACTTTCCATTATCTCATTGGGCTTGCCCTCAGCGATTATCTTACCCTCATGCATGACCAAGACCCTATCAGAATAATCTGTAACAATGTCCATATCATGCTCTATAATTAATGTTGAAATATTTTCCTTTCTTATAGCTGATACAATGGTATCCATTACCTTAAACTTATCGGCTGTAGCTACCCCGCTAGTAGGCTCATCCAACAAGAGAAGCTTGGATTTTAAAGCAAAAGCAATAGCTACATCGAGAACCTTCATATCCCCTTCCGAAAGATCTTTAGGCGATAAATTGTTTTTATCTGAGATATTGAAGATGTTTAAGATCTCAAGCGCTTCATTTCTGATATCAGCATATCTGTCAGCGGGCAATAATCCCCTTTTTATCATTCCATATCTTGAAAAGAGAGCAGTTCTTACATTATCCAATACAGTGGCAGTCTCAAAAAGACTCGCCCCTTGGAAACTACGGCCTACCCCTACCTTAATTCTCTTATATGCAGAGGCATAAGTTATATCACTATCACCAAAGGTTATCTTTCCAGTATCAGGCATCAAATAACCGCTGATCAAATTGACCAATGTGGTCTTTCCAGCCCCATTGGAGCCAACTAGTGAGACTATTTCACCATCCCCAATTTCAAAGCTTACATCATCGACGGCCTTAACATCTCCGAAATATTTTTTCAGGTCTTCAGCGATCAACATCCTAAACCCCAATAAAAGCCCTTCTATTCTCTTATCCTGTCAGCTAATTTCTTGAAGCCCCCAGCAATGCCTGTGGGAAGTAAAAGAACTAAGATTATGATAGTGATACCAATGATGAACATCCAATACTCCGTAGAGCCCATAGCATATAATTTTAAAAAGGTAAAAATCATGGCACCGATGATTGGTCCTTCAAAAATAGCAAAACCACCAAGTAAGGTCATGTAGACGATTTCACCTGAAAACACCCAATGAGACACATCAGGTGTGACATGGCCATTAATAAAACTCCAAAGTGCCCCTCCCAAACCCGTAAACATGCCTGATATTATGAATACATAAAGCCGATATCTTCGGACACGTATGCCGATTAACTCGGCCCTTAGCTCATTATCCCTTAATGCTTGTAATGCCTTTCCAAAAGGCGAGTTTACAATGCCTTTCATGATAATGAAGCTAAAAACAAATACGCCTAATAGGAAATAGTAGTAGATACCTGAAAGAAACTGCGGTCTCCTTATCCCCTCGAATGTCATACCGAACATACTTGGTATTTTAACAGAAAGCCCATCGGAACCTCCGGTAATGTAATAAAATTTAAAAACGAGGGCATAAACTAACATGGAAAGCGCCAGAGCAAGTATGGCAAAGAAAATCCTCGTATGCCTCACACATAGAAAGCCGAAGATAGCAGATATAATGAAAGAAACTAAAAGAGCACTGGGAATCAGGATTTCCATAGAGTATAGCCCCGGGAAATATTTGGCGATCATGGCCACGCCATAGGCCCCCGCAGCAAAAAAGGCGCCATGTCCAAAGGACAAAAGGCCGGTATATCCAAGAAGGAGATTGAAACCCAGTACAGCGATAGCGAAGGTCAATCCGTATTCAAAAAGGATGAGGTTAAACGTTGAAAGGATGCGGGGAAGGAATAACAGTGCAAGGATGACGAACAAATAAATTATAAATTTAGGACGAGTAATAACTTTCTTAAGACCCACTTTTCCTCCTCCAGGATTATCTCCCAAAAAGCCCCTCTGGCTTAGCGACAAGGATTACTGCTGCGATTAAAAATAGTAATGCCAGCTCTATCTCAGGGAATAGGACGATCCCGATAGATCGCGTTTGCCCCACGATCAGAGACCCTGCTAGTGCCCCTTTTAGGCTGCCGAGACCTCCTATGACCACAACGATAAAGGCGAGGATAAGTGGTTCCATCCCGAACCCTAGAAGAGCTGCTGTTGTTGGCACCACGAGGGCGCCCGCAAGTCCCGCTAAAGCTGAGCCAAGCACAAAGGCAAATGTTCCCATTTTATGAATATTTAACCCCAGTGCGGTAGCCATTTCCCTGTCCAATGATATGGCTCGTAACATAACGCCGATCCTAGTTTTGAACATAAAGATCCATATCAATAATCCAGCAATAAGGGCCATGATCATAACGAGGAGAAAATAAGCAGGATAGGGATTTCCCAGGATGTGTATTTTACCTAGAGCATCAAAAGGTCTGGACGCATAATAGGCTTCCCCGCCCCATATCATTTTAATCACGTCCTCGAGAAGAAGGAGGGCCCCGAACGTGATCAAAAGCTGATACTCCAGTGCACGTTTATACATGGGTCGAATAAGAAAATATTCCATGAACAGGCCGAAAAAGGCAGCTAATACTACGCCGCTAAGGAGGGAGGGATAGATGAGGAACATGGGAGCCCCCTCGCCCAAGGCAACAATCATCCAGGCAGCCATAAACGCCCCAATCGCATAGAGGGAGCCATGCGCCAGGTTTAGTATCCCCATAACACCCAATATGATGTTCAGCCCCAAAGAGATGAGAAATATGACGGCTGCAAAATATAATCCATTAAGGATATAAATCGGCCACATCTTTTAATTTCTCTGTACTAAGAGATCTCGGGAAAAACTAATAGAAGTCTGAGGGAGAGGAGGAGTAACAAAAAGATCATTCCCCCTCTCCATCACCATAACAGGTTTAAACCTTCCAGCCTTGGATCCAATCCACCGTTCGGACACCGACCGGTGCGTTTACCATGTGAGCCGGAAATACCTCCAATCTCCTCGGGTCAAGTATCGGGAACGGAAATTCTGGTACCTTCTTGGAAAACCCGAGCAGCACATCTTCGATCCCGTTGTGATCCTCTCGTATCATCAGGTGTCCTGAGGGCGTTTGAATAGAGAGCCCCACTGCCGCCTCAGCTATTTCCTCGATTGTGGGCCAGCCACCAACTAAAGCGGCCGCTCTCTCAACAGCGTGTTTATAAGTATACATCGCCTGATACGCATGGTAGCAAGGATAGGTGGGGTATTTGCCATATCTTTTGTGATACTCCTCCACAAACCACTTATTTAAGGGCCACTTATCGTGAGGAGGATAGAGGAAATAGTGGGTGCCAGCACAGCATATGAGTTGTTCCTCTGGATAGTCTTTTCCTACCTCTTGAGGATAAGGTTCACCTCTTGAGAAAGCCATCTTGCTTTTCTCAAAAAATCCCATACCCATAGCCTGCTTGGTAAAGGTTACTGAATCCCCTCCCCATAGGGCAGAGTGAACGATATCTGGCTTAGCGCCCATTAATGCGCTGATATGGGCAGTAAAATCCGTGGTGAACAGGGGAGGCCACCACGTTCCTACCACTTTTACATGGGGCATCAGTTTCTTCATCGCGGTTTCAAAGATGAGCCAGCTATCTCTCCCCCATGCGTAATCTGGGTTTATTCCAGCTATTGTTTTGATATCAGGTAAATATTTTTTGACCATAAAAGCGAGTCCGATATTGTCAATACCAAGATGGGCTTTAGTCCTGAAGCCCAATGTGTACTTTGGAACTTTATATGGGGATTTATCACCTTCCATCAGCACATGTGTCCCGCAATCGTATGCCATGATAAGACCACCAAGTTCGTCGGAGAGGGGTAACACCGCCTTGCAATCAGCGGAGGAGATATAACCTAATATCACATCAACCTTTTCATCAAGGATGAGCTTTCTACAGAGCTTAACCTGAGCATCAACGCCACCAGCTTCATCATAGCTCAAGAGATGGATCTTCCTGCCCAGGATTCCTCCCTCTCTATTGATTACATCAGCTAGCATCTTATAGGTGTTATTGCCCGGGATACCGAAAGGAGATGCTGCGGCACCAGTCAAAAAGCTTATAGCGGCCAACTTGATCGGCGTCTTAGGGTTTGAGCGTGTTTGAGCGGCAGTTGCCTTTCTGACTTTAACAGAAGAGCCTAAAAGTCCTGCAGCTCCCAGGCCAAGCCCTACTGTTCCTGCAGATTTAATAAATTCCCTTCTTCCAATCTTCTTTTTCGCCATAACTATATCCCCCCTTTTAGACCTAAATGATTACCCAGAAAATTAAAATAGCCTTACCTTTTTTCTCATTTAATCATCGCAAATGCCCGTTCTTGTATCACCTCCTCCTTTCTAAGGAATTGTAGCCATACCATTTTTTGATCTTGGTATGCGTTTTTTGGAATAAAGATTGTCAATCTTCATTATACCCGAGGTTATTTTATCAAAAATGATGATCTTCACCTATTTAATTAAAATACTAAGAAATATCAAGCATGAAATTCGTTAACATTGGATTATATTGAATTCTACTTGGCCTGAAAGGTAGAAATCCGTGATGCGTGATATTTATTTTGGGGTAGTGTCATCCTGATCTTTCTCCCTTAACACCCGACGAAGGAATTTCCCGGTCAATGTCTTTGGAATTTCCGAGACAATTTCTACCTGCCGTGGGTATTTGTAGGCAGCCATACGACTTTTGCAGAAAGATATAATATCTTGAGGTGTTACAGAGCCCTCCATTCCCTCCTTTAAGGCCACAAATGCCTTCACCGTCTCCCCCCTGTACGGGTCCGGTACGCCAACAACAGCTGTCTCTTTAACCCCGGGGTGCTGGTAAATCACATCTTCCACATCCCGTGGCCAAACCTTGTAGCCCGCTGCCACGATCATATCCTTTTTTCGATCGACCACATAAAACCAACCATCATCATCCATCTTCCCAACATCCCCGGTATACAGCCAGCCATCCCGGATGGCATGCTTTGTTTCTTCTGGTTTTTGCCAATACCCTGGGACTACCATGGGCCCTTTATCTACGATTTCCCCGATCTCTCCAGGACCAAGCTCTTGGGTACCCTTTTCCAGATCCATAATCTTTATTACTGCGTTGGGAATGGGAACTCCCACGGAAAGAGCCCCACTGTCTTGATCTACAGGGGCTCGTTTACCCCACGGGACAAGATGGGAGGGAGAGTTGGTCTCTGTCAAACCATAGGCATTGTATATATAGAGACCCGTTAGCTCTTCAAACTGATCTACAGTAGCAGGAGAAACAGGTGCCCCTCCGCTATAGGCTTTTACAAAGGTGGATACATCCCTTTTCTTGATATCTGGATGATTCATCAAGGCTATGTATACCGTAATCGAAGCAACGGTCATTGTCACCCTCCACCGTTCTATGAGCCTGAGTGTTTCGCCTGGATCAAAGCGGTAATAAAGGACAACAGGAATACCAGCCAGGGCGGCTATAGCTAAATGAGCTACTTCACCTGTTACATGGAATAGAGGGGCGACGCCAAGCACGACGTCATTTTCATCCATGCTCAGCATTGTTTTATATACCCGGGCATTAAAGGCAATGTTCCCATGCGTATTCATCGCCCCTTTGGGGGGGCCAGTTGTCCCCGAGGTATAGGTCAAATAGGCCACATCATCAGGGGACAGCCGCGGATCTCCCACTTTTTTATCCTTATATCTATCCAGCAGTTCGAGCATATCGAAGGTGCCGGGAATGGAAACCTTCTTTGTGTCTTTAAGCAGATTTGGCTTATCCATTTCGGAAGGGAGCATATCCAGGGGAGAGGTGGTAACGACTTTCTCAATCGAGGTCTCCCTTAGAAAGGACAAATCCAGATTACTTGCAACCTCTTCGAGTATAAAAAAGATCTTTGCTCCTGAATCCTGGCAGAAGTAAGTGAGTTCCTTCTCTTTATACATGGGATTCAAGGGAACTACGATGGCGCCAAGCTTCCACGCTGCGTATAATGCGACAAGAAACTGGGGGACATTCTGGAGATCAAGCACGATTCGATCGCCCTTTTTAAGACCGAGATCGTAAAAGGCGGCTGCCAGGTTATCTGAAAGCCGGTCGATCTCGCCGTAGGATATCGTATAATCAAAGTAATATACAGCGGGGATGTCGGGCCGGCGCGCAGCCGATGTTCTAAAATCGTCTAAAGCAGTGTTCAGCCTTATTTCCAGATCGTGGGGGACCCGACATGGATAAAGCTTGAGCCATGGTCTTATGTCATAGGGAGAGGTCATTTTGGATTATTCTATGGGTGAAGGAAAATATGGCGTAAGGGATATAGCTTGTCAAGTTGTTTCAAATTGTTACTTTATCTTTTTGAAACCAAAGGCCCCACATGCTTCTCTCCAAGCAAAAAATGAAACCCCTTGACTTCCAAGCCGAACTCCTTAATGATACCAAAAACCCTTAGTTCGTTGAGGCGATATGGTTCAATATGAGATGAGGAGAGTAATTGGCATGAAAAAGATCATGTTTCTACTTGTATTTATGCTTGCTGGCGTGCCATCGGCAGTTTTTGGCGCTGAAGGGCAGGGGCGCACGGCCATCTTAGTGGATAATGCCGGTACGGCGTGGGAAATCACAGATGTCTTTGTTCATACCGAACCTGGCGGTTTCTATGAGTCTCGCTTTTGTCTAACGGTTGCTACCGATACCTTCCAAGTGGCTATTCCGCCAGAGAACTTGATATCCGTCGAGGTCACGGGTGAGAATTGCGCAGTCAGATACCGATGGATGGGACGGGAGCAAACTATCTCCGGAAAGGTCACATCGAAGCAAATCGTGGGAAAGAGTGATGTCGGATATGTCAGCCGGAAATTTGATAATCTGAAGAAGCTCACGTTCAAGGAGGGCCCCGCTGTGATGAAGGAGGAAAACCCCCCTACATATGAGACGACTCTTGTGCTTACTGACGGCACAAGGGCCCCGGTCGCTAACTTGAAGAGAATTAGTTCACAGTCATATTCAGCGGTACCCTTATCAGGGGTAAAGGCGGGTACTGTTTTCGAGCTGTACAACGATGTGGGTTTTTTTCAGGAAAAAAATGCACCGACCATAAAATTTGAGGACATCGAATCTATGGAGTTTCCGACAGAAAATAGCATTACTCTGACGCTCAAGCAGAGCATCGACCAAACTCGTAGTAAAGGCAAGAGGGATACTGATAAAAAGGCTAAGATTGATGAGGACCTTGAATTTCTCAAAGGTGGCCTCGATCTCGATATTGATCTTGGCGAAGGTGAGAGAGAGGCTGGTAAGCTATCACCCAAGAACTGGGCATACGGGTTTGCCGGGATCTATAGCAAAGGATATTTTTTCATCCATGGCAAGTACGTGAAGGCCATTGAGTTCGGTGCAGAACAGAAGTAGAGAAAGGATTGTGTCAAAAATACGCTTGCGCTCCCCCTTTTTTCTTTATCGGATATTGCCTTGATTCCAGTTGACTCTTTCCCAGGCGCACGCGTTCCTCAATCTTCGGAATAACCTGCGCGGCCTTTCTGCTCAATACGAAATAATCCACCTGGGTGCTGGCATCCGTGGATCCAGAGCTTTCCGCAGCTTTGGCTTCCCATTGGGCAATCTTGGATCTGAGGAAGGGTGTAGCCTCAGCATTTCCCCCTGTGGCCACCGCATCCAATGCTACCATCATCAACTGATGATCCTCACATCTGTCAATGATGCCCATCAGGTGTTCGGTCAATCTTGGGTCACCAAGGGCACTCAGGATATGGGGGACTTCCGTCCTTTTGCTCAGGGTGAACTGGTCATACCTCTCCCAAATGCGCTCTGCTACCCCTGGTGCCTGTAACGTACCCAGGGCATACGCTGCTATCCAACGTTTCCGGAAATCGATTGTATCAACCCCGAAGCTACTAAAGGAAACCTTTTTGAACAATTCGGACATGATCTTTTCTAGCTGGGGTATCGATTCAGTGTCATTTAATTCGGCAATATATCCTGCCGCCCTCATTTGAGCCGGGGGATTAGTATCCAGCTTCAAGGCCCGCCTGATGAATGGCAGGGCTGCTCTTCCCTTCCTTTCATAGAGGATCCTCAGTGCATAGAACGCCTTGTTCTCACTTTCTCTAGCAAGCTTGCCAGCAGCCACGCAGGCGGCACAACCTTGTGCGCTGCCCCCGAGCAAATGTGAGAACAAAGGGACCAGCAAGAACAGCCAAAGATATTTCCCCTTTGTCATAGCCATTACTTCCTCTATCATGGAATAGCTTCGCAACAAAAGTACTGAATTGACCTTCCATCCTGCAAGGGATACATGAGCTCACTGGTCTTTGCATTTTATATAAAAGGAGATATCAATTGTCAATAATATGGATTATGTGATTCTAAGCCACGAGGACTCCCTTTGACAAATATGCACTGAACAAGGGGACAGCGGCATTTCTCCCGCGCTGACACCGAGATGGAGGTCTGTAACAAGGCACCTGTCAAGCAAACCCTTCCGCTTGGAAAGCACGGTTTTGCGCGAAAAGCTGATAGGCCTACAGAAGGTTGGCATCTTTTGTGGAAATAGCAGTTAGTAAGGTAATGATATTTTATTGTTGACATACCCTGGTCATAGTCGTATACAACACCATAATAGAGATGGTCCAGAGACCTTAATTGATGTAAGGATGAAAAAAAGGAGGCAAGAGATGAGAAACAAATTGGCGCTTATAGCCGGAATCATTTTTGTGTTGAGCTTGTCCGCAAGCGCTTGGGGCATAGTTGATGTCCCCATAAGCGAATACAAGAAGTGGCCCAATAATTGGGGAAAGTGGGGACCTGACGATGAGGTTGGCTGCCTTAATTACAATACCCCCCAATCACTTGTTGCAGCCGCAGGGCTGGTCAAACAGGGGAAAATCATCCCATGCTCCTGGGAGGTAAAACCTAATTCATACCCGCTATGGGGTATGCGAGTGGGCATCGAGAGGTTCATGAATTGGTCGGGCAACGATGCTGTTGCTGGAGATAAACCGGGGATGTGGTATAGTGATGAGATCATCAAGGTAGGGACCCATAGTATGTCGCATGCTGATCCTCTGGTCCACCTGTGGTATGGCGATAAGGTTTATAATGGATATAACGTTGAAGAGGTTATTACGCATGATAACGGGACGCTTAAAGCCAATGCCAATGCCTATCTGCCTAAATCCGCACAAAGAGGGGTGCTCCTGGATGTGGCCAGGTTCAAAGGAGTGGATTACCTGGGCGATAAATACTTGATAACCCCGAAGGATTTGGATGACTGCGCCAAGTGGGCGGGTGTGAAGATTAAACCAGGTGACGCCGTTCTCATCCGGACGGGCTTTATGAAGTACTGGTCGGACAAGATAATCAAAGCAGGTGGGACCTTGAGATGGTCGGCAACTGAAGATGGCGAACCCGGACCAGGAGGCGATTGCATAGCATGGGTGCAGGAGCACAAGATAGGCGTTCTCGGTGCAGACAACATCGCTGTGGAACATATTGTGCCTGTAGAGGAAAAATACAATAAGATATACAAGGTGGGGCTGATACCGCTTCACGTCGCGGTCTTGCAGATGTTAGGTTGTCCCCTGCATGAGCTGCTGAACCTGGACGCCCTTTCCGAAGACTGTGCAAAGGATGGCGTTTATGAGTTCCTATATGTGTGGCCGCCTCTAAACTTCTGGAACGCTACAGGAGGTTTGATCTCTCCTGTCGCCCTTAAGTAAATATGTCTTTTCCCTGGGCCGTCTCTGCAATTTAGGAGGGGTTAGCCAACACCGGCTAACCCCTCCTTTTTTTCTGCTGTTCCGAACAGGACTCAAAAGCCGTTTTATTCCAAGAATTTGGCCCGGCGCCTGTGCGGGGTTTTGATCAGGGCCGCAAAATCCTTGAGGTTCTTTAGGGTAAACCTGCCTTTGGGTCTTTTTCCATCCCTGTCGAGAAAATATGCCTCTATCCCCAGAGTTCTTGGAACCAGATAGTCGAATTCATAATGGTCTCCCACATGGATGGCATTAGCTGATTCTATTCCCATAATTTCGCAGATTCGCTTGTAGAATTGGGGGCTTTTTTTGACCTGGTGGAAATCTGATGTGGCTGAGAAGACCCTTATGAAGTAACCTTCAATTCCCGCCTCCCTTAGCTCGACTTCAACAAACTCCCTGGCTGCATTCGAGGTAACAATAAGGTCATGGTGTTGCACCAGATCCTCCATCACCTCTTTAACCTCCGGGAACGGCCGGATCGTATCCCTGTGTTCCTCCAGCAGATCTTCCCATCTTCCAGGAAGCTTGAGGTATTCAAACCAGTATTTGATATCATACCATTCTAAGGCGGAATCACCAATCCTTTCGTATTCGGCTGTCACTATGGATATAGCCTCAGAAAGGCTGATATTGTGTTTTTTTGCATAAAGCTGGGGGACGCCAGTCTCCCATACATAGGTTGTATAGGAGGGATCAATCAATGTAGAATCTAAATCGAATGAGATAAGTTTCTTCTTGTTCACCTAAAAGTGCCTCCTCACTCAACTCATGCAAAATGTAACCTCATTTTGTAGCGAACCAATTTGCCTTTATTTAACAGGCTGAAGATATTTTCTTAAATAGTCTGCTGTGTAAGATTTTCTGCTATTTTTGAGGATCTCAACCGGTGAGCCGGCTGCTATCACCTCGCCACCCTGCTCACCCCCCTCTGGACCAAGATCGATAATGTAGTCCGCCTCCTTTATGACCTCCATGTTATGTTCAATTGCCGCGACTGTATTTCCCCTGTCCACAAGGGCCTGCAGTACCTGGATCAGGGTTGAGATGTCAGCCATGTGCAACCCGGTGGTGGGCTCATCCAGGATGTAAAGGGTGTGGCCTTTTGAGGGTCTCGCCAGTTCTTTGGAGATCTTGATCCTCTGGGCCTCGCCGCCGGAAAGAGTGGGGCTTGGCTGTCCCAGGGTGAGATAGCCCAGACCGATTTCGCATACCACCTGGAGCCCCTGCCTGATCTTTGGTACAGCCGAAAAGAAGGTTAGGGCCTCTTCAAAGGTGAGGTTCAACACCTCTGCTATGTTCTTCCCCTTGTAGGTGATATCCAGCGTCTCCTGGTTGAACCTATTACCTCCACATACCTCACAGGCAATGTATACATCTGGTAGAAAACTCATTTCCACCTTGATTGAACCATGGCCTTTGCAGGCCTCGCACCTGCCCCCGGGCACGTTAAATGAAAACCTACCAGGCCGGTATCCCCTTGCCCTGGACGGAGGTGTCATTGAAAAGAGGGTTCGTATCTCGGAGAGTGATCCAATATATGAGATAGGCACAGAGCGCGTGGTGAGCCCAATAGGGCCATGATCCACCTCAAGAACCCTATCCACCAGTTCCCATCCCTCAATCGCCCTACACAGGCCAGCCTCTCCTTCTTTCCCTAACAATCGGTTACGTAGTCCCTTATAGAGAATGTCTTTTAGGAGGGTGGATTTGCCAGAGCCAGAGACCCCTGTGATGCAGATCAGTCTTTGCAGGGGAAGTTCGACATCCATCTCTTTGAGGTTATGCTCGGTTGCGGCCCAGACCTTGATCCGCGGGTGTGCCTTATATGGCCTCAGCCTTGAGGTAATTCTGCGAGGATGTCTGGCAAGGGATAATCCGGTTATAGATTCAGGGGTCTTTTTCAGGTCTCCCATGCTTCCACCTGCCACCAGCTGGCCGCCTTTTCTGCCAGCCCCGGGCCCAAGATCAATTATGTAATCAGCCTCCCTGATGGTTTCTTCATCGTGTTCTACGACCAGAATAGAGTTCCCCCTCTCTTTTAGTCTCTTTAAGGCATCAAGGAGCCTCCTGTTGTCCCTTGGGTGGAGCCCGATTGTTGGTTCATCCAGAATATAGCATACCCCTGTAAGGTTTGATCCAAGCTGTGATGCCAGGCGGACCCTCTGGGCTTCTCCACCAGAGAGTGTTTCCCCGCTTCGACCAAGAGATAGATAGGACACACCAAGCAGATTCATAAATATAAGTCTCATGAGTATCTCATCTATAATAGGATGAGCTATCAGGGTCTCTTGACTGGTAAAGGAGAATCCCCTGAGGATCTCCTGTAGTCTGTCAGCGGGTTGCTGAACCAGGTCCCAGATGGAGTAGCCCTTAACCTTTACGGCCAGGGCCTCGGGTTTTAATCTGCTTCCACCGCATTTGTAGCAGATGGGGCTGCCATCTCCATCCATATCGCCCAGACTGCCCAATCCTTCACATATGGGGCATGCACCATGTGTGCTGTTAAAGGAGAAAAGCCTTGGATCAAGCTCTCTTGCACCAATGCCGCATGAGGGGCAGACCTTCTTCAGGGAAAAGATCTCTTCGTGCCCATACCTATCCATGATCATAAAGGTTCCACTGCCTTCAGAGAGGCCCCGGCTTACCATTTGGTCAAGGTTCGGGCTTGGAATTTCGCCAATCACAAGATCAATGGTATGTTCATGGTATCTGCTCAGGGACATACCTTCCCTTAGTTGTATTACCTTGCGGTCAATCCTGGCCTCTCTGTAGCCCCTCCGCATGGCCTGGGCGAGTAAATCCTTGTGAAAGCCTTTGCGTCCAGCCACAAGGGAGACCAGAATAGTAGCCTTTTTTTGACTGTAATTATCCTTGATCTTTTCTAAAATTGCCTCCCTTGATTGGGCTGCCATCTCCCGGCCACAAACCGGACACCGCTGCGATCCGAGTTTGCTATACAGAAGCCTCAGGAAATGATAGATCTCTGTGAGGGTTGCCACTGTGCTCCTTGGGCTGGCGTAATGTATCCTCTGCTGGATAGCTACTGTAGGTGGGAGACCAGAGACCACATCTACCTCCGGCCTTTCGAGCACTTTCACATATTGTCGGGCATAGGGGGCGAGGCTTTCCAGGTATCTGCGTTGACCTTCAGCAAAAAGGATATCAAAGGCAAGGGTGGATTTTCCTGAGCCAGACACACCTGTGAGTACCACAAGTTGTTGGCGCGGAATAGAAAGACTGAGGTTTTTGAGGTTATGCTCCCTGGCACCTTTTATGGAAATGGCCCCTGGTAACCTCACTGTGGGTTTGTAAGCGGTTTTAGGAAACTTGCTATCAGGTGCAATTTTTCTTGAACCATCCAAATACCTTTTCAAGAATCTCCCGGTGTGGGAATCTGAATGCCTGGCTACAACTTCTGGACTCCCTGCTACCACAACCTGGCCTCCCGCATCACCTCCTTCAGGACCCAGATCGATTACCCAGTCCGCGCTCTTGACCACATCCATGTTGTGCTCAATAACAAGCACTGTATTGCCCTGGGCTACAAGGGTCTGGAGTATGGAGATCAGCCTTTCTATATCGGCAAAATGGAGGCCCGTTGTGGGCTCATCAAGGATAAAGAGCATGGGTCCCCGATCAGAGGATTTCAGATAACGAGAGATCTTAAGTCTCTGGGCCTCTCCCCCTGAAAGGGTATTTATTGGCTGACCAAGCTGCATATAGCCAAGTCCCACATCAGCGAGGGATTTTAGGGAGGTTCTTACCTTCGCTTGGTCATCAAAAAATGTTAGGGCCTGATCAACTGTCATGGAAAGGATCGCATATATATTTTTATCCTTGTAGGTGACTTCCAAGACCTCTTTCTTAAACCGTTTTCCCCGGCATTCCGGACAGGTAGTAAAGACATCTGAGAGGAACTGCATCTCTACCTTTTCACTTCCTTGCCCCTTGCAGGTCTCGCACCTACCTCCAGCAACATTGAAGGAGAAATAACTGGGGCCAAGGCCTTTTGCAATGGCCCTCGGTGTGCCTGCCAAAAGGTGCCGAATGGGGGCCATGGCCTCTACATAGGTAAGGGGATTGGACCTCGGAGTTCTACCAATGGGTTTCTGGTCAATCATCACCACATCGGCAATTTCCTCTAAACCTTTTATTGCCTTATGGCGACCAGGTGTGCCCTGGGGGTCGGATTTGGCATTTTTGATTGCCTTATAGAGGATCTCTTCGGCGAGGGTGGATTTTCCTGAGCCGGAAACACCGGTCAGGCATACAAAAAGGCCCGATGGAATCCGAACATCTATATTTTTCAGGTTATGCTCACTTGCGCCCTCAATAGTCAGCCATGAATCCTTTAAGGGTCTTCTCCTTAGGTCAGGAATGGTGATACGCCTTTGTCCCTTAAGATACTGGCCGGTAATTGAACCATTTACAGTGGACGTAGGACCGAAGTACATGATCTCTCCACCATGATCCCCGGCCGCTGGTCCCAGATCAAGCATAAAGTCGCTCTCCCCAATAATCTCAGGATCGTGTTCAACCACAATGACGGTGTTCTGGATATCCCTGAGCTTCTTCATGATCCTGATGAGCCTATTATTATCCCTCGGATGGAGACCAATGCTGGGTTCATCCAGGATATAAAGGGTATTTACCAGGGAGGAGCCAAGGGCTGATGTGAGGGCTACCCTCTGCAGCTCACCACTTGAAAGGGTCCTGGACTGGCGATCCAGAGTGAGATAGCCAAGCCCCACATCAAGAAGGTATGTGAGCCTACCTTTAATCTCATCCAGGATCATGGCACTGGCATCGTCTCCTGAAGGCACATCAAGTGATTTAAAGAAGGTGTTGGCTTGCTCAATACTCAGAGAATATACCTGCCCGATGTTGAGCCCTCCAATATAGTAGAGCAGGGCCTCTTTCATAAATCTTGTTCCATTGCACTCTGGGCAGACCTTATAGGCCCTGTAGCGGGAAAGAAATACCCTTACATGCATCTTGTATTTTTTGGTCTCGAGCCACCTGAAAAATCCTCTCACCCCGTAAAATCCCTCATTACCCTCCATAATAAGCTCTGTTTGGGCCTCGGTTAGATCGCTAAAGGGAATGTCTGTAGGGATAGTGTTGTCATGACAGAAGTCTAACAGATCCTCAAATTCCATATGGTTTTTAGTCCAGTCACCCCATGGTTTTATAGCACCTTGCTCAAGGGAAAGGGATTTGTTTGGGATGACAAGGTCAGGGTCAATATCGATGATCCTGCCAAAACCTCTGCATGTTTCGCATGCACCTACGGGGCTGTTGAATGAGAAAAGGTTTGGAATCGGCCTCTTATAGGCTATTTTGCACCCTGCACACTCGAGCTGATTGCTGAAGGAAAGGCGCCTGTCAGGTTTTAACCACAAATCAAGCTGGCCGCCTCCAAAACGGAAGGCCTGCTCCAGGGAATCAAAAATCCGCTTCCTGTCAGAATGCCTGAAAAGTAAGCGATCTACCACAAAGTGCACTTCTCCATTTCCTGATTTCCATTCTTCAATTGACCTAATCTGACCGTCAGAGAAAAAGCGGTGGAGGCCCAATCTGCCTAATTCTCTTCTCACTTGCTCATGGGAAGCAGATTTAAGAGAAAACGGGAAGGTGATTATGGCCTCAGTTCCCTGTGGGATATCCTTCAGGGCTTCCCACACATGTTCCGGGGTCTCTGGAATTACCGGTTTTCCACATTTCCTGCAATGGAGCTTTCCCAATCGGGTGTAGAGCAGTTTCACATAGTCTGTGCTCTGCGTCATGGTGCCCACAGTCGATCGAGAGGTGCGTACAGACCCTTTATTGTCAATTGCAATGGCCGGAGGGATACCCTCGATGCTATCAACCTGAGGCCTATCCATCCTTTCCATGAACTGCCTGGCATAGGGTGAGAAGGTCTCAACATAGCGACGCTGACCTTCGGCATAAAGGGTATCAAAGGCGAGAGAAGACTTTCCTGAGCCACTGACACCAGTGATTACAGTGATATTATTCAGCGGGATATCCAGATTAAGGTTCTTCAGATTATTCTGGTGGGCACCCTTGATCCGGATGGCATCCTTTGGTATTTCCATCTTTCCAATCTTTTCCATCGGCCCTTTTACGGTCATAGGCAATTTTCCCCGCTCAAAGAAACGCAAGTACCCACTCTTAGAGGGAGTTAATGTTCTTCGCAGATCAGTCAGGTTGTGGTTCAAGGTGCTAGGTGAGTTTTGTTACAAAATCTATTCCCCTTTGGATAGCCTTTTTGTTAGAGGGAATGAGATGGTGATAGCGTTCATCCAACACAATCCTAAGGGTTTCAAACAGGGAATCAAGTCTTACAACCTGTGTCTTTGCCAGAAATATCCCCAGCGCTACCACGTTGCTGAGTCTATCGTTACCTGCCTCCCTCGCAAGAGAAATAAGGGGCGCCGTAACAATGTCGACGTCGTCCCTTTTAATCTCTCCCTGATCAATGAGAGAGGTATTCACAATTAAAAGACCGTCCTTTCTTATTTTTGACTGATACTTCTTAAGTGACGGCAAGTTCATGATAATTGCACTTATGGGAAAGGCAACAACAGGTGAGCCAATCTCCTTTGTAGATATAACAACAGTGCAATTTGCCGCACCACCTCTCATCTCAGCACTGTAAGAAGGCCAGTAGGTAACATTCTTGCCTTCCCTCATTGCTGCCTCTGCAAGTATATTACCTATTGCCATTATCCCCTGGCCTCCGAAGCCAGCAATGGTCACATCGTAGTACATCTTCCAAACACGTTTATTGGGTTACTCAAAAGCTATCCTATTGGGTGCCAGGCATAGTTTTTTCCCTAAATATCTTCAAAGGGAAATAGGGGATTAGTTCATTATCAACCCTCTTTAAGGCATCGAGAGGGGTCATCTTCCAATTTGTTGGGCAGGCAGAAAGAACCTCAACAAAGGAAAAACCCATATTATTTACCTGCGTCTCAAATGCCTTGAGAATCATCTTTCTGGCCTTCCTCACATTTGCAGGATTGTTGACTGCCACCCTTGCGACGAATGAACAGCCTTCAAGGGTAGCCAGCAGTTCAGACACCTTTAAGGGGTAGCCATCTCCCAAGAAACTTCTTCCCCGGGGCGTAGTGGTTGTGTGCTGGCCAAGCATAGTCGTCGGTGCCATCTGCCCGCCTGTCATGCCATATACTGTATTATTTACAAAGATGACGGTGATATTTTCTCCCCTATTAGCTGCATGGATTATCTCTGAGGTGCCGATGGCGGCCAAATCACCGTCGCCCTGGAATGTAAAGACAATTCTGTCTTTATGGACTCTTTTGACGCCTGTAGCGACTGCAGGTGCCCTTCCATGGGGTGCCTCACATACGTCGGTGTCAAAATAGTCATAGAGAAAGACACTGCATCCCACGGATGCTATACCAATGATCTTGGTCCTGATTCTGAGCCTGTCTATTGCCTCTGCTACCAGTCTATGGATTATACCATGATGACAGCCAGGACAGAAGTGAAAGGAGACATCTCTTAAGCTCTCCGGCCTTTTAAATACTTGTTTCATCTGCTAGGTACCCACTTTATTCATGCACTTTTCAATCTGGCACAAGATTTCCTCCGCCTCTAAGACATTCCCTGATGGCTTACCATAAAAGGTAACTCGGGCATTTTCTGAGACAGATATGAGAACATCTTCAACCATTTGACCGGTATTCTGTTCAACAACCAGGATATCTTTAATGTTCTTGGATATATCTTTTACCTGCTGGTTGGGAAACGGGAAAAGGCTTATTGGCCTTAGCATACCTACCTTAATCCCCTTTTCCCTGGCCGTCTCTATAGAGGTTTTTGCTATTCTTGCAGCAGATCCGAAGGCAATTAGGATCAAGTCGGCATCTTTGCAGCGCTTGAGTTCGCAGATAACCTCATTTTTCTGTATCCTTTGATACTTTTCAAAAAGTTTCCGGTTGTGTTCACTGGATTTATCGCCGTCGAGGTAGAGAGATTTGATAATGTTCGGGGATCTCCCTTCACATCCGGTAAGGGCCCAGTCTTTCTTTGTTGGCGTTGACTTTTTTCTCGCTCCCATAACCACAGATTCCTTCATCTGGCCAAGTACTGAATCAGCCAGGATCATAACAGGAGTTCTGTATGTATCAGCAAGGTCGAAGCCCTTTATGGTAAGGTCATACATCTCCTGAACAGACGAGGGGGCCAGGACAATGACCCTGTAGTCACCATGCCCGCCTCCCTTTGTTGCCTGGAAATAATCACCCTGGGAGGCGGCAATTCCGCCCAATCCGGGCCCTGTCCTGGATATGTTCACGATTAATGCCGGGAGCTCATCAGCGGCCATGTAAGAAAGCCCCTCCTGTTTTAGGGAGATCCCGGGACCTGAAGAGGATGTCATAGTCCTTGCACCTGCTGCAGATGCCCCCAGTACCATATTTATCGATGCAATCTCACTTTCTGCTTGAAGGAAGGTTCCCCCAACCTCAGGAAGGTGTAAGGAAAGATATTCCGGTATTTCGCTTTGAGGGGTGATGGGATAGCCGAAGTAATACCTACAGCCTGCGTCAATGGCAGCAGCGGCGATTACCTCATTTCCATTAATCAATCTCTTTTTTGAATCATTCATTTTCCGATAAATCTATCTCCATACCTCTATTGCTACGTCAGGACACATTTCTGCACAGTTGGCACAGCCAACACACTCCGCTTCATTGTGTATCTGAGCAGCATGATATCCGTGGCTATTTATCCTATCGCCGATATTTATCAATTCTTTTTGGCAGGCAGTTACACATAGCCCACAGCCTTTGCACCGTTCAATATCTATCTGGATCCTCCCCATCTTATCCCATCCTTCCCCCTTTAGCCTCTTAATTTGCGTGCAATTTCTTTTCCAGCTACTATTCCACTGACCGAGGCCTGAATAAGGCCCCTGGTAATGCCCGCACCATCTCCTACTATAAAGAGATTCTGTATCTCGGATTCAAGATGCTTTGTTAATTTTATCCGGTGAGAGTAAAACTTCACCTCAACACCATAAAGGAGCGTGTGTCTGGAGAAGATGCCTGGTGTTAGATTGTCCAATATCTCAAGCATCTCGATGATATCTTTGAGATATCGATAAGGAAGGACAAAGCTAAGATCGCCCGGGGTTGCAGTATGAAGGGTTGGTTTTGTAATGCATTTTAAGATCCTCTTTTCTGTTGATCTCCGGCCTGCAAGAAGGTCACCAAGCCTCTGGATGATGGCCCCTCTTCCGAGCATATTAGCAAGAGAGGCGATATACTTGCCGTATTTAATGGGATTATGGAAGGGGTCTGTGAATGTACTACTCACAAGAAGGGCAAAGTTGGTGTTATCCGATTTTTTTTCGGCATAACTGTGACCATTCACTGTGATAATGTCATCAGATTGTTCAAGGACGACCTCACCATATGGATTCATACAAAATGTCCTGACCTTATCATCAAATGTCTTGGAGTAGTAGATCAGCTTAGCTTCATATACCTCTTTTGTTAAGGGTTCTATGATAGCTGCAGGCGCCTCTATCCGTAGCCCAATATCTACAGGGCTATGGACAGAGCGTAAATTCAATGCATCGGCCTGGGATTTCATCCACCCCGCTCCTATTCTGCCGGGTGCAGCCACTATAAAGCGGCTCTTTATGATCTGGCCATCTGATAGCCTCACGCCGGTCACCTCATTGCTATTCGTCAAGATCTCTTCTACTCTACATTCGGTTTTAATGGATACTTTATCATTGAGGGCTTGGCGCATCTTATTCAGAACAGAGACGCAGTTTTCTGTCCCCATGTGCCTTATCCTTGTGGGCACAAAGGTTAGTCCTACCTTTCGAGCATGAGCAGAGAGGGTTTCTATTTCGGGCATATTAGTACCATAGATCTTTTCAGGTGCCTCATAACTGAGGTAGATTTTGTCTGCCTCTTTCAAAAGTTTTTCCAATTTTTCAGTAGGTATAAACTCATTCAGAAATCCACCAACTTCTGTTGATAGGTTTAATTTTCCATCACTGAAGGCACCTGCCCCACCCCATCCACAAAGGAGATCTCTTCCTGATCGTCTATCTCTCTTGTCAATATCCTTCCCCTGTTCGATGAGCAAGACCCTATCAATACCCATTTTTGTGAGGATTAGAGAAACGAAGATGCCAGCTGGCCCTGCTCCAATAATAATCACATTGTAATCAGGCTTCATTGCACGCATCCCTTTAAAAGGCAGTATTCTTTTAAACAAATGCAGGCGAATTGTAAAGGAGATCCATACAATCTGTTAGATAAAATATCTTATTGTATTATTATCCCGTTGTGATAAAGGATAAAGGAGAATTGTAGGCAAGGAGAAGATTATGGCCAATATAGGTGATGTTGTACTGGTCTATTATAGTGAAAAGCCCGCCTTTTTTGCCAGGATTGACTCCATTGAGCCTGATATAAAAAAGGACTGGTTTAGGGTGCAGCTTTTGATTTTGACCATTCCCCCGAGAACCGTTACCTGGATATTGCGGGATGAGTATATAGATGGTGTACCATTTACAATGGAAGGAAATCCAGCAAGGATCGAGGCTGTGAATCCCCTTCCCATAGCGTCGGATTCTGAGGATACAAAGAGGAAGGCTATTAAGAGGGCTCCATCTAAGGACGGGAAAAAGGTAATCCCGTTTAGAAAACCAAGAAGGGAAGATATGAAAGGGGCTTGATCAGATTTTAATCGACGTGGTAGAAGAACTTTTTAGAGCGAAGAGAGATCAACCGACTGTAAGGCAGGAGAGGATGAGCCTGTAGGGTAAAAGTTATGTTGACAAACAATATTTGTTTGCATTAAATAGAACGTATAGATGTCCAGAATCTAAAATACCGCGAGGTAACGAATCTTATGCTCAAAGCAATGACGATCTCTTCAATAAATATGGACCCAGTAACGAATAGTCCAATAATTATCTTAGAAGAGATTGAAGGGAAACAGACTTTACCTATTTGGGTAGGCCTGCTTGAAGCAACGGCAATTGCAAGTGAAATAGAAGGTGTAAAGTTTTCCAGGCCTATGACCCATGACCTTTTGAAAAATATTATGGATAAGACGGATATCAAGGTCAATAAGATAGAGATCTGTGATCTGAAAGATAATACGTACTATGCCCTTATTCACCTAACGAGGAAGGGTGAGGCCTTATCAATAGATTCCCGACCAAGTGATGCTATTGCCTTAGCCCTCAGGACTGAGGCGCCTATATTTGTTTCCGATGAGGTACTGAAGAAATCTAAGCAGATTGAGGCGACCAAAGACAGTGTGCCTGCGGATAAGAGTGAGCAAGGAAAAAAGTGGCAGGATATCCTCGAAAAGCTCAACCCAGAGGATTTTGGCAAATACAAAATGTGAACCCACAACAGCTTTATGCACCGTAAGGTCAAATCTTGTCGCCAGCCAAGATAATCCCTTTGAAAATCTAATCGATGATTGATCTCCATGCCCATTCCCTATTCAGTGATGGTGAATTGCTTCCCTCAGAGCTTGTGAGGCGTCTCGAGGACATGGGTTATTCCTGTGTTGCCATAACTGACCATGCCGATTTATCAAACCTCGACTTTGTGATCCCTAGAGTCCTCAAGGTAGCGAGAGATTTAAATCAGAGACAATCTGTTAAGGTCATCGCTGGTGCTGAGATCACCCATGCCCCGCCAGAGCTAATTGAATCTTTGGTTAAAGAGGCCAGGGAATTAGGGGCGGAGATAGTTCTAGTTCATGGCGAAACTATCGTAGAGCCGGTAGCCAAAGGGACCAACAGGGCGGCTATTCTCTCTGGTGTTGATATCTTGGCCCATCCTGGCCTGATAGCTATTGAGGACATTAAGCTGGCAGCCGAAAGAGGGGTGTATCTTGAGATCTCGGCTCGCCAGGGTCATAGCTTTACCAATGGATATGTTGCCAGGTGGGCAAAAGAATTTAGGGCAAGACTTGTTTTAAACTCAGACGCCCATTCCCCTCATGACCTCATGACCCGCCAGTTTGCCCAGAAAGTGGCCCATGGGACTGGTCTTGGGGAAAATGCCTTTGAGGAGATGCTTGGGAATTCCCGGGACCTTATAAAGAAAATCCTGTGAGTTAGCTCCTCGCTCGTTGCTTATTAGACCCAAAAAACTCAATAGACACTGGAATGAGAAGGTCCGTTATCTATAAGATTTCTGGGATAGCGATAGTCCTCTTCTGGATCTTCGTCCTGGCAGAGCTCGTCAAGAGGACCCATTTCACCCCGAGCAGTGTAGATCTTACCTGTACTGATGAGAAGATACCCTTGGACCACATATCAGAGGAATGGATGGAGATCTTTGTAAGGGGGCGCAAGGTGGGATACACGGTTACCAGACTTAAAAAGATAGAAGAGGGTTTTGATGTAACAGAGGAGATATTTCTAGCTGTTACTTTGATGGGTTCGGCAACGGAGATTTTAAGCAATACAAGGGCGCAGTTAGACGAGGGATTCCTTTTGAACAGTTTTGACTTTTCCCTTTCTTCGGGCCCTATTGCATTTAGGATCTCTGGTAAGGTGAAGGGAAACAATCTGTACCTGTCCATGGGTGAGAAGGGAAAAGAAGAGACCAAATCAATAAGGTTGCCATCAAGGCCTACGATTAGTGCAGGCATGACACAGTTTTTCAAGTCTTGCGAATTAAGGATAGGGGATTCTTTTACCTTCCCTGTCTTTGATCCAGCTACCATGACAACGAATCCTACTATTATCAAGGTGGCAGCAAAGGAGGTCATTAAGCTTGATGGTAAATCATATGAGGCATTCCGGTTGGAGATGAACTTTTTGGGAAGGACTTTGGTTTTCTGGCTTGATGAAAAGGGGGTGTCTCTAAAAGAGAAGGGCTTTATGGGTTTTACACTTGTCAGATCCACCCCTGCTAAGGCCAGACTGGGTTTAGATAGGTCAAAAAGGATCGATTTTTGTGAATTATCAGCCATAAAGGTAGCAAAAAGGCTACGAGATCCTCGAAAAGTATCATACCTAAGGGTTCAGTTGAATCAGGTTCCATCTTCCCTGCCAGTTGATGGTCCGAGACAATCTCTAAGTGGCAAGACTCTTGCTGTAAAGAAAGAAGGGCCGCCTTTCAAGGCCTCCTATACCATCCCCTATAAGGGTAGTGATAATAGATTGTTATATTATCTAAAGCCAGAGATGTTAATTCAATCTGAAGATAAAGAGATAATCACCCTAGCCAAAAAGATAGTTGACGAGACTACCGATCCTTTCATGGCAGCAAAGATGATTCTGGCCTGGGTTTTTGAAAATCTGGAAAAGGTACCGGTAGTATCCATTCCAGATGCAAGAGAGATTCTTAAATATAGGAAAGGAGACTGTAATGAGCATGCCACTATCCTAACCGCACTATTGAGGGCAGCTGGAATTCCAGCCAGAATCGTTGTTGGCGTGGTTTACAAAGATGGAAGATTTTATTACCATGCCTGGAATGAGGCCTATATAGACAAATGGATTTCCATGGATGCAACCCTGAAACAGATGCCTATTGATGCCACCCATATTAAGCTTATTGATGGCGGCATTGAAAAACAGATCCAGATTGTGGGAATGATTGGCAGCCTTGAATTTACCATTCTAGATTACCGATGATTAGATTTGAGAACCTCACCAAGATTTACAGGGGGATAAAGGCCGTTGATGACTTGAGTCTCCGGATCCCTCCAGGAACCATCTTTGGCCTTATAGGGCCGAATGGGGCAGGTAAGACAACTACTATCAAGATGATGGCAGGCGTCTTAAGGCCCACCGGGGGCCGCATCTATATAAATGGATTGGATATAGCCAAGGAACCGTCTAAGGTAAAAAGGATTATTGGCTTTATCCCTGACCGGCCCTTCCTTTATGAAAAGCTCAGCGGTTTCGAGTTCCTTAGGTTTAAGGCAGGGCTGTATGGGATGAAAGGAAATAGGTTGGATGAAAGGATTTTGGACCTCCTAAACCTCTTCGAGTTGACAGAATGGGCAGATGAGCTTATCGAATCCTATTCACACGGTATGAAACAGAGGCTCATTATAGCCGCATCCATGATACATGAACCCAAGGTTATTGTTGTTGATGAGCCGATGGTGGGCCTTGATCCAAAGGGAACCAGGCTGGTCAAGGGGATATTTCGAGAGTGGGCTGGTGAAGGGGCCACGGTGTTTATATCAACCCACATGCTGGCCTTAGCTCAGGAGGTATGTCAACAGATAGCTATTGTAGACAAGGGAAGGATTGTGGCCTCTGGCACATCAGAGGATCTCAGGAAACAGGCAGGTGTTGAAGGTGATTTGGAGAGGATCTTTCTTGAAATAACGAGAGGGGGGGCAACAAGTGAGAATGTTTAAGCTTCTCATTTCCCCGAAGTTCCTTGGCTTCAAAAATGGTCTTAGAGGATCCCGGAGTAGAATAAAGATAAAGATTCTAACCCTGACTGGTACAGGTATCCTCTTCTGGTTAGCCCTTTTTTTCCTCTTCTACAGGGTGCTTATCTACTTTTCCTCTCAGGAGATAATCGGTGATATTCTTGCAAGACATCTCCTCGCCATGGTTCTCTTGATCTTCTTTTCTCTCTTGATCTTCAGTCATATCATAACCGCCTTTGCTAATCTTTACATCTCTCAAGATTTAGAACTATGCCACTCATCGCCTGCAACGCTTACGGAGATATTTCTGAGCCGCTCCTTTTATACAGTAATTGATAGCTCCTGGATGTTACTGGTATTTGGCCTTCCTGTGATGATGGCCTATGGCTTCGTTTACCATGCTGGCCTCAATTATTATCTGAGCCTCATCTATGTGTCCTTTCCTTTAATTGTCATCGCTGCAAGCGTAGGCATTATGCTGATCATGGTTTTAGTGAGGCTCTTTCCTGCCCAAAGGGCGAGGGATATCATCATGTTTCTCTCTCTTATTCTGATTGTTGTTCTCTATCTCCTTTTTCGATTTCTGAGGCCGGAGAGACTGGTCAATCCAGACACATTTATAAGCATAGCGCAGTACTTAGGTGCCTTAAGGGCCCCTGATTCACCGTATCTGCCAAGCCATTGGGCAACAGATCTTCTATGGACAAGATTGACCGGGTATACAGGTGGCCAGATATTAAACCATCTCCTTCTCTGGAGTACTGCCTTTGCGATGGTAGTGGTAGGTGTCTGGATGGCAGGGCTCATATATTTCAATGGTTTTTCAAAGGCACAGGAGGCAAAAAGGAGAAGCCGTACCGGGCGAAAGATACTTGAGAAGATCGTTTCAGTTATAACCAGACCGTTAGGGCCAGATATAACCTCTTTGATCGCCAAGGACGTGCGTACCTTTTTTCGGGATAACAGCCAGTGGTCCCAGCTCCTTCTGTTAGGTGCCCTGGTGGTTGTTTACATCTATAATTTCAGTGTTCTGCCCTTGGAGAAAAGTCCGATAAAGTCAATTTATCTCCAGAATGCGTTATCCTTTCTGAACATAGGGTTGGCAGGGTTTGTTATCTCTGCCCTGTCTGTGCGGTTCATATTTCCGGCGGTAAGTTCTGAAGGCCAGGCCTTCTGGATTATCCTTTCATCGCCTCTTTCACTGCGTCGTTTTCTGTGGTCTAAATACCTGGCCTATCTCCTTCCCATGCTCATCTTGGCCGAGATGCTAATCGTTTACACCAACTACCTTTTAAAGGTAACTCCCTTTATGATGGCCCTATCCTCAGTGACTATATTTTTCCTGGTCTTTGGAATTGTGGCCTTAGGGGTTGGTTTAGGTGCTGTTTACCCGAATTTCAGGCACGAAAATATAGCCCAGGTGGCGACAGGCTTTGGCGGGCTAATCTATATGATAATCAGTGCGGTCTTTATAGCTTTGGTTATTATACTGGAGGCTGGACCTGTTTATACCATACTTTCAGCACATTTTAGAGGAGAGACGATTACCCATCTTCAATGGATTTGGATAATTGGCTCTTTTATTCTGGTTGTCCTTCTCAATATATTTGCTGTTCAAAGGCCAATGGCCGCTGGACTCAAGGCCATTAGTGCCTATGAGGGCTGAATGGCAGTTGTGCACCCTTTTGAATATGTAGGCAATCTCCACATCCATACAACGCACTCTGATGGAGGTGGGGGTACCAAAGAGATTGCCGCAGTAGCAAGAACAGTAGGCCTTGATTTCATAACCCTGAATGACCATTCATTTCAAACCCAGCTTCATCTTGAAGAAGAGGGTTATTACAAGGGCATACTCGTCCTGGTTGGCTCTGAGATTGGCACCCGGTTACACCATTACCTTGCCTATAACATTAAAAACCAGGTAGATGATGAGTGCTGCTCTCCTCAGGAGGTAATAGATATCGTAGATAGTCAGGGTGGGTTTGGATTTTTAGCCCATCCTTTTGAAAAGGGGATGCATTTTCTGGAGAAAAATGCGACCTACACGTGGAATGATTGGTCAGTCAGAGGGTATACGGGCATCTGTATCTGGAACTTTTCCTCCAGGTGGAAGGAAAATATCGAGTCATTCTGGCATGGGGTATTCCATCTTATCTTCAAGAAGTATACCTTGAAAGGCCCAAGCCAAAAGACCTTGGCCACGTGGGACAGACTATGCTTAAAAAGGCGAGTGGTAGCTATAGGGGGATCAGATGCGCATGGATCGAATATAAAGATAGGATTCCTCAAGCTTACGCCTCTTTCATACCGGTATCTTTTGGGAACTATAAATACACATATTCTTACAACTTCGCCACTTCGAGGTGATCTAATAACAGATAAAGGTATCATCTATGATTCACTGAGGGAGGGTAGTTGCTTTGTAGCCCATGATGGCCTCTCCCCTGCAAGGGGCTTCAGATTTTACTTTAACAGAGAAAACAACAAAGAGAGGCTTTCAATGGGGCAGAGGGGTAAATTCAGTCCAGGCGTATTGGCAATCAGACCCCCAAGGCATGGGCTCATAAGAATTATGAGGGATGGGGCCCTTTTTAAGAGAGGATATGGCAGTAGTCTGTGTATGAGGATTAATCAAGGAGGTGTTTATAGGGTAGAGGTATTACGAAAAACACCTCTATTTGGCTGGAGGCCGTGGATCTTTTCTAACCCTATTTATCTTCGGTGAAAAACACCGGGGCTGTATCCACACCATGAGAAGGATTCCAGAGAACAGCATGTTGGGGGAAAATTAACGGAAAAATATTATTTTGAAGACAGGATTTTCATTACAGTGTTGACAAAATAATAACTTAGCGTTAAATAAACCAAGCAAGATATAAATCATAAATGAACGATCAAATACACTGGTAAAGGAGGAATTGGCCTTGACACGAGGCCACCGGTATAGACCCACATCTTAACCCACCTTTGAAGGTGCGAGCCCTCCTATGGCGGGCAGGAGGGGCACCTTTATCGACCTATTGCTTTTATTGGCTCTTACCTAAGTAACCGTATTTTCGAACATTCTCAGATTATCGTGCCTACTGTGGGACTAACAGTAAAAGAAAGATCTCTTTTGTCGAAAAACAGTAGCGCAAACGACGAACCTCCATTAAACATGAAAGGAGCTTATCAATGATGGAAAGCCCTTTTGGTAAGCACATCTTGGGAGAATATTTTGAATGTGAATGCACCTATCTTGATAGTGAAACGGCAATAAGGAATCTGATGCTGGAAGCAGCCTCAAGAAGTGGGGCAACTATTGTTGGCAGTATTTTTCACCATTTCAGCCCTCAAGGTGTTACTGGCGTTATAATAATAGCCGAGTCGCATCTTGCCATACACACCTGGCCGGAGTTTAGCTATGCATCAGTAGACCTTTTCACATGTGGCACCAAGGTGGATCCATGGATTGGCTTTGAATATCTCAAAGAAATGCTGCAGTCCAGAAAATGGGTAAGTAAAGAGATCATCAGAGGAACAGCAAAAGAGGAGTTTACCTCTCACCTGAAGGTAGTATCAGGATAGTGTGATGTCCCCGTATGTCTTTCGATACGAGATATCTCCCCATATCTCTGTTTACTTGGAGTGCAGCGGGATTTTGCATTCAAGCCACTCCAGTTTCCAGAAAATTGAGGTGGTTGAGTCCCTTGACTTCGGAAAAATGCTCGTTCTTGATGGTGTTATCAATCTCACAGAAAGAGACGAGTTCGTTTACCACGAGATGCTTGTGCATGTTCCCCTGTTCTCTCACCCAAAGCCATTAAAGATACTTATAGTAGGGGGTGGAGATGGAGGGACTGCCAGGGAGGCGCTCAAGCACGAGGGGATCAATAGAGTTCAGCTAGTGGAGATTGATGGGGAAGTCATTGCTGTTTCGAAAAACTTCTTTCCCTCATTAGGTCTTGCCCTCGGCCATCCGAAGCTGAATGTTCTTTTGGTGGATGCCATTCAATACGTAAAAGAGATTGAGGAGAAATTCGACATCATCCTTATTGATTCGACAGATCCGGTTATTGAGCAAAGTGAGGGATTGTTTACTGGGTCTTTTTATGGAGATTGCCTTAAGGCCCTGACCGAGCAGGGGATATTGGCAGCCCAGGTCGGGGACATATTTTTCGAGACCGATCTTGTTTTATCTATTTTCATCAGACTTAAGGAGGTCTTTCCTATTGTCCGGATTTACCTTGCCCCTATCCCCTCCTATACATTGGGTCCTTATAGCTTTGCATTTTGTTCAAAGACGATACATCCTGAGATGGGCTTGGGTTTGTCACGTTTTGATAGGGGTCTTGAAACCAGATACTATAACCCTCAGATTCACCACGCAGCCTTTGCCCTCCCTGAGCACCTGAGAGAAGAGTTTGAAAAGTAGCTTTTAGGGAGCTGCTCTCCAAACACCTTCCAAAATGAAAAAGCTCAAAGCCCAACTGATAAAAGGAGAATTTTGAAGCTCAGGCATCTGGATTTCATTTGGCATTTTGAACTTTAGGCCTTATACAAATAGGGTCAATGTAAAATAGGTCACAATCTGGTCGTAGTTTAGTGAGGAGGCTATTTGCAGGTGAAGATCATATTTCATCATAACTTTTACCAGGTTTATAGCTCAGATCCGGCGGCTGCCCCTGAGAGAATGGAGAGCATTGTCAAGGTAATTTCCGGCCACTATGAGTTTGTGGAACCTACTGCTGCCAGGGAAGAGGACATTGCTGCTGTCCACAGCTCCTCCCACATAGAGCATGTCAAAGGGCTGGGTGTCTATAGTATCTCAGCACTGGCAGCTGGTGGAGCCATTCAGGCAGCGTTCTTAGGATTGAAAGAGCCTTGTTTTGCCCTGATCAGACCCCCAGGTCATCACGCATCAGCAGATACGTCATGGGGCTTTTGTTATTTCAACAACATGGCTGTTGCCTTGGAAAAACTAAAGACGGAAAAGGCCATAAAGAGGGCCTTTGTCTTAGACATAGATCTCCATTTCGGCGACGGCACGGTAAATATCTTTAAGAGCAAGGATTATGTCTCTATCTTTAACCCGTCTTCAAACAACAGGGAAGACTATTTAAAGGCAATAGCAATGGTGCTAGGAGAGCTGCAATCAGACGTGATAGGAATATCAGCCGGATTTGATAATCATAGAGATGATTGGGGAGGGCTGTTGGAAACCGAAGACTACTTGACTATAGGGAGAATGGTTAAGGAGGAGGGTAAGAGAAAAGGCTGCGGTTATTTTGCTATACTTGACGGGGGGTACAACCACGAGGTGTTGGGCTATAATGTAATGGCCCTTTTGAATGGCATGGCTGGGAGGTAGTAATATACCGGTTTTTTATTAACTCAAGGTTTTTGGTTTGCATGGTTTGTATAGATAGTGACGGTTAAGACCTTTTGATAACTACAGGCCAATATGTATTCAATTGAATCTTTCATGCCGTTGTTCCGCAGAATTTCGTGCTGTGTTTTCGAAAGACCAAAAATCCCGGGTTGGCTTACCTGAAGAAGGCCTTCGGTGAATACGAGGTCGAAGGGTTGGAGACTAACAAGTCTATTCTGCACATCTTACAGCTGAAAGGCGAAAGATGTGGGGGGCCCTCCTCCGTTCTTGCGTCTGTTAATATTTGACCACGGCGTGTAGAATTTGGTTGTAACAACGGTTACATTGTCAAGTCTTGAGTAAGCTCTTGCGGATTTCGGGTAGAGGTCGTGAGAGAAGATGTGGAATGTTAGGGCCGGAAAAGCACAGAGAGGGGCACAACGCAGAGGGGGTGAAGTTATGAAAGATGAATTCTTTGTTGCCTTCTTGTTTTTTGCCATTGTTTCTCTTGTTGTCACCCAGGCATGCTTCGCAAAAGAAGATCAATTAGGTCATATCACTTTTTGTTCAGGAGACGTTCAAGTCAAGGGAGCGAAAGAGACCGCATGGAAAAAGGCTGAACCCAGTGCGCCTGTCTATTTTGGAGATCATATAAGAACAGGGCAAGACGGTAAAGTAACAATAACCTTTATCGATCAAGGCCTGTTCAAGATCTATCCTAATACCCATACAGCTTTAAATGCTATTGTTTCCCCTGTGGAAAAGAAGAACTCGGTTCTATTGTTCTTTGGAAGAATATGGAATAAGGGGACCAGGAAGGTCTTACAGATGAAGGGTTTTGAAGTCCAAACGCCAACTGCCGTTCTCGGGGTGAGAGGAACTGAATTTGGAACTGCCTCATATGAGGATGGAACTATGATAGTCCTGGTCGATTCTGGCAAAGTGACGGTGGATAATGAAACAAATCGAAGCACTCTTTGTTCAAATGAAGCAGCTCAACTTTCCTTTGATACAAAAGAGATCAAAGCAGAATACGATTTTAAGCCTGAATGGGAGAGAGTTGAGAGAGATGCAAGAAAAAACCTCTTCGCGGATGGTAAAAGGTATGGTGGCTTTGTACAGGGCGAGATATATAAGCGGAGAGATCATTTGAAAACTCTTGTAGATAAGGCTGGTGAGTTATCAGAACAGAAAGAGAGATGCCTATCAGTAGCGAAAGAGGCCAAGAGAAGAGGTGATGAGATAGGCTACGAGTCCTCTATGTCTAAAATTAAGAAGGTAAACAAAGAAATAGTCGATGTGAACAGAAAAATCGCCTTCTACGGTAGGCGATTAGAGTGCCACTTTGGTCTTTTCTCTCACTATGGGCATTTGGCAAAGCATCCTGAATTTTCAAAGAAATTTCATGGAAGGGAATTCATATTGAAGGAGTTAGATAATATCGAAATGATACATGCTGAATTCAATGCCATGATCGAAGAAGGGATGAAAATGTCAATGGAGGATATGGAAGATCTTATGGAGGAGATGAGGGAAAAGGTAAGAGAATTCAAGAAAGAAAAAGGGATAGAAGATCCTTTTGATGAGTTGAATAAAGATCTTTAGGAGGAAAGAGAGGGGTGGGGATTGCGACGTTTTCTGACTGAATTGCCCAAAGGAGATTTCAGGAGTGCTACCGGTCATCAGGACGTCGGCTATGCGCATCTTGTAGAATCTCAAGAACAAGTCCATTGACATGGTCGTGCCAGAAGGACAACTATGAAATCTAAAGATAACCTTATATAAAGGAGGCAGGAGATGAGAAACAGCAGGTCCTATTTTCGAAATCTTGCGCCCTCGCTTCTCATTGTCGGGGCAGTGATGCTGCTCTTAGTGGCATCCAGCTCACAAGCGGCTAAGCAACAGCTTGTTTTCAAAAAATACCCGAATTTGAAACTGGGCTTCACCACCCAAAACTTTATGGGATGTTTGCCAGTGACGCTGGAGAATGAAAAGACGATGGTTGATTACGCTAGTGATAGGGGCTTTTCCTGGATTGAGCTTCGAGATCCCAGTGCGGTGCTTACCCTGGATGAATGCAAGGAAATTGCTGATTATGCGCGCAGTAAAAATATAGAAATTGGTTATGCAATACACAAAGGGCTCTTGGATAATGATTTCTGGGAGGTATTTTCTCGAGGTCTAAAAAATGCACCAGTTTTCGAAGGCCCAGAGACCATTCGTAGTCTGGGTTGTGGATCGGAGTTCTCTACCAATAAAGGCAAGAAAGGCTGGACTGTTAATGAACTGAGCAGGGCAATTGAAATTGCCAATAAGGCCGCTGAAAAGGCCAAGGAATTTGGTCTACAGTTTGTCGTGGAGAACGCCTTAGAAGTACTCAAGGGTGATGGCATAACGTACTTTGGGATTACTGAATTTCTTGCGAATGTAAACCCAGATGTGGGGTGGGAGTTTGATACGGCTAATTTTTTCAGTGCTGCAAGGGTTTGGACGCGACCAAAGGATGCGCAGCTCTTTTTGGAAGAGAATATAGGCAGAATGTTTTATATACACTTAAAGACATCAAAGGATCGTAAGGCCCAGCCGTTTTTGTCTGATAATGAGTTGGATTTTGATGTCATCTTTTCTACTATGTCCAAACATGACGTTCCCTATGTTGCCATTGAATTACTTGCGACAGAAGATCTTGATGAAATCTATGAAAACCATGAAAGGAGTATAGACTATCTAAAAACCAAGGGATTTATCTCTGCATATTAATAATGGTCTCTTCAAGGCAGGGTCTCATTGGCCCTGCCTTTCTTATCCTCAACCCACTCAATTGAATATCTTACGGTTGCCTTATGAACTCCACGGAAGAACTTATATTATGAGCTTAATAATGCCATAAACGCCGACAAAAGCGATTACCGTGGCGCTTATCCAGAACCATACATCGAAGGCTTTTCCAGGAGTTAGCGCTTTAGTAAGTCTCCAGTATCGATAGTGGATAGCCGCATAGATGACTATCATGAGCATGATAGAGGTGCCGATCCCCCCTATCAGGACCATAAAAACCGGGGCCTTCATAAAGAGAAACAACAGGGCCCATGCGATTGGGATCAGGAAGGCGAGAATCGCGATGGCCTTCGACCGGGTTTTTGGATTGTAGAAGTTGTAGAGACCTAATTGACTAAGGGCATCCCCCAAGATTCTGGTCCATGATGCCAAGCCAGCGAACAGGGTTGAATAAAGGACCACAAAGGCACCGATCAGGAAAATATCCTTCGCCCACGGACCAAGGGTTTCCGTGTACATCCTGGAGAGGATTTCCACCATTGCAAATCCCTTGGGGATCTCTCCTCGACCGTGCAGGACAGCAGCCCCTAAGAGATAAAAGGCCGCTGTTGCAATAGTATAGATGACCATGGAAAACAGGGCATCCGCGTACATCACCTTAATCCAACCCCTGGCCCGTCTGACCCAGTCTGGCGTATCTTTTTTGGGACCGGTAAAGGCGGCATATCCCTTTTCTATGCACCAATAATTGTAGTACATGATCTCATCACCTCCGACCCCGGTAATGCCAAAGGCTGCAATAGCTACACCAACAGCTGCCTTGGGAAGTCCAAACTTAAATCCTTCGAAAATATTAGCCCAGGATACCGCATATTGCGTGAATTGAAGAAATGCCACGGATGCTATGGTCAAGAGGGTAAACAGGAGCATCATGGCCAGGGAAATTTTCTCGATCGACTGATAGTACCCTTTGAATACGAGAAGGGCCACGGATATTGCTGCCATCCATGTCCAGATCGAGACGCTTACACCTGGAAAGGCTATATTTAAGGCTAAAGCAACCCCCCCTACAATTCCACCGACCTGGATGAACTTGAGGATCATGATAACCAGCCAGGTCCAAATGGACCAATTTGCGCGACCGAACTTAGGACCGGGCAATCGATTAAAAGAGCCCATAGTGGTCTCGCCTGTACTAATGGCATGTCTCCCGAACTCCAGTTGGAGGGCTACCTTTATAATACAGCTGACGATAATGACCCAGAGGGTTACAAAACCCGCCCTGGCCCCCAGTGTAGTGGTCGCAATGAGTTCCCCGGATCCCACTATGGATGCTGATAAAATTATCCCTGGCCCCAGATACCGAAGCCTGTCAAACCATTTCGTAGGTGGTTCCTTGATGGTCAACTCCGACAACACATACGGATCATGCTCCTGCACTTGCCTCGTATCAGTCATGACTTGTCCCTCCTTTCAATTTCATTGCTATTCCACGGTGTGTCCCCAACGGGCGAAAAGAAAAAAGTCCTCCACGAGGGTTGGACCAACATCCTAAGGTCTCCACATGCTGTATTTCTCTAAGCCTCTCCCAGGTCGCTGGAGAAGATAAGGGGGATGGTTGTTAATGTGACGGCATCCTTCGGACAAATTGGCCGGAGGATAGTTGAACAGGCGAACAATGTCAATATGTTTATATATTTGTCGATCTTTTTAAGGCAGCGTTACGAACAGGCGATGTTACAATCAGGGTTAGGGTGAAACCAAAAAAGGTTCCCGAGGAACCCTCGGAAGCCTTTGACTGTTTAATGGCGAGCCGTCAGGGAATCGAACCCCGAACCCACTGATTAAGAGTCTATTCTGGTTGCCAAATAAGGGATAAGAGAAAAAAACAATAGCAAAGAAATTAGCTACTTAGCACTTTGCTGTTATCCCTTCTTTTTTGGTGTCTTGGCTTATTATGGTAGCAGAGAACTGGCATTTAAATTGAAGCACCAGGACCTGTGGTTCCTGGGAGGGCAGCCTGTGAAGCAGCACAGGCAGGTCAAGCCATTCCGGAAAAATGGCAATTTTAATTCTTTTCAATCTGTTTGAGATAGGCCGAATACAAGCTCGATGATCTAATCCTGAACATTTACTTATTAGCGATTCAAATAGATGATAATTGGGATGGCGTCTGAACTCTTCACTACATGTTCTTATGTGGTCGTAACGGTTGAGATTCGATCTCTAAAGGCTTCTATGGAGATTTTTTAGCGGACAGGTTTTAAAACAATATTGGACTTTCAACTACTATACATATATACGTAATCATAAGATTGCTGGGATTTCAGTATATGGCAAGCTATAGGTAACATATCCTGTTTCTTCTAGCGCTTGGTCTCTAAATTTGAAAAAAGCGGATGCATGACTCAAGTTAATTGAAAGGAGGGAGAGGATGTTGATGAGGAAGAAAATTGGAATCATGGTAGTGCTCACCGCCGCAGTGTGTTTTCTGGGTGCATGCGCAGGGAGCAAGCTGCAGGTGGAGACAATTGCCACATCAGAAGACCCCATACAGCAGATTAACCGCTTGGACGAAGACATCGCCAAGGCAGTAAGGAATCAGCTGAATGTCTTGTCACCGACGTGGTTTGGTAAGGCCGAGGCATCGCTTTTTGAGGCCAAGAAGGGACTGAGGTCTGGACATAAGCCTTCTGATATTTTACCGAAGGTCGCCTATGGACGAGCACAACTCCAGCGTGCTGAAGAGATGAGCAAACAAGTGAGAAGTGCATTGACCGACGTCATTAAAGCTCGTGAGCGTGCTCGTGCTGCGGGCGCCACCAGATTCAGAGAGGATTATGCTGAAGCGGATGAGCAATTCCTCGAGCTCACGAAAGCGATTGAGAAGAACAACCTGCGGTGGGCCCAGAAAAATAAGGCAAGGGTCGTCAGAGCTTTTGACGAACTTGAGTTGCGAGCAATCAAAGACATCCTCGTGGCGGTTCGCAAGCTGATCGATGAAGCGGAAAAGAGAGGCGCAAGGAAAATCGCGCCGAAGATGTTCACAATCGCGCAGGAGAGCTTGAGTGATGTTGATGCATTTATCTCCGAACACCGTTACGATGAGGGAAAGATTGACGAGCAGGCTAGTGAGGCGCTCTTTCAGGCTCGTCGCCTTCTTCAAGTGATGCGGCAGAGCGAGAAGATTCGAGCGATGCAACCCGAGGAGATAACGCTCTGGTTCGAAGGAATGCTGCATAGGATGACAACCAAGCTTTCTGCGACCGATATCCGGGACGAAGATTTCGAGACGCAGGTTAACAACATTCTCGGTTCGGTTATCACTCTGCAGGAAGACTATCAATTCATGGTCGGTAAAGTGAAGGTCCTCCAGGCAGAAATACAACACATGGAGGAACGGATTGCCTCCTTGGAGAGAAGGATCAGGAACGAACGGGCTGCTAAAGAGAGCTTGGCAGCGGAAAGGCGGTTCAATGAATTGTACAGTGAAGTCCGAAGCTACTTTAAGCCGGATGAAGCGGAAGTTTACAAACAGGCAAATCAGCTGGTAATCCGTTTGAGGGCCATGCAGTTTCCTGTTGGCAAGGAAGTTATCATGCCAGGCAATTACGCACTGCTCAGCAAGGTTCAGCGAGCTATTCGTACTTTTGGTCAGCCCGATGTTGTCATTGAAGGACATACAGACAGCACAGGATCAGACGCTCTAAACGAGCGCTTATCCCAGCAACGAGCGGAAACCGTTTGCGAATACCTCGTGGCGAATGGTACCCTAACATATGAGAGGATCTCTGCCATCGGTTACGGACCCAAGCAACCCTTGGCATCCAACAAGACGGCAGAAGGCCGCGCTATCAACCGGCGGATCGACGTACTTATTATGCCGCGGCTTGAAACGGGGCAGTAACATTCTCCTAGTATTAAATCCTAGAAGTCTTTCATCGATCTGCTGAGCTCTAACTGAATCAAACACCTTCTCCATCTCTGGATCTTATCGATTAGCGACTGAAATGTGCAATGATCGTGATGGACCCCAGCCTGTCTAATCCATCTTCAGTTAGATAAACCAGAGCCATTTCTGACCCTGCCTTTGATAATGACCTTAGCCTGAAAGCCCTGCTGCTCAGAAGTCCAAATTTAGAACAGTGTCAACACCAACCTTGATCTCTCTGCTCTCTGACCGAGTTGTTTCGTCATGAGTCGATGCCACGACGTCGTAAAACCCTACTGGTAAGGTCTTGCTATAACTCTCGTCCTTGAGCACATTGACCGACTTAATCTCGATATCCTTATCTTCGCCGCTACACTGGGTTGACTGCCTGAAACTGATCGTTACGTGCTGTTCGTCACTACCGCTCGATATTGTGACGGCGCCAGAAATGGTTTCGGTGTCAGCACTGGTGAGTTGAAAATCCTGTGTGTGAGAACTGTCAGGCAGGGCCTCAATTTCAACACACGCTGGAGCGTACCCATCCTTGTAGGCCACAATGCTGTAGGTACCTGGTGCTACGAAGATCGCATAGGATCCGCTTGCATCTGTTGTGGTCGATGCCTGGACAGTGACCCTGTCTTTGGCATCGCCAGTAGGAGGGTCAGGATGGAAGATTTGCGCACTAACCAGGACGCCCTGGAGTCCCCTCTCCCCGTCTGTTACTGTTCCCCTTATGATAGAATACTCGTCCAGTTCAAACACCCTGATCGTCGGCTTCAAGAGCAGGTTCTTACTGCTGCCTGCCTCCACGATAGATCGTGAGGCGTCGAAATCCAAGATCAGCTCGGTTGTTTGATTCTCATTGATGTCAAACCCACAAACTACTTTGACGCCCGACTGGTACCCACTTGGTATTTTCAATTCCTGATACTCATCGGAATTGTCGATCATGTAGTTGCCATACAGATGGCTTTTGCTCAGAGTGTTAATACCCTGGTCAGGTTGCTCCGTTACTTTCATTCGAAGTTGCGTGTAGTGGCCCGTTTCCAATACCGCAATGCCGAGTTCTTCTCTGACACCGTTCACGAGTTCGAGCAGATTGTAAGTCCGGTTCGGTTCAGCGATGACCTCCCAACCACCGGTTTCGTCTTTATGCACAGAGACCTTCTCTATTGTTATGTATACAGCTTGGACCCCGTTTATGGTCGCGTCGGTAAGGTTCAAGGACACTGTTCCGGTCCCGCCCCCTCCGTCACTTGAACTGGACCCACAGCCGCTGAAGAGGGTCAATGCCGGTATGAACAGCGACAAAACAACCCACAGCCACAATCTTGATCCTTTCATTTCTCTCACCTCTCCTTTCCCGGTTTTTCCGTCTTTCCCATAGACCGAATTTGTCTGGGCAAGCTAATTGTTTCGGTCATTCTCGCTTGCACCAAGAATCATTCCAGAATCAATCTAGGGGTATTGTCGATATCCTCCACACGAAATGATTCGATCCCAGATAGGTATTCTTGCGTTCCCTTCGGAGGCGTAACCACCTCTGAACCTTGCCCAATGCCTCGAATGGAAACATATCGTTAAAAGAAATTGAACCTCAGGCAGAATCTTCAGGATGACTGCATTTGAGAGATAATGGGCGCATGGGCCCGCACTTTCTTGAGAGAAGGACCAACACAGCAATTGTAAGCTCTGCCAAGTATCTGTCCTTATTGGTGCTCAATTTTCTTGCAGGGGGTAGAGTTACAGAGGTGTTTCAGCCGTGCAGAGTGAAGGACCAAGATGAGATATGTCACACTTCAGAGGAAGATAGTTTGAGTCTGGTGGAGTTCCCCCGTGCTACCGTACAAGGTATGTACGTGCCCCCTCACTGTTTTCAACGATACACACCGAGAGCGAAATGTCAATAAAAAATGCAGACAGAGAGAAAGATCTCATGCAGGATAACACCATATAACTTATTGATATCAATAGAGAAAACAGAATATGTTACGTATATCTAACTGAATTGCACAGTTTGAACCGAGGCACGAGATCAAGGAATTGCGATTCAAATAAACACCTGTCTCCCCTTTTTTCTCACGCAACTGAATACCCGCAAAGGGAGCCGAGGGTAACAGCCTGGCTGAAATGGAGTGTAAATTGAAGCACCAGGAGCTATAATCCCTGGGAGGGCAGCCTGTGAAGTAAATCAGGTGGGAAGCCTAACCGAAAAATGGCAATAAAAAGGAAGAGTCGCAAAATATCTGATGACTGTATAGGGGTTAGCTCAGTCAAGGATTTTTGAGCCTTAAGGCTCCTGCGAACAGACTTACCCCTCCATTTACCCTCAACCAATCCTGTCTCCGTTCGACTTGCGATCTTCGCTCTTTCCAACCCCTTCTCTCGACCCCTCCGTTCAATAAGTAATCAAGACTATATGCTCTGCGCCTATCGATTCCAGACCGCCGATCAATACAAGAACGTCTCTTCTCTAACATATGTTCCAGCATCCTCATCTAACTTGTTGGAAATGAATCTGCCTTGAGTGTCTGATAGAAACAAGGCAGATCTAAAATTAAATTCAGACTACAAAAAGATGGGAGATTTCGCAACAAAAATCACTGATGTAGACATTTGATCAGCCACCATAATATCTCCTCACTTTGAGCAATCAGGCCCTTCGGAGAATCAATCGTGGACTTTCGCCTTTCTGGTGTGAGTTTTCTTCTTTCTCTAAAACAAAAATAGCGGTCTTCAAACCTACTACAAGAGCTTCCTTGGCTTTCCATAAGGCCCAGAGGTGCTTAGCTGTTTCATTATCCATGATTGTCTCTTCGTTGAGGAGAAGATACCGCAAACATTTGTAAGTTTTGGCAAGCTCAGCATCTCCCTAGATACTCAATTTATGTTGCTGAGGATACATTACTGCCTCTCGGATATTTCATTCTCGTAAAAATTACTTCTCTATGATCACGAAGTCATCACGTCTGTTCTGGTCCCATGCCTCTTCACTATAACCTGAGGCAAGAGGCCTCTCCTCACCATAGCTGATGACCTCGATCCTGTCTGGGGATATTCCGAGCGAGACCAGGAACCGCTCGGCGCTATTAGCCCGTCTTTCACCCAAAGCAAGGTTATACTCCGGGGAGCCTCTTTCGTCACAGTTACCCTCAATCCTTATGTGGACACTGGTGTTATCTTTCAGAAATGCTCCCGTTTTTTCAAGGATCGGCCTATATTCTTCTCTGATGGAAGACTTATCAAAATCAAAATAGATTGGCTCTGGCTCAAATTCTCCGACCTCTCTCTCCTGCAAGGCCTTTGCCTCAGCTTCTTGTCTCTTGGCCATCTCCAGGTCCTCAAGGCTCTCAACCATGACCTCCCCTGGCCTCTCAAATTCCTCTTCCTTTGCTGCCTCCATGACTTCTTCCCTGACGGGCGGCTTTTCCTCCTCAACCTTCAATACTTCCCTGGAAGGTGCCTCGATCTCCTTGTGTTCTGTGATCAGCGGTCTTTTGGCGCAGGAGAACAGCAAAAAAACGGATGAACATGCAAAAAGCACCACTGTTGTAATTATTAGATTCCTTTTCACGACCTTTTACCTCCTTGTTCTTAGTTTATTATGCATGCAGTTCTTGGGCTTCTCTTCTCGCCTCTAAAAAACGTGAGAGGGGGAAGAGGTCGAAATGAGGAATGGGACCCCTCGGTGCCTGACGGCAACCGACTGTCACGCTTTTAGATTATTATACAGCAGAGGGGAAGGGAAGTAAAATATTTTCATAAAGCTAAAAGGAATAAACAAGAGGGTAATATAATTGTCATAGCAGCTATTAATACAGGTATGAGAAGGCAGGAGGTTTTAAGCTTGAGGTGGGGGCGGGTAAGGGGAGGCAGATCAAAGGAATTACAGGAAATATGAGGCAATAAGACTATAACTATGAGCATGAAATAGGCTCACTCAAGCCAGGACCATAAAAAGAAAAAGCGGTCAATCTTTTAAATGGACTGACCGCCTTTGGTAAAGATAACTGTCACAAAACCGTCACATTTCCAAAATCGTCTAAGACAGCTACCAGCTAACCCCTTGATTTTATTGGTGAGCCGTTAGGGAATCGAACCCCAAACCTACTGATTAAGAGTCAGTTGCTCTACCGGTTGAGCTAACGGCCCCCTCAGTCTTTTTCATACGCGCCCGGCAGGACTTGAACCTGCGACCTACGGGTTCGAAGCCCGGCGCTCTATCCAACTGAGCTACGGGCGCTAATGAAGATCCTTAACAGGTATATATTTTTCTGTCAATATCAAACTGTTGAAATATCCTTGACATTAGCGCAAAATTTCTTTAATTACCTAAGCCTTAATGATAATAGATACTTTTCAATAGGGCTTATTTCTTGTCAATAGGCCTTATTTCTTGTATTATGGTTAAAATGAAAACTTTTGTTGCCAAAGAGCATGAGATAGAAAAAAAGTGGTATCTGATAGATGCCAGGGACAAGATTCTCGGAAGGTTGGCTTGCCAAATAGTCACCATCCTGAGAGGGAAACATAAGCCTATTTTTACACCCCATATGGATGCTGGTGACTATGTAGTGCTTATTAATGCAGAGAAGGTTGTTTTAACAGGGGCTAAATTAGAAAAAAAGATCTATTATCGCCATAGCGGGTATGTAGGAGGGCTAAAAGAGACCACGGCTAAAGAGATGCTTCAGAAAAAACCAGAGAACCTTATAAGGCTCGCTGTAAAGGGGATGCTGCCCAAAGGTAGCCTCGGCAGAAGGCAATTAACCAAACTGAAGATATATGCCGGCCCACATCATCCTCATCAAGCCCAAGAACCCGAGAAATTGGAGGTTTAGATGGCAGAAGAGAGATATTACGCCACAGGTAAGAGAAAAAGTGCGATAGCAAGGGTCTGGATGAAGTTGGGTGATGGAAAGATCGTTATAAACAAGAGACCTATAGATGATTATCTGACCACTGAGACGGCCAAGATGATTGTTGCCCAACCCCTTGAGCTGACTAATGCTATGGGCAGGTATGATATTGCAGTAAATGTTAAAGGAGGGGGATTTTCCGGTCAGGTAGGGGCCATTAGGCACGGCATAAGTCGGGCCCTTCTGAAGATAAGTCCAGAATTCAGGGAGCCCTTAAAAAAGGGAGGTTTTCTTACCAGGGACTCCCGAATAAAGGAACGCAAGAAGTATGGACTGCGCTCTGCCAGGGCAAGAGGTCAGTATTCAAAGAGGTAATGAGGATAGCCCGGCAAGTATTTTTAAAAGGGAAGGTTATTTGCCTTCCCTTTTTCTTTAAAATAGCAAGAACGACCGCTCTAAGCCCGAGGAACAGGTTGTGGTAAATAATAGAGAGGAAAGAAATATAAAACTTATTATTGCCTATGACGGGACCGGCTATTTTGGCTGGCAGCGCCAAATTAATAAGCCTACCATACAGGGAATGATCGAGCAAAAAATAGGGCTCATGGTAGGCAAACCTGTCTCACTTATTGGCGCTGGAAGGACAGATGCTGGTGTTCATGCTCTCTATCAGGTAGCCAATTTCAGGGTTTCTTCTCGTTTAACTCCTTCTATCTTTTTAAATGGGCTTAATTCTCTTCTTCGCGATGATATCATCATTAAAGAGGCAGAGTATGTCCCTTTTGATTTTCATGCCAGGTATAATGCCAAGAGTAGGGTTTATGAATACAGGATTCATAACCAGAAACTACACTCCCCTTTTCTTAGACATTATGCTTGGCATATACCCCGTTTGCTTGATTTGAAGGTCATGGAGGAATGCCTGGAGATTATTAAGGGGCCCCATGATTTTTCCCATTTTTGCTCTGCTGGAGATAGAAAGACTGATCCAGTAAGAAACATGATTCAGGCAGACCTTGAAATCCAGAAGGGAAATCTCTTACTCTTCAATTTCGAGGCAAATGGCTTTTTAAGGCATATGGTCAGAAATATCATGGGCACAATTGTTAAGGTAGGTCTAGGGGAAATCAGCACCGGCAGTTTGAGTGAGGTATTGGAATCAAAAGACCGGCGTCACCCTGGGGCCAAGGCCCCACCGGGGGGACTCTATTTGAAGGATGTCAGATATTGAGTAGCGCCCGCTGATAGTTATCCGTTGTTCGTTGGGTTTATGGTAGAGGATCTTGCTAAATTAGTTATTATAAGCGGGCCGACCTGTTCGGGAAAGAGCGGGCTCGCTGTTGCATTAGCCGAATTATTGACTGGGGAGATCATCAATGCAGATTCCATGCAGGTCTACAGGGGGATGGATATAGGTACAGCCAAGCTCCCTGTATCTGAGAGGAAAGGGATACCCCACCACCTCATAGATATCGTTGATCCTGATCAGGAGTTTAATGCCGCAGTATTTCTCCTTCATGCCCTTCCAGTAATCGAGGATCTCCACGAAAAAAAGATACCTATTATTGTGGTCGGGGGAACAGGGCTTTATGTTAAGATCCTTTTGGGAGGCATTTTTAAGTCTCCGCCGTCCAGGCAAGAATTAAGGCAGAGCCTATGGGAGGAGTGTGAAAAGAAAGGTCCGGCCTTTCTCTATGAAAGATTATCAAGGCTTGATAGGGAGGCGGCAGATAAAATACACCCAATGGATAAGGTCAGAGTTATAAGGGCATTGGAGGTAATTCATCTCACAGGATGTCCGGTATCTGAGCTTACCAGGAAGCATGGTTTTTCTGATAGGAGATTTCTCGCGCTAAATCTCTGCCTCGATGTTGGCAGGCAGGTCCTTTACAGCAGGATTAACACACGGACCCTGTCAATGATTGACTCAGGTCTCATTAATGAGGTCGAAGGACTTCTCAAGATGGGATATAGTCCAGAGCTCAAGCCGATGCAGTCCATTGGGTACAGGCATATCGTTGGTTATCTCCAAGGTAGATGGGATCTTGATGAGGCCGGCAGGCTTATTCAGCGGGATACGAGGCGGTATGCAAAGAGACAACTTACATGGTTTAGGGCGGATCCTGACATAATCTGGGTGGATCCGGACCACAGGCAAGGCATAATCGATAAGGTAATGACATTTGTGCAAGGGCTTGACCTTTGAAATTTTTTTATTTACAGTCAAAAAAATATCAAACTTTTTACTAAAAGTCAGTGCCATGAAGTATTTTAACTGCACGTTTGCCTTTTTTCTCTTCTTGGCCGTTATTTCTTTTATCACGATAAATGCTGGGTGTGCTCCTAAAGCAAGGCTACCGGTGAGCGCTCTCGATACCCCAGAACGCCATGTTTTCACCGGTATGAAATTGCTGGAAACTGGTAAGCTATTGGATGCAGAAAGGGAATTTGGCCTGGCTAAAGAACTCGATCACGAATATTCTCCAGCTTACACGGGGCTAGGCTTGGCCTCTGGTTACAAAGGAGATTTCAAATCCGCCTTCGATAACATGTCTCTGGCAAAGAAGCTGGCCATGAGCAAGCAGGAGCAGGCATTGGCCTATGTGGGATTTATGCGCTTGTATACTCAGCAAAAGGATAAAGACTGGCTGGAGGAGGTGGAGAAGAATTTTGAGAGGGCCAGAGACACACTAAAAGATGTGCCTGATATGCCCGATCCCTATTTCTATATGGGCTCGGCCTATAAGGAGGCCTGTGAATTTGACGATGCAGCGGATGCGTTAAAAAGGGTTCTGGAGATCAACAAGACTTTTGTAGACAAGGCAGATCACGAACTCAAGCTGGTTCAAAAGATAGAGAGAGCCATGCCGGGGACACCAATCGGGAAAAAGGTGGCACTCTTGGGAAAGGTTACGAGGGCTGATGTTGCCGCCCTTTTCATTCAGGAACTCAGGCTGGAGACAATCTATAAAAGATTCGGGCCGAAAAAATCTGTCACATCTTTTGAATCCCCAGGCGAGAGTGCTTCCCTGAAAGAGATACCGATTCCAGTGGATGTGCAGGATCATCCGCTGCGGGGCGATGTTAAGACTGTAATTGGCTTGGGAGTACAGGGTCTGGGTGTTTTTCCAGATGGGACCTTTGCACCGAATGAATGTATTACGAGGGCGAGTTATGCCATGATGATTGCAAATATTATTTGCACCATTACTGATGATCCCTCTTTGGCTACCAGGTATATAGGGAATGTCTCCCCCTTTGCCGATGTGAAGAGCGACGTTCCGTATTTTAATGCAATCATGGTCTGCACCACCAGAGGTATTATCGAGCCCAAGAGGAAAATTAGACAAGATATTTTCGATCCCAGGGGCAGTGTTTCAGGTGCAGATGCTGTATTAGCCATCAGAAATCTTAAGGAAGATCTCCGGATATTTTAAGTACCTTGTTGAAGGCTATTTTATGAATCAGACGAAAGATCTGAGAAAGAAAAGGGGGAGTAAGAGGCTCCCCTATTTTTTGCCCTTCTGTCTTTTTTTGCTTTTTCTGTCTCTGACTGTAAATCCCCTTATGAAGATCTCTATAGCTGAGGAGGCGAAGGAGACTGATGAGAGAATAGTGACGGGAACAGGGATAATTGTCGGTGAGAATATTGCCCTTGCTCGAAATGAGGCCATATCCAAAGCCTCTCTAAAGGCTGTTGAGGAATATCTTATCCAGAGGCTGGGATACCAGGGTGTGGCCAGTAATTTTGAAAGCCTGGATGAAGAAATCCTATCAAGGCCAAAGGAGGAGATACGGGATTATCAAATAATTTCTGAGTTCAGGACCGATACATACGTTAAGGTATTAATGAAGGTTCGGGTGAATAAAGCTGTACTGGAGGAGAAACTCCAAAAGATGGGATTATCCGAGACTGATAGTATCCACATTGCTGTTCTTTTCCTGGTTTCAGAGAAGAGGGAGGGGTTTCCGATTATCTACTGGTGGGGTGATCCTTCTCGTCAAACAGCACTCACACAGACGGAGCTATCTCTCAGTCGGGTTTTTGAAGAGAGGAACCTGAGGGTTATCAGCAGATCTTTTTTCCCTTCTGAAGAGAGCTATGATGAGAGTATGCTGGATTTAACCCTGGGCAATGAGGAAGCGGTCAAATGGGGCAAACTCTTATCTGCCCAGGTAGTAATAGTCGGAGAGACGAATCAATATGAGGCATCAAGGGCATCAGTGTTTTTGAGGGCCATTAATGTGATGGATGGCACAGTAATTGTTCAGGGATACAGGGAAGGGATATTGGGCAGTAACCAGAGAGAGGATAAGAATGCAATAGAGTTAGCTATTAATAGTTGGGCTCATGATATGATCTTCCATATAATTAATGCCTTTAAACCTGGTCAAAAGGTTATTAATCGAATTATTGTAATGATAAAGGGTCTTAAGAGCTATAGAGAGTTTCGAGATTTCAAGGAATTTTTAAGGAAAGATTTTCCTGAGATAAGATCAGTATTGGACAGAAGTCTCAAGAGGGACTTAGTAAAGGTATCTGTGGAAGTGGAGGGAGGTTCAAAGAGATTGGCCGAAAAAGTAGGGAGTCATCCCCAAAAGCCTCTTTCATTTGAGATCAATGAGGTAAGTGATCAAGGATTTACAGTGGTTTTAAGATGACTGTCGCTAATCTGATTACCTGTTTAAGGATTATTCTTGTCCCGATATTTATAATATGTTTGCTTACTCACAGGACCTCAGCCTCTCTAATCATTTTTATTATTGCCAGTGTTAGTGATGCTCTGGATGGCTTTATAGCCAGGGTTTTCCATCAGAAAAGTGATTTGGGGGCCTACCTTGATCCCTTGGCTGACAAAATCCTCCTCATGAGTGCCTATATAACATTGGCTATATTTAAAATGATTCCATCCTGGTTGGCTGTTTTAGTTATAAGCAGAGATGTCATCATCTTGCTCGGGGTTCTGGTACTTTACTTGAATCACTATCCAGTTAAGATCCACCCCTCACTTTTGGGCAAGGCAACAACATGTATCCAGGTTGTTGCCATTTTAATTGTATTATCAAACGCCTATCTCGGCATATCATTTTTAAGAATATACTCGTTCTGGCTGGCGGCCCTATTCACCATAGCTTCAGGCCTTCAATATATGAGGAATGGATTGACTATTTTAAGTCAGGGAGTGAATAGTGATTTTGCTTGACTTAACAATTGACGAATTGATAGATATCTATTTGATAGGCGCGTAGCTCAGGGGGAGAGCGCTACCTTGACACGGTAGAGGTCACGGGTTCAAATCCCGTCGTGCCTACCATGTGAAATCAGTGAGTTAGGGGATTCTTGCTAATCCCCTTTTCTTTTTTTGCTACCATTTTGCTACCACTTTCCCTAAAACCTGCATTTTCTAATCTGCAAGCTGCCTCTTGATTTGTTGGTTTCCTGAAGTATACAATTTAAACACGGCAAAAAGGTCGTGGGTGAGGTGGTAGGTGTAGATGAGGGATTCCTCACGCTGTCAAATGTCACGGTGCAGAAAAAGCGTAGCCTTTTCCCCTCAAGGCACGAGTGGTATACTATCAACCTGGACCAAATTTCCACTTTTCATCAGGACCAGAAGCAGGTAGAGACTGATGAACGGGTAGAAAAGATGAGAACTGCGTGGGACATTCTTGACCGATCCGGGCCAAAAAGTAAAGATTAGTGCCCCATTAGTTGGAAAAGCCTAGGAATGAATGCTCAAAACCCTATTTCTGCCTGAAAGAGATGGGGTTTTTGTCGGGAAAGAAAAACGTGGTTGTAACCAAATTAGTCTAATAATCTCCATAAGAGTCACTTCAATTCCCCGATACGTCTTTTAGCCCGCATTTTTTGCGCAAAAATCCAGTGTTGCATTTCTGTTGGCCTTGTGGCATAGTGCAAATATTCTCACTTTGTAAGGCGCGAACCATTAATAGAGGGCGTCATGGAGTGAATATCAAAACCCCATTTCTCACTCAGAGAGGTGGGGTTTTTGGTTTTCATAGGGGAAGTCTTTTTTCATCGAGATGCTGTAAGAACTGAAAAATATCTGAATGTGTAGAAATCTTTCTGCGTATTGATTGTTCGTTAGGCCGCATCTTTCTATCTAATATGAAAGGAGGGCATGAGTAGAGTTGGTCTACTCTAGGTCTTTCAATTGGTCCGAACAACATTAGAGGAGGATATGGATCATGGACAAGCAACTATCACCCGGTTTGAAAACCACGTTTCTCATCCACGCAATCCTAGCCACGCTCTTCGGTCTTGCCTATCTTCTCATTCCAAAGAAGTTTGGCAATTTTGTTAATTGGCCAATTATGGAGCCCGAAGCCTACCGAATTATTGGTGCAGCTATTCTCGCCTTTGCCGCGAGTTCATGGCTTGCGTATTCGGCTAGCGCATGGGAACAAGTAAAGATCGTTGTGCAAATGGAGATCACATGGACGATCCTTGGGACGCTTGTATTACTATACGGCATATTCTTCGCGGGTCTTCCAGCTTTCGCTTGGGTAAACGCGATAATCCTTGTCGTGTTTGCCGTTCTGTTCATTGTGTTCTACTTTCGTCGGTAGCGCAAGGGTCTTTTTACGAGAAATATAAGTTTGATGCTGCCTGAGTCGCTTGAGCGGACCGGGGATGCGGGGTGATTTGAAATTGCGTGAACGGATCCACGGTTGAAGCTGTGCAATTAGTTAGATATCTACATCGAGTAGCATAACTCTTGTCAAAAAAATAACTCTGACCCCTTTTCATACAAATAGTCATCAATAAACAGTCGCATATTTAATCTTGTATTTGCCAGATTGACTCAGACGAAAGGAAGCAAATTGAAATGAACTGCCTCAACCTGAGTGAGAGCGGCTGGATGAGATGATGATCTGGAAAACATATCACAGCATTTTGGGGACGTCGGGAATTGCACGTCAATAGCAGATACCACAAGGCATGGTAATTCTTATAGAACCAGTCATCGTTCTTCTTCTGAAAAGGAATTCTCCAAGAATGCCGCTCTCATAAATTCTTCGTTCAAGTGTGTAGGCCTTGTTTTTTGGTAATTCCGCTAAAAGTTTTAAGGTACTTATGCTTGTGTAGTTATTTTTCGATCTTGACAATTTAAGCCTACATTTCTAGACTAAGTCAAGTTCAATAGCACGCAGCCACATACGAACCAGAGTAGGGGTTTCAATAGGTTACTCCTATGCTCAAATCATTCGATATTAAACACCTAAAACGGGCTCTTTTTTCAAACAGAGTTATTCTATTTTTGGGAGCAGGATTCTCTTGCGAGGCGAAATCTGCAAGTGATAACCAAATCCCAACTGGCCCGCAGTTGTCCAAGATATTGTGGGATTTTTGCGGTTATGAAGAGGAGTATACAGAGATAGATTTACAAACAATTTTTGAGGCTGCCTTGAAGTCAAGGAAAGGATTGAGAGCGCTTCATGACTTACTAAGTGACCATCTGTGTTGTAAGGATTTTCCAGATTGGTATCGCCTATTGTCAAAACAATATTGGCATAGAATATATACGACTAACATAGGCGATCTTGTTGAAAGAATTTATGAAAAGCCAATTCTACCTTTGACCCTGGACACCTGCGTAAATCCCATGGATGATTTCAGGGAAAGAGACCCATTCTTAGGGAAGTTGCAGTTTATCAAACTCAATGGCTCTATTGAAAACGACCCGACAACATATACTTTCTCTGCACGCCAATATGCTAAGAGGTCAACCGATTTCGATATTTGGTACGATCATTTTGTGAGAGACTACATGACTCGGGTGACCATCTTTATTGGGACAAATTTGAATGAGCCACTGTTTTGGCGTCATATTGAGTTACGACAAAGAAGAGGGGTAAGAGAGCCTGAATTTAGACCACGCAGTTACTTGGTTTGTCCTAAGATATCAACCCCTAGGAAAGACATATTAAGTGAGTTTAACATAGTGCCAATAGAATTAGATGCGGAAGGATTCTTTACTTGGCTGGAGAAAAGTATTGGAAGCCCACCTACGATAGACGTTGTGATAGAAGCCTATAATCCGACGTTAACCACAATTTTCAAACTGAGACTAGGCGAACTCAAACCGCCAGAAATATTGCGGCTACAGAATTTTTACAGCAATTTTGAATTAGTCAAAATAGAGGAACCAAGCTCCTCCCACAGAAGAAAATCTTATTTGCTAGGTAAAGAGCCGGATTGGCAAGACCTCTATCACGATGTTGACGCATGGCGAGATATCAACGGCGAATTCATAAGTGAGATAGAAAGTTGTCTGCCAAAGGATGACGAAGTTCATGTCGTGGCGTTATTAGGAACTGCTGGCAGTGGCAAAAGCACAATTCTAAAGAGAGCCGCGCTTCATTTCTGCGCAAAGGGATTTCCCTGCTTCTATAGCACATCTGAACAACTCCTCAATTACCGGGACTTCATAGGCGCCTTAGAAACTATTGATAAACGGTTGCTGATCTTTCTGGACGATACAGATTTTGCTTTGAGATGGTTAGCCAGGATTGTGGAGCACTGTAAGAATGCCGACAAAAAGCCAATCTTTATTGTAGCTTCAAGAATTAACAGGTATGAGAGATGGGCAGGGCAATTATTAAAAACTGTCACAGTAAAAGAAGTCTTGGCACCGGATCTTTCTGACGATGATATAAATAGGCTAATTGAAAAGTTATCCGAGGAAGAGCTTCTTGGCAGACTTAGGGGCCTCGGTCATAAAGAAAGATTTTCAGAATTTAAGATTAGGGCTAAGAAGCAAATACTGGTTGCGATGAGAGAAGCAACAGAGGGGAGGGATTTTGATGAAATAATAAAGCATGAATATAATGACATAGAACCCCATGAAGCAAAGACTCTTTATCTGTGTATTGCATTAGCGTGTTCAGAACATCATAGGCTTTCAATACAGCAAATACTAGCAGCTTCCGATGAAAGATCCTCTGCAACATTTTCATATTTAAATAAAAACCTAAGAGGTTTGATAACTCAATTTTCAGGACATAGCGACTACTTTGAGGCTAGACACCCCATAATAGCAACACTAATTGTCGATGACATTGCAGTGAGACCTGACCTGTTGGAGGCTTATGAACAGTTATTACCAGTCTTAGCTCATGATATCGGGCGTAATACTGATTTTGGTAATAGAATATTCAGACTTTACAGGAGATTAATTAATCACCTGGCTATATATAAAAGATTCGCACAAAAAATTGAATTTGCTAGAAGTATATATGAATCTGTGAAGCATTATGTAAGTGGAGATTGTCATTTTTGGCTACAATATGGCTCATTGGAATTGGAATACGGAGAATTATCATATGCCTCAAATTACCTAGCGCAAGCTGAATCTATTGAGCCCACAGACGATTTTGTACTGACTGCAAAAGGACACTTAAGGTACCGACAAGCTAGAGAGGCTGAAAGCTATCAAACTGCTGAAAGATTGTTAGAGGAAGCGAGAGACTTAATCACCAATCAAATAGCGACGAGGCCGGAATATAGCCCACACTCCTTTCACATATTTGGGAGTCAGGAGTTAGCCTTTGCACGTCAATGGATCAAAGACAGAGATGATGAAGAATATAAGAATACCCTTATGAATGCACTCGCTGTTGTTAAAGATGGTTTGAAAATCCATTATAGAAGTATCGATCTAAAGCAACTGAGAGATGACTTGCAGCGGGAATTATTGTTGTTAGCAGTGCCTTAGAGATGAAAACGATAGTTGTTCATGCTTAGAGCTGTTTTTTGATTGTGAAAAGGCATGGCTTCTATTTTCAGGCATTTCTTGCCTGAAACAAGTAAAGAAGTATGCGTTTTCCTTTCTGCCTTTGATTTTGATCCTTATTGGACATTCTCTCATCTAATACAAATTGAATTCTTAAAGCGCATCAATCAAGTCGAAGTGCTATGTTTGTAATATCTTGCCATGATATTTGATTTAGGAAAAGTGAAGATCTGATAAAAATATCAAAACCTCAAGCCATGAGATGAGATCGCCCCACATTTCCGACTGAAGCACGCAGATTTTCTGAGTCTTGATTCGTACCAGATTTCCAAGGCAAACCAACAGGGTTAGTAGAGGTACCTACTCGTAGATTTCATCTTGTAGCAAACAATATTGACCAAAAGAAGAAGCAACCCAAAATTAAGTTGACCAAGCAGAAGTACAGGAGCCGATTATTTCGAGCATATGAAAAAAATCAGAACATTTGAGCATGGCCTGGAATTTCAAATAAACAGCAGGTAGCAGAAGTTGAGTGGATACTGAGATCTGCGGCAGCTTCTAAGAACGCTCTGCGCGAACGTCCCCTTTTCTCTTTCCACATGGGTCGGAGGCATGTTTCGATTTTCTTGAGTTTTTCATATCTGAATATGATTAGCGGAGAACGTGACTCTGGGTGAGAACTTTTGGATTGACCAAGATTATCCGTTCCTCACCCCCCGCATACGTTTTAGGATATCACAGCTTGACTTAAAGATTTGGGGTTGGCCGTGCAGCTCGTGCGTACGATTGCTTGCAATACAGGGCCTCCGAAAAGGTTTAAATCAATTAATCATTTGTAGTATATAATCTTACAAGCGCGGCAAACAGAATTTAAGTGACAAGGTATACCCATGTCCGATTTTGGCGATTTGGAACCCCTTTATAAGCATCTAGACATACATGCGTTAGATTATAAGTATCCACACCAGATCGGAAGGGAATTCCAGAGGCTTAGGGACCTCAAAAACACGGATAAAGAAAGTGAGGTTGCGGAGAAGGCACAGTGGGAAGTGGATTTCTTCAACTTCAGGCTTAAAGAGGGGGAACTGAATCGAACCTTCTCCGGAACAAATGAGAAAGGAGAGGCTGTGGAATACCCTAGTCTCGATAGGTTTGATGACGAGGCTTTTCAATATTTGATTGATAGGCTAAACAGCACCTCCAACCATGTCCTGAATGCCCGCTATGCGCATATCCTTTGGGCCAGCCCGAAAAAGCATGCGAAGTATGGAAAGATTGCTGTGGATTCCTATTTGGAGCTTGCCAGGCTTTATGAAGGAAAAGACAAAGAAGAGCCTGAGAAGCATCACGGGTTGGATGTTCTGGAAGCGATCGAAAACGCCTATGCTATTGCATATCGGCTGAAATACAGAACAGAAGATCTCAAATCAGAGGTCATTAGGCTGGTGAAGGAATTCAATTTCGACAGCAGCTCCTCATTTGCTCTCAGAGCAAATCTGATCAGGTTAATGCTACAAGGTAGGAGGAGGTTTTCAAGAGATGATTTCGATGGATTTCAAGGGATATGCTTGAAGCTTTCTGATACCCTGACCAAAAACGGAAACGTCCACGCCGCAATTGATATGCTGGAGTTAGGTGAAAAGGTTGACGAAAAGACGGGAGTGAAGGATACAAAATGGAGAAAGCGTATCGCAGAGTCGTATGAGCTTTTGATAAGACAGAGAGGGGACCAGGACTTAGCGTCCCTGTCCTTTTGTCAAGATGCCCTTGAGAACTATAGGAGGATTGGTGATCAGAAGAAGACAGAAGAGCTGGAAAAGAAATACGCGGAACTGAAAGGCTCGGTGAAGCTTGCGAAATTTGAGCAGAAGATAGACCTCACAGACCATCTAAAGAGATGCAGGGAAATCGCAGAGCGAATCGCCAAAAAACCGGCTGAAGAGGTTATAAGAATCCTTATGGGAAGCAAGGGCCTTTTGCCCAGATACGATGACATGAAGAGAGTTGCGGCAGAGCATGGGCAGAAATTCGTTATGCAGCATATAGCGCCCGTCGAAGTACTAGACCAAAGCGTGCATCCGTCTCAGCATTTCGGTACCGATGAAGAAAAGGAATACTACGGAATTCTCCAGCAATATGATTTCGATATGAAGCTGAATAAGATTCATCTGATAACCGCGATTCTGTTCACCGCAATACGGGAGATGAGACTTACTGCAGAAAATGTGCTGGAACTCCTGAACAAGTATTCCTGGTATGGCAAGAATATTTCAAAGGAACTTCCAAATGCGGAGAAGGAGGAATACAACTGGCTGAATTTGTTGGCCCCCGCTGTCCATGATTATTTCAACAGGTTGACCTTTTTCTTCGTCAATGCCAAAAACTACCCCAACTTTGTCCTTTGCGTGGACTCATTGGTATTGAAGTTTGAGGGTCTGTTCAGAGACATCTGTCAATTCTGCGGGGTCCCAACTTTTTTCATAACGGGGGACACCAAGGGGAGAAAAATCGTCAGGGAGAAAGACATACACGCCCTTTTGTATGAAGAGCCTGTGAAGAATCTTATCGACAAAGACGATTTGTTGTTCTTCAAGTTCCTTCTAGTCGAAAAGGCAGGATTGAATCTGAGACACAAAATAGCCCACTCGTTAATGCGGTTTGAAGAATATAGCATTGAGTACATGAACCTCCTTTTTTTGGCTTTACTGAGGTTAGGAAAATACGATTTCGTTGAAAAAGCTGAAAATGAGGAATAGCCGAATGCTTTCAAACCGCTTTTAAGACTACTTTTGAAAATTCCCTTGACTGCAATTATGTCTACCATTCGTTATGCAACTAATTGAAATCACTAGGAATGCTCTCTTTCCTCTGCTTGGAGCGCCTTTTATTAAGCTCAAGATGATAGAGTCGATTCCCTTAAGTTTCCCACCATTATTTGTAAGACCTAAAGTAAATATCTCCGGATTCCATAAATGATATTCCCAATTCATCCCTTCGTTTTCAAATCTGCCCTTACGGTATCATTGGCAGGCTTCCAGCTGTTTCCGCTTTTACTGAGGATTTGTATGCCATGTATGTAAAATGCCTGACAGGCACTCAAATTGTTCGGCACCAAATGTTGAGATCTCAACAGGTGATTTCCCCTTCTTAGTCTAACTAAGGCTTTTTGCCATTTCTTTGCCAATAAGCTGCTAACTGCCTGATTTTGCAAATTGCTCGGCGGGTTCAAATCCCGTCGTGCCTACCATGTAAAACTGATAACTCAAGGGATTGGCAACAATCCTCATTTTCATATTACCCTCCTCGTTCTATACTGCCAACTAGATCATAGGTATGGGCCTCGGTTATCTGAACCGGAACAATTTCCCCAACTGCAGCCGTCCCCCTATTTATCAATACCTGACCATCCACCTCTGGTGCCATTATTGCTGTCCTGCCGCTCAAGAGGAGGTCTGTCTCAGGGTGAAATCCCTCAACTAGTACCGGCACCGTCTTGCCAACCAGGTCTTTATTGAGCTCAGTGCTATTGTCTGCCTGGATTTCCATAATCTCATCAATCCTCCTTTTCACTACTTCTTGAGGTATACCATTCTTGAGCCTGGCAGCAGGGGCACCCTTCTCAGGGCTAAAGGGAAAGACACCCAGCCTGTCAAATTTGGCCTCTCTTATAAAATTGCACAGCTCCCTGAATCGATCCTCGGTCTCTCCTGGAAAGCCGATCATTACCGTCGTCCTTAAGGCTATCTTTCTTGATCTACGCCTTATCCTTTCTATCAATTGAGGTATAGATTCCGAGTCTGAGGAACGTCCCATGGCCCTCAGGATATCTGGGTTAATATGCTGGATGGGCAAATCCAGATATGGACATAGCACCTCCTCTGAATCAATGAGCTCGAGAAGCCTTTCAGTCAGATGGTAGGGATGAGCATAGAGGATTCTAAGCCATTTCAAACCAGATATGGTAAGGAGCTTCTCCAGGAGATCCTCAAGCATGTGCGGTGGGTCTAGATCATGGCCGTACCAGGATGTATCCTGGGCCACGAGGTTAATCTCTTTAACGCCCCGTGCAACCATGTTTTGTGCCTCGATGAAGAGAGACTCCACGGTCCTGCTCCTAAAGGGACCTCTCAACGAGGGGATGATACAGTAGGAACAAGGGTGCGAGCATCCCTCGGCAATCTTTAGATAGGCAGAATAAAATGGTGTTGTCTGGAGCCTGGGTGCCCTGTGATCGGCTAGGAACCGTGGCTTGTCTAGAAAGAGAACGGGTGAGCTGTCACCCTGAGCCTTTAAGGCCTCAGGTGTCCTGTAGATCTGACCTGTCCCAAGGCAGCCGTCAACCTCCGGGATCTGCCTGAGCAGTTTTCGTCCGTATCTCTGTACAAGACAACCTACCACAAAAAGGGACTGCAGGTGCCCTTTCTCCTTTAAACGAGCAAGATCAAGTATTGTGCCTATGCCCTCCTCAACCGCGCTTGTTATAAAGGCACAGGTATTTACAATAGCTATCTCGGCGTCCAGAGGATCATCGGTTATGTCATATCCCTCTTCCTTGATAAGGCCGAGTATATATTCACTGTCTACAAGATTTTTTACGCATCCGAGGCTGATAAAAAATACCCTTGACATACAGGTTTATCCTTCTTGCGTTTGGAGGCTTGCATCTCTCCATCGCCTCAGCATATCCTCCGTATAGGCAAGCCTGAAACCATCCATGATCCTTTTAAAAGGAAGATCAGCAAAACGGCCATGATCAGTAATATATTCGATGTGGAGATGCCCTTTCAGATCGTGGGAATGAAAGATAGCCGAATTATGACCGTCGAACTCTACCGGTCTGAGGTTGAGCCTTTTACACATGCCTATATCAAAGGTGGGAGTCACCTTGATCCATCTGCTGTCGATAAAGAGTTCATTATAGCCATGGAAGGCAAAGAGGTTTGTTTTCATCATGGCCCGCAATTTTGGGGGCACTAGATAGTTCCTGATGTCAGCAAATACGAGCCGTGTCGGTATACCTTGAGCCCGGGCCAGTGCGGCCAGCAGAACCGCCTTTTGGATACAAAAGCCTTCTCCCCTCTCGAGAATGCTGCTTGCCGTGTAATGTTCGGGAAGGTAAAAGGGGGAATAGGGGGTGTAGATAATCTTGTCCCGAACAAAATTAAAAATAGCCCTGGCTGGTTCGTCGAGGTGAGCGCCTGCAATTTTTTCGGAAAAGAGCAAAACCGGGGGCGAATTATAATCGATATAATAGGTCGGCCTAAGGTATATGGATAGGTCTTCCATACCAGGTACCTTTATCATGACTTTTAGCTGCCTTTTGCTAAACGCTTGATGATGGTTTGGGTGAAGTTTTTAAAGAATAGAAGTTGAATAGATTCAGGTAACCTATTCAAAAGAGTAGCACTGAATTTAAGCAAGATACATTGATTCTTGCTAATAATGGTAGCTGAGCGGGCCTCACCAGTCAGATAGGCCATCTCTCCAAAACATTGCCCACTTTCTAATAAGGCTAACTCCTTGCTTCCCTTTCGGGCTGTCGCCTGGCCACTGATCAAGATATAAAAGGAGTCATCTATCTCCCCCTCTTCGATAATAGTCTTACCCTCTTCAAACTTCATTACATTGCTTGCAGTAAGAATTTTGTTAATTTGGCTTTTTGTAAAATTGTTAAAAAAAGGTAGAGCTTGGATATAGTTTAGCAATTCCCTTTCATGGGTTTCTTTTGGTATATCTTTTAGGTTACGTAATGCCAGTCTCAGATCATAAGCAAAGTCCATATTGTTCTGATAGCGTCGAGATGGGTTCTTGGCCAGGGCCTTGCTAAGGATCCTTCCAAAGATTTCCGGTAACTCCGGCCTTAACTCCAGAACAGGAGGGGGGTCTTCATTAACAATCTTATACATAATGGAGTATTCGTTTTCTCCACCGAATGCCCTTTTACCAGTCAGAAGTATATATAGGACTGAGCCGAGAGAAAAGAGGTCGCTTCTCTTTGTTGTGGGCTCCGCCTTGACTTGTTCGGGTGACATATAACTGGGTGAACCGTACAAACCTGTAACAAGAGTTGATGCGCCTCTCTTAACAACGTAGGCGATGCTAAAATCGGTTATCTTTGCCTGGCCCGCTGAGTTGAGAATGATGTTAGAGGGTTTTATATCACGGTGAATTACCCCATTTTGATGGGCATATTCTAGGCCTTTACATACGCTGAAGGCGATCTGTAACACCTTTTCAATAGGCAAAAGATTATTGGGACCACAATATTTGTCTAATGTGGGACCATCCACATACTCCATGGTGATATAACAAAGGCCATGATGTAGATCGGCATCGTATATAGCCACAATATTTGGGTGCATAAGACGGCCTGCGGATTGTGCCTCAACAAAAAATCTCTTTTTGTATGCCTCCACTTCCTGAGTGCTTATATCATCGGGGAGGCGATAAATCTTAATGGCTACTTGACGTTCTATATAGGGGTCTCTGCCAAGATAGACGGCTCCCCTGCTACCCTGACCTAACTTCTTCAGAATCTGATAGCGGCCGATAGTCTTTATATCTTGTAGATCTAACATATGTCAGTATGGAACCTGTTCGTATTAGCTTAAGTAGTTATCTAAACAGATAAAACAAATATCCATCTTTGAATTTCCTGACCGATACCTTTATATCTCTGGCAATCCATAATAAAGCTTTGTACAGCTCCTTTGCTCCGAAACCAATAATATCCTTATCAGATCTCTTGTCAATGCCTTACGTATTATAAGTCATTGTCAACCTTCTGTGTCAGTAATTGTTGTTTTTGCTCCGCACGATTGATGATTCACCATACCACAATGTCCTTTGTCTGTGAGAGGCCGGGAAACCAGGAGGTGAGTTAATAGGAGAGCGTGCGGCGGGCTACGTTATGACCTTCCAACATCGCACTGTATGTTTCTCATTTACCTTGTATACGCCAATCTCCTCTTCTCGGCACCTGGCTTCAACCAGAGGACATCTTCCCTGAAACTTGCAACCTGGAGGCGGGTTAAAAGGGCTCGGTACATCACCGATAAGTACCTTCTGTTTATGCCGATTATCCGGTTCAGGATCGGGTATCGCTGAAAGTAATGCCAGTGTATAGGGATGGAGGGGGTTATCATAAAGCTCCTCTGCTGGTGCGTATTCCATAATATGGCCCAGGTACATAACGACAACAGCATCACTGATGTAACCTACCACATTAAGGTCATGCGAGATGAAGAGGTAGCTAAGACCCAATTTGCTTTGTAACTCCTGGAGGAGATTTATGATCTGGGCCTGTATGGATACATCAAGTGCCGATACAGGTTCGTCACATATGATCAATGAGGGCTGAACGCTCAGGGCCCTGGCTATTCCGATGCGCTGACGCTGCCCGCCGCTGAATTCATGGGGATAGCGATCAGCTGTGCTTGATCCTATTCCCACCATCTCCAGGAGCTTACCAGCCTTAATCTTTCGTTCAGCATGTCCTTTTTCACCCAGGGTACGAAGGCCCTCTTCAATTGATTGACCAATGGTCATACGCGGATTTAGAGAACCAAATGGGTCTTGGAAGATAATCTGCATCTCTTTCCGTAAAGGCTTGATCTCATCCTGGGGGAGACCGCTGATATCCCGATCCTGATAAATGATGCTTCCTCCATCCGGTTCCAAGAGTCTCAGAATGAGCCGGCCAATTGTGGATTTGCCACATCCGCTCTCTCCCACCAGCCCCAAGGTCTTCCCCTGATCAATCTGAAAGTCCACCCCGTCAACGGCCTTGATCCACCCGATCACCCTCTGGAAGAAACCCCTGTGAACCGGGAAATATTTTTTTAGGCCTGCTACCTTAACTATGGGATTATTAGATGTGTCGGACAGATCCATAATCTAAAGCGGACACCTCTCTCCTTTAACCTTAGGCCTTTTTCCTTCTTTGTTCATAGAGCACTGGACAGCGACTCAACTGGCCATTTCCGTAATCACACATCCTCGGAAATTGGCTCCGGCAGGTCTCGATAGCAAGATTACATCTGGGATGAAATGGGCAGCCACTCGGCTTGTGGGCAGGATCTGGCACTGCGCCAGGGATGCTGTGAAGCGTGCCTCCCCGTCTGGTACGAACGGGAAGTGATGTTAGGAGCCCGCGGGTGTAAGGATGATAGGGGTTGTGAAAAATATCAGAGGTATGTCCTTGCTCTACGATGATACCTGCATACATTACATAGATGCGGTCGGCAATGTTCGCCACTACTCCAAGGTCATGGGTGATGTACAGGAGGGACAATTGTCGTTTCTGCTGGAGCTCTTCAAATAGATTGAGGATCTGCGCTTGAATGGTGACATCAAGGGCTGTGGTTGGTTCATCGGCGATTAACAGGTCGGGATTGCATGCCAGTGCCATGGCGATCATAACACGCTGTCTCAGCCCACCACTGAGCTGATGTGGATAGTCTTTAAGGCGCTCCTCTGGCGATGGGATACCAACATCTTTGAGGAGCTGTAGACACCTTTGGCGTGTCTTCCTTTCATCCAGCCTTTCATGGATCATGATGGCCTCATTGATCTGGTCTTCTATGGTAAATACAGGATTAAGAGAGGTCATGGGTTCTTGGAAGACCATGGCTATATGATTTCCCCGAATCTTCTGCATTTCCTCTTCACTCAGATCCAAGAGGTTTTGACCGTTAAATAGCACCTTGCCCCCTATGATCTTACCAGGGGGCTGGGGGATGATTCCTAAGATGCTAAGGGCCGAAACGGTCTTTCCGCAACCTGACTCGCCAACAAGACAGACCGTTTCGCCTTTACTGACTTCATAACTCACTCCATCCAGCGCACGGGCCACCCTTTCATTACCGATAAAATATACCTTCAGGTCTTGAACGGACAGAAGGGTATTATCCATAAAAAGTGCCTAAAGTTAAGAGAAGGATTTAATACTCAAAAGCAATTCATTTTAATTATTCATTTTTTCCAATTGAAGTGAAAACAGCTAACAACTCACTGCATTCTGCATATTCAGGTTCTAAATTTTCCCAGGGAAGCCATTTTGTTTCTTTCATGACGTCCAGACCAATATTGAGTTTCACTGGCTTCACTTTCACAAATATCGATTTTGTTTTTGAAGGCCGCCCTGCTTCTTGCCCGGTTCGCTTCACGGTAATTGGCACCGATTGAGGTGCCAGATGTGGTTATTTTACTCCGAATCGCACCTCCTTCCGGTGTGTTAGGCAGTTTTGCTGATAAACGAATGATTTGTACTGCGAATTTCCGTGTTCTTTTTTCAAGTTTTTTGCCAAATTCTTTGTTATCCATTCCTCTTCCGAACCTATAACTTTAGCTCACTTTAGACCTTTTAGGCACTGTAGTTCATTTGACCTGCTCAATACCTCTCCCTGAGCTTGGGGTTTAATATATCTCGTAGCCCCTCACCAAAGAGATTAAAGGAGAGCACCACTATCAGGATAGCGAACCCTGGAACAAAGGTCAGCCAAGGGGCATCGAATATAAATCGCTTCCCATCGGATAGGATGTTCCCCCAGGTGGCATGGGGTGGCGGGACCCCGAACCCAAGGAAACTCAGGCCTGCTTCGGTCAAAATAGCCATGGCGATACCAATCGTGGCCGAAACCAGAACTGGCGCAATGGCATTGGGGATCATGTGGCGAAATATGATCCGCCAGTCGCTAACGCCCAGGGCACGGGCAGCAGTCACAAAGTCCTGCTCCCGTAACGAGAGAAATTCAGCACGGACAAAGCGCGTGGTGCCCATCCAGCTGGTCAGCCCAATAACAATCATGATGTTATACATGCTTGCAGGAAGGAGTGCCACTACAGTGAGAATCAGGAAAAAGCTTGGGAAGCAAAGCATGACATCCACAAATCGCATGATCAGCGTATCGATGGAGACGGCCTCTGCAAAAAATACCTTCATCCATTTTGCTGGAGATTGTTTTCCCGATCCCCTTTTCCACCGGGTGGAAAAGAATATGTAGGTAGTGCCGATAAGACACACCATCACTCCTGCGGAAGTGGCCCCGACTGACAGCAACCCTCCACCCAAAAACAAGGCAAGGGCAGCTAATAGCTGATCGACCCTTACCCGGTTTTGTCCAAAATAGCCTGATAAGCCCCCTATAAATATCCCGACAAGTACCGAGATCCCCACTGCCACAAATCCAACAGTTAAAGATACCCAGGCACCCTGTAACATCCTCGCAAAAACGTCCCTTCCCAGATCATCAGTTCCGAACAGGTAGAGCCCTAGTCTGGGGATTTCTTCGGGGCGCAAGGTGTCTATATTGGGAGTGGAGAGCGGCGGTTGCAGTTTTTCCTGAAGTCTGACCATGGCGGGATCAAAGATGGGCCTGGTACCAGAAGTGAGCATGAGTCCTCCAAGGGCGGTGAAGAAGAAGAGGACAAAGATGGTAAGGCCCACAAAGGCCAGGCGGTTTCTCCTGATAAGCCGCCAGAATTCCTGCAAACGGGACTCCCTTGGGGTAAGGGGTTCTTCTAACCCTGTGTCTTGAAGAAGATCTTTCGCATCTGTTTTCATCACAGCCGTATCCTCGGATCCACCACCATATAGAGTACATCAGAGACAAAGGTACCGGCCAGCACCAGCACAGCGGAGACAAAATTAACCGTCAGGATAATCGGATAGTCTCGGGCCAGAATGGCCTCGTACGCCATCCTTCCCATACCGGGCCAGGAAAAAATGGATTCAATGATTACTGATCCCCCGATAAGTCCAGGCAAAATGAGGCCAAACATGGTGACAAAGGGCAAAAGGGCATTCCTGAGGGCATGTCTATAGTGGACCTGTTCTTCAGGTACCCCTTTTGCCCGGGCCGTCCGCACATAGTCCTGACTTTCCACCTCAAGCATCTGGCTCCTGACATATCTTGAAAGGATAGCGATACCCGCGGTAGCACCAAGCACCGATGGCAGGAGGAGGTGCCAGACCCGGTCCATGATCATGCTTGGCCAGGAAGCCTCTCCAAGGCCAAAGGTCTCCATGCCGATAACCGGTACATGAAAACGCGTCACCACCAATATGATAAGGATGTAGGCAAAAAAGAAGCCCGGGATAGAGATCAATAGATATGAAAAGAAGGTGGCACTCCTATCGTACAAGCCGCCCCTGGAGATGGCCGAGCGAATCCCGATGGGAAAGGAGAGGGTCCAGGTGATAATGGTGCCCACAACGAAGAGGGGAAGGCTGTTTAAGAATCGTTCCCAGATCTTTTTAAGGACGGATTGGTTATCCTTCCAGGAGGTGGTCTTGCCTGTAAAGAGATCACGATAAAAGTAGACGTATTGGGTATAGAGAGGTTTATCCAGATGAAATTCCTTACGAAATCGTTCCACCATCTCCGGCGTGAACTTGGGATTGAGGGGATCCACCTGGCTTGGTTGGCCAGGGGCCAGGTGGATGATCAAGAAGGAGACCACCGAGACAAAGAACAGGGTGATGATCTTTTGTATGATACTTCGGCCTATAAATGATAACATGGTTAAAACCTTTAACCTACCCTTCAAGTGCGAAGCTGGGCACCTCTGGGAGTTTTATCCACCTGTTGAAGTAAAAAGTAAAGTTCCCTGTTTTTGTGGGCTTGATCTTCTTGTAGATCACGTTTCCCTTGGAATCCGTTTCCTTTATTACAATCTTTTTATCAAGGACAGCGGTCCATTTGGTGACATAGAGAAAAGTATAGGGCTGCTCCCTGGCAATGATCTCGTGGAGCTGGTGGCAGTAAGCCACCTGGCGCTCGTGGTTGTATTCCTGCCTGATCTTGATGATGAGGTTGTCTGCCTGGGGGTTTTTAAAGCCCACAAAATTAAGCTGATAGGGACTGGTCTGGCTGGAATGCCATATTTGATAAAGGTCTGGCTCGATGCCCATGCTCCAGCCAAGGATCAGGGCATCAAAATCCGCCTTGTCCACACGCTCCTGGATGAATACGGCCCATTCTAAGAGATCGGTTCGAACGTCAATGCCAATCTGTTTCCATCGGTCCTGAGCAATGGTCAGGATGGCCTTGCGCAGGTCATTGCCGCTGTTGGTAATGAGGGTAAATTGAAATCGTTTTCCATCTCTTTCAAGCCAGCCTTCCTCATTACGACTCCAGCCCGCCTCTTGGAGTAGCTTCAGTGCCCCTTCGGGATCATAGGGAACCGGCTTGATCGTATGATTGTAATAATCAGTCTGTTTCACAAAGGGACCGGTAATCCTTTCCCCTTGGCCGTGGAGGACATACTCTATGATCTTATCCACATCAATGGCCATGCTTAGTGCCCTGCGGACCCTGGGGTCATTGAACGGTTCACGTCGCATGTTGTAGCCGATGTAGGTATACCCGAAGGAGGGCCCGGAGAAACTCTGATACTTTGGATCATTCTGTAAACGCTGGACCTGATGAGGCTGGACGCCATAACTGTCTACAGTGCCGGCATAGAATTCCATCTCCTGCGTCAGAAGATCGGGGATAATCCGATAGATATACCGCTTATAATTTGGTGGGCCTTCCCAATAGCCATCGAATCGATCCAGGATGATGTACTGATCCGATTTCCACTCTCGGAATACAAACGGGCCGCATCCAATGGGGTTTCGATTGAAGCTGCTCTGCCGGATGGAGAATTTTTCTGGATCCTTCCCGGCCCTGAAGGCCTCATGCCTCAAGGCCTTATCATTAAGGAGATGCTCCGGGAGTATCCCCATGCCCCATGTGCCGAGGGCAGGGGAATAAAGTCGTTTGTAAACGATACGCACGGTTAGAGGATCAACCACCACCACCTCTTTGACCGGCTCATAGTCTGCTACTCGAGGAGAAAGGTTCCTGGGATTCATGATGGCTTCGTAGGTAAACTTGACATCGCAGGCATCGAATATATGGCCGTCATGAAATTTCACATTGGGGCGCAAGGTAAAGACTACAATTGGATTATGTTCAGCAGATGGCAGGATATCTTTTGCATACTCAGCCCTTTTCCTCTCGGCAATCCCTTGATTCATATCTAGGTAATCTTCGCCATTAAAGGTGGTAAAATAGTCCTTGCCCAGGATACTGGAAAGGTTTTGAAAGAGATCCTGATCTACAGCCTGTAGGACCAGCTTGATCCTTGCGGGGGCCACGACCCTGATCTCCAGCTCGGCCTCTTCACCCTGACCTTGCTTTGTCCTTTTCTCATGTCTCGTCACCAGAAATTCTCTGGCCGGGGTGACAGAAATTTCTCGGACGTTATCCAAAGAGGCCTTAAGTTCAGGACCAACTGGCAAGTCCCCAGCCTTTGCCCTCTTCAGAAGCTCAGCTACCTCCTTAGCCCCTGCTTTTCCTAGCCCGGCTACATCGGCCTTCTCGTTCACATAGAAAAAGGCCTCCTCATATATCTGCCAGGACTGTGCAAGGCGGTCTCTGAAGCTGAGGTCTTCATCCCGGTCGATGAGGCCCTCGAATACCATTGAGTTGATATCGCTGCTGGCAGAATCTGCAGAGAGGATTGGATTCAATATGTGGGCATCACCGATGGATGCGGTAATGTATGCGTTTAAGCGGTTTGGGTTTCCTCGTGTCTGTTGTTCGTACGTGGGTACCCAGAAATAGGACTGGAGCAAGAAGACTATAACCAAGATTGGTGTGAATAAGAGGATCTTGCGTATTGTCATCTTCTGCCTTTCCTAATCCTTAGATATTAGTAGCATAAGCGAATAACGACCTAGTATCAAATTTTTTGTTTAGCTTGGGTGAAAAACGTGCAATTGCGATGGAACATTTTTTTTGACATATTTACCGTATACCTGTAAGCATTACATGATTTTCTACTGATTGATTTTTCAACTACTATGGAGAGCTGGCAGAACTATTTGTGGAACAAAAGATGGGCAAGAACGATCCGCTTACTATCCGTCTGAATCCCCTGGACAACGTTGTCGTGGCACGGGTGGAGCTTCCAGCTGGCACTGAGGTGCCCGAAGAGGGCGTGACCTGCCGCAGGCAGATACCTGCTGGGCACAAACTCTGTACTGCTGCCATTGGCTCTGGTGTACCCGTGCGAAAATACGGTCAGATTATCGGATGTGCTACCAGTGAGATTTTTCCTGGCGAGCATGTTCATACCCATAATCTGGGAATGGGGAACTTTACGCGCGACTACGCCATTGGCGTCGAGGCCAGGCCCACGGATTACGTGCATGAAGGTACTCAGGCAACCTTCCAGGGCATTGTTCGGCCCGATGGTCGTGTGGCCACGCGTAACTACATCGGCGTTATTTGCACGGCCAATTGCTCGACATCGGTGGCACGTTATATAGCTGATTCTTTTGGTAACAAGGAGCGAGCTGAATTTCCAAATGTAGACGGAGTAGTACCGGTTTGTCATGGATCGGGATGTGCAATGGCCGCAAGTGGAGAGGGATTCAAGGGCCTTCAGCGAACCCTGGTGGGCTACGCGCGGCATCCCAATTTTGCCGGGGCGCTGATAATTGGCCTGGGCTGTGAGGTCAATCAGATCGACTCGCTTCTCCAAAGCGGGAATCTCAAGAGAGGCCCCCTGCTGCAAACCCTGACGATCCAGGATATTGGAGGCACATCAGCAACGATCCGTGAAGGCGTATCCCGCATCCGCGAGATGCTCCCGGAAGCAAACCGGATGGAGCGTCGTCCGGTCCCAGTGAGCCATCTTATCCTCGGTCTGGAGTGCGGCGGATCAGATGCCTACTCAGGAATTACGGCAAACCCGGCCCTGGGGGCCGCTGTAGACCTTCTGGTGCGTCATGGAGGAACCGCTGTTCTGAGCGAGACCCCGGAGATTTATGGCGCCGAGCATCTGCTCACCCGGCGTGCAGTAAACCGGAAAATAGGGGACAAACTCATTGCCCTTATCCGGTGGTGGGAGGACTATGTGGCCCGCAATGGTGTCGATATGGATAACAACCCCTCACCAGGGAACAAGGCCGGGGGGTTGACCACCATACTGGAGAAGTCCCTGGGGGCAGCAGCAAAAGGCGGTACCACCAACCTGGTGGACGTTTATCAGTTTGCCGAGCCCATCACCGCGAAAGGCTTTGTCTTCATGGACACGCCGGGCTACGACCCGACCTCAGTGACCGGGATGGTTGCGGGCGGCGCCAATGTCATATGCTTCACTACAGGTTGTGGGTCTGTCTTCGGCTGTAGGCCGGTGCCCAGCATCAAACTGGCAACTAACACGGCCCTGTATCAACACATGGAGGAGGATATGGATATCAATTGCGGCACCATTGCCGATGGAGAAATAACAGTCGAGAAGATGGGCGAGCGTATCTTTCGCTTCATGCTTGAGACAGCCTCCGGAAGAGAGACCAAAAGCGAGTTACACGGTATCGGAGACAATGAGTTTGTACCCTGGCAGATCGGGGCAGTAATGTGAGCTGAAGATAGTGATTAGGGTCAAGCATCCGTTGTCACCAGTCTTTTTCCTCTCTTAAATCTCTCCTCTAAACGTTCAGTTATATTATCTATCATCCTCTGATATCCTGCTCTGTCAGGTGCCTAACCCTCCCCTGCAGATGTATGTATCTTTCAACAGCGAGCTCTGGTTAGGGACGTGATCGCGTACAGAGGAGCCAAAAAAGCGTATTTCACTAATAAAAAACAGTTGAAATATTTCCTACATACGTATAGTTAAGGGGTTGGCAAATAAGGGCCCATTGATTGTCGATTGATCATAGTCTCGCCGATATCACCCCCCTGGTTTCTGAGGGAAAGGAGCACATACCTGTGGCTGATGCAAAAAGAGGTGACTTAGTCCAGGTCCACAAGATCGTCTTGGAACCCGATCAGAGATCCGATAATCTTCCTTCCTGCACCAAGTCCGTGCCTTATGAATGTTGGATTAAGGGCTTTCTTATAGATGAAGATGCGGATATGGGAGATGAGGTTAGAATCCAGACATTTATTGGTAGAGAGATCTCGGGAGTCCTTTGTCAGGTTAACCCTATTTATGATCATAATTTTGGAGAACCCCAAAAGGAACTTCTATCAATTGATAATGAAGTGAGGAGACAGTTGGAAAGAACCTAAGAGGATTATAAGGGGCAGAACGCATGGATATGAGTTACTCTGCAGTCATGTCAAGGAAGAAAGACATTTTAAGGAGAGCCACTGGAATTGACTACGATAGGTTTGAAATATCTCCCCTTGCTTTTGACTATGAAGGTCTTATGAATTCGTGCGAATATTCTTTGGAAGATGTGCAAAGAATATTAGAAGAAACTGGGGTCGGTAAGACACCATTAGTAGAATTAGAAAATCTCACCGAACTGGTCCGTTCCATTTCATCACCAGGAAGGGGGGGACGGATTTTCGTTAAAGATGAGGCAGCCAACCCAAGTGGAAGCTTTAAGGATCGCAGAGCAGCCTTATCTGTGTTTCATGCTAAAAAACTGGGATACAAGGGGGTGGTGGCTGCTAGTTCAGGGAACTATGGCGCTGCAGTAGCTTCCCAAGCTGCCAAGCGTGGTCTGAGGGCCATTATTCTTCAGGAGGTATACGACAGCAGGAAGGTAGGGCAACCAGAGATACTTGAGAAGACGAGGGCTTGTGAGGCCTACGGTGCGGAGGTTTGGCAATTAACCGTAGGTCCGGAGCTTTTTTATATTATGCTTCGAGTTTTGGAGGAGACAGAATTCTTCAGTGCTTCGCTGTATGTTCCTACGAGCGTACGCGGTATTGAGACCCTGGGCTACGAGCTGGCCCAGCAGGTTTTTCAAAGAGAAGGGCGATTTCCTGATGTGGTAATGATCACCCATGCCGGAGGAGGTAATGTTACGGGGACGGCCCGTGGATTGAAGAAGGCGGGTAGCTACAACACCATTGCTGTAGGGGTCTCCGTGGATCTCCAAGGACTTCATATGGCTAGTGATATTGATTTCAATCGAAAGTCCTTTACAACCGGGCATACGGGTTTTGGGATACCTTTTCTCACGTGGCCTGATAGGACCGATGTACCAAGAAACTGTGCTCGTGGCCTTAGGTATTTAGATCGTTACTTATCAGTAACCCAAGGAGAGGTTTTTTATACAACGGAACTGCTGGCAAAGCTCGAAGGTATAGAAAGGGGTCCTGCTGGAAACACCTCATTAGCTGGCGCTATCTCCCTCGCTAGGGAATTGGAAAAAGATCAGATCCTGGTGGTTCAGGAAACAGAATACACCGCTGCTGGAAAGCTACCCTCTTCCCAGCTGACCTTTGCAAAAGAGAACGGAATTGAGGTAAGACGAGGAGATCCCAAGGAGAATGTACCTGGTAAAGCGATTGTCATTCCTGAAGGAGTTGATCAGATTCAAATTGAAGACATCGATATGGAGAAGATCCGTCACTCTTATATTGAAAGATCCATGAAAATGACGGAGGGCTATGTACCCACATACGAAGATATTCAATTTCTCGCCGAAGATTCAAAAAGCTCAGTCGACTATGTCCAGGAAACCATAAGTTCATTGAAGGTTAAAACGGCAGAATTGGCCTAATGACCTGCTTGATGATGTGAGGCACAATGTATTCTCTTTTGATCAAGAATGCCAAGATCGTGGATGGCATGGGGAACCCTTGGTTTTATGCTGACCTCGCTATCAAAGGGGAAAAGATTTCGAGAATCGGTCACATAAGAGAGGGTGAATCGGAAAAAACTATCGAGGCCAGCAACTTGATAGTATGTCCGGGATTTATTGATCAGCACTCCCATGCGGATCTGGTCTTTGCCAGTGACGAACAGCTCAAATATTTGGAAGGTAGAATCCGACAGGGAATCACAACGGAAATCTTAGGCAATTGTGGAATATCAGTTGCGCCCCTTTCCAAGAAGTCAAGGGATTTGATGAAGGCCTTTACGGGGTGGATGGCACCCGAGGATTTGCCATGGGATTGGGAGAGCATGGCCGACTACTTATCGTTGCTGGAGGTAAAAGGTGTGCCTGTCAATGTAGGGACCCTGACAGGACACGGAGCAGTTCGAGCCATTGCGAGGGGATTTTGCAGTGGGATGCTGACCCACGATGAGCTTGAACTGATGAAAAAATATTTGGCTGACACCCTTGAACAGGGATCCTTTGGTATGTCTCTTGGCTTGATTTATGCGCCGGGGATGTACGCAGATACTAAGGAACTCATAGAATTGGCCAGGGTCGTTAGAGAATACAACGGACTCGTAACGAGCCATGTCAGGGGCTCCAGTGAGACTAATCTTTTGGCTGAAAGGGAGCTCATCAGAATTGGGGAAGAGTCCGGATGCCGCGTTCACCGTTCACATAACGAGGCGGTAGGACGGGAGCACTGGGATAAGATCGAGAAATCGCTTCAAATGGAGGAAGAGGCCAGAGACCGAGGCGTTGACATAGCCTATGATATGTTTCCGTATACTGCGGCCATGACCATGATGGTTGCCATTTATCCTCCCTGGGCACTGGAAGGAGGATGGGAGGGATTGGCAAAACGACTCCAACACCCAGAGACGAGAAGGCAGATAGAGGAGGATGTTGAAGAGATGGTTCCTGGCTGGCCGAGCTGGAAAGAAGGATCTTGGCCACATAATATTGTTAAGGCAACAGGATGGGAAAATATCTATATTGGCTATATACCGAGTGAGAAGAACAAGAAATATGAAGGGCTTAACTTAAGGGAAGTTGGGGAAAGGATGAGTAAGTCCCCTTTCGATGCGATAAGCGACTTACTCATTGAAGAACACGGGGCTATAAGTCAGCTTATATTCGGAGTTTCCGGAGACAAAGAAACAGATGTACCTCTTCGCCAATTAATCACTCATCGGCTAGGAGGATTTGCCACGGATGCGGTAGATATAGGTACCGGACTTCCCCATCCGGCCGCCTATGGGACCTATCCAAAAATCCTGGGAAAGTATGTGAGAGAAGAGAAGCTGTTGCCACTTGAAGAGGCTGTACGGAAGATGACGTCTGCCCCAGCGAATCGACTTCGATTGAAAGACAGGGGGCTCATCCGGGAGGGGTTCTTTGCTGATTTAGTCATTATTGATGAGGAAAGGGTCATCGATAGGGCAACGTACGAGCAACCACGACAGTTTCCTGAAGGCATCGAATATGTCATTGTGAACGGTCAGATTCTCGTGGAAAAAGGCAGTATTCATGACATCAAGCCTGGGAAGGTCCTGCGCAGAGATAAATAGCTGACTTTTCAGGTTGGAACGATCTTTAACCTCTTGGGCGTTACGTCTAGACAGGAGATCCAGAATGATCACGGATTATGAGTTGACTCTTCAGCGTCAGATTTCAGGTCTTAAGGCCTTAAGCCATGTTCGGGAACTGGCTAAGATGGGATACAGATTTGTGGGAACCCAGGGAGACAAAGAGTCTATCAAGTATATAAAAGAGCAATTTAAGGCTTATGGTTTGGAAATCAAAGAGACCCCCTTTCGAGCCCTTGCTTTTGAAGATGAGAAACCGCTTTTCAAGATCCTCTCAACTGGCGAAGAACTGGAAGGCGTTGTGCCATTATTTTCACCATCGACTCCTGCGGGGGGCATTGAAGCCGATGTGGTTTTGGCTGGAGACGGCCAAGAGGAGGACTACAAGAGAGTCCACGTCCAGGGAAAAATTGTGATTCTCACGGAGGAGACGCTGGGCTACTCCAAGTTCTGGCTTGGCACCTTTGCTGACAGGGCAGCTCGGGCAGGGGCCTTGGGAATGATTTTCATCCATCCCATGCCATGGCCCTACCGTATGAGCATGGAAGCAGGAAATTCCGACCTAGACAGTCGTTTCTGCGAAAGAAGGCTTCCTGCCATCTGTGTCTCTGCTGTCGCAGGACTCAAACTCATGTATGCCCTTTCCACAGGTAACTGCAGGGTTCGCATGGAAACAAAAACCCTGCTTGAAGAGAGAGAATCGGTCATTATCTCCGGTTTTGTCAAGGGAACGGAATTTCCCCACGAAAGGGTTGGTATTTTGGCTCACCGGGACAATGCAATCGCCCCTGGGGCCAACGATAACGGCTCGGGAACTGGAACCTTGCTGGAAACAGCCCGGGTTCTAAGCCGAATCAAGCCCAAAAGAACCTTTGAATTCATTTCCACCACCGCCGAGGAGGATGCTACCCCCGGGGCATGGAACTACTGCCATGTTCATAAGGCGGATTTAGCCAAGAATATGAAGGCCTTGCTGGATATGGATATGATCTCCGTGGGGGGCATCGTCAAACAGGTAGAGAGGGGAGAATGGCCGGATTGCGATCCCATCATCCATCCCGATTGGCTGATGAAGTTGGTGGACGAGGTGGCCGCTGAGTTAGGATACGGTTTTGGAAGGATGACGGCGGCCTGGGGGGTTCCCGAGGAAGGCCGGTTCAATCAGATCGGGGTTCCTGCCACGGTGTTTTGGGGGGCGGACGATCCTTACTACCATTCGATCCATGACACCATTGATAAGGTTAACCCAAATAGTCTCAAGGCCTTAGGTGATACTATTGCCATTGTCGCATGGAGATTGGCCAATCAATGATAACATCGTAGCAAGAAAAGGGAGGATACCATGGAATCAAGAGAGCAGGTTTTGCAGAATCCGGTTTTCCCCGCCCTTGAAGAAGTTAGACATAGGCCAGAGGATGACATCTACATCTGGGCTCAGGGGATTGCGTTTCACAATCAGAACCTTCTGGATGGTATGAAAGAAAATGTAGCTGATCCAACCTTAAGGGAAAAGGTTCTCTACGACCTTTGGAGCTATTTTCACACGGTGGGACTTGAGAAGGCCAACGGAGTCCTGGGAATAGAGGAAAAACCTGATGTTGATAAGATCAACAAGATACTTGCTGAAATACTGAATGACAAAAACCACCCGGCCATCCTCGGAATGGGAGAATACATTGAAGAGGCCTTTCTAAACTGGTTGAAGGCTTTTACTATTTATGATTTCAGTGCTTATACATACTTAGAAAAGCATCTGGGCGCAAAAGATGGTTTGAGGATTTACATGGGTCTTTGGGAAAAGTTTGCCCTCAGTGCCCTGGATCATTGGAAACAGACTCTGGGAATAAGAGATCCGTCCGATATTGATATGAACATGCTTGGAAAACTCTCAAGAGCCTATTGGGAATCAATAGGAATACCCTATCATGTTACCAAACATAGTGAGGATGTTCATGAGGCAGAGCTAGGAGTTTGCTCATACTATGCAAACATGAAGGCGATTCTGGGTGAGGAAAAGGCGCGTTCAATGACTTTAAAAACCGAGGCAGCCACTTCTGTAAACTATTATGATGCAATCTTGAAGGCGTTGGGGGTTTTCGATAAATTTTCCTTTACCATGGACAAGTTTCAGTGCTGTGGTGACGAAGCCTGCCGAGTGAGGTTTGAAAGGAGAAAATAGAGATAGAAACTCTTTTAGTAAGAAGGAGCAAGAAATGAGCGAACCAATTGAAATCGCAAAAAAATGGCTCAATGCAATGAATGAGCATGATGTGGATCAGATGAGCGCCCTTTGTTGGGAGGATGCTGTGGGGGATGAAGTGGCAGATCCTCCTCCGGCAGAGGGTCGTGACCAGATTGCCAATAGCTATCGAGAGCTTTTTGCAGGCTTCCCGGACAGCAAGGCGGAAATTCTGAATATTTTCTCTGGTCAGGGCCAGGTTCTTGCGGAGGTTCGATGGAGTGGGACCAACAAGGCAGACTTTCGAGGAACGCCTGCAACGGGAAAATTTGTAGATGTCCGAATAGTCTATATCTTCAAGATCGAGGGAGGGAATATCCGAAGAATCACGGAATATTATGACGGAGCAGCCGTTGCTAACCAAATGGGGCTTTCCTGAAGCGAGTGACATCCTTTAATGTAGCGTGAATTATTTGGTCAAGGTGAAAACAGAGCGAAGCGTTGAAAGGCCAACCAAGGCTATCGTAAATCTGGAAGCAATATCGCATAACATCTCAGGAATTCGAAAAAGGATAGGGCACAGAAGGGATTTAATGGCAGTGGTCAAGGCCGATGGTTATGGACACGGTGCAGTGAGAGTCAGTTTGGCAGCTCTTAAGAGTGGAGCCAACTGCCTTGGCGTTGCATTGCCTGAAGAGGGCGAGCACCTCAGGAAAGCTGGGATTGAGGTTTCTATCCTGGTTTTGGGACTCATTCGACCTGAAGAGGCGTATAAACCAGTAAATTTTAGATTGGATCAAACAGTCTGCAGTCTCGAACTTGCAGAGGCCCTTGACCAGGAAGCTCGGAAGGTATCTGTTCAGGTCAACGTCCATGTCAAGGTTGACACTGGGATGGGCCGGATTGGAGTAAAACCAGAGGGTGCATTGGACCTTGTCAGGAAGATTAGCCAATTCAGGAATCTAAAAGTGACCGGGATATTTACCCATCTTTCATGTGCTGATGAGGCGGACAAGGCCTTTACCAAGAAGCAAATTGAAATTTTCGATAGCGTGGTGCGAGGAATTGAGGCATCGGGCACTGATATACCTAAAAGGCATATAGCGAACAGCGCAGCGATCTTGGATTTTCCCGAATCTTATTATGATCTCGTACGGCCTGGAATTATGATATACGGTCTATATCCTTCCAAGCATGTTAGCCGAAGCATAGAGCTTAAACCAGCCATGACGCTAAAAACAAAGGTTTTATACCTAAAATCCGTACCAGCAGGGACCCCAATTAGTTATGGACGGACTTTTTCCACCAAAAAGGATACATTCGTAGCGACCCTTCCTGTTGGGTATGCCGATGGATATAGCCGACTGTTGTCAAATCGTGGATACGTGTTGATCAAGGGCCGACAGGCCCCATTAATCGGCCACGTGTGCATGGATATGTGCATGATCGACATCACAGGTATAAATCATGTCAAACCAGGTGATGAGGTGATCCTCTTTGGTGAAGATCCTTCTGTTGATGAAATCGCACGTCAGATTGGTTCAATCAACTACGAGGTTGTTTGTTCGGTAGGGGAAAGGGTGCCACGGATCTATGTCAATGGATAATAGAAGATAGAAAGGAGCCATGAACATGCCAAAGGTGTTAATTATTTACAAGTCAAAGACTGGAAACACAGAGGCAATGGCTGAAGCTGTGGAGGCAGGGGTAAAAGAAGAAGGTCTCGAAGTTATTCGAAAAAGGATTGAAGATGCTAACCTAGACGACCTACTGGAGCCCGAAGGCATCATCATCGGAACGCCTACTTACTTTGGAGCGGCTACCGCGGAGGTCAAAAAACTCATAGATGAGAGCATTAAACACTTTGGAAAATTAGAGGGGAAAGTTGGGGCAGCCTTTGCATCATCAGGTGATCTGGGAGGGGGAAGTGAGACTGCAGTTCTTGATATCCTTCGGGCCTTTCTGGTCCATGGAATGATCATCCAGGGGTTCACTTCGGGGGGACATTATGGCCCGGTTTCGGTAGGTGCCCCCAGCGAGGAACGTAAAAAAGTATGCAGAGAATTTGGTGCCAAGGTTGCTGAGCTCGTTAAAAGGCTCCATGGAAAGTAATTAAGAGATGATGAGTAAGTGATTAACTGAGATGTGTTACGTATGAGGTGCCGGAAGCTGTGATTATAGCCCTTCCAACATTTGCTGATTTACATTCCAGGATAAAACGCGGTGATGCGGAGCCAGGTGGGAGAGCGAGAAGGCAGATAGAAATTCAGCAACGAATTTCCCTACAAAACATTCAGAAGGAGGTATATTATGGGTAAGAACGCGAAAGACATGCGGCACGACAGCTTCATCGAGAACATGCGTGAACTCATGAAGGTCCATCCGGAGTACACGTGGGAGAAGGCATACAATGATGCCATGACTCTGTGGACGCTTCATGACTACTCGGCCTTCAAGACCATGGAAGAGGAAGTGGGAACAGGCAGGGCCGCCCAGTTGTATGCCAAGATGTGGGAGCTGCGCTCCAAGCTGGAGTGGCCTGGCCTCTGCGAGCTGATTGGCAAGAAGCCCGAGGATAAGGACTGGACCATCCATGATATTGCTCAGATCATGATCAAGAGCTTTGCCCTGTTCGGCAATCCGATGGCCATTGTGGAGGACACCGAAGACAGAGTCACCCTGCGCTGCTACGATTGTCCCTACACCACCCAGGTGATCTGGAACCTGCTCCCTGCTAAAGAGGCGGAGGAGTACAACCAAAAGATCCAGGTGGATTGCAACTACGCCATTTTTGAGACGTACCTGAAGCTGGCTGGCCTGTTTGATGAATGGGTGTTCAACTTTCCCTCACAGCTTTGTCTCACCAATCAATTCTGTGAGTTCAACTTCACGAGATCCAGGCTCGACAGGACACCCAAGAAGTAGAGCTCTCGCGAGTTGTGCTTGCGACGACTCGGGACTAGAGAAGGGATGGTGAGAGGGAATTTGAAACCTCGTTCACCTTCCATCCTTTTCATCGTTAGAGGCAAAATGAAAGGGGGTGATCTGAAGAAGAGGTTTGAGGATGACGGTTTTTATGGAAAGAATGCGTTACAATTAAGGTAAGGAGGAACTGAAAATGAAAAAGTTTATCGTATTGTTCTTGGCAATTCTCCTGCCAGCTTCTGTGGCCTTTGGCGCCCCTGAGAAACCGCTAAAAATAGGGGCTATCTTGAATTATACCGGTCCTGCCGCCATGCTGGGCCCGCTTTTCAAGAACGGCATTGTGAAGGCTCTTGAGGAGAATGACAATAAAATTGCGGGCAGACCGATAGAGCTGATTGTCGAGGATGCTGCAGGGGACCCCAGCGTCTGTCTTGAGAAGGCCAGAAAACTGGTGGAAAGGGACAAGGTAAAAATCATTATCGGGCCGCTCATGGGCGATGCTCACCTGGCAATAGCCCCCTATATGGCCAATAAGAATGTTCTGATCACCACCCTCTACTGTGGAGATATCCAATTGGGTAACTACCGCAACTGGTTAACCTATCCAACAACACTCGTTGGTCTGACCGTTCCGCTGGGCTGGTATGCACATGATAGCGGTTACAAGACTATGGTCATGATCACCTCTGATTATGCGGGTGGACACGGTTTTATGAAGGGAGTCCGCATGGGCTTCGAGCAAAAAGGGGGGAAAGTAGTTCAGGAGGTGTTTGTGCCTGTTGGTACGGCAGATTTTGGCCCCTACCACTCTACCCTGAAAGATGCCGATTGTGTCGCATTCTTTGTGCCCAACACTGCAGAGAGTGCTCGTTTGATTACGCAGTACCGCGAATTTGGGGTAAAGATGCCACTCTTGGGGACAACCCTGGCGGCCGACCTGCCGGAAGCAGTGATGAAGGATCTCGGGGACAATGTCATCGGTGTGCGGGGCCAAGCCGCGTACATCTGGTCCAGGGATAACCCGGTAAACAACAACTGGGTGAAGGCTATGGAAAAACGCTTTGGAATGACACCCGGTGGCCTGGCAAATAACTCCTATTGTATTACCTCTGCAATCCTAGCAGCACTGAAGGCTACGGGAGGTGACGAGTCATTCGATAAACTGTGGCCAGCGTTGGTTAGGGTCCAATTAGATACGCCACAGGGCCCCCTGTCTTTTACTCCCGAAGGTTTTGCCATTACCGATGGCTATATTGTCGAAGCCAAGGTGATAGACGGGAAGTATATGTGGGATCCGATTAAGGTTTATCCTCAGGTGCTCGACCCCAGATTAGCAAAGTAGTGGTGAAGTTGGGGCAGATTGGAACTCTTACCCAATCTGCCCTTTTCTTCCATTTATGGCTCAACAAGTAGGCTCACAGGGAAGGATACCTATCATGGAGCAGTTCATCATAAATCTGCTAAATGGACTATCGTATGGGATGGTGTTATTTCTGATAGCTTCCGGGATGTCCGTGGTCATGGGGGCCATGAATATTATCAACCTGGCTCACGGCGTACTGTATATGATTGGCGGTTATGTGGGTTGGACCATAGCGGTGAAATTTGGAGCGCCCTTTGTGCTTGGCCTCTTAGCAGGGGGTCTGGCGGCCGGGTTCACGGGTTTGATGCTCGAGCGAGGGTTTTTGCGTTATCTGTACAAGCAACCGAATGAACAGGTGTTGTTGACCTTCGGCTTTGTCTACATCCTGACCAACTTGTCTCTCTGGGTTTGGGGGGGGTGGCCTCGAATGCCCTTCACGGCCAAGTTCCTGTCCGGTTCCTTCGAAATCCTGGGAAGGGCATATCCCAAGGCGCGAATGGCTACCATCATTATCGGGTTAGTGATGGCTATCGTATTGTGGTGGCTTCAGGACAAGACCCGGGTTGGAGCTATGGTTCGGGCGGGAATGGATAACAAAGAGATGGCTATGGGGCTCGGCATAAACATGGAGCGGGTTTTTGCCCTTGTCTTCTTCGTGGCCTCATGCATCGCCGGTGTGGCTGGCGTCCTCGGAGCTCAGTTGTTGGGTGTATACAATGCCTTGGGCTTGGAAATCCTGCTGTTGGCACTGATTGTTATCATTGTCGGTGGTGTGGGCTCTGTGCAAGGGGCACTGCTGGGGGGTATCCTGATTGGCGTTATTGATGCCTTTGGCAGGGCACTGTTCCCAAAGCTTGCCATGTTTACCATGTATTTCACCATGATCATCATCTTGCTTGTGAGACCAAGTGGCCTTCTGGGGAGAAGGACCTAGAAGATGAAGACAGCCAATCAACAGACACTTACTATTCCGAGGCAAGGTCAAAGGATTAACCTTGCTCTTCATGTCGCCGGTGTGGTCATCCTTTTCATATTACCTGCCTTCTTATCCTCATATATTCAAAGCGTGATGACGCGGTTCCTTATCTTCGCCCTCTTTGCAACGGGTTACAATCTCGCCTTCGGCTATGCAGGCCTTACTTCCCTGGGGCATGCTGCTTACTTTGGAGCCGGGGGATATACCGTTGCTGTACTAAAGCTCCATTATGGCAGCGATCTCTTTTGGGTAGGAGCTCCTCTTGGTATCCTAGTCGCAACGCTGGTAGCCGCTATGTTTGGCATTATTGCACTTCGAGTGTCTGGGATATATTTCCTGTTAGTTACTTTTGCCCTGGGCCAACTGCTGTATAGTGTTGCCTGGAACGTGAGTTGGTTGAATACTCCAGGCATGCAGGGTGTTTCCGGGCTCTCACTTCCAACATTTGGTATCGCCGGATTTGCCTTAAATACGACCTCTTTTTATTACCTCGTCCTGCTCGTTTGCTTGATCTGTTTTTACTTATTATTTCGAATAGTGAACTCACCCTTTGGGCGTGCCCTTGTGGGCATTCGTGAAGGTGAGGACCGAATGCGATCCTTGGGTTATAACACGTGGCTCTACAAATACCTTGCCTTTGTGATTTCAGGGGCGTTTTCCGGGATCGCTGGCGTATTATTCGGGTATTATAATTATCTGATCTCTCCCACGCACCTAGGCGTGGGGACTTCTTTTTTGCCAATGTGCATGGCCATTATCGGGGGCGTAGGAACGCTTTTGGGGCCCGTTATCGGTGCTGCCGTGATCATATTTGTGGAACTCTATGCCAGTATAATGACGCCGGAGCGCTGGCCTTTGATACTTGGGGGCCTTTTTGTTCTCGCCATCATGTTTGCCCGAGAGGGCATCGGCGTTTATCTGTGGAGACTTTGTAATAAGGTGGGTCATCATTATGGAAGCACTAAGAGTTGAGGGTTTGTCCAAGAATTTCGGCGGTGTTTCGGCAGTGGATAATGTTTCCTTCAGCGTGGAAGTTGGAGAACGCTTGGTAATTATCGGGCCCAATGGGGCGGGTAAAACCACCCTGTTTAATCTCATCAACGGACAGCTACCGGCTACATCAGGGCGAATACATTTTCTCGGAGAAGATATTACCACCATCCCTACACATCGCCGTGCCCATCGTGGCCAGGCCCGCGCCTTTCAAATAATAAGCCTTTTTCTCAATTTGCCCGTTCTCGATAATGGTCTGCTGGCCCTTCATGGAACGAAACCCTATCGTTTCAAATTGTTTCGCTCAATCAATCATTATAAGCTTATATCCGATAAAGTGCAGGATACGTTAAGAGCATTGGATTTGTGGGAGAAGAGGGATGAGTTGGTGAAGAATCTATCTTATGGAGAGCAGCGAAGAATGGAAATCGGTCTTGGTCTTGCTTTACAACCAAAGCTATTGTTGCTGGATGAGCCAAGTGCTGGATTAACGATGGAAGAATGTTCGGGTATCATCGATATGATAAAAAATCTGGGCTTAGATATTACAGTAATTGTTGTCGATCATGATATGGATCTCGTATTTGGCGTGGCTGAACGTATCATTGTACTCCATTATGGACAGATTATAGCTGACGGAGCGCCAGAGGAAATTCAGGCTGATCCAAGAGTGAGGGAAATATACCTGGGAATAGAGGAATGAAGGTGAAATGTTAGAGTTAGTCGATGTCCACACATACTATGGGGAAAGCCATGTCCTCCATGGCATCTCTCTGAAGGTTGAGGAAGGCTCTGTCGTCGCTCTTTTGGGCCGTAACGGAATGGGCAAAACGACCACGATCCGCTCAATCATCGGCTTTACCCCTCCGCGAGATGGCGAAGTGCGTTTCAAGGAAAAGGTCATTACCCATCTCAGGTCCTTTAAGATCGCTCAAATGGGCATTGGTCTGATTCCCCAGGGCCGGGATCTTTTCCCCTCGTTGAGCGTGAAGGAGAATCTAACCATGGCAGCGAGATCCAGGGGAACAGCTGGATCCTGGTCTTTGGACAAGGTGTATGCCCATTTCCCCCTCCTGAAGGAGCGAGAGAAGTTCAAGGGAAATCTCCTCAGCGGAGGCGAACAGCAGATGTTGGCCATCGGCCGAGCTTTAATGACCAACCCCGATTTGCTCTTAATGGATGAGCCTTCGGAAGGTCTCGCCCCCTTAATTGTTCGTGAGATTGGTCATATTATTGGTCAGCTCAAGGAAAGTGGGTTTTCTATTCTACTGGTCGAGCAAAATTACCCAATGGCATTATCGGTAGCCGATTATGCCTATATCATCAGCAAAGGTAGAATTGTCTACGAATCGACAATCAGTGAGTTGAAGGATAATGAGGAAATCAAGGTAAAGTACCTTTGTGCCACAGAATGACATCTTTTCTGCTGATCTAAAATCCCTCCTCTAAAACGCTTAAGCCTTTTATCTACCATCTTCTGATATCCTCTGATAGCCTTTTCAACAGGAATAATGTCATCTGGGATAACTGGCTCCCTATAAGTCTCACCATGTTCCGCCTCATATAAGGGGAAGACAGTGCCTGAGAGGGGTGACCACTTTCTGTTTAACGCCTGGATCGCAAGACCAGATCATCCCATGAAGAGAGAGGTAGGAATCAAACGATTGCTTTACTCATGGTGGTATGGTAGACCCCTTGACTTTAAGGAAGGTACGAGGAAAAAGGAAGGAGGTAAAAATGAATACAGGTAAGATACCGGAAAAACCGGTGGCAGTTCTTGGTGGAGGTGCCTGCGCCCAAACTTTCGCTGCAGAGCTTGCTCTAACAGGACATAAGGTGAGCCTGTACGAATTGCCGGAGCTTGCTCCGGAGACCCTAGGAGAAGTCCTGAAAACGCATGAGATAGAGCTCAGTGGAAAGCAGCTTAATTTCAAATGGTTCAGGAGGGATGGGGTTGCCAAAGTTGACGTTGTTACTACAGAGATTGCAGAGGCACTGAGGGGAGCCGGCCTGGTAATAGTGGCTATTCCGGCAAAGGGCCACAAGCCTTTCTTTGAGAAGATGATTCCATACCTTGAGGATGGGCAGATGATAAGCATATTCCCGGACAATTTTGGCTCCTTGATGCTCAGAAATATGATGCGTGAGAAAGGCCAGGATGTAGATGTGATCATAGGGGGATGGAGTTCCATGCCCTATGGTGTGAGGATGGTGGAGCCTGGTAAGGTTGATTGTATACTCAGGATACGGGAGCTTATTTGTGATGCCTTGCCAAGCAAAGACGGGGATAAATTCTTTGAGACGTTAAGAGGACTTCCTGCATTCGATGGGACTGTGGAGCTCAAAAGGGGAGACACAATTATTGCAGTTGATCTTTCCAATCCCAATCCGGTTATTCACGTGCCAGGCTCAATCCTCAATGTAGGTGCCATGGAGGTCTCAGAAATGGAAGAGGCCCTGGGGATTCCAAAGGGCAAGTATTCAATGTATAAACATGGTATGAGCCCTGCAGTTTCCCGGGTTCAATTTGCCTTCTATCAGGAGGAAAGGAAGATCGCGGATGCAATGGGGATCAAGATGGCTGAATATCGAGAGGATCAATTCTTCTGGAAGGGCAGCATCATGGGCATAGAGTATTGGGTTCCGTTTGTAGATGTGATTATGCCGCCAATAGTCGGTCCCGATTCTGTTGAACACAGGTACTTCACTGAGGACATACCGGTGGGAACAGTCATGCGCTACCATCTGGCCAAGAAATTTGGTGTGGACGTCCCCATCATAGAATCGCTGATCCGGTTGGGATCGGTGGTCTGTAAACGGGATTTCCTTAAAGAAGGCGTATCTCTAAAAGAATTGGGTATTGAGGATTTAAAGAAGGAGGAGATAATAAGATATATTAAAGAAGGTGCAGGGGCATACTACTGCAATAAAAAGGGTAGGGAGAAGATGTAGCACTATTTGGCCAAAAGATCCGAGATCAGGTCTCCATTACCATCAAAGGTCACAGGGTGAGGCTTGGCGATAACTGTCAGGTTCGTCATCTCTTCTGCCTCGGCCACCATTGCCTCTGATATCTCCATCTCCTCAAGCCTGAGTGTGTCTGCAATGTGGACTATCCTGGCGTTCTTGGGTTCTACCAGGCCAAGGCTTCTAAGGGCCGCATCCAGTATCTCTCGATCGCTATCAAAATAGACGGGGATCCTCGCTGCCTCAGGAGTGCAGCCTGTAATACAGTTCATGTAAGTGGGATTACGGTCCATGTTGTCCACAAGGCGCTTCGTGGTGAAGTCAGCCATCCCGATCCCGATGGCATTGCCGTATGAATCAGGGGAGAGATCCCTGACGAATATACGTAAGATCTTGGGCTTGGGAGGGACCTTGGCAAACGGGACGACATGTCGGCCGATTACGTTTGGGTCCATTCCAGCACCACTTATCTCCTTGCCAATTTGATCCACGATGAGGATATCAATCGGGTCAAAGGGGATCCTGGGCATAAGCCTCTTGGCGGTGCGAAGGAGTTTGCGATCTGTTTCCTCGATCTCCCTTGGGGGTACAGCACGAATCAGGGCTGTCTCGTCCCTCTGGTTCTCCACCAGGGCGAGGCCGAAGGCAATGGGGCTCCGTTTGATGACCTCTCTAGCAACGGAGACTACGATCTGGTAATAGCTATATTGGACTACCCCTCGGTGGTAGAGGTCAGCTCCCTTTTGTTTTCCCAGGCCGATTGTCATCATCTTCATCAGTCCGCTCTCGATCGGGGCCTTGAAGTCCGTATGGGCTTTGACGCGGTTCATAACACCGATGTGATCCGCCCGCGAAGCGTGCTTGTCCAAGAAGACCGGAAGGCCATCTGGAGTGGAACCTATCTCCACTACCTCCATGCTGGATTTGATGGGGACACCCATGGTCTCCTCTGTGATCCCATATTTCTTGAGGACCATTTTCTGACCCTCTGAGGTGGCACCACCGTGGCTTCCCATGGCGGGTACGATAAAAGGCTTGGCGCCTATTTTCTTGAGTTCGTTAACGACTGTCGATAGGACTGTGGCCATATTGGCGACGCCCCGGCTTCCAGCAGTGATCGCTACGCTCGAACCGGGTGCAATGGTCTCCTGAAGCCTGAGCCTTGCAAGCTCCGAACGAACAGTGCGGGGAATATCCCTTATCGGGGTGGTCTTGAATTCTTGCCTGATCTTGGCCATCTTCGGGAAAGCCATGTTTATTCCTCCCTTTAAGTCTTCAACTTAGTGCTCTAACTCATAAATTCGATGACCTATTTTTAGTGTCATGCAGCAAGTCGGTCAATCTGTGAGTTATCGGCCCTTCTCAATGACCAATTAAATACGTCATCGTAATTAAGAATACATGTACTAAGCCTCACTCTTCGGGCCACGTTCTTGGACCTTATAAGGGGCAAGGCCTTTATCGATCATTCGCACAGCTCGAGTGCACTTTATGAAATTCCATACCAGAAACAGACCCACTCCGAGGCAGATAAGGGCAAAGATGAGCGCCAGGCTGCTTGCTCTGCTCATGAGGATGGAGGAACTGAGGAATGAAACAGCCATCATCCAGAGCCAAATCCGCCTCTGACGGCGATAAGCGTTTCTAACCCAAACCAGTTCCTCAATCTTCTTTTGTTTTTCCGGGTCCTTGGCCTGATAGCTGATGCCCAGAATTAACCTCCCTCCCTGTATCCTCAGAAACGATAGATCCCCTGGGCGGGATCAGGTCGCCATTCCTTTCTTTCGGTAGTAGCGGTTGATGATCGCCATGATCACCATAGAGGCGACGACCATAAGGGCCAAAAAGATAAAGGCGATGAGGCCACTGTTTAACTTTTCCACCCCAAAGTCCCACCAGGCCTTGAGGCCCATGGTGAACATGGCCACGCCAGCGATCACGTTCAGGACAACCATACTTACTCCCATTTGATAGGGCTTGGGCAGGAACTTCCGATCTGTCCAGATCATGGCCAGACACCAGAGTCCACAGGTCATGACCCCCCCGACGATCGCTGCCGGCGTTGGGAGGTCAATGAGTCTGATATTGGGAAACAGACGGGTCATCCACATGAGGGTGAGGCCCCCTACGCCAACGTAGAGCAATACCCAGGGCCGAACCTTATCTATTTTGACCCTACGAAGCCCTGGGAAGACTGCCCGTAGACACTCATACGCTGTTCGGGTATAGACCTCAAAGGCCCCATAAATGGTCCCTGCAACAGCCAGAAACACGCCTGCATCGTATAAGATAACGAGCCACGGGTTAATCTGGGTGAGAAAGTTTGCCTGGTACTCTAGGAGCTTCAACCCCGATGGGATTAACTGCTCGGTGTGGAGCAGGCGCGCCCCCCCTATTATGAATCCGGCGGCAAAGATGACAACCGATGCGAAGGATACAATGGAATCGATGGCCGGGGCCTTGAGCCAGGCAAGGCCAGTGCCCACATCCTCTTTCTCCTCAGAGAGAGGGATCTGCTCCTTCTTATCCGTTACCTCATAGATCCTTTGTTGGACCTCATCCAGGTTGGGAAGGCCGAGTATGCCCCAGTTCTTTTCCCTGAGCAATCCCACATAACCTATATAATCGTAGGTGCCGCCGCCAATGGCCCCGACATAAGTGACCGCTTCCACCCAGGGAGGTCTGGCAGCCACTTCGGGGTATTTCTCGGCGATCCAGGGGGCATAGTCCGGTATACGGGGGACGAAGCTCCCCAGGAGAACCGCACCCCAATCCGGCTTGAAGTAGAACACAGAGAAGATGATCGCCACCAACATGAGGGTGATGATAGTCAGCTGCGCCTTCTCAAGGATACTGTATTTCCCTAGGAGGGTCAGGGCGATAAAGAGAAGGATCCAGAATGTCCCCCACATGAGGTGATCCCCGAATCTGAACATCCAGTTACACAGGGTACCTAACAGTGATGGCAGAAAGCTGAGCCAGAAAGGAAAGCACATGATGCTGAGGGCGGCGATTAGAAAAGGAAACCACCCTCTGGGGCCGGGAAAATGGGCCCAGGTGTCAATGGGATGCTGACCGGTCAGGGTCACGTACCGCATGGCAGTATAACATTGAACCCACTTAAAGAAGCACCCCAGCACAAATGTCCACATGATGAAGTAGCCGAAGACTGCGCCACCCCGGGACGCAAAAAAGGTCTCCCCCGACCCGATGGTCAGGGAGGCCATAATCGCACCGGGGCCAAAGAACTTGGCCATGTCCCAAAATTTTCTGGATTTGATCTCATCCGACAATGGCGGAGCCTTTATTTGTTCTAAAGCCATATCGCACCTCCCTAAGATATTCCCTTAACAAGCTTCCTATAATTGCACGATTCCTTGACCTATTACCCTCCTTTCTTTTCCCAGATTTACTCTCACAGACAACCTCGCTCCCCCGAGATCATTGTACCTAAACCTACTTAGAGCCCCAGCGCTTGCACTGAGGTAGATCGCCTGAGGCGATTTTCCTCACTTTGATCTCGTCTCTTGAAACCCCCTTTTTAAAGCCTGCAGGTTGAGATCTGACTTGGGACCTGGAAAAGTGGCTTTTACCTCCTCTTCAATATCTTCCATGCTGAGAGGTAGCGAGTTACTCCCTATTAGGGCACCTAACATGACTATGTTTGTCATAATAGCAGATCCGAGCTCCATAGCCATGTCCGTTGCGTTTAGAAACCATGATGATTTGGAAAGCCTCTGAATTGCTGCCTTGAGGTTTTCTAAATCCGGATACACAGATCTTTTTGAAAGAACGCCCACCGGATACATTGATTTGAGGTTGGTCAAGGTGACTACCTCTGCGCTACCGTACGCATTCAATATTCTCAGGGTTTCCAGAGGCTCCAGGCTTAGGATAATATGGCCCTGTCCCTCTGGAATGAGGGGCCCATAATACTTCCTTTTTGAAATTCGGAAACCACTGAATACCGCTCCGCCCCTTTGTGCTGACCCGAATGTCTCCCCGACGGTCACAAAATAACCCTTCTTTGATAAGGCTCGTCCAATCAGCCTGGAGATCAATATGTTTCCCTGCCCACCGACACCACATATGAATAGATTGAGCGGATCTGGCTGCGATTTCATTTCTTCACTTCCTCCCTGCTAATTGCATTGAAGGGGCAAATATCAAAGCATACCCCACATCCGGAGCAGATATCTTCCTTGATTATAACCTTGCCAGTTTCCAGGTCCTGAACTAAGGCAGGACACCGAAAATCACGGGAGCAGACACTACATTTTTCGCCTCTGCATTTATCCTCTTGGATCTTGACCACAAAGGGCCTGGTCTTTTCTTGCCTCATGCGAAGAAGTTCGCATGTTCTCCGCATGATCAGGACGCGGACGCTTTCTTCCTCTTTTAAGAACTCACGGATCTTCTTGACTGTTCTTCTCACATTAAACGGGTCACTCACCGCCACCGTACATCCTAATGAGCTGCAGAGTTCCTCGAGGTCTATTCTATTAGTCGGCTCCCCAGTGGCATTAAAGCCCGTGCCGGGATGGGGCTGAAAGCCTGTCATAGCCGTCGCACCATTATCCAGCACAATCTGGATCATGTTGGATTTGTTGTATACAGCATTGATCAATGCGGGGATAGATGCATGAAAAAAGGTGCTGTCACCGCAGATGGCGATGACTGGATGCCTGGAGTTGAATTTCCCAAGTTGACCAAACCCAGCTGCCAGGCCCGTACCTGATCCCATGGCGTGAAGCAACTTAATCTGGCCTTTGCCGTCAGGAAAGACATCCAAGGTGTAACAACCGATGTCTCCTGTCACGTAAATATCTCTTCCGTCCGCTTTGACCGCCCTTTCCAGAGCCCAGAAGCTGGCCCGATGAGGACAACCCGGGCACCAGGTCAGGCCTCTGTCAATAAGCAGTTTGTCTACCTCCTCTGACAAGGCCTGTTGATATTCGACTGTTCTGGATTGGTAGTCCAGGTGAAAGATCTCGGCGAGGGCCTTGCAGGCCCTGTCTGTTGTTATTTCCCCATAAGCCGGGATGTGGCCTGACCCTTTGCCATAAATGACCTTTGCCTCAAGATTAGCATCGGCGAGGCTCTCTTTGACATGAATTTCGATAAATGGATCTACCTCTTCAACCACCAAGATCTTCTCGGTTCTCCTCGCATAATCCTGAACCAGTTTCTCGGGAAAGGGCCAGAGGGTTCCAATTTTTAAGATACCTACCGAGTCTTGCAGACTGAGAAGCTCAACCGCTTCACTGGAGCAGGGGCTCCCGCTTCCGCCACACACGATGAGCAGTTCAGGACGCTCTGGGCCTTCATATTTATTGAAGGGAGAGGCCTCAAAACGGGGGCGAATTTGGGCTATCTTCTCAAGAAGAGCAGCATGATGTGGTCTTGCCACATATGGCGATACGGTCTGGGAGGTATCCAGATGAGCTTCCCGATGTGCCTTGGGCACCTCACTCACTTTTACTGCGCTGCTCGCATGGGAAAGACGGGTGTAGCTTAGTACCATCACATAGCACTTGAATTCCTCGGATAGGTCGAAGGCCCATTTCATCATCTCACTGATTTCATGAATGTTACTGGGTTCCAGAAGAGGGGCAGCGGCGAATTTCGCCAGCCACCGTGAGTCCGTCTCATCACCGCTGGAGTGGGCATCAGGATCATCACAAACCACCACGACCATTCCACCGCCCCCATCGCCGAGGCCAGTATAGCTGAGATGGGTCAGGAAATCCAAGGCCACGCTCAGACCAGCGTTTTTCATGGCAGCCAAGGAACGGAGGCCCGCAAACGCTGCTGCCCCGGCCACCTCCGTGGCTACCTTTTCATTGGTTGACCATTCCACATGAAGATGATGGGCCTTTGCCTCTTGAGAGAGGGCCTGAACTATCTCAGAAGACGGTGTGCCGGGATAGCCTGAGGCAACCTGCACTCCGGCCTCCAAGGCCGCCCTTGCAATGGCCTCGTTTCCCAACAGAAAATGGATTGCCTTACTATTCTTATTGTCTCGCATATGTCCTCTCCAATATCGTTCAGAATAAGTTTAGTAGTACGCGAGGCTTCATTAACAGATAGGAATTTCTTAGTCAAGGAAAAATGTTGCAACATTTCAAGCCACCACCAATGCTGAAAGGTTAAGAATGGGGCCCTGGCCCCTCTATTTAGATTGACATATTTTTTAACTATAGTATGGTCATCCTTCATATCAAATGCGATGACTGCCGGCTACGTTCTTTCAGATACAATACATTCATGAAAACCATAACAACAGTGGTATTGGTTTTGGCGTCTGTGACGTTGAGTGCTCCTGAAGCCAGAGCCTCTTGGTTAATTGATGCCAAGAAATTCCATATCTCCGCACATGGCCAGATGTCCTGCCAAGACTGTCATGAAGACATCGCTCAACGAGACATACACCCGAACCCTTCAGATGTTACCAAGAACTGGAGGGATTTTTTTGGCATGGAGCAGTGTCTCTCATGCCATGACGAGATCCTTGAGAGACTGGATCAAGGCTCCCACGGCGCCATAAGGGTCGAGGAGCCCAAGAAGTACCAGCACTGTCTTCAATGTCACAGCTCACATTACCAACCGAGGCTGGGAGAAAACCGGATGGGTCGCTTCGATCCCACTAAACCTCGTCACCAACAATGTGGGGCCTGTCACGAACCCCGATCTGCCCTGCCTTCCTTGTCTCCCGAAGATGAGGCCTGTATGAATTGCCATCGCCTAGTTGATCCGGACGACCCCCGGGGAAGGGAGAGGATCGCGGGCCTCTGTCTTCACTGCCACGGCCAGACAGTCACGGAAGCCCAGGAAATAACCGAGAAAGCAGTTCCCCTCATAAATGGAAAAGACTACGAGTTAACCCCCCATGCCGGTATCGCCTGTACTGCTTGTCATCCTCAATCGGCTCAGTTTAACCACGTCGGTCAAGGATTGGGAGACTGCCGCCAGTGCCATCCTTCCCATGATGAAAAAGTTGCCCATGATGCACATACCCTGGTTACCTGCGGCGCATGTCATCTAAAAGGGATTAAGCCGGTCAGGGATCCTGAATCCAAGCTTGTCCTCTGGGAGAGGGAGCGCAGACTAGGAGAGCCTTCGAGGATTCATGAGATGATTCGAGGGGATGACGAAGCCGCCTGCAAGAGATGCCACTTTAAGGGAAATCAGGTTGGGGCAGTATCCATGATCTTACCTCGCAAGAGCATCCTCTGCATGCCCTGTCACGCGGCGACCTTTTCCGTGGGGGATACTATCACCATGCTGGCCCTGATTGTCTTCTTGGCCGGGTTAGTCATGGGCTTGTCCGTAGCATTGTCCGGATCTTTGCCCGGTGAAAGGGAGGTAAATCCTTTTAACAAGATTATTAAGCTCTTAGGCAAGGTGATCAGCACCTTTTTTTCCTGGAAGATACTTTTGATTGTGAAGGCCATGGTTCTTGATGTTCTTCTCCAAAGGAGGCTCTACCGTCAGTCTAGGAAGCGGTGGTTTATTCATAGCCTGATTTTTATACCCTTTGTCTTTCGGTTTTCGTGGGGGCTTGTCGCCTTGACTGCTTCTCTCTGGAAGCCGGAGTGGTCTTGGGGTTGGGCCATGCTGGATAAGAATGATCCAGCCTCGGCCTTTCTGTTTGATCTGACAGGGATCATGGTTATTGGAGGGGTAATCTTGGCATTCATTCGGGGAGTACTAAAGCAGTCCGGTCAAGTCCTTGGCCTGCCCGGGCAGGATCGTTTGGCCTTGAGTTTAGTTGCTGGTATTGTGGTGATCGGTTTCATCCTTGAAGGTATCCGTATTGCCATGACAGGATGGCCAGCCGGTGCGGAATATGCAGGTATCGGATTCGGAATTAGCATGTTATTTTCGGACCTGACCGGGTTGACCGAAGTATACGGATACATCTGGTATGTTCATGCCATCTTGACCGGGGCCTTTATCGCCTATCTCCCATTTAGCCGGCTGTTGCATATCATCATGGCCCCAGTGGTCCTTGCAATGAATGAGATATCTCGGCATGACCGCCGAGCGAAATAGGGCCTGAACCTCGGATGATTATTAGGAGAGGAAGCCGTCCGAATAACAGCGAATGAATTTGGATAAAAGGGGCAAAAAGGGGCTTGACAAAATGAAGTTATTATTATTTAGATATATGATTGGGTTCGCATCAGGAACTGCCAGCCTTACCTAGAAAGGAGGTGAGAGATTCTATAGTAAAGAGTGAAAGATGGGCAAACACTCATAAACTATAAAGGAGGTAGGGAAATGAAAAAGGGCATTACAATAGGTATGGGCATCTTCGTGGCAATGAGTTTCATCCTTGCCATGAGTGCCATACCCGTATCGGCAGGTACACCATTTCTGAAGGTGTCCAAAGCAACAGGCATCGAGATAGTTGAGAAAGATGGCGTAACCATCTGGCAAGGTAAATATGGGGGACAAAAGAAACCAAAGGGCCCTCTGGCTGGAAAAAACATCGGCTTGATTGTCGGCTGTGAGTTTAGCGATTGGCAGGCCTACTACCTTGCGGAGTTTGTCGCGGAGTTCGGCGGAAGCCCTCAGTTTATTATGAATAATAATCATCTGTGGAAAGAGACTCGGCCGATGCGTGGGACCCCGACGCACCCCCATGGTATGTGGGGCTTGAGTTTGACTGGCGGCATGGCTGGCCTTGGCCTGACTGGTGCTAGATCAGAGCCCGCTGTAGTGATCCAGGCAGGGAAAGGTGACGTAGCAGAGTTACCAGTGGCAGATCCCGCAAAATATGATGCTTTCATAATTCTGGGTGGTCACTCTGGAGACATACTGGTAGCCGACGATGTGGCGCTCAAGTTCATAAAGGCCGCTGCCGACAGGGGAGTTCCTATGGCTGCTATTGGCGGTGGTATTCTGCCGCTGATTAAGCTTGGCCTGTTGGACGGCAAAAAATGTACCGGCAATCTGGTCGTTGACTATATGCTGAGAGAGATCGCGGATTTTCGGAACGAACCGGTTGTGGTGGACGGCAACATCATCACCGGTAGAGATACCTATGACACACCTGCTGTCCTGAGGGCATTGTGTAAGGTTATGTCCCCGAGCTTTGAAGATAAGCATAAGGGTATCCTCAAGGGCAAAAAGGTTATGGTTATGATCTGCGAGGATTGGGAGGATGTTGAACTCGTTGCTCCTGCAATGGAGCTCATGTACAGAGGGGCGGAATATGTTGTCGGACTGTTCGAGCCTCAGATGAAATCACGGCCTGCGCTGTTAGGACTGGATGTGAGGCATGGGAGTTTTGGCACGACTGTTCCTTTCCAGGAAATTCCGCTCAGCTATTACAGGATCATTAAGGAAGCAGATCTGAGAATGGATGATTTCGACCTCTTGTACATTCCTGGCGCGTTCAATCCCTGGCAGATCACTGTACTACATCGCGATTTCTTGAGAGATGCCTATGGGGCCGGAAAGATCATTGGCGTTATCTGCCACGCCCCGATCCCGGCGGCTGCCGCTGACCTGGTGAGGGGCAAGAAAGTGGCTGGATGGCTCGCCTGCGAGCCCTCTATTAAAATTATGGGGGGTGAGTACAGTTGGGATTGGTCGGCTGTTATTGATGGCCGGCTCGTCAGCGGGCGTGTTCCCATGGATGTTCCTGAATTCGTGGATGCCATGACTGAAGCCCTTTTGAGGGAGTAGAAATGTCGTTCTTTTGTCCTTTTCTTCTGCTCTGCTGAGGAGGAGAAAGGGTTAAGGCCTCGGAAATTTCAAGCTATGCTGGCTCAGCGAATCTGGGGACTTAATGAGATGGGGAGGCGGATGCCTCCCCATCTTTTTCCCATCGGAGTCGTTCAACTTAGACAGCACCTATACGGTCAAAAGCCGCATCCAATCTGCAATCTCTATGCCCGGGGTCTCGATACCCCCTTCGGAGTAAAACTCCTTTAAAATAGTAGAGGTCTGTTCAGTTGGCCGTCCCTCAAGCCTTGATTCCAGCAAGCTAATGGCCTCTTCTGGAAAGCAGAAAAAATCACCTGAAATGGAAACGTTCCTGAAATTGCCCTCCCAGAGTTCATAATCTGCACGTATAAGCCCGCCTGGCGCCTTGTGCATCCTTTGGACGACTTTTATCCCCGCGCGGATCTTGATATCACGACCACAAACCCGTCTGCCTTTCTGATAGAGCCACGCATCGCTCATCATCCGCTCACCCAGTTCATCCATTGTGGCTTGTAAGGCCTTGTCCTTTTCGCGCGGTTGCATCGGTCCCAGGAGTTTTTCAAACTCTTCAGCCATGAGTGCATTGAGGTCCGCTTCCTTCCATTGTTTTGCCCTTTTCTCCCCCAGTTCACGCCGGATGGTAGAAAGGTTTTCCTCGAGCGTCTTATGAACCTTGTCACGAAATTTCTCATCTGGCACCTTGAGAACCTTGGACATCATTCCATAGTTAAAATCTTGGATCAGGTTTCCAACAAAAACAATACAGTCCCCTATCTCACCAACACCGGTCCCGGATATCTTGCGTGTACCAGTGATCACGTCATTGATGGGTCTGTATTGGGCGGGGATGCCGATTCTCCGATAGACATTGATAACGGGTTGGAGGAATTTTCGATAAAAGGCCTCTTTCCTCAGAGGCACTGCAGGGTTATCCCTGTGGAGGATCAATTGAAAAAAGAGCTGATCGCCATCCAGATACGTGGATCCTCCTCCCACCTCCCGCCTGAATACCGGGATACCATGTGCCGTGCAAAAATCCAGGTCCACCTCCTGTTCCAGATCCTGATGGAAACCGATACAGACATAGGGTGTGGCAGGGGAGACCAGGGAAAGTCCCTCTCTTCCTAAGACCGCTAGGGCATGGTAGATGAGTTGCGATTCATCCCAGGGAACCTTCCCTAAATTGTACAGTTTCATGGTCAACGCCTCCCAAAACACCAGGGCTATGATATAGCTAACCGGGCCTCAGGTAAAGGGACTGCCGTCATAGTGTCAGAGAAATATCCATTCGCTAAGAGGGCACTTGAGGGGTATTGCGGATACAGGAGAGAATTGTTTTATATTTGCAGGAAGAAAGCAGCAGATCAGTGACACGGCGGATCCTAGTTTTTTAGCGCCCTACGAACCAGCTGAGTTATATCCATGACCTCGAGAGGAATCTTATTTCTTCTTACAGTGGCAGTCATAGTCCTGACACATTGTTGACAAGAGGTGATGACCGCCTGGGCCCCAGTCTCCATAACCTCATCGATCTTTTGTTTGGAAATCTCTGCAGATAGGTTAGGGTCTACCATCTCAAGGTTACCACCGCCACCGCAACATTGACAATTTTCTCGACTGCGCGGAAGCTCTACGAGCTTTACGCCTGGAATGGAACAGAGTACTTCTCTTGGCTCATCAAACACACGGGCACCTCGACCCAGATCACACGGATCGTGGTAGGTCACCGTCAAGGGGAGCTCTTTAAGAGGCATACGATTTTCGCTGATCAGGTTCATAAGGAACTGTGTGGCATGGGTGATCTCAAACTCATGAGGATAGTATTCGCGCCACACCTGGTAACAGGAAGGGCACGCAAAGATGATCTTCTTTGCCCCTTTTTCCCTGACTGCTGACATATTGTGATCGATGAGCTCTTGAAGCATTTCCTTGAGGCCTGCACCCAGCAATGGAAAACCACAGCACCACTCTTCTTCACCCAGTAAGGTAAAATCCACACCGCTTTTTTCCATGATCTCGGCCAGGGCCATGGGAATCTTTTGGGCCAGGGGGAAATAAGCGGCCACGCACCCTGTAAAATAAACCACCTCAGCCTGATCCTTGAGATACCCGTGATCCGGGGCATCCCGCATGTCCTCTACCCAGTCGGCCCGCTCCTCATTGTCCTCTGCAAAGACGTTGTGGCTTTCCTCCAGGTTATCCCTGATCATCTCCACCTTGTTGGGGTAAAAATCGGAATGAACCAGGTCCTGGCGGAGGGAAACCCATAAGTCCTTGAGCTGGATACCCACCGGGCAAACTTCCTGACAATTACCGCAGAGTGTGCAGTGAAAGACCGTATCACTGAAATGTCTCCACTGCTCCTCTGAGGGCTCCTTTCTTGCAAAGATTTTGTGGAACAGTCCGATCCTGCTCTTCAGAATCTGCTTAAGGCCCCTCATGCGAAAGATCGCGGATAGCTCACCGAGCTGGGAGGCAGAAACCGCCGGGCAGACGTCTGTACAGATCTGGCAGTTGGTACATGCCTCCATCTCCAGAAGCTGTCTGACGGTGTAGTCCCGATTAGGCATATTATTCCTTTATGTATTTCTCGATCTCGGCCAGAAGCCATTTTTCAACCGCCTCTGGGCCGCGGATCAGATTATCGAGTTCTCCCTTATCCTCGGGTCTGATCTTATACATCCAGCCCCTTCCGTAGCAGTCATCGTTGATCAATCCCGGATTGGTCTCCAGTTCCTCATTCACACCAGCCAGTTCCCCATTGACAGGCGCATAGACCTTACCAAGCCATTTGCCTGATTCCACCTTGGCAAATTTTTTGCCCGCTTGCAGAATCTTCCCCTCATCTGGGAGCTGGACGTAAACGATCTCACCTGCCAGTTGCTGGCCAAAATCATCCATACCTATAACGAGGAGATCTCCCTCATCTCGGACCCAGAAATGGTTTTCCTCGTAATACAGATCATCGGGCATGTTGTATCCTTGGATTTCCATCTGTTCCCTCCTTCTCTTGTTTTGATTATGGCAGACGCCGTTAACTCAGGCAATAGGTCTTATAGCTGTAACAAGTTTCTTCTGCTAAGAATTATTTCGCCTCTCGCATCAATTCATTAATGAACTGCGTGATATTATAGATCTTGAACTTTTGCCTTCGTAATTTGGCATTCGAAAGATTATGTATGCAGGAATTACACTCTGTTAGCACTATCTCGGCGCCGACATCCTCGACCTCTTGCAGCCGCCGTCTGGCCATGGCAATGGAATTCTTGGGATAGGCCCCCCGTACACCTCCTCCGGCACCGCAACAGAGGGCGTCGACACGGTTATGGGGCAACTCAACAAAGTTTGGAGCGATGTCCCGAATGATCTCACGAGGCTCCTCGTAGATCCCGCAGTGCCTTCCCAGGTCACATGGGTCGTGATAGGTGACCAGCTTGTCGGTTCTCACATCAAAGTCCAGGTCTTTCAGGAATTGGGTGATGTGAGTGATCTTGATCCCCTTGTCCCGGAGCTTGGCATACTGCGGTTTATTATTGAAGGTTCGTGAACAGTACGGACAGCCTGTAATTACCGTCTTGGCGCCCGTTGCTAAGATAAGATCGACATTTTTTCGGGCCAGACCTTCATTGATCTGATATCCTAAATCTTCCAGCACACCGCTGCAACAAGCCTCGTCGATCAAGGTGTAATCCACCTTGAGGCGATCAAGAAGCTCCAAGGTGGACATTGTGGCCTCGTCTTCCCGATAGGAACCCACACAACCGATAAAGTAAACATTTTCGGCCTTCTTGTTTCTTTCCCTTTCAAAATCCTCAGGTTCATCCTCCGCATAGATGTTGGTGTGCTTTTTAAGCACCTCATTCATCCCCTCAAAGGCAGGGTGACAGGAACCGATATGGACCATATCCTTTCTTACCTGCCTGATGATCTCGGGGACCTCAACGCCAGCCGGGCAGTTTTCGAGACAACTGTTGCAGGTAGTGCACTGAAACAGGGTTTCAATCAATTCATCATTCAATTCAATTGTCCCGTCCATCACCTCCTTGAGGACGAGCATCTTGCCTCGGGCGCTATATGAGGGGCGAAGCATAGCTCCGAAAACAGGACAGACAGCCTGGCAGAAGCCGCACTTCGAGCACCTAAGGATCTGGTCACCGAATTTATTAGCAAAGCCGTACTTAGCTTCCATCGAATAACTCCCTAATAGCTCATAGTTTATAGCTCACAGCTCATAGGAGATGAAAAAAGGTCTTTGTTGCCTTCAGCATTCAGCTATTAGCTTTCAGCTTTTTCATATCTCCAGCCCCATTTTACCAGGGTTGAGAATGTTGTTGGGATCGAAGAGCCGCTTCACTGAGCGCATGACCTCCATGGCCACATCGTCATGCTCCAGGGACATGAAGTTCGCCTTGGCCAGGCCGATGCCGTGCTCGCCGGTAAGCGTACCTCCAAGGTCAATACCCAATTTGAACAGATCGGCCGCGGCCTTTCTGATCCGCGCGATCTCGTCAGGGTCGATACCGTCGAATACGAAGTTTGGGTGGAGGTTGCCATCGCCGAAATGCCCCATGGTGGCTATCGGGACTTTGTGGCGTTTGCTGATGGCCTTGATACCAGCGAGCATTTGGGGAACCTTGCTTATGGGCACGGTCACGTCTTCCACGACGAAATTGTTTTTCAAGCGGGTTATGACTCCACCGAAAGACTTGCGTGCCGTCCACAGCTGCTCTGCCTCCTCAGCCGAAGTGGCTCGAGTGATCCCCTTGGCGTTATTCCTCTTAAAGACCTCGATCATCTTAGCCATCTGGTAATCTGTCTCCTCCTGGGTGAAGCCGTCGGTCTCCGCCAGAAGCATTGCAGCCACCACGGGCAAATCGAGTTCCGTGCCCTGATTGAGGGCCAGAATGCACTGATCGTCCAAGAATTCCAGTACGCTGGGGACGATTCCAGAGCGCATGGTTTCGCTGATGGCATTTCCTGCGTCGGCTATATCTTCAAAGTTAGCTGTGCACGTGGCGACAGCCAGGGGCTTGGGGTTGACCTTGAGGATGATCTCGGTAACTACGCCCAGGGTGCCTTCCGATCCGACGAACAGTTTGGTGAGATCATAGCCTGACACACATTTCATGCACCTGGAGCCGGTCCGAAGCACCGATCCATTGGCCAGAACCACCTCCAGCCCCAGAACATAGTCCCGTGTAGTACCGTACTTTGCGCCCTTGAGTCCGCCAGCATTGGCCCCCACGTTACCGCCCAGGGTGCAGACTACACCAGAGGCTGGATCTGGTGGAAAGAAAAAGCCATGCGGGGTAAGGGCCCTTTCCAGGTCGCCATAGACCACACCGGGCTGAACGACCACTAGCCTGTCTTCGATGCGGATCTCGAGGATCTTGTCCATACGTAGCATGTCCAGGACGATGCCTCCTTGCTGGGGAACGACCATACCGCTCAGACCAGTACCGGCCCCACGGGGGATAACCGGGATCTTATGTTCATTGGCCAGCTTCAGGATTGCCGAGACCTGATCGGTGTTCCGAGGCCAGACGGCCGCATCGGGCCGTCGCTTGTGTTCCGAGGCATCCGTGGAGTAGGAGATCAAGTCAATGAGGCTATCGGCGAAGTTATCCTCCCCCACGATGTCGATAAGGGCCTTTTTGATTTTCTCGTCCATGGTAAACTCCCTGTGAACATTGGCTCACCCATGATAAAATGAAAATAGTAACGATTATCGATCTTATCAATAGAGAATAAGCTCATCAAGTGTCCTACTGTTTTCCCACAAAAAGCCACTCTCAGCGTTTCTCACGCACCTTGAAGAAGAATGCAAATACTTCGTCAAAAATCATCTGAAGGCTTTATAGATAAGATTCAGATAACTTGCAATCAAAATTAGCGAAGAAACCTATATTTCTTCTCGCTATCTTAGGGCAAATTCGATGGCGTCTGTTTCTTCTGGGTTGCAATGGGAAAGGCTAGAGATAGGGCTCACGCAGGATAATAGACCGGTAAGCTTTTATTGCCAATGCTAAAAGTTCGGCTGAGAGATATCCCTCCTGGAAACGGACTATAGATTTTCACTTCGCGGCTTTCTCTAATGTTTTCTTGAGCTTTTCGAGATAATCCTCACGTGGAGGTGAGAAGATATCGATCACACGACAATCTACTTCCCCGATGTACGCACCGTGCTCGATATTGGATGGAAGAATGAGCACGTCACCCTTTTTCGCGCTGTAGAGTTTTCCCTCGATGATTTCATCAACATACCCCTCCAGAACAGTCATGATCTGTTCGGCCTCGTGGCGATGAGGGGGAAAGTATGAGTTTGCAGGCATAGTCAGGAAGCTTACCAAAATCCTCTGCCCCACAACCAGATGGCTGGTTGAGCCCGGGACCAATTCTGTAAGAGGCACATCTGGATAATGAACAACCCTTTTCTTGAATTCTTCTTCAGTGGCGTACGGTTCTTTGTCGGCCATATTTCCTCCTTCCACCTTTGCTGAACTCTCAACTCGATGATTCCAAGCACGGCCAGGGCATGCCGACAACTCTGTTGTCACTCACGGCCCTTACGCACGATCAACAGGGCAATCGCCAGCAGCCCTCAAAAGGGACGATCGAGATAAAAAGCGATCCCGGTAGGGACGTAACCAGCTTGAAATCTGACACAACAGTGAACGTTTATGCGACTCGATCAACTTTATTCAGAACATGAGCAACACATCCCATACCGGGATCGCCTTTCCCCAAACTTCGTCACGCCTTTTATTATATATATCCGGTTTTCGGGGAATCGAAATCCTAATAGTGTGGAGCCCCAGCGGATCTCTTTGACCTCAACAACAGCTAGGTCAAGACGTATAGCAAAAATTTTGTGGAGCAAGGCCTAATCTTTTTAGAGACTCCTGGAAGAGTCAGTGGTGCCAGGAGCTATTATAAAAAAAGCGCCCCTTTTTTCTTTGGCTGCCCAGCGCTAAAAGCGAAAAGCAAGGTAGCTCCATGAGAAATCTATGCTCTAAATGGGGTACCTTGATCAGCCACGTGTGAGACTAAAAATACTGTGGGGGAGGACCAATGCCCTCCCCCACATGTAAAGAGAATCTTACCAGCCCCAAACCTCGCCAAAGGAGGCAGGTCCATGGCCTGGAAGTGGCTTATATTCCTTCATAACTTCCTGAATACTTTTGCCAGCGACCGTGATGCCCTTGTATGTGCCCAGGCCGATCTCATCAGCAACTCTAATATAACCATAACGTGCCGGAGCAAAACCCATGCAGGCAGTACCTACGTAATCCACGGCGACTGGATCTGCGCCAGCAATAATTATGCCATGGTAGATAGCATCGCACATTGTAGGTCCATTTCCTCCACCACCGTATATGGCGCCTACAACGTTGTAGTCAATATCAACGATCTCACAAACATCAGCGATGGTCTTCGCAAGCACGTCGTGACGCAATCCTATTTTAGGCGCGCCATAGACCTGGTTGGGAGGAACACCTATGCCAACATTTTTCAAGGCCGCAGTGGTGCCAGCAAAGCCGTGGGTCTTCAGCGGTGGTACACTGATCACTACATCCGCATCCAACACTACATTAGCTATGGCATACTCCTTAGCTGCAAGGGCATGCGGTGCTTTAACCCATGTGTAGGGCACGCGATCGAGGTCGACGAGCTCAGCTCCGGCATCCTTTACAGCGAGCTCGGCTCCCCACACCTTCATTTGATAAAGGGTATTTGCAATTCCAGCGGCTTCGCCGATAATTATCTTCTTGGCCCCCGATTCCTTGCACAGGAGTGCGACTGCTCTTACTACCCGGCCATCCGTGTTCGTGCAAGCGAAGTCAGCCGCGTTGCCGTGACCAGTAGACAATAGATACCACTGATCGTTATTGGCGTTGAACTTGATAAATACCGTGTCACCCTTTTTGACCGGCCATCCGCCAGCAAGGCTCACTGCCTTGCGGACCATTTTCTCAACGTGCGCAATGCTTTCCGGAGTATACTCCAGGGTCCAGTAAAGGCCCGTCCTTCCACCTTCAGGCTTCTTGGGAAGAAACCCCGCAAACCCATCAGGAAGAATTACCGAGTCTTTCAGTATCTTCTCGTCCCCCTGAACAATGGACACTTTTGGACCGGCAAGTGCGGTACCACCCCAAATCACTATGAGGAGGCCCACCAAGAAGATAGCTATAAAGTGAGACTTTTTCATAATTCTTACCTCCTTTTTTTAAAAAACATTAGGCCTTGTGTCTCGTACAAAAATACGGCAGAAATGTCAAGGAAAAAAATGATAAGAATTTGTTTTCGGGAAAAGGTAAAGGTTCTGGCAGCGCTGTGTTTGGGTAAAACACCTTGACAAGAATCTGGTGGTGTGATAACGAGACTAACTGAATCCGATATTGAATCCGCGGAAAAAATAGCCTATTGCTGAGAGATCAGAGCGATGCAAATCCTCGATAGCTATCCGGACAGAAGAGGGCTCCTGTTGCCATCCAGGGCACGGGGGCCCTTATTTCTCATGGTGGGGGATAGGTTAAAGAGACGAGCCTGAGAGGGATCAAGGAAGGAAAGGGTGCAGCCCCCCCCGGCACCTGAGTGGGGACGGGAGGCGTTGCTGAGGTTGACAATGGAAAGGGGGTGATTGAGCAAAGAGAGGTATTGGTCGGTTTGGAACTATGCCTTATCAATTAAAAAAGGAGGTAGGAAGATGAGAAAGACGTTGTTGCTGGTACCATTGATTTTGTTGATGGGAGCCAGCGTGGCCCTTGCTGGGCCCACTGTTGCCATTGTGAAGTCAGACAACCATGAGCTCTCTGGCGACCAGTGGAACTTCAGCATGTTCGATTTCAGCAAGCGATGGGAGACCACCTGGACACCTGAGAGCGAGGCCTACATCGAGGGCATGGTGCGCAAGGCCGTTGATCTGGCAGGTGGGCTGCCGGTCAAACAAGGCGATAATGTCGTCATCAAGGTGAACCTGGTACAGGACGCCTGGTATGTGCTTTCCATGGAGCTCACCAAGAACGACATCGACCCGGTGAGATACCCGGTTCCTGATGCGAAATATTTTAACCACCTGATGCA